>JAEEGG010017588.1_pt1 | contig 14673 bp, 7 predicted proteins | sample 9134161 | NCBI WGS metagenome assembly JAEEGG01 (sample SAMN16246543, study PRJNA631951) | gut metagenome | biome: gut microbiome; feature: rumen; material: CR-attached | host: Bos | place: Iran: Karaj | collected 2018-10
AACGCCGGCAACATCGCCATGAACCTCAACTGGTACAAGGGCAAGGTGAAGATGGAGAACAACGTGTTCTGCAACAACCTGATGGTCGGCGCGAACGTGTACAGCTCCAACCCGCAGCAGGGCGCGGTGGAGTGGGAGTTCAAGAAGAACACCGTCCTCTTCACGTGGAGCCGCACGAGCGAGCTTTCCGACATGGGCTTCGGCGTGCGCACCACCGCGAACGTGACGAGCGAGCTTGAGGACAACGTTATCGGCCTGAGCGTGCTGACGGGCTGGGACAACACGAAGGGGCTCGACAAGACGAAGAAGATCAAGGCGAAGGGCAACGTGTTCTTCCTGAACCGCCAGTCCGACGCGCAGGTCACGAAGTCGCCCAGCGTCGAGAAGGTGAAGGTTGAGGACTTCGAGGACGACCTCGAGGGCAACTACGGAATCGAGTCGGCCGAGGACAACGTCGGCGTGGCCGACCCGAAGGTGTTCAGCGGGCGCATCAACGCCGCCTACCTCGGGGCGTTCCTCTCGATGAAGTATTCCGAGAAGGCGACGCTCGATTCCGGCAAGCTCAATGCGTGGCGCCAGGCCGTGGGGCTTCCGCAGCAGGGCACGATCGTCTCGAAGGTGGACATGTTCGGCAACCGCTATCCGCTCGAGGATGCGCTGAAGCTGTTCGGCGCGATGGCCGGCAAGGGCGCGCAGGCGATCAAGTGAGGGTTAGTGGATGGTGATTGGTAGTTAGGGGTTAGAGGGCGGCGGCAGATGGCGGACGAGCTTACACCGATGATGCGCCAGTATCTCCGGATCAAGTCCGAGATACCGAAGGGCGCTATATTGATGTTTCGCCTGGGCGACTTCTACGAGATGTTCGGGGAGGACGCCATCATCGCCTCGCCCGTCCTCGGCGCGACGCTCACTCACCGCAACAACCAGCCGATGTGCGGGGTGCCCTACCACGCCCTGAACAACTACCTCGCGAAGCTCATCCGCGCGGGCATGACGGCGGCGCTCTGCGACCAGGTGGAGGACCCGAAGACGGCCAAGGGCATCGTCAGGCGCGAGGTAACCCGCATAGTGACGCCCGGGACGGTGACCGAGGACGGCCTCCTGGACGAATGCTCGAACAACTACATCGCCGCCGTCCACGAGAACGGGCTTGCGCTGCTCGACCTGTCGACGGGCGAGTTCTCGGTGGAGGCGTTCGATGCAGAGGCGCGGCTCGACGACGCGCTCGCGCGCTACCGGCCTTCCGAGGTTCTGCGCGCGGACGACTCGAACGGCTGGACGTTCTCCCTCGACGCCGCGACGGAGGAGCTGAAGCGTCACTTCAACGTGACCTCGCTCGACGGGTTCGGGCTTGAGGGGAAGGGGAACCTCGTATCGGCGGCGGGCGCGCTGCTCTATTACGTGCACACGACCTTGCGCCATGCGGTGGACCACATCAGGTCGATACGCCTGCGCGAGGCCGCGGACGCGCTCGCCCTCGACGCTGGGACGATCCGCCACCTTGCGCTCCTGCCCGGCGACGGCGTTTCGCGGGAGGCTTCGCTTTTCGGCACGCTCAACGCCACCAAGACGCCAATGGGGGCGCGCAGGCTTGCGGCGTGGATACGCCAGCCGCTTCGCCGCCCGGAAGCGATCAATGCGCGGCTCGACGCGGTGGAGACGTTCGTGAAGGACCGCACGCGGCTCTCGCTGCTGCAGTCTCGGCTCGACGGCGTGCGCGACCTCGAGCGGCTTATCGCGAAGGTGGATTCTGGGCGGGCGAATGCGCGTGACCTGAAGGCGCTCGCCGAATCGCTGCGTCCGGTCCCGGAGCTGAAGGCGGCGTTCGAGGCGACGTGCGAGGCGCTGGGCGACATCCAGCGCCGCCTCACGCCGGAGGCCGGGATCGTCGACCTCATCGACCGCGGGATAGCGGAGGAGCCGAACATCATCATCACGGAGGGCAACCTGATCGCGCCCGGATACAGCGCTGAGCTGGACGAGCTGCGCGATCTGGCCGCGAAGGGGCACCAGTGGATCGCGGAGTACCAGGCGAAGGAGATCGAGCGCACGGGAATCAAGACGCTCAAGGTGCGGCGCAACTCCGTGTTCGGGTTCTACATCGAGATCGCGAAGTCGCAGGTTCACCTTGCTCCGGCGGAGTATGTGCGGCGGCAGACGTTGACGAATGGGGAGAGATTCACCACGCCCGAGCTTTCGGAGCACGAGCGGAAGGTGATGGGCGCGCAGGAGCGGGCGTTCGCGCTCGAGCAGGAGCTGCTGAAGGCGATCATCGCGCAGGTGGCGGAGAGGACCGCCGCCGTGCAGGATACGGCTGTGGCGATCGGCGAGCTGGACGCGATGCTCTCGTTCGCCGACCGCGCGCTCGCGGCAGGCTACGTGCGGCCGGAGGTCGACGATTCGGATGCGCTGGACATCGAGGACGGGAGGCATCCGATCATCGAGCAGCTGCCGGACGCGGAGCCGTTCGTGCCGAACTCCACGCACCTCAACTGCACCACCGACCAGATCATGCTGATAACCGGGCCGAACATGGCCGGCAAGTCCACGTACATACGTCAGGTGGCGACGCTCGCGGCGATGGCGCAGGCGGGATCGTTCGTATCGGCGGCGAAGATGCGGCTCGGCGCGCTGGACCGGATATTCACGCGCATTGGCGCGGGCGACGATTTCTCGCGCGGGCGCTCCACCTTCCTCGTGGAGATGCAGGAGGCGGCGAACATCCTCAACAACGCCACGCCGAAGTCGCTCATCGTGCTGGACGAGATCGGGCGCGGGACTTCCACCTTCGACGGGATCTCCATCGCATGGAGCGTGGCGGAGTACCTGCACGAGAACCCGAACGTGAAGGCGAAGACGCTCTTTGCCACGCACTACCACGAGCTGACGGATCTCGCCGACCGGTTCTCCGGCGTGAAGAACTGGACGGTTCGCGTGAAGCAGGCGGGCGACAGGATTGTGTTCCTGCGGCGGATCGCCCCCGGCGTGGCGGAGAAGTCCTTCGGCATACACGTAGCGGCGATGGCGGGCCTGCCGAAGGCGGTGGTGGACCGGGCCGAGAAGATACTCGCCAACCTCGAGGCCAACGACCTTGACGTGGACGCGCCGAAGATCGTGCGCCGCCCGAGGAAGAAGCTTTCGGACATACCGGGACAGATGACGCTGTTCTGAGAATGCGGAGGAGGAGAACAATGAGAAGTAGCGTTGTTGCGCTTGTCGCGGCGTGTTCGCTGGCGGCGTTTGGCGCAAAGGTGTTCGAGCACGGGATCTACGATGCCGTCTCGCTCGACGGCGAATGGGAGATGGCGTACCAGCCATACGCGCACGAGGTGGTGGAGTGTCCCGAGTTCAAGGGCGTGAAGATCGCGAACGCCATTCCGGGATACTGGGAGGACATGGTAGCGGAGTTCCGCGCGGCCGGGATGAAGGACGAGTTCCGCATCAACCCGCTCTTCGAGAGGCAGCGTTTCCCGATTACGGGTTGGGCGAGCGACACGACGCTCCCGAACATCTACGGCTGCTTCTTCTACCGCCGCACCGTGGAGCTCGCGGAGGATGGTGCCGCTGTGCTTGCATTCGAGGGAGTTCGCAACCAGGTGCACGTGTGGATCAACGGGAAGTTCGTCGCGTTCCGTGCCGGCTTCTCGACGCCGTTCGAGCTGGAGGTGCCGAAGGGCGTGCTGAAGAAGGGCGCGAACGAGATCGTCCTCGCAGTTTCGAACAATCCCAACCTCGGCTACTGCGACTACGTGAGCGGACTCACCACGCGCTCGACCTTCCGCGCGACCGGTGGAGTGAACGGGAAGCTTGAGCTGCGTTTCCCGAAGAACGGAATCGGTGACGTGTACGTGACCACGGCGAAGGACCTCAAGTCGTTCACGGTGCATGTGGCGGGCGGCGTTCCGTTCGAGTACGAGATCGCCGGCAAGGCGAAGGGGCGTGCGAAAGGCGATTTCACGTTGCCGACGGACGGGTACGAGTTATGGTCGCCGGAGAAGCCGTACCGCTACGAGCTTGCGATCAGGACGGCGCAGGGAACATACCGGCAGAAGTTCGGCATACGGAGGCTCGTCGCCGACGGCGAGAAGTTCCGCCTGAACGGGAAGCCGATATACCTGCGCGGAGTCACCGAGCACTGCTACTTCGCGAAGACGCTCCACCTTCCGCGAGACCTCGAATACTACAGGATGATAACGGCAAAGCGCAAGGAGCTGGGCTTCAACTTCGTCCGCTTCCACACGTTCGTGCCGCCGGTGGAGTACCTGGAGGCGACGGACGAGCTTGGCATGGTGGTGCACATTGAATCGCCCAACTTCGTGCCGGAGCCCGAGTTCGCCGCCATCATCGCGTTCGCGCGGCGGCACCCTTCGGTGGTGATCTACTGCACCGGCAACGAGACGCGCATCGACCGTATCGCCGAGGCGTATCTGCGCGATGTGGCCGAGATGGTGCACGCGCGCACCGATTCGCTGTTCTCGCCGATGAGCGCCATGCGCGGCATTGAGTACGCACTCATGTCCGGCAAAGATCCGACGGTGCCGAAGCCGTTCCGTCACAACGCCGAGCGCATGGCGCGCATCGCACCGTTCTGCGACATGTTCACCTCGTACCAGCTAGGGCTCACGAGCTACGAGTCGCTCAACAACGGCACCTCCGCCGACCTTGACGCGTGGGGTGACGTCTACCACGGCAAGCCGCGCACCTCTCACGAAATCTGCATCGACAGCAGCTATGTCGATTTTGGCCTTGAGAAACTGTATCCGCCGGATTCGCCGATCCTGAAGGTGGGGATCTTCTCGGAGCCGCGCCGGATGCTGAAGGAGAAGGGGCTATACGACCGTGCCGACATCTACTTCCGCAACTCGTGCGAATGGATGTGGCGCATCCGCAAGCACTGCTTCGAGAAGACGCGGGCGGCGGATCGCGTTGCCGGCTATGATTTTCTCGGCGACATCAATACGCACTGGCATACGTTTGGCTATTCGGTGGGGATGATGGACGAGTTCTATCGTCTGAAGCCCGGCGAGACGGTGGGGAACGTGCGTCGCTACAATTCCGCCGCCGTGCTGCTCTGCGATCTCGGCAACGACTTCAACGTGACGGCGGGTGAGACGAAGAATGTGGCCGTTTCCGTCTCCAACTACGATGCGGAAGCTCCCGGCGCGCGGTTGGAGGTTTGTCTTGAAGCCGCATCTGACGGCACGCGCGTGTGGAATCAGACGCTTGAGGCAGGAACGCTTCATGCAGGAGCGCTTTCCAGACTGGGCTCTTTGGCCGTGAAGATTCCGGCGACGGATGTCGCGAAGAAGTATCTTCTCAGGGCGCTGGTGACCTCCAGCGACAAACCTTTTGCCGAAAACGAATGGGAGATCTATGCGTTTCCTCAACTCTCGCCCCTTGCCCCTCACTCCTCAACCGTAAAAGTCGTGGAGGATATAAGCGAATCGGAGCTTGCGGCGGCGATGGAGAAAGGTGAGAGAGTATTGCTGCTCGGCGCGGGACCGTTCAAGTCGTTGCCGACGACGTACCGCATCGGCATGGCCGGACGCTGTTCGGGGAACTACGCGACGGTGATCAAGCAGGGACATCCCGCGCTCGAGGGCCTGCCGCACGAGGGCTTCTGCGGCTGGCAGTTCCGCCGGCTCATGGAAGGCGGTGCCGCCGTCCAGCTTGAGGCCGGCATCCCGTTCGACCCGATCATCGAGGTCGTTTCGTCGGACAAATGCGCAATCCGCCAGGCGGCGCTTTTCGAATATGCCATCGGCGAGGGGCGGCTTCTGGTTTGCTCCTTCGCCTTCCAGGCGGAGGATCCGGCTGCGGCCTGGCTAAGGCGAAGGCTCGTCGAATATGCGGCGTCCCGGGAGTTCAGGCCGCGGCAGAGCCTGACGCAGGGCCAGCTGTCGGCGGTCATTCAGGCGCCGCTTGTTTCCGGGGAGGCGGACGGCAACCTCGCCCGGAATCCGAACGACCCGTCATCGACTGTGCGGGCGGGCGACTGGGCCCAGCCATAGTGGCGGATCAAGCCATGACAAAACTGTCCGTCATACTGGCTTTTGCCGCCAGCGCCGTCTGCGCGGCCCCTGTGGCCACTTGCCGGATGGGGCTTGGGGATAGCGGCACGTTCCGCATTGCCCGCGACTGGCTTCTTGTCTGTGGTCCCGGCGAGGAAACGCACGATGGCATTCCCAAATGGACCGTCGAAGTCGTCCGCGAGTCGGACAAGGATGACAACCGCCTCTTGCCGAACCAATGGCATGGACTGATGCCCTGCGAAGTGGCCCCCGCTCTCGTCAAGACCAACGAGACGCGTCTTATGGTCGTGCGAGGCGGGCCGTGGATTGTGCGTCTCAGGGTCGAAGATGTCAAAGTCCGCGACGGCCGTCTCGTAAGCGGCGAAGCGCAAGTTGACGTGTTTCCCCGATTCGACAAACCGGTTAGAGCCCCGTCGGGCACTGAGCTTCTGCTGCGCCAAGTCCCGGAGGGTGGTGTGCCAGACCTCCGCATTCGACGGAACGGCGTTGAAAGTTCCCTCGGTCCCGGAGCGCTCCTGTCATTCTTCGGGGGATGGGATGCCGATGCCTGGGTGGACGCCGTGGCGTTCACGAACATTCTGGGTTGTGACGGCTTTGCGGTCACGGTTTCCGCAGACGGACGCCGCAAGACCCGCTACGAGGCGGAATCAAGCGGCTTTTTGCGGACATTGGCGACGAGTTGGGGGCGCGAGGACGCCCATTTCGACCCTTTGTCGGGGTGGGACGATTTCGCCGTCGATCTTGACGGTGACGGCATACGCGAACTCGTCTGCCAACATGACGACACGCATGTCCATGAATCCGAACGCAATGGCCGCGCCTGCCCCGTCGTACGCATCTACCGCTGCCGCAAAGGCATTGTGGAGATATGCGACGACCTTTCGCCGCTTCTGGACGAACCCGACCGTTCCGTTCCCAAAGTCGCCACTTCATGGGAATGGTTGCCGCACAGTGGCAAAGTCGGGCTTGTCTATGAAACCGAGGGTGGCAAGCGCCATGTCCTGGAGCTTCGCCCCGACCTCACGCGGCTTTCCTTTCGTCCCGTAACGGTGGACGGCTACTGATTAGCTTCGTTGTATCTGTCACCAATCGGTTGGTATCGCATACTTTATTGGTGTCAGACACCCTGTCCGCCCGCTTTCCGCACGGACCACGTTCAAAGACATGCCGTTTTGTTCAGCGCGGGCTTCACTGTTGCGACAATCTTGTCCCAAAGCGTGGTTTTCGCCACATCGATTTCGTATTGGCTCTGGAGATTGAGCCAGACTTCGGGTGAAGTCCCGAAGAACCGCGCAAACTGCAAAATAACTTCGTGTGATACAATACGCCCGAAATTTTCCCGTTATTATTCTTATATAAAGAGGGATATGATGATGAAAGGGATTTTCTATGACTTCGGTATCACGGCAATAGTTGTTGGCCTTGTTTTGCAATTGCTGGGGTCAGCATCCGAGAAGCCAAAACTTTCGCCGAGAGAGAGGGCGCAGGTGCCGCCTCCCCGCTTGAAATATGTGGTTTTGACAAATATGCCACAACGGGTTGAGGCTCCTTCTGTATCGACAAATAAAGTTTGCGGAGGCCAACCTCTGGGCCACGGCGTTAAGAACTGCTGTCCCTGCCGCTTCCGGCGCACAATGTGCAAGTGTGCAAATGTGCAAGCGACCAGTAGCCAGCGGTCAGCACCCGTATCCAATGAGACTGGACACTGATACTGAATCTTGTTGATTTCCACACTTGCACACTTGCACACTTGCACACTTCGAGAATGCTCCGTCCGGAGACAGACACCTCCGCCCGTTCGCTTTCCGCACCGTGTTCTGACTGGATTTACAGGATTGCGCGGGAGCAGTGCTGAAACGTTCTGGCAGCGCTATGCGAGTTTTGATACAATAAAGTCCGAAAGGACCGACAATGGAAGCAAAAAACGATGCCGACGGCACATTCGGCTACACACTTGAGGAACTGCTGAAAATCGAGGCTCCTCCTCCTCCAGAGGACTTCGCCGAATTCTGGGAGGAGACGTACCGATTGGCTACGGCGCGCGTTCCCGACTACAGGGTCGAAAAGGAGATATGGTCGCCGGACGCTGGAGTCAAAATCCTCCAGGTGCGCTTCAGATCATACGACGGCTTCGACATCGGCATGTGGATCGCGCGGCCGGAATCGTCGACCGGCGGACTCGTCATCGGCCAGGGCTACGGCAATCCTTCTGCGCCGCCTACGACAAGGAATCCCGGCCTGACCGTCGCCATGCCCTGCATCCGCGGTCTCGGCATTTCGCAGTGCGCGCTGATTCCGTGGAAGACCTCGGCCCACGCAGGATACGGCATACGGTCGCGCGAGACATACGTCATCAGGGGGGCCGTCACGGACATCTGGGAGGCGACATCGGTTTTGGCCGACATGTTCCCCGACACCGCCTCCAACCTCAACTACTCCGGCGGGAGTCTCGGCGGGGGCCTTGGGGCCATTCTACTGCCATGGGACAAGCGTTTCAAAGCCGGGGAGATTAATGTCCCGACACTGGCGGGTCCAATGCAGTTCGCCTTCCCCGTCTCCGGGGAGAACCCCGGGGCCACGCGCAGGAACGCCGCTCTTTCCGACCCGGTCTGCATGCGCGCGTTGTCATACTTCGACGGCGCATCGGCCGCGCGCCGCATCATGATACCCATTCTGATGACCCCGGCGCTCTCAGACAAGTCCAACCCGCCACCGGCGCAGTTCGCCATTGCCAACGCGATTCCCGAGGAATACCGCATCCTCCGCATTCGCGAAGTCGGCCACCGCGCGCCGACACCGAAGGACATCGAGCTGGAGAAGGAGCTGGAGACGATTCGACACCGCCTCTTCGAGGCAGGGAAGAGGGAATAGGGAAAGAGGAAGAGGCGCTACTTGCGCTTGAATTTGATGCCGTAGGTGTCGCCGCTCTCCTGTTGGCCAGTGCCGGAGAGTTCCGAGCCGTTGTACGACATGTTCCACGTGTCACCGCAGGAAATCTGCACACGCACCAACGCGCCGCTGTGGGTTCCCGTGACGGACATTGTCTGGTTCGGCCATTTGAGAGTGCCGGAAACGGCACCTTCGTTCTCGTTGAGTGTAAGGCTCGACGATTGCCGCCCCGGTCCGGAAGTTCCCGTCCAGTGGCCCGTCGTCGGGTTCCTTGAGGAGCCCGACGGCTGTGACGCGGTTGGCGAAAGCGGCGTATAGACCTCGTTGCCCTCCTTGTCGTGCTCGCACGAGGCGAGGAGGACGACTCCCAGTACGGAGACCATAACCAAGCCCAGCGCGCGCAGGGCGAGAATGTCGCTTTTCATAATGCGTTCCTTTTGCAAGAAAAAACAGAGTTCCAACGGAACAAGACAATTATATCATCATTCCGCAAAGAGCCGATTATTCAAATAGCGTGTGCGGCGGGATGCTATTTCGTATTCGATGTTGGCCCAGAGCGGTGTGTATTCCGTGAAGAACTTCTCCACGTCCTTGTCGGAGCACGGGGCGAGGAGTTCCTTGCCGGCCTCGTCGAGTTTTCCAAGGAGCGGGGCTACTTCTGCCGCGTAGAAGGCGGGATCGCCGAGGAGCTTGTCGTTCCAGCTCTGGATGAAGGCGCCTTCGTTCCTGCGCACGCCGTTGTAGCGGTTGAAGGCCATGATGGCGACGCGACGCTTTAGCGAGAGTAACTGGTCGCGGGAGAAGTCGAACTTGATGCGCATGCTGCGCGAAAGCTCATGCACCACGCCGCCAATCGACTGCGTACCGGCCTTGCAGGAGCGGAGAACGCCGAGTCGCCATTCGTTGCCGTTCGTGGGAAGAGAGTCAAAGAAGTCGAGCCACGAGACGGAGACATGGGCGACGACGCCGTCCGGCGTGAGTGCGGCGTCCTTCTTGATGACATCGGTGTTGCGGCGGTAGCCGGGGCCGGGCATTGCCCAGTCCACCGCGTGCGGGTCGTTGACGGCGGGCATGTTGTTGCAGAAGATGGAGTAGTAGGGTTTTTCCTGGTCGCCCGCGCGGAAACACATCTCCAGGCCGCCGGCGTCGCGTTTGCCGAGGCGGACCTCGTCGATGGCGGGATCGTCGCAGCGGATGAAGAAGTGGACGGCGGCGTCATCGTAGATCACCCGGATGCCGGTCGGGTAGTTGGTGTTGCAGACCGGCTGTTCAACGCCCCTTAGGTGGCGCTTCGCATCGACGCTCGCCGATTCCCCGTAGCAGTCTCCATACGGGATGAAACGGGTCTCCATGCGGTCCCAGTCGCCATAGAGATCGGGGCGGGCGGCGAAGGCGCCGGCCGATTGGGGGGCGTCCGCGAGGTACGTCGCCGTGTGGACCCGTGGAGAATCGGGCGCGTACATCTTCTCTGTGATCTCTTGGAAGATGGCGCGGCAATCGTCGTAGCGGTGCATGTTGAAGAGTTCGCGCGAGGTTTGGCGAAGAACGGAGAGGCGTTGTGCGTCCGTGAGGTTGAGCGGCTTGTTCACGGCATCGAAGCCGCGCAGTCCGCGCCCTTCGAGGAAAGCGATGACGCGGTGGGCGGAATTGGAGGCGGCAGGAGTGTTGAAGCGCGGGCGGCCGAGGCGGGTCTGAAGATCTTCGACGGCGCCCTTCGCGTCGCCGCGGATGGCCTTGACGCGGGCGCGATGGCCAAGAATCTCGCCATCGTTCGGCTTGTGGACGAGATAGCGGGCCATGAGGTCGTCGGCAAAGGCGAGGTCGTCGAACCAGATGGCGCGTCCGATGGCGGAAGGAATCCATCCGGCATTGGAGACGCGGCACGAGGCGTTGGTGGGGTTGGCGTCCTCGATGGCGAGTTGCTCGCGGATGATCGCGCGCCAGCGTCCGTATCGGCCGGCGACGTTGTAGCCGTAGTTCCAGATGGAGGGGGTGTTGAAGTCGCGCTCCTTTGAAAGGTAAACCTGGCGGCGGGCGGGCGGCATTGTCTTGTCCGCGAGCGCTTCTTTGAGCAGGAGGTTTGCCGTGACCCCGTCAAATGAGTTGAGGATGTCCAGCATCTTGCAATAGGGGTCCGTGCGCTTTTCAGGCGGTAAGTCGCGGATGCGCGCGAGGATGTCGTCGAAGGCCTTGCGCTCGTTATGGTCCTTGTATGACCTGGCGAGTTCGACGAGGAATGCGTTCTGTTCCCCGGCGGGGAGCTTGTCCTTGATTTTCTCGAACTGTGCGAGGGCTATGTCGTCGCCGATGGCGAAGAGCCCCTGCACCATGCTGCGGAGCCGTCCGGCACGCCCGCGCTCGAAGTTGTTCGTTGCGGTGGCGTTGCCGCCGGGGACGGGTTCGTCAAGGACGGCCTGGAAGAGCTCGTCATAGCGCGCGGCGGCGCGGTCGCGCTTGACGGAGATGCCGAGCGAGGCGAGGTCCGAGCGCTTCGCCATGCGGTAGTTGGCGTCGAAGAGGTCGGCGTCGGCATCGAGGATGCGCATTCCCGTCTCCCAGCCAAAGGCGCGGTTGAAGGAGTAGGCGTGGATGCCGGAGTCGATGAGGCTTCTCAGCTGCGCGGCCTTGACCTGGCGGTTCGTGCAGGCCATAAGCGTGGCGAAATGCTTCTCGAAGACGGATTTGTCTGGCAGGGCGGCGGCATGCTCGGCGATGCGGCGCGCGACAAGCATCGATTGGGCGTAGCCGAGTTCGTTCGTCTTGGCAAACGCCTCCATGTCCGCGACGATGTCGGCGTGGCGGAAGCGCTGGTATGAAGGATTGTGCGCCTTGCGGATCGTGTCGAAGGCGGCGTTTATGTCGCGCTCTGTCGGCGTTGCCGACAGAGGCGCGACAGATAGCAGATAACAGATAACGGATAACAGATAACAGATATTCTTTTTCATCACTTGCCTCCTTTCAGGATGGAGTCGAGGGCGAGGATGTGGTTGATGCACTCGGCGCGGAAGGCGGAGGGGTCGGAACGGTACCCGTCCCAGTAGGCCAGGAACGACAGCACGCGGCGTCCCTTGAGAAGCGTATCGCCGTCGGACGAGGAGGCGGCCTTTAGGGCGAGGCGTTTGCAGAGGGTGGCGTAGCGGATGTCGTCGAGTCCCTCGCGGATGCCCTCCCATGCGAGGGTGTCGATTACGCCGTCTGCGGCGCCGTATGCCGAGACGATGGCGCGGAGGTTCGGTTCGTACGGGACGGCCATGTCATTCCAGTTGTTGCGCCACCAGCAGTAGTTGAGCGAAACGTCATATCCGGCCTGCCACGCCGTCAGGCCGTGGATGCGGCGGAAGTAGTCGGGGCTTTCCGGGCCGCAGTGGGGGTTGGCGTACCAGCCGCAGAGGGAGGCGGGGTTGGAGTCGTGGAATAGGCGCACTTCCTTTTCGCGCAGTTCGACGGGCAATCCCGGAAGGATCATGAGGTCGAGGGCGAAGAGGAGTTCGCGGTGCGCGAATGAAGTGACGCACACCTTGCCGCCCGCCTCGTGCGCGATGCGCCAGGCGTCGCGCTCCGCGCGAATCGTGCCGGGGCCGCCTTCGTCGATGCCGTAGCTGTAGAACTCGGTGTGGCCGAGCTTTTCGAGCGAGAGGTCGCGGGTCTTGGCGATGGTGTCGCGGAGGCGTTCGAGCATGGCGAGATCGGAGGGCGAGGGATTGCTGCTCCAAATGGCCTTGCCTACGCCCGGAACGCCGCGGATGAGCGGTTTCGTATTGATGCCGTACTGCTTTGCAAGGGCGATGTCGCGATCGAGGCCTCCGGGGTTCATCGGGTTGATGGAGGGAAAGCCCATCGGGTTCTTGCAGTTGTGTTCGGCGAGGTCGCGGATGATGTTGGGGTTGCGCGAGCCGGTGCCGTAAAGGCAGAGGTAGAAGCCTTTGTCGGGGTTGTAGCTTGTCGCTGGTTCGGGCAAGGCGAAGGGCAGGACTCGCAGGCGCATCTCGAGCGTGCCGACTTCAGTCCCCCTGGCGTCCGTGAGAGTGAGGTTGCCGCGGTAGACGCCCGGCACCTGGTCGGCCGGGACGTGGACGGTGGCGAGGATCTGCTTGAACTCGCCCTTGTTGAGGACAAAGGGCTGGAGCGTCTCCGCGTCCTTGATGAGCCCCTGGTTGGCCTGGTTGTCGAAGGAGTAGTCCGTGACCTCGAAGCGGGAGCTCATCCAGGCGTAGCGACGTCCGCCGTCTTCGTTTTCGTAGCGGACGTAGTAGTCCTGGGTTGCATCGTCGGTGCGGATGAGGTTTTCATCGTGCAGAATGAGCTCGGGGACAAGGGTGCGGTGCGTGGCGTCGGAAAAATAGCCGTACCACGCGCTGCCGCCCTGGTACCAGATCTTGACGACGCGGAAATCGATGGCCGAGGCGGGGATTTTGCCCGCCTTGCCCGTGAGGTCAGTCGCCTTGAGCGTGACGCCGTCATGGTCGGCAAGGGCGTATGCGACGAAGGAGGCGGGTTCGAACTCGCCTTGCGCGGCGACCCAGGAAAGCGGCGCGAAAAGTTCGCCGTCGGCGGGGTAGGTGTCGGCGAGGTGCTTGACCGCGCCCATTGCCGGAACGGTGTAGAACGCGGCTTTTGCGTCCTTTTTGCCGGCGGCGGCGAGGTCGGCCGCTATGCGCGACGCGTTGGCTTTCACCTTTGCGGGGTCCAGTTTGTAGCGCTGGCGGAATTCGGCGGTCTCGTCGGCCGCCGCCGCAGCGCCGACCGCCGCCAGCGCGACACAGGCGGCGAGATTAATACATGTGTTGATACTGTTGTGCATGGAAGATTACCGAAGGAAAAGTAATATGACGGACAGATGCAATGAGAGCAAAAAATGTGCCAAAAGTGCCAAAATTCATCTGTCATCCCGTTACGTCCCGCCCATTCGGGGCGTAACGCCTACATCCCTTTGTCACCGGTGGTGTAGAGCACCTTGCCGTCGGGATCGCGAATCTCGAAAGTCTCGGGATGGCGCATCGGCTCGGAGCGGAAGCTGAGGCGTCCCTTGTATTCGGACTGCAGCTCGACGATGAGCTGTTCATCTTCGCGGCGCATGCGGTCGAGAACCGTCGGGGCGACGAGGACGACGAGGTCTGGTGTGCGGCCTTCGTGGCTGCACTTGCGCATCACGCCGCGTATCTGGCGTTGAATCGCCACCGAGAGCGAGAGGGCCGACTGAATCACGCCGTGGCCGCGGCAGTAGGGACAGGTCTCGTATGTCTGCGCGAGAAGCGATTCCTCCTGGCGCTGGCGCGTCATCTCCATGAGTCCGAGCTCGGAGAGCGGAAGCACGTTCGTGCGGGCGCGGTCGCGCTTGACCGCCGCCTTCATCGCCTTGTAGACCGCGGCCTGGTGCTTGCGCGATTTCATGTCGATGAGGTCGACGACGACAAGTCCGCCGACGTTGCGGAGGCGGAGCTGGCGGGCGACTTCGTCGACGGCCTCGAGGTTCACCTCGAGGATGGCGTCCTCCTGCGAGCCCTTGCCCTTGTGGCGGCCGGTGTTGACGTCGATGGCGATGAGCGCCTCGGTCTCGTCGATGACGAGGTAGCCGCCGGACTTGAGGTTGACCTTGCGGCGGAAGGCCTCTTCAATCTGTCGCTCCACGCCCTTGGCGTCGAAGATCGGCTGGTCGCCGTCGTAGTGGTGGATGAGGCCGCGCGAGCGGCGCGAGATGCGGGCGGCGACGGCGCGGATGCGGTCGTAGGAGGCTTCGTCGTCGATTGTGACG
>JAEEGG010017589.1_pt1 | contig 14673 bp, 10 predicted proteins | sample 9134161 | NCBI WGS metagenome assembly JAEEGG01 (sample SAMN16246543, study PRJNA631951) | gut metagenome | biome: gut microbiome; feature: rumen; material: CR-attached | host: Bos | place: Iran: Karaj | collected 2018-10
CAAAGTTCCAAAGTATGTTGACAAGAGTGTTTTGGAAGCGCTGCACAACTGCATCGCGCACCAGAACTACCGGTTGAACGGACGTGTCGTTGTCTCTGAATATGTCGATCGTCTCGTATTTGAAAACCGCGGCAATTTCTTCGAGGGGAAACCAGAGGAATACATCGACGGCAAGAAGACGCCCTCTCAATATCGTAATCTTCAGCTAGTGACGGCCATGCGTGAAGTGAACATGATTGACACGCAGGGATATGGCATCCACCGGCTGTATGTGGAGCAGCGCAAACGCTACTTCCCGATGCCGGATTACGAATTGGGGCGTGATTATGTTCGAATGACAATCTTCGGACATGTCGTCGATCCCGCCTATAGCAGTCTGCTTATCCGGCGGACAGATTTGAATCTGGATGATGTCTGCCTCTTGGACCGAGTTCAGAAGAACCTGAAGATCGACGCCCGCGCCGTGGCACATTTGCGTCAGGAAGGATTGATCGAAGGACGCGTCCCGCATCTCCATATCTCCGCACAATTGGCGGCGTTGACCGATCAAAAGGCGGCTTACATGAAGAAGAAGGAGCGAACGGGGGCGCATTACCGTGGATTGCTCATTGACTACATTGGAAAATTCAACGGATTGACGCGGGCTGAAATCAATGAATACATGCTCGAGGAGATTCGCGGCGACTTAACCGAACGCGAGAAACTGACAAAAATCGGCAATTTATTGACATATCTGCGTCGAAAAGGTGATATTTACAATTCGGGGACGGATACAAAACCTCTCTGGAAACTCACTGACAAAGCGCGAAATGCCCTGTTAGTCAAAGAGACTTGTCAATGAGTTATAACTATCGGTTGATCGCTGACGGAAACATCAAAGGTGGCATATGATTGAAACAGAACTCCAGCACAAGGAAATCATGCCGTTCTTCTGCAGGCCGGAAGAGAGCGGCGGGCTTGGCTACCGCGAGACGGAGCCGAACATCGTCTCGGACGATCTCTTCATCCCCAGCCAGCTGGCGGAGTTCGTCAAGATTGCCGATCCGCAGACATGGAAGTCCCTTCTGGCAAACCACCACGGCAACGAACAGGAGCTCGCGCTTGCGCTCAAGGACGCAGTCAAGAAAGGCATCCTCGAATCAAGCAACGTCGCCGTCTGGCTCAACACGCACAAGACCATCACGTTCGAGGGCGAGACCGTGCCGCTCTATTTCGTCAGCGGGACGGAACTCGGCGGCGACGCGGACTTCAAGAAGAACATCTTTGCCGCCGTCGAGGAGATGAAACACAAGGTGACGTGCGACGGCGTGACGCTCCAGAACCTGCGTCCTGACATCTCGTTCTTCCTCAACGGCATCTTCATCGGCTACATGGAGCTGAAGAGCGTCACCAACGGACAGACGGCCAGGGTCCAGGGGCGCGGCAAGGTCATTGGCGACTATCTTGAAAGCGTCAAGGGGATGGCCGAACGAGCCAAGGCGCATCCCGCCGCGCTCGCCGACCGTCGCGAGACGCTCTGGATGTTCGAGAAAGGCATCCATCTCACGGCGACGGATGTGAACGAGACATACGTCATCCGCTCCATCGGTGCCTTCTACGACGATGCGATCAAGGGTTTCGCCGACAATGCGGCGAGCATCGCGCAGCTCAAGCCCGACATGGAAAAGGCATTCAAGCTCTATCCGATCACAAGCGAGCTGCTCTCGAACAAGCAAAGGTTTGTAGAGGTGATGCACGCGCTCTACTCAAAGAAGATGATCGAGCGCGAGATTCTCTACTACAACTTCCTGCAGTACAAGTACAAGGACGAAGGCAAAGGCAAGAAAAAGCACAAGGTGCGCGTCAGCAACCGCGGCACGCTCATCTCGCCGCGCCCCAAGCAGAAGTTCGGATGCGACCGAATCCTCGGGCGGGTTCGCGAGATGCTGGCGCACGAGAAGGAACCCGACTTCTACCGCGAGCGGCTCAAGAAGGAGCTCAAGGCGCTCGGCGTGACGGCTGAAAAGATCGAAAGCATCCTCGCCGACCGCGACCGCTACTGCAACAACAAGTACGTCTATTCGCTCCTTCTCCAGTACGCGGCGGGTTTCGGCAAGAGCAACATCATCGGCTGGACGGCCCTGCAGCTCAAGGATCTCCGGCACGAGGGCGCGTGGGCGTTCGACAAGGTGATGATTGTCGTGGATCGTCTCCAGCTTCGAGACCAGATCGACACGATGATGATGTCCATGAACATCGACAAGAGCATGTTCACGGAAGTGACGAACCAGGACGAGTTCATCGCGGCCCTGACCGGACTCAAGCGGATCATCGTCGTCAACATCCAGAAGTTCCTCGAGCTCCAAAACGCACTCGACAAGGCCGACAAGACCTTGAAGCAGATGCGCGTCGCCTTTCTCATCGACGAAATCCACCGCTCCAACACGGGTGACAGCAACAAGGAAATGATCAACCTCTTCGAGAAGCTGCAGGACGGCATCAACGGTTCCGTCGCGCGGTGCGGGGGCACGATCTACAAGAAAAACCTCATCGTCGGCTTTACTGCGACGCCCACGGAAAAGGTGCTGGCCCGGTTCGGCGAGTTCAAGAGCGCGAGCATCATCCCGACGTGGGTTCCGTTCGACGCCTACACGATGCAGGAGGCGATCGACGACGGATACATCCTCAACCCGACCAAGCACATCATCCCCGTTGTCAGCAAGATCAGCTTCGAGGTGCCCGAAGACTACGACCCAGATTCGGAGGATCAGACCATCACCATCGACAAGTCGAAGATATACGGCAATGAAGACCGCATGGAGCAGATATCGCACTTCATCGCAAACCGGCTCGTCAGCCTAGTTTACGGCAAGATCCACGGCACGGGCAAGGCCATGCTGGCCGTCACGTCCATACCGCTCGCCATCAGCTACTGCAACCGCATCAGAAAGATGATGGCCGAGCGGTGCGCCGAACCGCTTTATGCGCGGTACGCGAACGCACCCGTCAGCATCGTGTATAGCGACAATCAGGAATACGAGTCCAGCGCGTCGATGAACGGAGGCAACAGCGAGGCAAAGGTCATCCAGGACTTCAAGGCAGCCAAGAACGGTCTGATGATCGTCGTTGACAAGCTCCAGACGGGCTTTGACGAGCCCAAACTGCACACGCTCTTCCTCGACAAGGAAATCTCGGACATCAACGCGATTCAGACGATCAGCCGCGTCAACCGCACGTGCAAGTACAAGAACGAGTGCCACATTGTCGACTTCTCGTGGCGCAACGTCAACGTCGAGAACATTCGCGAGGCATTCAAGAAATACTGTGGCATCAACGTGTCCGGCTTCAACCCCGAGCAGGAGGAACTTGTCGTAAAGATGCTCTACGACCGGCTCTGCGCAAGCGAACCATTCGCTCGTTGGTTTGCGGAGTTCCGCAAAAGGTCTGGTGACCCGCAGTTCATGCTTCAGATGGAAGACGGCATCCGCCAATGGATACGCATCCAGTTCGAGCGGACGCGGGATGCCAACGCGCAAGATGTCAAGGCGACCGACGATGCGTTCATGCAGGTCGTGAACGAGGCCAAGGAGCTTCGCAAGACCGTCGGTCAGTACGCCTCGTCGATCAAGTCGCTGGAGGACGTTCTCGACATCGTGCCCAAGTACACCGAGCGCACGTTCGAGCATTTCTGGGAAATCTACTGCCGCATCTACCGCTCGTTCATGCAGTGGTGGAGCGAGAACGATCCGAACAAGCCCCTGCATCCCGATGTCGAGGGCGATGACGAGATTCCCGGCATCACCATCGCCGAAGAAGCCCCGCCGATTGACGACGACGATGACGATGATGATGACGAGGGAAGTGAGGGAACGGGCGGCAAAGCGAAGCACAAGCAAGACATCCTTGCAATCATCAAAGCCTGGAACGACGCCGAGCAGCTGACGCAGGCAGAAGTGGAAAAGTGGCTCGTCGAGATCGGCAAGTTCTTCGAGTGGCTTTCAGGGCAGACGAAGTTCATGGCCGTCATCAAGGACAGCGTCTTTACGCCAGACATGAAGCTTGCGGAATACACCAAGGCACTCAAGGTGTACAAGTTCATGCTCAACAAGCGCACCGATCTGGTCAAGGTCCTGCTCTTTAAGAAGATGCTCGAGGACAACGGGCCGCAGCTTCTTGACGTGTTCATACAGAGCTTGCCCGGCGTCGAGGCGAATGAATACAGCTTCAACTTCGCCGATGACGAAGATACGGGGCTGCTGATGGCGGCTGATCCGACGGCTGAAATCGATGAGGAGAGATGACCTATGATTGCCACACCCAGCAACCGTGCCCATGCGTCCGGCGACATGCCGCGCGAGAAGTTCGCGGCAGCGGGACGCGCCGGTGCGCTCACGTCGGAAGACCTCCTTGCCATCCTCCTCAAGACCGGTGCGCCCGGATGCGACGTGTTCACGCTGGCGCACCGGCTCATCGCCGCGTTTGGAGGAACGGGACACCTCGTCCGAGCCGAACTCTCGACGCTCAAGCGTCAAATTGAGGTGTACAACGAGCAGCATCCAGAGGCGAAGATCCTCGGGATTGGCGAGGCCAAGCGAATGGAGCTTGCGGCGGCGTTCGAGCTGGTGCGGCGCGAGTATGCCGGTCGCGATGACGACGAACGCAAGCTGGATGTCACGAAAGCCGAGAACCGCTACCGCATTTTCAGGCGTGTTCTCCGTCCAGAAGACCGACAGGAGAACTTCTGCGTGCTGGTCCTCGATACGAAGATGCATCCGCTCACCGACCCGTTCGTCGTCTTTCGCGGCACGATGGACCGGACGATGGTGCATCCGCGGGAGGTGTTCCAGGAGGCGGTTCGCTGGGGCGCACACGCCATCATGGTGGCGCACAACCATCCATCCGGCGATCCTCAACCGGGCAGGGCGGACATCGCGATGACAAAGACGCTCCTTGAGGCGTCGAAGATCATGTGCATACCCCTTCTCGACCATCTTGTCCTTGGTGCCGTCGATTCGGCGAACGGCAAGGGCTATGTCTCGATGCGCGAAAGCGGAATCGTGAGTTTCAAGTGACATGGCAGAATGATGAGATGTCGAAGACAGGGACGTAAAGATGTCAGCAGAAAAGGCGCAAAAGGCTTATGACAGCATCCTAGATCAACTGAAAGAGTTGATCAGGCAGCCCATGTCGATAGAAAACTGGTCTGCGGCGTGCAACCTGATGGCAAGAGGAATGCGTGTTGCAACGATTGCCAAGGAAGAGGATGTCAGCGTGCTTCCTTTCTATCGGACAGGATTGAAGTATTTGCGCCAAGCTCCAAAAGAGGCTTCAATAGAACAGGCCTTGGAGACGATGGATGATTCCAACGAGTTCTACTCACTAACGGAACAGCGGGAAATTCTCGAGGCATTTTCGGTCTTTGCAGACCGGCTTGAAGAATGGGCCGAGGCGATGGATTTGTATCATGGTGCATATTGGCGGATGAGAGAGAGTACTCGCCCTTGGAATCGAAATAATGAGGACGACTACTATCAAGACGATCGACCGCCTTACTACGGTTGGGTATTGGTGAATATCAACAAGGCCAAGGAGCATTTCGAGCCGTTGCCTGAACCCTACGCGAATGAGATCAATTGTAATCCCTTTAATAATAGGCTATTTGCGTATCAACAAACAAGAAAGCGGTGGAAGTTTCATCCTGAATTCATCGAAACACTTTTGTCCAAGGCAAGTGAAGTTCCTGAAGAAAATCCACTGGTTGGAAAGTATCTTGAATGGGGAGCGAAAAGCGTAGCGGAAATCCCGGCCGCCCTTCTCAAGGTCAAGGATGGGATGATTAGCAAAGAGTTGACAGAGAGGAATCTTGCCGTTCGAGACGAGGATTATGAGGGATTGTTTAAACGCCTAAACGGAAATGCGAATGCATACCTTGACGAGCAGGAAGCAAAGGTACGTGATGCGATAAATGAGTGTCTTGAGGGTGTTGTCTATGAGAACCGCGACGTGGTTGATGTGGTGAATGAGAAACTTGACGAGGTTGACAAAGGGTTGGATAAGCATTGGTTGGCAGACGATTACTGCTGGGGACCTGTTCTTGCTGCCGCGTTGAGGTTGCCACGGCACACAGTCTATTACTTTGATTGGGCGATGCATCATTCTGATGAAGGACCTGACGAACCAGGATTAGTGTATCAGCTTCGCGATGGGACCACGCAGCAAGTTCATTGCCAAGTGCGAGAGTCAAAATGGTGGGACGGCATGGATATGGCCGAATGGAAAATCCAGAACATCATTGACAAGTGCAAGAATGTTGCTGCTCAGATTGGCACTGACGCGCTTTTGAATCAGTGGTATGACATTGAGACCGCATGGAAGAAATGTAAGCGTGGGAACGAAAGTCTGTTCCATGGTTCAGGTGACACGGATGGATTCGCAGCAGCATTTTGTGATGGTCTTCTGAAAATATCTGTCATTCTTCCGGACATCAAGGCAGATCCGGAGCCAAAGGATAAGTCTGATCCGCGATATGCATCCGTGGAGAAAACGATGGCCGCGTGTGCCAAGATGAATCCGTCGATAACACGATTCCAATTGTTGTGTGGCGTTGTTAGAGATGGGATGGAGGCCGCCTGCAACGGCGATCCAGATTTTGACGTCTGGGAGCAGCCTTGGCTTGCCGCTGCGCTCCAGCTACTGTCAGAAGACCCATGCCGTGGCGAATGTAACCTAATAGATCGGCAGAACATGTTTAACGCGATCATTCCGGCATTTTCCAAGATTGTCGCATTGTTCTCTCTTGTACAAGGGAAATATCCTGACATGCTTGTCGAAGAGTTGGATTATTTCTATCAAGATGTGAATGAGGTCATGCGCCTGAATTGGCGGAAGCATCCTGAGACAGGGGGAAAGGGGGGCGTTATCACACCTGGTTTTGTCACACGCGAGGGAGTTAATGGCTCTTGGGAGTTTAATGATGTTTTTATCCGACGTTTAGCATCGCATTGTTCGGCAAAGAATGCGATCAAACAGTTCAAGGATGCCTCATTGTCGGATTCCGATAAAAACATTGTGATGGCCGCCAATGCAGATCCCGCAGACGCGGGGTGTGGAAGTTTTGCCGAGCACATGCTTTTTCAGCAGGCGATCAATTCGGCCGACGGTTTCGTTGAGTCGTTAGAGTCAGCTACTGATGCAGGAGCACGTGTGCTGTTGTCGAACGAAAGTGTAATGAGTGGAATACTGCAGCCATTCTTTGGTACATATTTTCGCCCCTACACGCGATATACAAACAGGATGGAGAAGGATAAGGAGCTACAGATTGACATCCCCTCTGACATTAAGCAACTTTCTGATTTGATTGAGCGTATCCTTGCGCGCATTGGCAAATTGCCGAATGGCAACACCCGTTTAAAAGTGGCAACTAATGTGTGGGACAAAATATCAACTTTGTATTGGTTCAGGATGAAGGATCCGTTCATGCGGCTTACACGTCAGGCGCAAGAAGATTACGGCAACCTCATTCTTGCTGCTATACAGAAGTTTACGGATTGTGGCAAAGAAGATGCGAATGACGAAGCCATTGTAAAAGCACCCCACTCCGAGGACGCCCGCGATACGAGCGACCGTCATGCCGATGATATCGCTTCGCGTATCATTAAGAAACTCTGCGAGATGCCAATCCCAATGGTAGTTGATGGATATACGAAGAACGGGAGAAAAGAATCCATTCAGATAGCGAACACAAAAGTTGCGGAAAGGGATTGGTTCTCAGACCCGAATCTTGCATTGTTGTTTGATGTTCATTCTAATAGCATCGCAAACTGGCGAAGGGGGAAAGGCGCCCCTGAAGGGTTCCATGCCGCATTCGAGAAGAAGGACATCAAGGCTATGTGCTCATGCGCAGAAAAATACAAGGTCACACGTCGAAAATGTAATGCGATGAACGTCAAGGGGCTCAAACGAAACATCTCCGAGGAGCAAATATACAAACTTGGCGGTAATCGATGAGACCTGTTTCGGAACCCACCGAGCTGAGATTTGCGGCAGCAGTGTCGCAGATTCTTTACTTCAACCTCCGGAGACGGAAACATGATTATTGAATTTCCACGAGAAGGCGATATTCCGCTGGGAGAGTCTAATGACAATCGAGGCGAGTTTGATAATAAGACCGATGAAGAACTTCTTGCGTTACGAGCTCGCTATAAGAAGTTTGAAAAAACGATCTTCGCCGAGTCGTGGCAACGACCTTCCCTTGGACGATTTCAGGAAACCTGTGCGGCATTGTGTCTTGCCCTAGATCTTGCGATGAAGGAAAAAGACAAAGACATGGTGTATTGCCCGTGGTTGTTTGAGGCATTTAACACCCTGCGGTCCAGGATCATCAAGGTTCCAAAGGTACTTCCTCAAGGGGACGCCTATTTGAAGTGGACAGCGGGAATAAAAGAAGTAGTGGAGGGAACATGTGCCGCGTTTGGATGCTTTGGAGATTATCTTGTTCGATATGTAACAGCAGTATATCCTGAAGGGACTGATTCTCCTCATGACTTCATCAAAGTTGTTCGTTCCGAACTGAGCGGTTTTTTTAAGATTGGCGCGAGCGAGAACAAGGATCCATTCGTTACAGCTGCATTTGAACTGTTGTATAGCTATGACGAACGTGGCTACCCAAAGTTACAGAAGGAGGTGTTGCGAAAATTGATTCATGCCTGCCCAACTTCGGCATGGCCGGGTAAAATTCGCACCAAGGAAGATATGCCGACTCTAATCTCGAATATCACGGATGATGAGTTGTGTTCTCTGCTTGGTATTAAGTTGCCACCGCCGGAAGAGAGAGAGAGAGTTGATCGGCAGATTGAAGCGGAAAGGGCCCAAGCCAAACTAAAGGCAGCCTTTGAAAAGGCGGAAAAGTTCTTTGCAACCGAAGATTGGTTCAAGCAACCTGGACCGTCAATAGCGATGTGGCGGATATGCCGTCGCGCAAGTGCGATCGGCAAGAAGGCAGGCAAGTATCATGAATATTATTACAATAAGTCGAGTGAAGGTCCGGTTCAACCTTTATCGGAAGATCTCCGCGGTAATCGGCAAGATGACCTTATTCAGCTGATAAAAGCATTCGCGTTCGACTTTCAACGTGAGATGTCTGATGTAACTAGCGTGAGCTATAAATTGCAAGAGCTGATTACTTCGATGATGAATCTCAATGACGCAATTGAGTCGCTTCTATATTTTCTGGACAAATTGCCCCATGATCGACATTTAAACGCAGCCAGGCGTTTGTTCGACGAGTGGTATGAGGTTTTGTCGTGCATTATTCATGAACATATTAAACCATGTGAGGCATCGTCCGTTATGGTTGATAAAATCGAGGAGTTTTGCACTGAACTCATTGCAGCAAGCGACGTGTTGAATGAACGCGAAAGTGTGTTACATGACAAGCGTGCTTTTCAAGAGGTTTCTCCCGTACCTCAGTATTCGTTTGAGGAGGAGAAGATGTTTAAGGAGGATAAGGACATAAACTATGTAGCCTTTCTTGAACGCGTTATGTCGATTTGCCGTGAGGTGTATATGAAACTGGGAGAAAACACCGACAAGTGGCCGCGGCAGATGCTGCCGTATGCGGCGACTATGGAATTGTTGTTGGCCATCGATGCGTCTGAACGATTAAAGGAACGGCTTGCTGGTCATGATGTGCCAAGAAGCGAGTTTCCTCCACTTCATACGATGCTTGATCCTGAAGAAAGCCCATTTTTATTAGCGATGAAGCGAATCTGTATATCATTCCCGAGTTTGACCGAAGAAGAGTATACAGAGGGTCTGTACGAACAACTGTTTAGTGTTGGTTATATGGCAGAATTCTATTTCAGTTTGAGTACAACAGAGCAGGGGGTGCGGGTATTGTCTGACTGGAAGCACTTTTGGTTTAAGACGTACAGTGAGTTGTTTTGCTCTCAGAAAACGAAGCGAAAGCCAGATGTGACAACCGACCAGATTATGGAGGCTTATAAGGAGTTGGAAAATTGTTGTCGTATTCTAGCTCGAGAGGCCAGCATTCAGAACAATAACTTAATTCGCAAACTGTGGAGTGAGGGGAAACTCCCACCTGGAAATACTAGTTTTGGCCGTGCAGGTGCGAAGGACATGGCTGTTCTTCATGATGGAATGATACAGTCACTAGCCGAGCGCTTGGCTAAGGAAATAAAGAAGAGTCCGATAGATGCTCACGTAATTGGCTTTGATACTAAGGCAAAACACGAGATAACATTGGCGACTCGAGTACAGATGCCCGAGAGGAACTATTTTTCAAACCCGAATCTTGCATTGTTGTTTGATGTTCATTCTAATAGCATCGCAAACTGGCGAAGGGGGAAAGGCGCCCCTGAAGGGTTCCAGGCCGCATTCATGAAGAAGGACTATGAATTGATGCGTAAATGTGCAGAGAGATATAAGGCTAATCGTAGTCGAACTGATGCGATGAGTACGAAAAGGGTAAAGCACGGACTTTCAGAGGAGCAAATATACAAACAGGGTGGTAATCGATATTGTGAGAATTGTGAAAACCCACAATAAACCCACAACGGTTAATTTTTCTTAAGAAAATTATAGCTGGGCGAATCTGACAAGGATTCGCCCTTTTTTATTGTTTCCGCAACGATCCGCCTACGGACGATGTTGTTTCATTGTGGGTTTTTAGGCTTTTGGACCCACAATTCGACGCGCTTTCAGAGACCTCCGTGACGAATCCGAGGTACGGACTTGCGCGATGGTCGGTCTGAAAAAGGAAAAGCCAAATGAAAAAAACCATGGCTTATGCCGCCAATGCGGCAGCACAAAAGACAAAGATATCTTGTCCGTCCTTTGAGACGGTCAAGCAAGAAATAGAGTGCATCATGCGCGATCAGCATCTCACGTTAAGAGGTGCGATTGCGTTTGCAAAGCGAGATCATCGTTTCCGTGATTTTGCCGAACAGCTTGGCTTCGGAGAAAGCGAGGTGGCGTGATGGCGAAAGTTGTCAACAATCTCGCCGCCGACTCGTGCGCGCGCGTGGTATGTACTGGACATACGCAAACGGGTATTAATGATAATGCCTGTTTTTCAGACCACGCGCGGACGTGCGCGAGGGCGAGGCGCAGACCGTTCACCGAAGCGGAGGTTGCCGCATGGCGCGAGCGAGTCTTCGGCGAAACGCTGAACGATCCCGTGAAGGTCGCCGTCGAGGAGGCGGTAAGGGACTTCGGGAGCGCGAAAGACTTCACGCTCTGGGCATGGTACGCCAACCGCATCGGCGTGAACAACTTTCTCGAACTCTACTTCGAACAGAAGTCCATCATGCGCGAGTGCCGTTTGCGCCGCCCCGCCGCCGCGTTCCACGCTCGCCTAAAGCGCTTCTACTCGGCGATTACGCCGAAGAAGGAAAGGGGTGTGGCATGACGTTTCGCATGGCACTCAAGCACATCCGCAGGTACGCGCCGGAGACGGAACAGACGTTTCGGGCCATCTGCCGGAACCGCTACTGCCGACCAGTCCGCGACTGGGCGATCTTCGATCTCGCGAGGTCGAAAAAACTGCCGTACGATAGCGTCAAACGCCGCTATAACAGGCACTTGGCGCGTCTTCACGAGATCTTCCGTGTCCCGGTCGGCGGCTAATTATGGAGGGCGGTCGCGATGCCGGAGAGGTTCCGGCGCGATGGCCGCCCCCCAATTTAACAATCAACCGAAAGGAACAAGACGATGAAACTGACGAAGTCAGAGATCAAGCAGAAGCAGGAGGACCTGGTGAAGGTCCTGCTCCAGCTGAAGAGGCTGGGAGAGTCAAAGAAGTCGCTTACCGCCGCGCTTGCGGACGACTTCGAGGCGAACGAGGAGAAATACCGCAACGGCATCGTAACGGCCAGCGGCATCCTCCTGCGCAAGCCGAGCTGGAACTTCGACGTGAAACCCGTCGTGGAGGTGGCGTAGGCGCGAAGCGCAACGAACAGGTTGAGAAAGGAAAACGAAATGAAACTGAAGATCGAATGGAAGGCGCTGGGAAAGGCGCTGTGGAACGCGGTGAAGCCGGTGCTGCTGGGCGCCATCGGCGGGGGCGTGATCGCCCTCACGGACGGCTGCTCGTCGCTGACGCCGAGCTCGAAGACGCAGTCGATGGGCGTGTACGCGATCGGCGTGCCCGGCATCGCCATCATCACCAAGTCCACGCAGAACGAGGACGCCTCCGGCGGCGACAACAACGCGCCGACGCAGGTGAATCCGGTGACGACCACGATGGGGAAGTGAGGCGGCCACGCGGGAGCGCGGTCCTCCCTACACGGGGGGTGCGCGCTCCCTACACGGAGGGTTTGACTTCCCTACACGGAGGGTTTGACTTCCCTACACGGGATTTGGGCCTTCTATTCTATCGGTAGGGTCACGCGTCCCGCGTGACCGCATGGTGGGGCGAGGCGTCCCGCCGAGCCGCCGCATGGGAAGCCGCCACCTTGGCGGCGCGGGGCGCGGTGAATCACGTCACCGACGAGGAGAACGCCAAGGTCTTGATGCGACGAATGTCGCCGGGGTCGAGCTTTGTGAACGCGAAGCACTTTGAGCCGAGATCCTTCAACGATGCGCCAATGAGATACAGTTCCTTGTCGTCGACGATGAGGAAGCGGTCGTGGAACGCCGTCGTGTACAACACTGACAGCTTCGGATACTGCGCGTTGAATGTGGCAATGTCGGCTGGAGATATCTTGCGGTGCGGGGCACCGTTCCTGTCGAAATGCTCCAAAGTGAAGATCGTCACCTTCACGCCCGCGTGCTTCTTCACGAACAGGTCGAGAACAACCGTGTTCGCCCAGTTGTCGATGAGGATGAGCGACCGTTTTGCACGCGCGACGAGCGAAAGCACCAGCGCACGAGCGTCCCACAACTGGCCGTTGTAGAACACGCCCTGAACAGGAATGTCCCCGGCATTAAGGCGATTCAGGATTTCACTCACCTTCCCTTCCGTTGCAATCTGACGTTGCTCGACGCTTTCAATTCGTTGAAACACCTGTGCGTTCGCAAGTATAAATTTCCGCATCGCGACAAATGCATTGACGATACGAACAGACATCTCAGTCGCCGTTGCAGATTTCAGCAGCGATGCAAGCATGACAACCCCATGTTCCGTAAATGCGTACGGACAATAACGCAAACCACCTCTTTTTGAGGTCACAATTTGTGACCTCAAAATCGCAACGTCTGAACGCGAAACCTTGTTTGAGGTAACATTTTGTGACCTCAACTCCGCAAACTCCTCTTTCGTCAGCTGAAACATGAACCCATCCGGGAATCGTCCCGCATTGCGCTTCACGGCCAAGAGGAAACCCCATGAGATATTCGGCGTTCTCTGGTTCAGGCCGTCCAAAGATCTCCGTAAAGTTACGGCATCCTTCGTGTTTCATCATTGATGGACACGCATAATTTGCCATCGTTGTCGGCGTATGCACAAGACCGTTAATGATTCCTGTCTCACGATAGGTGCGATCAATCCATGTCTTTCGCTTTTCAAAAACGGCATCTAATTCTTCTGGAGCGACGTGTTCCGAACGTCCTTCAACATGCTTCAAGTGTCGATTGACCAGAATACGAAATGCTGACGCTGCAACAAATGGGGATTGGGCATTACCGACTCCAAGAAGCTGGTCACGACGATCACCTGGTTTAACCGCGACCGTTTCACCCGTCTCAACAGGGCTCATTGTCCAGCAATCCCCCGTCAATTTTGGGAGTGTCGCGATCTGTGTAGAAAGCGATTGAAATGCCCGCTCGCCTTTAGTGTCGCCCCTAACTGCCAGCAACCAAAATCTATTCCGTCGGTGATCTGCCCCCAAATCCTCGCAGCTCAACCGTATACGCTCTACCCTGTAGCCAATACTCTCCAAATCACACCGTGCCTTTTCAATGGCGCGAAGTACTACATTCTCACCGAATACAATTGGTGCTTCAGACTCCTGAACCACTCGAAACATGTGGTCCCACAAGTTCTTCTCGGCAATGTTCTTGCCATGTGCAGCAGTACTGAAAGCCTGACAGGGAAAACCTCCACACAACACATCAAAAGTACCACGGATATCTTCGCCATTCAGCTTTGTAATATCTGTATGGCTATCAATATCCATGCCCTTGTCCATCCACCCATCCTTTTTCCTCTGCGCAAGTACCCCTCGCGCATACGGCATGATCTCAACAGCCCCAACACATTGGTGATGAAGCAGTTTGCCCCCGTAAATGCCACCGCCGATACCGGCAAAGAGGTGGAATTCCCTTATGCTATCCACACAACTATCGTGTGGCGTTCGTGATTTGTCTGTTTGAGTTGCTGTCTTTTTCATGGCCGTGGTGCGACCGCACCACAACTGCATGAAAAAGAGCGCGCTCTCACTTCATGCCCACCTCGGAGGCCGTAGGACTGACCTGTCTCGGATACATGGGAGAACGCGCCCTGGGGGGCGCGTCCTGCTACGATTATCCGAGACAAGGCCGTCTTGCCTTGTCGGTACTACGACGACGGATGGAAAGTGTCCTACGTTTTCCGAGGTGGCGTCGTTTAGCAGTTCGCTAAATTGTCTTGTTTATGGTTTTAAATCGATTCCTTGTTTCTCCTTTGGTTCGAGGAACGGGGATAGTATAGCATAAAATCATGGCTACAGGATTCGCTGCATGATCGACGGGATGAAC
>JAEEGG010017590.1_pt1 | contig 14672 bp, 5 predicted proteins | sample 9134161 | NCBI WGS metagenome assembly JAEEGG01 (sample SAMN16246543, study PRJNA631951) | gut metagenome | biome: gut microbiome; feature: rumen; material: CR-attached | host: Bos | place: Iran: Karaj | collected 2018-10
CACAGTAACCATATCAAACGTAGCAGGAAAGATATTAAAGCAGTTCACCATACAACCCGGCACCAAAGTAACCGTTCCGGTCAATAACCGCGGTGTCTACATCGTGAACCGACACAAGATTGCTGTCACAAAGTGATGAAATGTGAATGATTTAGACCAAGTTGATGATTATGATGATGAAGGTCCGACACAATAACATATTCCGTAAAGGCAAGATTTCAGGCCTGCTCCGCAGCGCTCTTGCTCTCCTGCCGATATTTGTATGCTCCAATGTATACGCTACAGACATTACATCTTTGAGTAGCATTACATCAAATGGGGATTTTGTTATTACAGCCGATATAGATGCATCTGGCTACACTACGCTTGCGACCTTTACCGGTACAATAACTGCCCAGGCCAAATCAGACGGGTCATTCCCTATTATATCCGGCCTGACACAGCCGCTGTTTGGAACAGCCACAGATGCCACTATAAGTAACATCATACTCTCCGGGGTAGGAATCAGCCAAGACGGTATAGTTGGAGCTATCTGCGGTACAGCTAACGGTGCAACACGCATTTACAACTGCGGTATACTTGACGGCTCTGTAGGCAGTACCGGTAGTGCTACCGATAATCCCAAAACAGCCAATGCATGCGGTGGTCTGGTCGGTTTATTGAATGGTACATCTCGTGTGATAAACTGCTACAGTTTTGCCGACATCACAGGTGGAAATCGCGTAGGTGGTATTGTGGGTTATAATAACTCTACTACAACGGCCACCAGTATCAACACCATGGTGATGAACTGCATGTTCTATGGCGACATCACCGGAGGATCTAAAGTTTCACCTGTTTTTGGTGGTACTAACATCAATAACCTGAACAGCGGTGGTCTCAACACATTCAATTATTATGCATACGACGAACTCAAGACAAAAAGTATAGATTTCTACAATTGTGCTTTGGCCGTCGAGAAAAAATATCTGGATCGTTTTGAGTTTTATCGTCTGTTACTCAACAGCAACAAGAAACTGGCGGCAATCTATATAACAGGTAATGCTGCCGATGCCGATATTCTTGCCAAGTGGGTACTTGAAACAGCCGACAGGAGTATCGAAAGCCCCAAGCCCTATCCGGTACTTAAGGAACAGGGCCGATTCTACCCTTCCATTGTCAATCCTGATTTTGCGAATGCTCCTGACAGTTCTTCTGTAGGACGCAATCACGGAGGTAAACTTGGTAAGTCTTTGAGCGTGACCATCAGCTCAACGAAGACCAATGGTGGACAGAGTTGGCCAACCGGAGCAAGAATTACAACCTCAAGCCTCACACTTACGCGCACTGACAAGGACTTCGACCGTTTCAACTACAACTATGACAAGGTGCAACTGCCCTATTACAATGATGTGGGCACCGGTAACTACACAGGCAACCGAGTGGTGACAGGATGGAAGATAACAGCCATCATCGGCGGTACGGCAGGCACCTACACCGCCTCCGACACTTGGGGCGGATACAACTTCGCCGACCGCAGGTGTACCGACAAGGACCTTTATTCAGTAAGTGAACGCGTATTCTCTCAGGGAGCATACTTTGACGTGCCATATGGAGTGACTTCCATCACCATCGAACCCTACTGGGCAAAGGCGTCATATATTTCTGATCCGAATTACGACGCAGTGTTCAATACGGGTTATACTAAGCAGGATGTCTCTCAGACAGGCATACAGGCAAAAAACAACAATAATGAAACATTGTTTAATGGTCAAAAAATATATACCTCTATCAGTAACGCACTTGGTGGTTTAGGTGGCTACGGCCCTACGGTCTATGATAATGCGGTTGTGTTGGTAGGAAACTTCCATCAGACTGTTGTCCCTTCACAAGGCACAGATCCTTTTACCCTTATGTCGGTGGATATAGACAATGACCATGAGCCTGACTACAGCATGATTTATCACCATTCAGGTAAGAAGAGAGTATGTCCTATCCGTTTTGATTTCCTTAATATCCCTGGCACCGCTCAAGCTCAGAAGCCCAATGGAGCAAATGATATCTTTAATATGGCTATCATACACCCAAGTGCCTGGTTTGAGATTACCAATACATCTTCTATTTACTTCTGTCAGTTAGAATACGAGGATTTGGTTGACAATGGAAACCGGACTTATGGCCCGCTTATCCTCCAAGGAGGTGTTCTTGACCAATTCGTGTCAACAAACAATTCTGTAGTGAATGGAAAAACCACATATATGCATCTTGGCGGAAATGTCTGGTTCAAGGAATTCAATATGGGTACTCATGGTGACGGCTCTCAATCCACGCCTCATCCGCCAGTGTCAGTTACAGGCGGCGAGTATGAAGGTTTTTACCTTACCGGAATCTTTAATCAGGATGCTGCGGTGAGGACAGACGATGCTGAATGTTATATTAGTGGTGGACATTTTGGAGAAGCAGCAGGAACAGGCCAGGAGGCAATTGATGGCAATGTCCGGTGGCAAATATACAATGCCGACATAGACAATTTCTTTGGAGGCGGTACTAACGGAGCTACAGGTAAAAACATTAAAGGCAACGTAACTGTCGACATTTTCAATAGTTATGTGACGACTTTCTGTGGTGGCCCTAAGTTCGGGAATATGGAATCAGGAAAGAAGGTTACCACTAACGCCGATGGTTGTATTTTTGGAACGTTCTTCGGTGCCGGCTTTGGCGGAACTGCTTATTCCAGAAAAAAATACTATGATGAGACAAACACAAAATGGGGAGACTGGGATGATAAATATATTGGTGATCGGGGCAAATATTTTGACGGAAACACTACGGCATCCGCTCAGTCTTCCGGTAAAAATTATGGTAAAAAAGGTATTGGAGTGGCAACGGATTTCGACTATGAGTTTTTCGTATGGAGTAGTGGAAAAACGGGGGGCCGACTCTATGTCAAGTTTGCCTCTTTCTCGTTGGCTCAATGCAATGAGGTGGAATCAAAATTAAAGCACTGTACCATAGAGAACAACTTCTATGGCGGTGGCAATCTTGGCAAGGTTGTGGGTACAGTAACCTCGGAACTCGACAACTGCACGGTGAAAGGAAATGTGTTCGGCGCAGGTTTCTCTGCCTCATTACCTACTCTTGAAGTTAGAGATGACGGTTTCACAACGGCTCCGAACTACAACAAATCGTCTGGTATGTTTGAGCCAGGAGTATTTTCCGAAACCACCACATTCTCCTGGAAGAACGCCGCCGAGGCAGGCGCGACACTTAGCAACGGCCAGTCCGGCAGTGACTTGAATACCAACCATTACATATACACCAACCAGGACCTGAGAACGTCTAACCTCGGCTCCGTGGACGGAGACGTGAACCTTACCCTCAAGGGAGACACCAAAGTTGGCACATTGCAAGGAAATAATGTCCTGACAGGTACCGGCAATGTCTTTGGCGGTGGTGAATCAAGCTGGGTCACCGGTGCCAGCCACACCGTTACCGTCTTGCTTCAGGATGGAACCACAGTGTATGGCAACGTCTTTGGCGGCGGTGATCAAGGCAACGTAGAGGGCAGCACCGAGGTGAACATAGAGTAAAAGAAGAGAGGCAACGACATGACACTATATATAAGACATATCATACACCGCACCATAGGCCTCCTGCTACTGTTAATAACGCTGGGGACAGGGGCTGTGTGGGGACAAACCAATATCACCTCTTTAAGTGATATTACTAATGCCGATGGCCACTATGTCATAACACAGGAAATAAGCGGAGGGACCCCTGGAGTCACCACCTTCAATGGTACGTTGGAAGCCGAAATCGATCCTACAACCCACATGCCATACAAGATAACCGGACTCAGTGCACCTCTATTCACTACGCTGACAGGCACAGTCAAAAACCTTGTACTTGACAATGTAAGCATAAGTACCAGCAGCGGTAATACCGGTGCTATAGCGTGTTCTGCAGAGAGTTCTGCACGCATATATAACGTAGGTATCCTGAGTGGTTCAATAGGTGGAACAGCTTACACCGGTGGTCTGGTGGGCCTCCTTAAAGAATCAGCACGTGTAGTAAATTGTTACAGTTTCGCAACCATCACCGGAGGTACTAACGTAGGAGGTATTGTAGGCTACAACAATGAATCAACTGCAAGCAATAACCTCCAGACAATGGTGTTTGCCTGCATGTTCTACGGCAATATAACAGGTGGATCCAACATAGCACCCATATATAACGGTAAAAACATAGTAAACAGAGACGCAAATGGTGTGAGTAACTTCAACTATTTCCGTCTTGAGGCACCATATGTGCAGTCCGCGGGTATCACTTACAACTGTGCTCTTGGTGCCGAGGACCGTTTCCTGCAGCGCTTTGAGTTCTACCGTCACCTGCTCAACAGTCATCGTGAACTGGCGGGATGGTGGGCTACCGGCACATATAGTAGCAGCGAGATGATGAAATGGGTGCTGGAGCCTTCTCAGTTAGATGGTGACACACCTTATCCTGTCCTGAAGGAATTCGGTAAGTATCCGTCGGTAGTGAATATTGACGCTCAGAATGCTACTGCACAAACAGAACGTAACAAAGGAGGTAAATTAGGAACACTCTCAGTTTCTATCCGGATGGGTAGCGGCGGTGCTGTATACGAACCTCCAACAGGGGCCCGAATAACCACCTCAAGCCTTAGCCTCAACATCACCGACAAAGACCCGGACCACTACAACTTCAACTACTACAAGGTGCAGTTGCCCTACTACAACGACGTGGGCACCAATAACTACACCGGCAACCGCGTGGTAACAGGATGGAAGATTGTCAGCATCACCGGCGGCACCCCCGGTACCTTCACGAATTCGGGAGGCGATGTTACCTACGACGGCAACGGCAATATTTCAGCTATGCCATTCAATTTTGCCGACCGAAACTGCACCAACAAAGACCTATACGGCACTGGTGGCAGCAACCGTGTCTTCAACCAAGGTGCCTACTGGGATGTACCCGAAGGTGTGACTGCCATCACCATTGAACCCTATTGGGCAAAAGCCGCATATGTTGCTGATGAAAATGCAGACGTAGTGTATAATACTGCAATGACGACCCTTTATAATGTTCCCAACGTGGGTGGAGGTAACCATTACACAAATGGAGGAACATACAGTATCAATGGGGATAATCAGATAGTATATACCAATATATGGAACAATGGTACACTCAATAAAAACGGAATCGACAGAGCCGTAACTGCATTGAATCCTAGCACATCTCACACAGTATATGACTATGCAGTTGTTCTTGTGGGCAACTATCACCAGTATAATTCAATTAATAACTCAAAGCCTTATACGGTTACCTCAATCGATATTGACAAGGATAATGAACCTGATTATTCCTTTATATTGCGTTTTGACTCACGAACACAGTTCCATCCTGTGAAATATGACTTTGTCGACCTCGTAGGTTTGGGCATGGCTCAAAAGTCGACTGGAGGCACCGGTACGTTCAACTTTGGTATCCCGCAGCCTCTGAATTGGTTTGAGGTGACAAATACCGCTCTCTTCCGCGTAACTCAGATGGAGTATGAACGCGATACAAGAGCTGCACAACCGTTAATCCTCCACGGTGGTGTCATCGAACAGTGGGTTAGCGGACAGAACAATAACAACGGCAATAGGACTACTTACATCCATGTTGGTGGTAATGTATGGTTTAAGGAGTTCCATCTAGGATGCCACCAGGACAAGACTTTCGCAACAAAGCATCCCCCTGTGTCGGTTACCGGCGGCGACTTCGATGCATTTTATCTTACCGGACTCTATGCTGCTGCTACCAACTATGAGGATGATGCCGAGTGTTACATCAACGGAGGCCGTTTCGGCACTATGGCAGGCACCGGAATGGAGGGTATCGGCAAAACGTCTAACCACACCAAGGGCAACATCACCTGGATTATTGACAATGCCGACATCAATGATTTTTATGCCGGTGGCATCAACGCCTCTAAAATCAACGAAGGCAACATTAACACCATCATTAGCAACAGCCGTGTCAATCAGTACTGCGGAGGCCCCAAGTTCGGCGACATGAATAGCGGACGCACGGTCACGACCACTGCCACAAACTGCGAATTTGGCACCTATTTCGGCGCAGGGTATGGAGGCAACTCCTACTATCGTGCGGCTCCGAGAAACTTTTCAGACAATAAGGACCCCTGGACTTCGGGCCAATCTCAGTTCAACCTCAACTGGAATAGTTGGCTCAAAGGTGAAATAAAGGCTAACTCCAGCAGCGGTAATTATGCGAATGGTGTCGTTTATAACGGCTATAGACAGGACTACATAAGTCAATTCGGTGGTGTGTCGGTGGGCTACGACTACCAGTTCATCCCCATGTCGGACAACAAGACGAACGTCGCCCGACTCTTTATTGATTTTATCCGGTTCTCGTTAGCCACCACGCGCAACGTCACTTCCACGCTGAAGCATTGCACCATCACCCGCAACTTCTACGGCGGCGGCAACCTCGGCAAGGTAGATGGCACCGTCACCTCCACCCTCGACTCCTGCACCGTCGGTGGCAATGTATTCGGCGCCGGATTCTCGGCATCACTGCCTACCGTCGAGGTCGACAGCATCGGCTTCCGCGTGGAACCCTACTATTACACTGCCCTCGGCACCTACCGTACTGGCGTCAAAGGCCGCACCACCACTTACACCTGGCGCGACACCACCGCCACCGTCAACAGCACGGCAACAGCCATCGACAAAAGCGAAAACAAACACTTCCTCTACACCAACGAAGATCTCACCACTCTCGGTACAGTAAAGGGAAATGTTAGCCTAACCATAAGAGGTAATAGTGTGATAGGAACCCCAGGGGATGCCAGTACAGGCAATGTGTATGGAGGAGGCGACCAAAGCACAGTATACAACATTTCCACCCCGTCAAATGCCTCAACTATTGTAACAATCCAAGACGAGACTGTAGTATGGGGTAACGTTTTCGGGGGAGGCAACCAAGGTGAGGTTAGCGGCAACACAACGGTAAACATACAGTAATGACATTTTTAGATAAAATACTACATATGAACAACAGATATAGATTAACCATCACATTGTTACTGGCTTCATTGCTGGTAAGTGGCAATGCCTGGGCTGTAGACGTCAAAGGCGCAGTCTTTGGAGGTGGTAACCTTGCAGGTGTAGAGGGTAACGCTACTGTTACCCTGACTACCGGCACTGTCGCTCAAGGCGTATACGGCGGATGCAACTCTCAAGGAACAGTAGGCGGTGCAATTGCTGTAAACGTAAACGGCGGAACGGTAGGTACGAGCGCCTCACCTGCCAACGTTCATGGCGGAGGATACGGTCCTGCTACTGCAACCGACGGAAATATTACCGTAATTATAGGCAATGCCCAGTCCACCACTCCTGTCGTTTGGGGTGATGTATATGGCGGCTCTGCTCTGGGAAGTGTCAATGATGCTACTTCTGACATAACCAAGGTTTGGCTCAAGAAAGGTACCGTAAACGGTTCTATCTATGGAGGCGGCCTGGGTAACAGCACTTATGCAGCTTCGGTCAACGGTTCTGTTCAGGTCCAGGTTGATGGAGGAACAGTAAAAGACTACGTATTTGGAGCCAATAACGTAAACGGAACTCCCCTGGGTTCTGTCACAGTAACTATCAACGGTACAGATAATCCTGCTCAAGGCACAACATATGCACTTAAGGCTGTATATGGAGGTGGTAACTTAGCCGCTTATCTGCCCACTGTTACGACTACTCCCACAACTGTAATTGTCAACAATTGCAACAACACCATAAAGGATCTGTTCGGCGGAGGAAATGCTGCGTCTGTTCCTGCTACAGATGTAACCATACACGGCGGAATATTTGACCGCATATTTGCCGGAGGTAACGGTGAGACCAGTGCGGCCGATGTAACAGGTAATACAAGCGCTTTCATAGGCGGTGGCACTATCGGTCAGGTATTTGGAGGCAGTAATGAGAATGGAACCATCGGCGGTACCATCGATGTGGAAATCAACAAGGAAGATGATGGCTGTCTGATGCAGATTACCGAAGTCTATGGAGGTGGCAACATGGCAGCCAGTAACGCCGGTAATCTGAGAATTGTCCGCACAGGCGGTGAAAACGAATACATTGAATACGTCTATGGTGGAGCAAACAATGCAGCTATAACAGGTGACATTACTCTCAATATCACAGGTGGACGTATCACAGGTGGATTATTCGGTGGAAACAACACCGGAAATACCGTAGATGGTAATATTACCATCGATATTAACTGGGACAGCAACAACGGCGCTAATGACAGCAAATACCTGAACGATGTATTTGGCGGCGGCAACAATGCCCCCTACACCTCTAATGGCAATTATCCTGCCGTCAACATCAAGAACGGTACTGTAAGTGGCAACGTATTTGGTGGAGGTAAGGGCTCTGGAGCTATTGTGGCAGCTAATCCTAAAGTAACCATTGGAGATGCGGTTCAAGGTCATGTCGCAACTGTTCTGGGTAATGTATTTGGAGGAGGTGATGCAGCCAATGTTACCGGTAACACGACCATACTCCTTACATCAGGTACAATTGGAAATGGTACTATTGGCGATGGCACATTGGGTAACGTATATGGAGGTGGTAACCAGGCTGATGTGAGCGGCTCAACATCAGTTTCCCTTGAAGGTGGAGCAGTAACCTGCGATGTATATGGCGGCGGAAAACAAGGCCATGTTGGAGGCAATGTCACAGTCAATGTAAGTAAGGCCAATAATTCCGGCACGGTTACGGTTGGACGTGACGTATACGGAGGAGGCGCTTTGGCCAATACCAATACGGCCAACTTTAGCCTGGGCGCTAATGATGCCGAAGTCATAGATCTGACAAGCGTCAACAGCAAACACACTGTTGTCAATCTGTATCCCAAAGCTACCATAGGTCATGATGTTTACGGAGGTGGACGCGGCCAGGCACAGAACACATACACTCCGAGCGGCTCTGACATCCCTGCTATAGTTTATGGTAATGTAACCGTATATCAATATGGTGCAGTACTTTTGGCCAGTTATAATCAGGAAGGTCTGGCTGAATCCGGACGTATATTCGGCTGTAACAATGTGTACGGCTCACCTAAAGGACATGCCAAAGTTTACGTCAAGCGAACAGTCTCCAATTCGGCAACCAATCAGATTCTCAGCACCGAGGCGAACCGCATGAGCGCCACCGGCACCCATACATATCAACTCGCTGCTGTCTACGGAGGAGGAAACCAGGCTGAATATACCCCGTTCAATGCCGATGACTGCGCGGAAGTATTCATTGATCCTGACGATTGCGACTCTATAAGTATCCACTCCGTTTATGGAGGCGGTAACGCCGCAGCCACTCCCGCCACAAAGGTTACCATATCAGGATCCTATGAAATAGAGTATGTATTCGGTGGCGGAAACGGTGCCGGCCAGGGTAACCTGGGAGCAAACGTCGGTTACCATTACTACTCCACACCCGAAAGTGACATTCAAGGCAGAGCCGATAAGGCATATGGAACCGGTATTGCCGCTACCAACATCTACGGAGGTCGCATACACTACATCTATGGAGGTAGCAACACAAAGGGTAATGTCCGTTCAACTGCAGTCTCCATGCTTGATGAGTTAAGTGAATGTGCGCTGAATGTAGACGGAATCTACGGCGGCGGTCGTGAGGCTTACATGGAAGGTTCAACGCAACTGGAGATGGGTTGTGTAACCGGTATGGCCGAAATCTACGGAGGATCCGAGAAGGCCGATGTAGGTAGTAACGTAGAACTCACCATCACCAGTGGTCATTTCCACAAGGTATTCGGCGGAAACAACAAGGGTGGCCGAATAAACGGTTCTATCACTGTCAACATCGAGCAGACCGGTTGCGTACCTATAACCATTGACGAGCTCTACCTGGGTGGAAACAACGCCCCCTACTCCGTATACGGTTATAACAACGACACAACAACCGTTGACGTTGGAGGAGGAGAAATGGTAACTCATTACGGTCTGAATGAATCCGGCCAGAATCCGTACCCGGATCCCAGACTGAATATCCGTTCATTCGATACTATCGGAACAGTATATGGCGGAGGTAACGGTGAACTTGCCGTGATGGTAGCCAACCCCATTGTCGACATCAATGTCACAAAGGGCTGGGTTAACGGCGAATACCTTGGCGGAAACGCCGATTACACCGCATACAGAGCAACAGCTATGGACCTGACCACCGATGGTGTTATTACAGGTGACGTTTACGGAGGCGGTAATCAGGCCAAAGTTAAAGGTAAGACCAGAATACGCATCGGAGACAAACTCGGAGAATCCGTTTCTCTCAAGAGTATGGAACTGCTCTATAATCAGATCGGTTCAAGTGGAGAGCGCAGAGGTGATGTCAAGATGCAGCGATCCGGCGATAATGCCATTATCTATACCATTCAAAAGTTTGAAAACGACGAATGGGTTGACGATGGAACCAAGACTCCGCTTACCGCAAACATCAGTCAGCCTGTTACCGGTGTTACAATCAACGGAAACGTCTATGGCGGTGGTAACGAAGCGGATGTGACTAAGGGAACCGATGTTCAGATCGGTAAGAAACCGGCCGTAGCACAGCCTGCTCCGTCACCGGCTCCGCAGCGCAACAACGCACAGCCCTCAGGCCAGAATCAGAATACTACCGATGAATCCGGCTTTACCCGAACAGTCACACCTGTCCGCAGATAACTGAACCGGATATCAGAACGGGCTGAAAGCCCAGACAGTTGAATAAGGAGTATAATTACTGTTGTAAATACCTCCACAAGCTACCAGACGTCCGTCTGGTAGTTTTGTCATGGACCATATGGAAGCATACGCATCAAGCACATCGGTCTTATAAAGCGTCAGCTTGGCAGGACTTGCCTTAAGATCCATCTTGAGTACATAATAGACGGGAGAAAGGTCATCACCGTTATAAGCCGGCAGATAAGCGTAGCCGCTGTTATCGGTAAATATCTGTCCAGAGTACTGCAAAGCATCGTCGTCACAAGTCACAGGTATCGGCAACTCAGTCTCCAAAAGCGAGAATGATTCGCCCTCAACCTTAATCACGCCAATCTCATCATTACTGTTCCTGGCCAATATCAGATAACTGTAATCTGCAATGGCACAATCCTTGGCACGCCAGTTGACAGGTGCCCCGTACGGAGTCCACTCATTGAACAGTTCCACACTGAACGATCCGCCGCTCAGCCTGTCCACTACAAGCGTATTTGCATCGCCATAGTTGCTCATCTCGCCGAATACGATAGCATCGTTGGCTGCCGAACGTAAGACATACGGATTGCAGCGATTCTCTGTAACGCGTCCCTTATCAACGAAAGCCGAATCGGTAGCCGAATACAACTCCTTTGAATCCCGGGCATACCAGTTGCCCGATACGAACACGTCACCACCGGCCAACTCAACAGCATGTGAAAGGGTACGGGCCTTGTTCATTGACGGAGCTTCCGTGAAACTGTGGCTCGCAGGATCGTATATCTCTACGCGTGAAGACTGACCCACTCCGCTGTTGGAACTGCATCCGCCTCCCAACATCATACGGCCGTCACTCAACATCACGGAGAAGGCCATATCATGGGTATAGTTCATACTTAAGGAATGCCACTCACCGTCAGCATAGTATTCGGCAGTAGTGGTTCTGGTGAACTCCCTTATGTGTCCACCGGCAACTACCAGCTGACTGTCGGCCACGAACAATATATGATCGGCACGGGCGTTTAGCATATCGGGCAGACGCTCGGCACTCATACGCTTAACCAAAATATACGGCTCCACTACCGTTATCTCGCAACGGGCCTCCATACCTGAGTCGGCTACAGCTGCCGTTACTACAGCCTGGCCTAAACCGACAGCGGTAATCACGCCCTGGTTAACAGATACTACACTTGTATTGGAACTGGACCAGGTAACGGTCTTGTCAGTAGCATCCTCGGGAAGCACAGTTACACTGAGAGTATCGGTGGCACCTATCATCATCTTGATTTCACTGCGGTCCAAAGAGATTGAATCTACAGGGATGCGGTCCGGAATTACGGTTACATTACAGAAGGCGGTGAACTCGCCGTCAATCGTCTCGACAGTAATCAGTGCCTTACCGCATGAATTGGCGCTCACCAGGCCGTTTTCTACGCTTGCTACCTTAGGATTATCGGAATACCATATAACAGACGCGTCAGTGGCTCTATTCGGGCTCACAGTGGCAACGAGCAGAGTATCACGTCCCACCTTAATCGAAAACTCCGATACAGACAAATAAACTCCAGTAACCGGAATGTTAGTATCCTTTTCACAACCGGCAAACAATCCGAACCCCAAAATCAAAACCAAAACAAAACCAATTCTCCGCATAACCTTTTCATAAAAACTCCTACAAATATAATAGTTAGGAAGCAGAAACAAAAAAAGAATCACTTCAGCGTTTAGAAACTGAAGTGATTCTCGTAAAGACGGCGGCTACCTACTCTCCCACTTGCCCAGTTCCGCGGATGCGGAACTAAAATTATTTTAATGGTACTGCGCAAGTGGGTAACCACAAAAAGAAAGAGAGCCGAAGATTGAATCCTCAGCTCTCTTGAAAAACGGCGGCTACCTACTCTCCCACTTGCGCAGTACCATCGGCGTGAACGGGCTTAACTTCTCTGTTCGGAATGGGAAGAGGTGGAACCCCGCTGCTATAGCCACCTGAATAAGGTTGACAAACAGCACAAAACGATTTGCTATATCTTAACCACTTAGTCGCGACTTTCTTTAGAGCGTCTTTCGCAAGTGTGTTTACACAAGGAAAAATTCGGGCAATTAGTACTGCTCGGCTTTGATGTCACCACCTTTACACCTGCAGCCTATCAACGTCGTAGTCTACAACGACCCTCAAAGGAAATCTAATCTTGCGGCCGGCTTCGCACTTAGATGCATTCAGCGCTTATCCGATCCAGACGCGGATACCCGGCGGTGCCCCTGGCGGGACAACCGGTAAACCGGAGGTCTGTCCAACACGGTCCTCTCGTACTAATGTCAGATCCACGCAAATTTCCAACGCCCACGATAGATAGAGACCGAACTGTCTCACGACGTTCTGAACCCAGCTCGCGTGCCACTTTAATGGGCGAACAGCCCAACCCTTGGGACCTTCTCCAGCCCCAGGATGTGACGAGCCGACATCGAGGTGCCAAACCACTCCGTCGATATGAGCTCTTGGGAGGGATCAGCCTGTTATCCCCGGAGTACCTTTTATCCTTTGAGCGACGGCCCTTCCATGCGGAACCGCCGGATCACTATGCTCTGCTTTCGCACCTGATCGACTTGTCTGTCTCTCAGTCAAGCGCCCTTCTGCCATTACACTCTGCTGACGGTTACCAATCGTCATGAGGGCACCTTTAGGAGCCTCCGTTACGCTTTTGGAGGCGACCACCCCAGTCAAACTACCCACCAAACGGTGTCCACGTATTCACGTGTTAGCGTCCAGACAACAGAAGGGCCGTATTTCAACGGCGGCTCCACGAACACTGGCGTGCCCGCTTCATAGCCTCCGGCCTATCCTACACATCAGTGGCCCAGACGCAACGTTAAGCTATAGTAAAGGTTCACGGGGTCTTTTCGTCCCATCGCGGGTAATCGGCATCTTCACCGATACTACAATTTCACTGAGATCATGGTTGAGACAGTGTCCGGATCATTACACCATTCGTGCAGGTCGGAACTTACCCGACAAGGAATTTCGCTACCTTAGGACCGTTATAGTTACGGCCGCCGTTTACTGGGGCTTCAATTCAATGCTTCCCTTGCGGTGACATCTCCTCTTAACCTTCCAGCACCGGGCAGGTGTCAGGCTGTATACGTGGTCTTACGACTTAGCACAGCCCTGTGTTTTTGGTAAACAGTTGCCTGGACCTATTCTCTGCGCCTCCATCGCTGGAGGACCCCTTATTCCGAAGTTACGGGGTCAGTTTGCCTAGTTCCTTAACCATGATTCTCTCAAGCGCCTCAGTATATTCTACACAACCACCTGTGTCGGTTTATGGTACGGGTTCCTCATTCTTTAACGTTTAGCGGGTTTTCTTGGGAGTCTGCTTACGCGCGTTATCCTCGCCCCCGAGGGGGAAAGGTACTATGGGGTTCGACTCAGGAGGTGGATTTGCCTGCCCCCATCAACATCTACACCTTTCAACCGGCGATTCCGTCTGCCGGCAGCGCTGTCACTGCTCCGTCACCGCGTCACTGGAATAAGGAAGTAACGGAATGTTGACCGTTTCGGCCATCGGCTGCCCCGTTCGGGTGGGCCTTAGGTCCCGACTGACCCTGATCCGATGAGCGTAGATCAGGAAACCTTGGTCTTTCGGCGGGGGGGAGTTTCACCCCCCTTGTCGTTACTTATTCCTACATTTGCTTTTCCAAACGCTCCAGAATACCTCACGGTACGCCTTCAAGGCGATTGGAATGCTCCCCTACCGATCTTGCGATCCCATGTCTTCGGCGGACGGCTTGATACCCGATTATTATCCACGCCGGAGCTCTCGACTAGTGAGCTGTTACGCACTCTTTGAATGAATGGCTGCTTCCAAGCCAACATCCTAGCTGTCACTGAACTCCAACTTCGTTAGATTAACTTAGC
>JAEEGG010017594.1_pt1 | contig 14671 bp, 7 predicted proteins | sample 9134161 | NCBI WGS metagenome assembly JAEEGG01 (sample SAMN16246543, study PRJNA631951) | gut metagenome | biome: gut microbiome; feature: rumen; material: CR-attached | host: Bos | place: Iran: Karaj | collected 2018-10
GTCCTTCAGGATAGGACAATTAGGCCAAGCATTGAGCTCTTTCTCCAATCCGTCGCGCAAACGCTGCCACATGACACGCGTGCTGTCGTTGTTGTCGGCAATATAACTCTCCTGGATAACCTGCAACTGATTGCCCGAGAAAGCTGCCAGCACGCGGTAGGGCTCGTTCTCACTAGCAAAAACAACGGTGCGACCGCTATCTGAAGCTGCGCTGTCGATGGCAAAGCCACGGGCAAGCATAGAATCGACAAACTGATCGACGGGCGTGGTAAAAGCCAGTCCACGATAGTTAAAAGGTGCTTTCTGCTCAGAACAAGCTACGAAAGTCAAGAAGGCCACGAAGGCGATTACAATTTTTTTCATAACAAATGATATTTTGAATTTCTTAATCGTTCCTTTATTCAGACAACATTGTCACCTCGATACGTCGCTTAGCAGCCAATAATTTCTGGGCCATCTGCTGTACCTGTGCCGCTGTCATCTCGCTGACCATCTTCTTGTAGTCCTTATCGAAGTCCACCTCATCATCCAGTTCGTGCCAAATGATGTAGCTCCAATAGTCGTTGGTAATGGCTACCTGGTCGTATTGTTTCAACAGATACTTACGCACTTTTTCCATACTTGACTCAAGGGGTCCTTGGACGGCAATGTTTTGCAACTGCTGATAGACAATAGGATTGAGTTCCTCGTAGCGAGTAGGATCGGCATTGTAGGAAATACGCAACAACGCTGTGGGTATGTCGTCCTTGTCCAGGCTCACAGCCACGCGCACGCCATAGGTTCCTCCCTTCTCTTCGCGCACTGAGTCGGTATAGGCAATCTGCAGAACACGATTCAAGAAGTCGAGTTCAAGGTCGGCCTGCGCTGTAAAGGGAATATCGGCAGTATAATAGATACTTACATTCGCCAATGGTGTGGCCATCTTTTTCTTGAAGGTACGGGTAAAGTCGCCAGCAACAATACGAGGTACGTTCTGTTCATTGACCTTCTCATGCTTATAGGTAGCGGGCAATGTAGCCAGATATTGGCATACCAGATTGCGTAATTCCTGCTCATCGTAGTTGCCTATGATGACAGTCTTGAAGTTAGAAGCATCACTGAAGCGCTGCTTGTAGATGTCCAGTATGCGGTCGTAGCTTATCTTCTCCAAGGTCTTCTGCAACAGGGGTTCCGTGCGTGGGTTGTGTCCATAGAGGATGGCGTTGATGGAGTCGCTATAGTCCACCTTGGGTGATGCATTACGATTGGTCAGGAAGGCATGTGTGCGGTTCATCAGTCCCTGGAAGGCCACGTCGTCGCGTCGGGGCTGAGTGAAGTAGAGATAAGCCAGTTCAAACAACGTCTTCATGTCCTTAATAGACGAACTGCCGCTGATGCTCTGACCCCTACTGCCTACAGACGGTTGTATCTTCACCGACTTGCCGTTCAGCATACGACGCAAGGTAGTCTGGTCAAAATCTGCTACGCCAGCATCTGTGATAGCACTGGAGATGAGTGAGAAGTTAGGAACGTCCTCGTCAGGATAGAGTGACAAGCCACCTGCAGCCTTCATGCGCATCGTCACGACATCAGCGCTGAAGTCCGTCTTGCGAACATAAACCTTCATACCGTTCGACAGCACCCACTCCGTAAAACCGTTCTCGCCGAATGCCTTCTCGCTCACGATGCTGCCTGGCTTGGGCAGTTGGCTCATCAGCGTCGTAGCCAGTTGCTGCTCAGGATAAGGTGCATAGTCCAACTTCTGGGCAGCCAGCACCACCTCCTCAATCTGCTGTTCCGTAGGCAGTTTCACCGACTCCTTATCGGGGGCATACATCACGCCCACCTGGTTCTTGTCGGTAATCAGCTCCTTCACAGCACGGTTCACCTCGTCCAATGTCACCTCCTTGTCAAACACCATGGTGCACTCCAAGTGCTGATCTACCGACAGCATCGGCTCATTGGTCAGGAAGTGCTGAATGCATCCGTTCACATAGTGCGAGTTACGATAGTCGTTACGCTGTTTGGCGCGACGCTCTGCCGAGTTCAGGTAGATGCTCTTGGCACGTGCCAACTCACCCTGAGTGAATCCGTGCTGACGGGCACGCTCTACGGCACTTACCGCCGTAAGGATGCCACCCAGTATGTTGTCCTGCTTACAGCTGATAGATAGCGAGAAGCAGTCCTTGGTTCTGCTCACGAAGAAACTGCTGGACCTAGCCGTAGCGCTCTGGAAAGGAGGCACCGCCTGCTGGCGTAACTCAGCCAGTCGGTCGTTCAGCATCGTACCTATCAGGGCGTCTACATAGTCACCACGCAGGTATTTCATGTCACCCTTTTCCGCATCGGGCGTAGCGTCACGTTTCTGGTAGAGATGGAAAAGCACGATGGGCTGTTCGGCGTCTTTCTCGATATCCACAATCATCGAGTCGTTGTCGTTGACGGGATAGTAGATGCGCTCAGCACGGTTCTTGGGCAGAGGGATGGACGAGAACACCTTCTTGATTTTCTTCTCCATCTTGTTGACGTCAATATCGCCCACCACAATGATAGCCTGCAGGTCAGGACGATACCACTTCTGGTAGTAGTCGCGCAAGTCCTGATAGGGGAAGTTGTCCACAATGTCCATCAATCCAATGGGCATACAGTCCTCATACTTGGTACCCTTGTAAATCTTCGGCATAGCCTGCTCCATTAGGCGCTGTACGGCCTTGCCTGCACGGCGCGTGCGCCACTCCTCGTGAATCACGCCTCGCTCCTTGTCTATCTCCTTGTCCTCCAGCAACAGAAAGTGGCTCCAGTCGTGCAGAATGAGCAGACACGAGTCGGCAATGCCCTCACGCTTCAGAGGCACCGACGATATGTTATACACCGTCTGATCTATGGAGGTGTAAGCGTTCAGGTTGGCACCGAACTTCACGCCGATGGTCTCACACCAAGGAACAATACCTAACTTCTTGCCCTTGCCCGGGAAGTTCTTCGTACCGTTGAACGCCATGTGTTCCAGGAAGTGGGCCAAGCCGCGCTGGCGAGGCTCTTCCAAGATGGAACCCACGCGCTGAGCGATGTAGAAATCGGCCAGTCCCTTGTCCTTGGCATTATGGCGGATGTAGTACGTCATGCCGTTCTTCAACTTACCTGTACGGACTGATGGATCCTGAGGCAGCGGTTGTGCTTGCAGGGCAATTGTCACTGACAAGAGCCCCCAAAGAGCGATAAGTGTCCTTTTCATATTATTATGTTGTTAGCGTTTATTCCGCAAAGGTACGGATTATTTGTCAATAAAAAAAGGAAAAAATACAAAAAATCAAATATTACTTATTTTTTGGTATTGTCTATTTCAATTTTTATTTGTAATTTTGCACCATCATACATTATTAACTAAATCATAAGTACAATGAAGAAATTCAGTTATCTACTGCTCGCCGCTGCCATGACTCTCGGTCTTGCAGCATGCAGCCAAGCAGACAATCCAGGCAGTCCCACCGTCGATCCGACCACTGAGGGACAAGTCATCATCAAGGAAATCAACATAGGTGGCAGCGTGAAGGCCAGCACGGGCAAAGGCGCCTATGGGGGCTGTAAGGGCATTATCCTTTATAACAACGGTGGCAAGGCCGTTACCCTCTCCAACTTTGGCATCGCTTTCTGCGCACCTATGAACGCCAATGTTGAGAACAAGAACATCGTAGATGGCAAGCTCTATTTTGAGGCAGAGGGTTGGATTCCTGCTCTGCAGGGACTGTGGTATTATCCCGGCTCCGTAACCATCCAGCCTTATTCCGACCTCGTCATTGCCCTCACCAGCGCTATCGACCACACGCAGACCACCGATGGTGCCTTGCTGTTCGACCTCTCCAATGCCGACATGGCTTGCTACGACCTCGCCGTCTTCAACAACAAGGATCAGTATGAGGCACCCGCCAAGGTTACAGAAGACAAGTGGCTGAAGGGCTTTAAGTACTCTACGGCTAATGCATGGCCTGTAAGCATCATGTGCCCAGCCCTCTATATCTTCTCCGCTCCAACTACCGTCACTCTGTCAGAGTGGCTGGCTGACGAAGCCAATGCAGCCTACGTCAATGGCGATACCAAGCAGTCGGTTGCCAACAAGGCCGCCAAGATTCCTATGGAGTGGGTTATCGACGGCGTAGAGCTGTTCCAGACTACCTCTGTAGAGAAGAGCACCAAGCGTCTGCCCACTTCTATCGATGCTGGCTATGGTCTGTACCTGAATGGAAAATGCTACTCTGCCTATCGTAACATTGATGAGAAGGCAACCGTTAACTTGGGTGACAACATCACAAAGCTGGTTTACAATTATGCTGATGGTGTTGAGGGAACAACCGACCCCAGTGGTATCGATGCAGTTGCTTCTATCAAGAAGGGTGCAAAGATTATCTATCAGGACACCAACAACTCTTCTGTTGACTTCCACCTCCGCAAGGCTTGGTCGTTGAAATAATCTCAATTATAGTATATAAATTAAGGAGTCCTCAGTTAGCCTGCAGGACTCCTTTTCTTTCTATCTTGTTCTTCGACCTTCCTTCGTTTATTTAATCACAACCTTTTTACCATAATGGATATAGAGTCCCTTTGTGGGACGCTCCACACGCTGACCGCTAAGGTTGTAATAAATGCCGTCAATAGGGCTTTCGTACTTGAGCGTCTGGATGCCAGTTACAGGGGTGATGGGCAGCTGGAAAGCGCAGAGGTTGCAAGAGAAGGCGGTGCTGCTTTGAACCACAGAGACGGAGCCTCCATACAACAGATTGGGGTTGGTCTCGCCCTTGGTGCTACGCGTCAAAGTAAACAATTTGCCATCAGCAGTGTAAACGAGGTCGTGAACATTGCCTGTATAGGAAATCATCTTATCCCACGAACTGACAGGGGCACTGAGATCGTCCTGACTGAACTTATGGATAGACATGCGGTCGTTCAGCCGGTGCTCGGCAGCATAGAGAGCACCATTGGTGTCCTCGAAAGCGGCAAAGAAACCGCCCTGATTGGTGCCAACGCCCTGTTCGCCATAGCCCATGACATAACCATCCAACAAGTTACCCGTGGTCTTATCCATCTTCAATAGCATACCCACACGCGTCCAGTTCTCAGATGACAAGAGTTTTTCGCCAATGGTCTTGATATTGCCTTGCACCTTGCCTAACACCCACAGATGGTTGGAACCGACATAAAGGTTGGCGATATTGGTCGTAAAGTTCTTATCCAGAGCCGTGAAGGGCTGGAAAAAGTCGGCAGTAAATTCGTTGTTCAGCTCAGCCACATACAAGGTGGTGAAAGCATTTTCCATCGTAAAGGACTTGCCTTTCAACGTAACGGCAGAGCCCGCAGTACCCGTGAGCATACCACTGATATACAACTTACCATCGGCATAGGACATATCGAGGACAGAAGCTTTCTGAGCACCCTCCATCAATGCATGCTGCTGATAGTAGCCATCGGGGGAGAGCTGTACCAACAAGAGGTCGTCGCTGCCCGTTTGAGGAGCCACCTTCACCTCGTCGCCACCAGACTTCGAAAGACTTATCTCTTTTTTTAGCGTACCACCTATCCAGAGGCCACCACTCTCATCGGCCACAATGCCACTGGGGGTAAAGGCTTCTGAATTTGCTGTATCGGTGGGTTTGATGGTGCGCATCCACTGGATAGTGCCCTCCTGGCTGATCTTGATAATGAGACCGATATAATAACGCTTGGTATCCTCGTCACCACCTGGTAGCATCCAGTTAAGGCTGGTCTCTTGAAGAGCGGCATCAACCAATGTCACGCTGCTTCCGCCGTATTTCTGGGCATGGCGGATGGCTACAAAAGCGATAACACCATCGCTTACGGATTGCAGATAGGTTCTGCCTGAGGTGGCTTCGCCATATTTGGAGAATACCGTCCACAGCGGAGTCCCGTCCTGACTGACCTTTGTAATGATCAGATTGCCGTTGCTATTGTCGCCATTGCCTTTATAGGCGGTAGCAGGAGCCGCAATGGCATCGTTGCCAAAGAGAATCACGTCATCAACAGTCTTGGTACCTGCATCGCCTGCAATCACGATATTTCCATCGGAGGTCATAACGATGTCGCTACCCATACTGACACCAGCTCCCTGTACGGCCTTGCCCCAAAGGGCGGTGGGCTCCTGGGCATTCAGTTGAACACTGGTGAAAATCACTAAAAGAGAAAGGAGTAATCGTTTTATCATAAATGGTTTTATTAATCGTTTCGTTTGCAAAGATACGAATAATCTGACAATAAAAAAAGGAAAAAGACGTAGAAAATTCTCACATTACCTAATTATAGTTATTGTTTGTTTCAAATTTTATTCGTAAATTTGCAGCATCATTCGTAAAAAGAGTATATGAAGAAACGACTTCCGATACTGATAATGCTCATGCTGTGCCTAAACTTCAACCTGTTGGCACAGTCAATCACGATGGCGGGTAGGGTCACTGACGAAGAGAGTGGCGCCCCTATAGAATATGCCTCGATACTAATGAACGCCAACGGATTCTGGGCGATTACCAACAGCAACGGTGAGTTCACCATTAAGAACGTGCCCGTGGGCAAGGCGGTACTGATTATCCAAAGTCTGGGATATGCCAAGCGCGAACTGGCCATGAACATCACAAGGGACATGCCCCGTTTGCGCATCACGCTCCGACAGGAGAACCTGAAACTGGACGAGGTCACTGTTACTGCCAAACGCAAAACGGACGAGGCTACTACCTCATATACCATCGACCGTACCACGCTAGACCATCAACAAATCATCAACGTGGGCGATATCGCCACGCTGATGCCTGGAGGAAAGACCATCAACCCCACCCTGATGAATGACAACCGAATAGCCCTGCGCAGCGGACTGACAGAGAAAGGAAACACCTCGTTTGGCACCGCCATTGAGGTGGATGGCATGCGTCTGGGTAATAACAGCGAGACTGGTGAGACAGCAGGTGCCTCTACCCGTACCGTCAGCACGGTAAATATCGAGTCGGTAGAGGTGGTGACTGGTATTCCGTCGGTGGAATATGGCGATCTCTCGAACGGTATCGTAAAGGTGAACACGCGCAAGGGAAAGTCGCCTTTTATCGTAGAAGGCAAGATTAACCAGCACACATGGCAGGTTGCGATGAACAAGGGCTTTGACCTGGGGCGCCAGTATGGTGTGCTGAATGCTTCGCTAGAGCATGCCATCTCCAATAGCAACATTGCCTCTCCCTATACAGCATATCAGCGTAATATCCTGTCGCTGAACTACATGAATATCTTCATGCGCAACACAACACCCTTGACTCTGAACATCGGACTGACAGGAAACATCGGTGGTTATAACTCAGAGGCTGACCCCGACAACGAGCAGGACGATTACACCAAGAACAGGGACAATGTGATACGCGCCAACTTCGACTTGAACTGGCTACTCAACAAGCCGTGGATTACCAACCTATCGCTGCGGGGATCATTATCGTATGCTGACCGTCGTAACAAATACTACACACATGCCAGCAGTGCATCGACACAACCCTATATCCATGCCACAGAGCAAGGATACTTCATTGCCACACCCTACGAAGAAAATCCTGAGGCACCTATCATCCTGGGACCTACAGGCTACTGGCATGTGACACAGTATCAAGACTCGAAGCCCTTGAACTATGCACTACGTTTAAAGGGCGATTGGACTCATCGCTTCGGACAGTTGATGAATCGGCTGATGATCGGTGCAGAATGGACTAGCAGCAAGAACAACGGACGCGGTACATATTATGAGGATATGCGCTATGCTCCCACTTGGCGAGAATACCGTTATGATGAACTGCCGGCAATGAACAATCTGGCATTGTATGCCGAAGAGAAAGTGAGTTTGCCTACCAGCAAGCTGTCAACGCTGGAACTGACGGCAGGCCTACGCAGCGATATGACGATAATCAATGGCTCCGACTATGGAACTGTGAGCAGCCTCTCCCCGCGCTTCAACGGACGTTATATCTTCTGGAAGAATCGTCGCAAGCAGTGGGTATCAGATTTGACAGTTCATGCCGGATGGGGAAAGAGCGTGAAGTTACCATCCTTCCAAGTGCTCTACCCAGCACCAGCTTACAGCGACCTGTTGGCGTTCAGTTCGCCCAGTACCAGCAGCAACACGTCGTTCTATGCTTATCACACTTATCCGTCGAAGGCCATCTATAACCCAGACTTGAAATGGCAGTATACACATCAGACGGACATTGGTGTCGAGATGAACATAAAAGGTACGCATGTATCGTTGTCTGCTTTCCGTAACCGGACATACAATCCATATATGGCCACAAGGTTATATACTCCCTTCAGTTATCTGTACACTCCACCCTCTGCACTCAACAACGTCACCATCCCACTGGTCGACCGCATCTATAGCATAGACCAGCAAACGGGTGTGGTGACCGTTGGTTCGCTCAATAGTACACAGACTGAAAGACTTGATGGCATTACCCGCAAAACCTATCTGACCAACACGCAATATGTGAATGCATCGCCTCTGGACAGATACGGACTGGAATGGATTGTTGACTTCCAACAGATTAAGGCACTACGCACCAGTATCCGTCTGGATGGCAACTATTATTACTACAAAGGACTGGACGAGACGCTGTTTGCCGACATTCCAACCTCGAATGCCACGATGACCAATGGTGAACTATATCAGTATGTAGGCTACTATCGAGGTAGCAATGCCACATCGACCAGCTATTCGGCCAATGCAGCAGTAGCCAATGGTTCATTGTCGAAACAACTGAACCTAAACGCCACAATCACCACACACATTCCCAAGATACGACTCATCGTTGCCCTGCGAGTGGAATGTTCACTGTATAACTATCAGCAATCACTGAGTGAACTGAGCAATGGTACGCGCGGCATTGTGCTGTCCGACAAGAACGACTATATCGGACAGCCCTATGACGACAGTAGCGAGAACCAATATGTGGCAGTCTATCCTGAATACTACAGCACGTGGGATAATCCTAGCGAACTGATTCCCTTTGCAGAGAAATTCCTGTGGGCCAAAGACAACGACCCCACGCTCTATAATGACCTAACGAAACTGGTGGTGCGCACCAACTATCCATATATGATGAATCCAAACCGCATCAGCAGCTACTACTCTGCCAACTTGAGCATCACCAAGGAAATTGGTGACCACGTCAGTCTGTCGTTTTATGCCAACAACTTCCTGAACAACATGCATACGGTTCACTCGTCACAGACGGACCTGGAAACCTCGCTGTTCTCCAGCCAGTATATTCCCAGCTATTATTACGGACTCTCATTAAGACTTAAACTATGAAACATATATGCTATCTGTTCTGCATACTGTACCTACTTACAGCTTGCAGCGACAACCAGGCTGTCGATCCTAGTGACATATCCATGGGCGATGTAGCCATCACGCTGGCCGGTATTGTCAACAGCGCTGAAGACTTTGAGGTCACGCTGCGCAACACCCAGACCAATGCCCTTTTCACCGATAAGACCAACAGCGAAGGTATCGTCACCTTTCATGTTACACCTGGACTTTACGAAGCAACTGCATCAAAGCAGGAACTGGCGGGTAACACCTATTATATATATAATGGCACCTCAGGACAAATCATTGTCACGAAAGATGGGCGTACGACCGTCAGTCTGGAGATGAAGAGAGCCAAGACCAGCCAGATTGTCATCAAGGAACTCTACAATGGCGGTTGCATGAAAGACGACGGAGTAACATTCTTTCAATATGACAAGTGCCTGATACTTTATAACAACACAGCCCAACCTGCTCAGCTCCACAATCTTTGCATCGGATTCTGCGCTCCCGCCAATGCACAGGCAACGAATCACAACTACGACAGTAACGGCAAGTTGACTTACGAGGCTGAGGGCTTCATACCAGTATGGAATGGTGTATGGTATTTCCCCAGCACGTTGACCATCGAGCCCTATTCTCAGGTGGTCATCAATATCTGCGGAGCTATAGACAACACACAGACTGTCACAGCATCGGTAAACTATGCCAATGCAGACTACTACTGTATGTACGACCCAGAAAGCGGATACTACAACACCAATTACTATCCGACCCCTTCTGCCGTAATTCCTACGAGCCACTATCTCAAGGCGGTAGTCATCGGACTTGGTAACGCATGGCCAATCAGCAATAACTCGCCAGCACTGGTGGTATTCCAAATACCTCAGAACCAAACACCCCGCGAATATTGCACAAACCCAGATAACCTTTGGTACAATGGTGGAGAGGTGAAACAGGTCAATGCCTGTGCCAAGGTTCCCAACGAATGGATTATCGATGCCATTGAGGTATATTCCACTGCCTATAAGGAAGGAAGCAACAAGCGACTCACTGCCGATATTGATGCAGGCTATGTATGGCTGACCCACCAGCATGGTCACTCGCTCTGCCGCAATATTGACCAACAGGCCACAGAGGCATCCGGCCATACCGTCTATCAAGATACGAACAATTCAACGAACGATTTTTACGAAAGAAAGCAATGCTCACTAAAAGACTAACATACACAGCCCTGTTCTGTTTGACTTCATTTCATGTCATAGCTCAGGACAGCTTACTATTGCGCGACTATCATTTTGTCAAGCAACAGGACATCTGGTTCTCGCAACCAAATCTGGCTGCCTTGACCCGCTTTTCCTCTGCTAATATTGTGGAGGCAGAAGCTTCGCTGACAAAAGGCAATGGAGATTTCGTCAACTACTACGAATCTTCAAACACACTACAGGGCAACGTCCACATGGAGTCCCTCTACCGATTGAACCAGCGAATCGTCTTCTTTGGTGCCATCAACTACAACAACTGGTCGGGCCGTAACATGTTAGGCTCTGCCTTTATCAATCCAGAAAGGAAGCCCTTTAATTTGGTGGAAGACTCGCTAACCAATGCTGGAAAGAAACACCGCGACACCTACCAGTTGACAGGTGGACTAGGAATAGACATCTGGCAAGGTCTTTCTCTGGGCGTTCGTATAGACTACACATCAGCCAATTATGCCAAGTACAAAGATTTGCGCCATAAGAACAAGCTGATGGACTTGCTACTGTCTGCTGGTTTCTATGCACCGGTCACTCCCTGGCTGAATATTGGAGCAGACTATCGTTACCACCGAAATACGGAAAGCCTTGAATTTGCCACATACGGCAAGAGCGATAAGGTATATAAAACATTGATTGACTATGGTGCCTTCATGGGTATGGTAGAACAATTTGGCAATGAAGGCTACACTGACAAGACACGTGAAATGCCTCTCTTCGAGGATGCTCACGGAGGCTCACTACAACTAGAAGTTGTTCCGATGGGGAATCTATCTCTCTTCGGTAGCGTCGCCTTCAGCCATGCTACGGGTTACTACGGTCGAAAGTCGCCCTACACCATTACCTATACCAACCACGACCGCGACAAGATAAAGGCTACTGCTGCCCTCACCTACCGTTCCCGTTCGTCGAGCCACCGTTTCGGCCTAGCTTATTCCTCTGAAAAGTTAAACAACAACGCTGAGACGTTCCGTGGTTTAACGAATGCCAATGGAGCCACCTACTACGAATACTATGCCCCCCATGAAACTGCTGAAAAACGCTGGCAGAATGTAGAACTGGGCTACACCGTCCACTGGGGTATTCGCCACGAACTGCCCGTCTGGACGATCAACGTTAATTACAACTGGATGCAACGATGGCAGAAGGCATACCTTTATCCATATTATCGCCTACAGCAGTTGAGCAACAATGAGGTAGGCATCAGTGCCACACACAACCTGGTTACGGGAAAGGGAGTCTGGTCGTTTACATTAAAGGGAGCCTTCCTGAAAGGCAGTGGAGAACCCTATGAAGACGGTACTTTTGTAGCTGCCAGTCAACAGACCCAGCCGGCCACCATGCCTGCCTTTCTGTATCAGGAATACCGCTATCTAACTGCTGCACAATATAAAGTGGGTGCACAGATGAAATATGCATTTATATTCCCTGGCACCCGACTGAAGACCCATGCCTTGGTTGGTGTTAACCATTGCAAGGTCAATGAAATCTACGACTATTGTGAAGGTAACACGCACACACAATGGTCAGTAGGCATTGGGTGTACATTCTGACAACAACAGTTATTTTACGTCTCCTACTTTTATCAAATATTCGCCAATCTGAACGGCATTCAGAGCAGCACCCTTGCGAATCTGGTCGCCAGAGAGCCAGAAGGTCAGACCATTCTCGTCAGAGAGGTCCTTACGAACACGACCTACGAACACATCGTCCTTGCCAGCAGTCTCGAGAGGCATAGGATAAGTCAGCGTGCTGGGGTCGTCGACCAGCGTACAACCAGGAGCTGCGGCGATAGCCTTCTGAGCCTCCTCAACGCTGATGGGGCGCTCGGTCTCAATCCATACAGACTCTGAGTGAGAGCGCAGAGAAGAAACACGAACACACATAGCCGAGCACTTGGCGTCGGTATGCATAATCTTCTGTGTCTCGTTATACATCTTCATCTCCTCCTTGGTATAGCCATTGGGCTGGAAGACGTCAATCTGAGGAATGACATTGTAAGCCAACTGATGGGGGAACTTCTTGATGGTCTTCACCTCGCCCGTCTCAACCATCTCCTTATACTGCTGTTGCAATTCTGCCATTGCAGCGGCACCAGCACCAGAAGCACTCTGATAAGAAGAAACGTGGATGCGCTTGATGTGTGAGATATTCTCCAGAGGCTGGAGCACTACAACCATCATAATGGTGGTACAGTTAGGATTGGCAATGATGCCACGAGGACGCTTCAGAGCATCTTCGGCATTACACTCGGGAACAACCAAGGGTACATCGTCGTCCATACGGAAAGCGCTGGAGTTGTCAATCATCACAGCACCATACTTAGTGATGGTCTCAGCAAACTCCTTCGAGGTGCCGGCACCTGCAGAGGTGAAGGCAATGTCAACGTCCTTGAAGTCGTCGTTGTGCTGGAGCAGTTTAACCGTCAGCTCCTTACCACGGAAGGTATATTTGGTACCAGCACTACGCTCTGAGCCAAACAACACCAATTCGTCCATGGGGAAATTTCTCTCGTCGAGGAGTCTCAAAAACTCCTGACCTACGGCACCTGAGGCGCCCACAATTGCTACTTTCATAAGTCTAATTTTCTTGTTAATTCAATTTCCGGCTGCAAAGATACTAAATAATTCATAATTAATAATTCATAATTCATAATTATTTTCGTACCTTTGCACCAGAAATGCTGATTTTAAGTTCATATTTCCCCATAGAGAGTCCCACACTGATTTTCTTCGTGGTGCTGCTTATCATCTTGCTTGCCCCTATTATCATGGGTAAGTTGCGTATTCCGCATATCATCGGAATGGTGCTGGCGGGCATGTTGATAGGCGAACACGGACTGAACATTCTGTCGCGCGACTCGTCATTCGAGTTGTTTGGCAAGGTGGGATTGCTCTACATCATGTTCCTGGCGGGACTGGAGATGGACTTGGAGAGTGTGAAGAAGAACACGCGCCGATTCCTTTATTTCGGACTACTGACGTGTTTTATCCCATTGATACTGACCTACGTGATGGCCATGTGGTGGTTGCATTATTCGTCAACAGCCTCGTTCCTACTGGGATGCATCATGGCATCAAACACGCTGATAGCCTACCCTATCATCTCGCGTTACGGACTGCAACGTGACTCCAGCGTGATGCTCAGCGTAGGGTCGTCCATGCTTTCGCTGTTCATGGCACTATTGATGTTGGCAGCATTGGCAGCATCGTATGGCGAGGATGTAGGCTTTGGCTTCTGGATAGGATTCCTGCTGAAGTTCTTCTTGTTCTATGCAGGTTGTATCTGGCTGATTCCGAAGGCCACACGCTATTTCCTGCGTCGCTATAGTGATGCGGTGATGCAGTTTATCTATGTGCTCTCCGTGATGTTCCTATCGGCAGCTTGTTCGGAAGCCATTGGTGTAGAGGGTATTGTGGGCGCCTTTATTGCGGGTCTTATATTAAATAGGTATATACCGCACGTATCGCCGCTGATGAATCGCATTGAGTTTACGGGTAATGCCATTTTCATCCCCTACTTCCTGATAGGTGTGGGAATGCTCATCAACGTAAGCACCCTGTTTGAGGGTACTCACATGTTGTGGGTGGTAGCCCTGATAGCTTTCTTCGGAACTTTCGGAAAAGCGGTAGCTGCTTATTTCTCCAGTCTGTTGTTCCGATTGCCAAAATCGTCGGGCCACATGATGTTCGGTCTGACGTGTGCACACGCTGCTGGTGCCATTGCCATGGTGATGGTGGGTATGCGACTGGAAATTAGTCCTGGGGTGTATCTTGTGAATAATGAGATGCTGAACGGTGTGGTTATCATGATTCTGATTACCTGCATCGTCAGCACCATGATGACAGAGCATGCAGCCAAGCAAATCATTCTGCGCGAGAAAGCACAATGGAATCCGAATAAGAAAGAGGCTGACGATGAGAAGATTCTGCTTTGTGTAAAGTACCCTGATATTGCGCCCCAATTGCTGGAACTTGCCATCATGATGCGCAACCCGAAACTGAAGAGAGAGATGGTGGCGCTGAATGTGGTCTATGACGACAAAGCGGCCAACCAACACCGTGAACAGGGAATCAGGCTGCTGGAGATGTTGCAGCAG
>JAEEGG010017596.1_pt1 | contig 14669 bp, 6 predicted proteins | sample 9134161 | NCBI WGS metagenome assembly JAEEGG01 (sample SAMN16246543, study PRJNA631951) | gut metagenome | biome: gut microbiome; feature: rumen; material: CR-attached | host: Bos | place: Iran: Karaj | collected 2018-10
ACTCCGCATCGAAAGTTGTGAATAAGAAGAAAAACAAAAGGGTATGGAATTCTTGGAATTAGTGAAGAGAAGGTATAGCTGTAGGAATTATCAGTCTAAACCAGTCGAGCAAGAGAAACTGGACTATATCATGGAATGTGTGCGTCTGGCTCCTTCGGCTGTTAACAGACAACCCTGGAGATTCCGCATCGTCAGTAGCGATGAGGACAGGAAGAAGCTTTGCCAGTGCTACAGCCGCGAGTGGTTCACTACAGCACCCGTCATCATCATCGCTTCCATTCTGCACGACGAAGAGTGGGTGCGCTCAGATGGCAAGCATCATGGCGATATCGACATTGCAATTGCCGTTGAACATCTTTGTCTTGCAGCTGCGGAGCAAGGAGTCGGCACCTGTTGGGTATGTAACTTCGATGCCAAGCTCTGCAAGTCTCTCTTCGCACTTTCAGACAACGAGGAAGCTGCTGTCCTTATCCCTCTTGGCTATCCGGCAGACGAACTGAGGGAGAAGAATCGTAAGCCTATCAGTGAGATCATAAAGTGAAAAGGATTACAAGGTTGTCACTCTCTGCGGAAGCAGGTTCAAGAACCAATCTCATCCTTCTGATTTAGACGAGCTTGAATAACCATAAACAAAGAACGTGCCCTTGTCGCCAGAAGGACACGTCTTTTGTTATTTTATGCCTTACGAGGAATGATTAGGTAAGCGAGGCACGTTTACTTTTTGAAGTCAATGTCAATTCCGATATAATTATCGTTGATTGGTGCCCACGACCAGGGGTTACCTACCCATGATTGGAAGTTATTTACCGTAAAGGTATTCTCCCCTTCTGTAGTGTATTTGGCTTGCCAATAACCATGATCAGAATATGTGCCAGTACAGGGTACGCTGGTTGCCGTCACTTCTAATATTTCAGGCGTGGGATACTGTGGATCACTTCTTGTATCTATTACTTTTACGCTCAAATTAGTAATTTCAGAGAACTCGTTTCCTGTAAGATCTGGGATGGTGAAGGAAATAGTTTGGTTGATTTCCTCTGTAGAATTAGTAAGAGTCCTAACGGCAGAGACATGAATACCTTTTCCCACATGTTCCGTAGTGATTTTTCCTTTGATGTAATAGTAATTATCTTCCCGTGGGCCATCTTCTCCATCTCGAACGTAAATCATGAGATTTTCATAGGCATTACCCCTTCCTCTTTCTGTGATTTGTCCCTGCTCATTTATGAAGCGCAGTTTATTATGGAAGTAGATAAAGTCCACATTTTCTGTGTTCCTTTTAACTCCTTTCTGTCGGATGAGTACCTTCACCTCTTCATAAATATCCTTTTCTAAATCCAAATCATAGAAAGGTTTGTTTGCTGCCCGGATGATGAGATTGGTGGTGCGTTCCTGGGTAGATGTGTTCTCTGGAATGGATACGATTATTGTGGTGTCGTTATCGTAATAGGCACTCATGATTCTGTGGACATAGGGCCACTCTTCTTCGAGACTGCAGTTACAATACTGGAAATATCCCTTCTTTACCGTAATGCTCTGCTCTCCGCCCTCGGCCTCGAACTCCAGGAGCTTTGGCGACACCTCGAGCTGCGCAGGCGTCTCGCCCTTCAGCACGTTGATCTCGATGCGGTTGGTGCCTGGGTTGGACACATACTGATTGCAGACGGTCTTGTAGTTCTCGCGGCAAGTGAGGTTGGTCACCCTCATGTTTCCCTTGCTTTCCTCTGCCAGCCAGACGGCTTTCTCCTGATCGTCCTGATCGAGCGGGATGACAGGTGAGAAGACGCCCCACCAGTTCAGCGATTTTCCGTTCTTATCGTATTCGGTGTAAGAGTAGCTGAAGCGCTGGGCATTTGAGAGGTCGAAGATGTTGTTGTTCTCGAGCAGGAACTCAATCTTGTGGCGGATGGTGGTGCCGCTTGAGGTCACGAAGTCCTTCGCGCCGCGGACCCACAGGCCGTCACCGTAGTAGTAGGTGGAGATGTCGTCCTTGCCGAAGACTGCTCCGTTGCTCTTCGTGGCGCGTAGCACCTCCGTTTCCGATCCGTCCTTCATCTTGCCCGTAACGAACATGTTCAGCGTCAGTTCGTCGAAGAGCGCCTCGGTGAGTTCGTCGTTCATGATGGTGAAGAACTTCGACTTGGGATTGTTGCTTCTCCACCACAGTGCGAGCGTGGACTCGCTCACTATATTATAGGGTATCGTCACGACGCCATGCGTCGGCCCCTCGCTTGGCAGGAGGTCGCAGCTGCGGTCGAGGCTCGTCTCGTCAACACTGACGGAGATGTACTTGTTGTCCACAGCACACTTTCCCTCCATCAGCACGTTGCCGTGACGGTCGGTGTAGATGAACTCGTAGGCATGTCCCTGCGTGGCCTCGATGGTGAGCTGCGACATGTCGTCGGAGCAGAAGTAGGCCTGGTTCAGGAAGGTCGGCTCCCTCTTGACACCGACGATGTCCTGCACCTGCGAGACGAACCAAGTGACGTCCTCGGGGCTGAGCGTGGCGCCGTATGCTCTGTCGATGGCCTCCTGCACAGCCTTGTTGAAGGCCTTGATCTGGTCGGTAGTGAAGTCAGCCAGCACGCCTGCCAGATCGCCTGCTTGGAAGAAGTCTTCCTCCAGCCCGTTGATAAGAAGTTTCAGGTTGGTATTCATGGCATCGACGTATGCCTCCGACGTCAGGTTCCACTTGCATGCCTGCAGCACCACCTTGCCGTTCTTCTCGGTGAAGTCGTAGGCCGTCTGTCCCCAGCTGACCAGGTCATCGCCTGCGGCAAAGACCACGTTGCATCCCTCCTTTATGATGGGTGCGGCAGCCGTGAGCATGAGGTCAATCTCGCGCTGGTTGTTGTCGTACAGATACTCAGCCACCACCTGGGTGGACGTCTTATGGCTGTCGGCGAAGTGGCTTGTCACGGCGGTGTAAATGAATACTGCGGCATCGTCGAACTCACCAAGCGAGAAGGACTTCCAGAAATCGTCGCATCCGACGCGGTACTCGTCGGGCAGGAACTGTTTGCTGAGACCCTCGCCGTATGGAGGTGCATCCATGATGTCGCGCCAGATGGTCCGTCGGGCTTCCGGTCCGTATTGGTCCGAATTCACCATTCCCCCCAACAAGGCGGCACGATAGAGCACGCGGGAATTGTCGAGGGCCTGCTTGAACTTGAATGTGCTGATGGCTCCCGACCACACGCCGCGCGTCTCGGGCTGGTGGTAGATAACTTCCATCAGCTCCCAAAGGCGGCCGAATTCATTGCATTCAGCCTTCGGATCAGCGCCAAGCACCAAGCACCGCACCATGAGTTCTGCAAGACTGACACTGGCCTCTTCCTCCGTGAGCTTGGGTATGTCTGGATTGGTTGGAGTTGGGGTGGGTCCATCTGGCCCGTCGGGCTCATCGTTGTTACTCTCGCTACATGCAATCATCGTCAGGCCAAATAGGATGGTCATCAGGATGGTCCAAAGTTTACTTTTCAGAGTCATAGTTGTATTCTTTTATGGCGGTTATTTCTGCAAACGTATAAATAATCTCTCCTTACTCAATGGATTCTGGCAACAAACTCTTCGCTCACTTAATCATCACCTTTTTCCCGTTCACGATGTATATGCCTCTGGGCAGGCTCTTCAAACCCTGATTGATCTTGCGTCCCATCAAGTCATATATGCCATTGCCCTGAACCTTGGATTCTGAGCTTTGAACCATTTCGATGCCGGTACCTGTGAAGGAGCCTCCTTCGGCCTGCATCTGAGCAGGTGTAATCATCTGGAAATGACGTGCCTTGAGCTGTTGGCTGCTGGCTGTCGTCATGGCCCATCGGATGGTACTGGAGGCATCGCCCCAACCCCATTCTATGCAGGGAGTGGTGAAGTCGATGTAAACCTTCTTCCAGTCAGCTGTGGCCTCCAGGTCTTTGTAGGAAATGAGGTGAGTGATGTCGGTGTCCGTGTAGATGCTTCCTTCCTTGATTGTCTCTGGAGCCGTGTATTCGAATGTCAGCACGGTCTGGTCCTCAGCAAGGTCTTCGTAGAGGCCGCTCAGCGCCATGTAGGGCATCGTTCCACTGATGGTGATGTCGTATTCGAAGGGTGCTGTCTCGTTGGCCATTACAGAACTGCTTTGGTCAAGCTGTTCGCTTCGCTCCAGATAGTCGGGATAGCGTGCGTAGAGGTCAGCCTTAGCCTTCAGAGCTTCGTTGGCTGAGTATTCACCCTCGAGCAATCCTGTCTCGATGGTCTCAATGGCGTTTTCAAAGGCCTTTTGCTCTTCCCCGTTCATGATGCTGTATCGTGCGCCCCACTTGTCATACACCTTCTGTTCGCCCTCGAAGAGCGTGATGTAGGCAGGTTTCGTCTCGTAGATACGCTTGAAGATGCTGCTGAGTTCCTCCACCATCTCGTACATTTCCTTCGGTGGTCTGAGCGACAGTATGGAGGGAGACATTACCATATCTTCCAGCGCTTTCCGGTCGGTCTGGGCATAGTTGGGTTTCTGCTTGTATTCCCTGCCATCGAGTGAGCTTTCCCACTCGATCAGGGAGAGGGCGCGTTCCTTGCAGCACCCCAGTGCGTTGTTGATGCCTACGATAAAGTCTGAGGAATCCAGCGTTCCGTGATAGATGAGCCGAGTGTTGCCAAAGGCCATCCAGTCATCGTCGGGGGAGGTAGTGCCAGGATCCTTGATGCCGATGGTCAGCGTACCGTCGGTGACGTTCGTGCAGATGACATTCTCGTAACGTCCTGCACTGAAGGCACAGGCTGAGCCTGCCACGCCCCAGGGTACGAAGCCGATGGTGTCGCCTGTGACCTCATCCAAGATGGCCTTGTCGCTATAGGTGCCTGAAGTGTGGCAGTTCACACCATCCACAGCATCCTCCACAGGAATCATATCCTCGATGGCCGACTGGACATACACGACATTGTCGTTGGCATAGATCTGTGCGGCATAGTTCTTGCTGAGGACATCACCACAGGGACGGCAAACGGCATTCATGCGCAGTTCGTAGATGCCATTCTTCAGTCCTGTGATGGTCTGGTGGATGTCACATTGCTGTCGTGCGTTCTCAGCGGCGAATGCTCCAGCATCGTTGCGTCCGAATGTGTAGCCTGTGCCTTCCCATCCTGTGAAGGACACGATGGTGTTGCCCTCGAGATAGGTGCCTTGAGCAAAGTCAGCGTTTTTCACGAGTGGAGTGATTTCCGTGCCTGGAGTGTAGCTTTGTTTCATGGCAGCTACCCACAGTTCTTTCATGTAGTCCGTCTCCTCGAGGACTTCATCGTGATTCAGGCTTCCTGTCTCGTAGACGTATTTGAAGGAGCCGTTGGGGAACGTGTCGCCTGGCTTCTCGCCACCAGTGAGATAGGCCATGAGTCTATCCAGTGCCTCGCACGTCTCGAGTGTGTTGCTGCCAACGTATTCCTTGATTTCATCAGCTGCCTCCTTGTAGGCTGCATAGGCCTGCATACTTTCTCGGATACGGTCCTGCAGCGAACCTATCAGGCTGTAGTTCTGAGCGAGAGCCACCATGTCCTCGCATTCCGTGAGATTCAACGTTTGGATCTCGTATTCATCGAGCAGGCTCTTCTCTGCAACCACATCGAGGTCGAACTCCAACGCCTTGTCGCAGAACTCGTCACGCAGTTTCTCGAAATCTTCCTTCGTGCCGAATGCCATTTCAGCCATCTGCATCTGTGTGCCATCGAAAGCTTTGGTAACTTCGACGAGGAAGTATTTGTACTCCTTCTCCACAGGTTCTGTGAAGGCGAAGTAAACGGTCTGCTTGTTTTCTGCTGGCAGCACATCATCGCCCACTGCCTCGTGGCTGTCCATCAGTTCCCATCCCTGGGCATCGCGTGTGGCAAGGGCATTCTCAGCGAAGTTGCCACCATAGATTTTCCAGTCCGCCCAGTTGCGTCCATTGTATCTTTTCGTGTCGTCGCCCGTCGTGAGCGAGAAGAAGAAAGGCTGGATGGCTTTTATGGTTTTGAAGATGATGTAGGCTCCCCCGTCAGGGATGTCAGTTCCCCACTTGGTGTCCGGGTTGCGGTCCACCAGTTTGGTCCAGTTCTCGTTGCTGTTCCATGCTCCGTTGCCTGTGATGACCACGAAGCCACCCTTGGAGAGAGCCGCGATGTAGTTTTTCCAGAAGTTTATCTCGTTGGCCAGTTGGGTGGCGCTCGGCTCACGGTGGTTCATGATGTATGTATAGGAACCCAGGGTGAAGGTCTCGCCAGGAGCAGTTTCCGTGTTGTAGTCGAAGTAGGCTGCCATCGTGGGATCGGCGGAGCGCAGATCGTCGAGGTATTCGTAGATGATGTCCTCGATGTAGGTCTCGTATTCAGCATAGCGCTCAGCAGACTTCTCGATGCTCCCTTGGAGTGTGGTCAGCGTGTTGCGCAATGCGGTCAGATAGGTAACTGTGGTGCATTGGAGCATGCTCTCGAGTGATTTGGTGTACTGGTCGATGAGAGCCTGTTGCGCGATGATGTCGGTCAGGTTGAAGTCGGCAAACTCTTCGTAGTATTCCTGCCTGAGCATGAAGAGGTTGGCATTGTTGGCAAACGAGAACTCAGACATTTGCATGATGCTGCCGCTTACACTTTCGGTAATCTCTATCTTAAAGTATTCATAGGGCGTATTCGAGGGTTGGGACAGGTAGAGATAGGCCTCAGCGAAATTGTCGGCAGGAATCTGGTCTTTGCCCACGTCCTTCTTGTCGTCGAGCAGCACCCATCCGTCAGCTTCTCTGGTAGCATGGTCTGGGTCAGGGAAATTGCCTCCATAGATTTTATACGTCTTCCAGTTCCTGCCAGGGAAACTCTTCGTGTCGTTGGCTGTCACCAGACGATAGTAGGAAGGTGTGATGGGTTCCTCTGCCTTGAAGACAACGTAAGAGAGACCTCCCTTGTGGTTGTGGCACCACTTTGTGGACGAGTCGCCGTCGAACAGGGCAGACGCATCTTCGGTGGAGGCATAGCCTTCTGTGGCGTCGAGCACCTGATAGGTGGTTTCGATGGCTCCCTCAGTCAGGTTGTTGGCGTATTTCTCGATCAGCTCACTCAGGAAGGCAGTCTCGTCGTTTATGGCGTCATCGCTCAATGCCTGTTGCTCCATGATGTAGGGGAAGGTTCCATTGGGGTATTGACTGCTTGGCCCAGCGTTGGTGTTCAGATAGTCGCCGATGACTTTCATGCCTTCGCCGCTCAGTTGTCCGTTCTCGTAGAATCCGCGAGCGATGGACACGGAGTTGGCATAGCTCTGGTAGACGAGGGCAGACTGGGTGATGTTGGCCTTCGCCTCTTCCAACGTGTTCATGGCATCGCGTATCTGGGCGCAGTTTGCCGCAGCCTGCAGGGTGGTGACAGCCTCGTTGTAGGCATCCTTGTAGGGCTTATAGGCAGTAATGCTCAGGTCATAGGCTTTGTAGTCGTCGAGATAGCTCTTCTTCTTGGCTTCGAAATCGCTGGCTGTGCCCAGCGTCAGCTCGGACATCTGCGAGTAAGCCTGTCCCATGTTGGTCGTCACGACAACCTTGAAATACTTGAAGGCAGTGGAAACTCCTTCAGACACATCCAGGATGGCTTCCTTGTAGTTGTCGGGGGGCAGGATGTCCGTGCCGATGTCCGTCTTGTTGTCGATAAGCACCCATCCCTCGGCATCCGCCTGAGCGTCGGCATCGCTGGCGAAGTTGCCGCCATAGATTTGCCAGTCACGCCAGTTGCGTCCAGGGTATTGCTGAGTGTCATTGCCCGTTACCATCGAATAGAAGGTAGGCGCAAGGGGACTGTTTGACTTGAATACCATCCAGCTGGGCAACTGATTGAAAACCCACTTGGTGGTGGATATTCCGTCCACCAGGGCGAAGGCTCCCTCGTTGTGCTCCACGTCGCCGTTGTAGGTGCTGGTGCTTAAGGCAGTGAATGAGAATGTTTCCGATTGTTCGCTGCTTCCAAAGGAGAACTCAGCCATCTGCATGTGGTCACCCTCCTTGAGAGTCATGATGGCCTTCACCTCAATCTTGTAGTATTTGTAGGCGGTCGTGTTGTTTTCTGAGCAGGTGAAGTCCGCCATCGTCAGACTCTTGGCAGGAAGCATGTCCGTGCCCACGTTCAGTTTCTGGTCGACCAGCACCCATCCGTTCGCATCCTTGGTAGCCTCGTCGTCGTTCTCGAAGTTGGCTCCATAGATGTACCACGTGCGCCAGTTGCGCTCAGGGAACCTGCTGGCATCACCTGCGGTGAGCAGGTAATAGTTCTTTGGCACGAGAGCCTCGGAAGCGCGGAAAATGACGTAGGGTGTGTTGCTGCCGCTGAAGACCTGACACCATTTGGTTCCAGGCTGCCCGTCAACCAGTTTCTCACATCCCTCGCCATAGAGGGAATTCATGTTGGTGCCATCGATGCAGGTCAGTTTTATCTGAGCCTCAGCATTCGAACCAGCCATCAGGAGTATCGCAGCAAAAAGTATGCCGTAAAACCGTTGAAGAATCGAAGAATTTGTTTCCATGTGATAGATAGTTTATTTCTGTTGCAAAGATACAATTTTTTATTGAGATATTGCAATACCATTCCATGATTTAACATCGTAAAAAACGAGCAATATGCATCCTATCTGAAATTTCGCTTGTTATGTTCCTTTTTAAAGCGGTTAGCGGTTATGGGTTAGCGGTTATGGGTTAGCGGTTATGGGTTAGCGGTTATCGTCATCGTCCTCGTTATCGTAAACATTCGGCTTAACCTTTTTACCTTTTTACCTTTTCACTTTTTCACCTTTTACTTTTTTCCCCTTTTCCTTTTTTCCCCTCAGAGCCGTAGAAAAGGAGGTGCAAAAACTGAAAGCAGAAAAGGAAATTTCCACCTGCACCCCTTGATATCGCGCGTGTGAAGAAATTCCAGATATCTTTTTCCGAGGAAGATCAGCAGTACCTGAATTCCATTTTTGAAAGGAGATCCGCGGGACAGGAGTTTGTGGACTACTACGGCTAGAAACTTGCCCGCAACCGTGAAGAACAGGAGGCCTACGGAACGGACAATCAATTTTCCATCATCTTAGGGCAAAGATGAGCCCGCCCGTCGTGACCGAAAACACAACGTGTTGTGTCGGCAGTTTCAACGTGTTGTGTCGAGGAAATCAACGTGTTGTGTTTGGCGTTTCAACGTGTTGAGTCAGAAAGGAGAGATTGTCGAGTCAACTAAGGAATGAACCCTATGGCCAGGTTGGTTTATGTTACTGCAAACTCCTTGCAGTGTTTGAAGAATTCTTCGTGCGTCTTGCATACCCCACGGAAAGCCCCCTTTACTATTCCGAACTTGGCAGGATGCTCTAATTTCACCCAATCGCAGACTTCGAACTTAATGCGGATGGGAAAATCCGCATCCTTCACCCTCGCGAGATTTGCCTTCGCAACTTTGTAGTATCCCTTGATATGCCCGCCTGGCATGATGGGCGCAATGTATCGGATGGCCTGAATATCTTTTGTCTCCTCGATGCCTTTTTTACCCATGATAATCGTGGCGGCATCGCCCTCGAGAATAGCATTTACGTCTTCATTGACCTTGTCGTCAAGAGCAAGAATCATGTACAGAGCCTCTTTGGGTTCCGTTGTTGTATAGTACAAGCCCTTTTGTGGAATGCTGTTGTCGAGTATCTCTGTTGAGGCTTTTCCTATCAACTCTCCTATGAAATGCTCCAGCAGTTTCCTGTTCTCAATGTCATTGGGCCTCAAGGGGAAAGCTCCGATGTTGACTTCGTCCAGCGACTGTTGGAACTTGGCCCTCGCGACTTCCATCGGGTCGCCATTACCAGGGAACAGAATGTATCCGCCAATCACCTCCTTTTTCAGAGATGCATCGCCCTCTTTGTTGTCCTTGTAATAGATGGCATCACGATAGCGGTGCATCTGATTGATAGCATCATCTGGAGGTGTGTCTACGCCTGTATCCGTCCTGTCATTGATGCGGTATTTGGCATCAAAGAGATAGGTCATTTTCATCCCCTTCTCGATGTCATCTTTTGTCAGTTGCAGCACGATGTCTGGCTTCTGTGCAACTGTGGGAACAACCAGATGTTCCATGCTTATGGAATCGTTATCCTTGTCGTTATGTTTGGGATTATAAACAAGTTCAGCCAGTTCCACCCCGTCTTTTCTGAAAAGGATTCGCGAGTGTTCTCCTTTGCCCAGCTCCCAAGTGAACACCCCGTTCATTTCCATACGGTTGCGATGGTCGACATCTATGTCAAGTCCTAATTGTTCTTTGACGATATGGCTCACTTCGATGAAACACCATATCTCATAGAGCGTGGCAATGTCCTTAGACTGCAGCCTATACATACCGTCGTTCAACGAATAGGCACGCTTCAGCAATTGCCAAGTCCTGTAAACCTGACTGTAGCCCGTAGCCTTTTGCAGCACCAAACTTTCTTGAGTCAGTCCTTTGAAGCGTCCAACGGTTCTGAAAAAAGGATTGCGTTGCAAATGGTTCAGCGTCCTCTCTACTTCATCCATTTCCCGCTTCAGCGTTTCCGAGGTGTTCCTAATAGCCTCAATGCGCCTTTTCAGCGTTTCATACTTGGCGGTGATCTGCCCTAATGCATATTTCAGGAAGCGATTCTCTTGTGTGTCGTTCGATTGCACATGCTCTTCCACTCGATAAAGATGTGCTTGTTCACGTTTGTGCTCTGCCAGTTCGTTCTCGATATATGCCGGCACTCGCTTCAATTTGTCAGCTCTGAGATATACCTCATAGCCTCTTAACCTGCGACGAGGCCTTTCAATAATACTGCGGCATGCCTTCACAAACTTCTCTTGTTCGCCAGCAAAGATGCTCCACCATATCAACTCTGGCGTATCGCCTTTCGTATCAGGCGAGAACCCATGAAATGTGCGCTTCATGTAATCGAGCGACAGCATGCGATACTCTGCTTCGATGTCCTCGATAATTTTTTTCCAATGCTCGTGATAGTTCAGTTTGGTACTCAGTACCTCGTAGCCCAATTTGAAGTTGCGCTGCTCCTTGCCTGTATGATATACCAGTTGCAGTTCGCTCCTTCCTATCTCATTGCCGTAGTTGATGAAGCCTGCCAACGTACGACCTCTGAAACAGAATCGATCGTTGTCTGCTTGGAGCATTGAGCCAAACTGCGCCTTGCTGACATGCGTTCCAAAATCAACCCAGATAGGATATTCCGCATTGTCGAAGAATACAGCCTGAGCCTGCTTCCCGTTCTCAAGTGGTTGATCATTAAGCATCGCTGACTTGACACCATCCGTCCATGTGTAAGTGGTAAGCAGATTCTCTCTGCCCACATTCCTTACCGCCTTTTCCCAGATGGCTTCATACTTCGAGCACACCACATACATGGTGAAGTCCTCGTGTTGTATCGTCAGCAGTTCCATAACTCGTTAGCTCCAGAAGCTCGTGTAACCAGAATCAAGACGTTTCTTCATCTCTTCCAACTTGGCAAGAGAAACAGATTTGAAAGCATCATCCGATTCCACTTTATCAAATGGCCCATCAAAGATTTCTTCAAGCCCTTCTTTGATTGCCTTACCTAAGTCATCAAGGAATGTCTTGCTCACCCTTGTCTCGTCACCCTCAATACGAGATAAAATCTTCATGTTTGTTATTTCGTCCAAAGCTCGAGCAATCACATATTCCTGTTTCAGATCGTCAGAATCCTCATCACTATTGTAAGGAAGATTATTGACAACATAAAGCAGTACCTCGTTTCTTGTGCGATAAGCAATTTTGAATGGCGTACCCTCCAATTTGTAGTTTACTTTCTGTAGATACTCAATAGCAGTATCACAACCCTCCTTGTATGAAGAGTAGATATACACGCCCTCAACAGCTGTCCCGATCAGTTCTGCAGCTCCGAGTTTGCCAATCCTTTCGTGGCGAGAGTCAAGATTGTCTGCCAAATCCACCTCATTCATCTCAATTGTCATAGCCCTGTCAAGCACCTTACGTGAGAAGGAGAAGGTTGTCTCGTCCATATTAACTGTACCAATAACAATAAGGTTTTGAGGAATGCAGATACCATCTTCAAGGAATCTTTTACGTATCTCATCATCGTCAGTCAGTTCACGCGTCAACACTCGATACCAATCTTCTTTGCTTTTTTTGAGTATTGGGTCTGTCGAAACATTTCCATTTTCATCTGCTTTGCGACTTTCTATCACGCTCAGGTATTCTGCAAAGTACTGCTCTACAGGAGCAAGATTCATTTCGTCCAAACAAAGGAAATAGGGCACATCTGGTTCTTCCCAAGCACGAGCCACGAACTTCAGAAAGTCGCCCGCCACAAACACTGGTCTGGGATTTCCTTCCTTGTCAACACCTATGCGGCTCACATATCCTATCAGTTCGCTCGAATCATGCCAGTTGGGCTTCACCTGCACCATCTCGAAGTTCTTTGGCTTCTGCGCCTCATATTCTTCAGAACCTTCTGCCCAGCAAGCACGGGCCAACTCACGAACAATCCGGCTCTTGCCAGTACCTGAGATGCCAGCAAGCAAAAGAAATGGCTTGGACTTGATGGCGGTGATGAAAGGAATATAACAAGGGGGGATCATGTGGCTTGGCAATTGCTTATTGTCGTCTTTGCTGCAAAATTCAACAAGTAATTCCGATAATTGAGGTTTTTCTCTGATAACTTCGCAAATAGATGATAGGAATGTGGATGAATCATTAACAAGCCCAGACAACGATAGTACGGCAGAAACGTAATAATCTTTTTGGACTCTACCAAGTTCCTTGCCTCCATGCCACCATTTATAGTCTGTTAGAAATCTGCAAATTCTATCTGCATCAAGTCTTGATTCAAATGAGGATTCAACCTTTCTTTTTTCTTCTTCTGACAAGTTCTTATTCTTTAATTCATTCAAACGTTCAGATGTGAATAAGTTCAGACTTACGACCTGGTCATAATATCGATGAATCTCAATATTATAAGGATTAATGTCTGTTGCCAGATAGAACCAATAATTAGGGATGATTATTGAGTCTGCATTGTTTTTATAAGCAATAGCTGTATACTTGTGATATACAATCCTCCTGTCCCCAATAACGGTTAGCTGGGATTTGAAATTGCTAGGAATCTCCATTTCCCTATACGGCTTGTTGGCAATTACACTTCTAATTTGCTCATATAAATTGCCTAAATCCAGAAAATTATCCATATCATTTACATAAGTTGTTTTACAATTTCTTCAGCAATTCTTTTGATGACAGGGATTGCAACACTATTCCCAAATTGGTGGTATGCCTCTTTCTTGGATACGACTATTCTAAACTCTGGGTTGGATGCATTATAGTTTTGGTTGTTTGCGCACTCAGGATGTTCCCAGCCATTGCCCAAAATCCTGTACCCTTGCAATCTTCCAGCTTCTACTGGTGTTAGTGTGCGAGGATTTAATCCCTTATCTGACTGGTCTATGAGTATTTCACTACCATCTTTCCAATAGCGGGCTGAAATAGTACTGGTATAAGGGCTATCTGCATTGAACAGCGAATAGCCAAATCCTTTGCCGTTCTTTCGATTACGCTCCTTTCTGTTCTGATGGCCTATCCACATACGGTCAGAAATAGTAAATTTAGGATCCATCGTCTCAGTTGGCTCAAAGACATCTGAAACCTTTGTGGGAATTGTTCCTTCTTTCAGTTTATCTTTGTCGTAAATAGTCTTGCCATCAGGAGCAATACCTAGCGGGAAACGGAATCCTTCTACATTGACCAATTGTTTATACCAAGCAATAATGAACAAGCGTTCTCTGTTCTGAGGAACTCCAAAGTGTTTTGCATTGAGCACATTATATGAGTAGCTGTAGCCAAGTTCATCAAGCGTCGCAAGAATCACTCTCAAGGTGTTTCCTTTATCATGATTCTTCAGGCCTCCTACGTTTTCAAGAAATAGCACTCTTGGTGGTTTACCTGCTGTTATTTTCTCTTTAACAATATTGGCAATGTTGAAGAACAATGTTCCTCGTGTATCGTCAAATCCTCTTTTCAAACCTGCAACAGAAAAGGGTTGGCAAGGGAAACCAGCGCAACAGATGTCGAAATCAGGTATCTCCGATGGTATTGCATCATTGATGTCTTCGTTGAAATAGACATATCTGCCGTTCTTGTCTTTTACAAACAATGATGGTTCAATATTATTATAGTTGGCTTCGTATGATATTCTTGCATTCTTGTCCCACTCGCTAGCATAGACACATTTGCCTCCGACACTATGCATAGCTGTGTGGAATCCTCCTATTCCTGCAAACAAATCGATGAAAGTGTATTTCTTCTTTTCCATGAAAAAGCCCTCTCTTCGTTTTCGAAAAGGGGGCGTGAACAAAAGATGTGCTTAACCAAGGCTTACGACGGCCCACATCAGACAACAATCTAACTGTCCACGCCCGTATGAGCGTAAACATCCAATTGCTTGTCTGACTGATGCGTTCCCATGAGGTCGTAATTCTGGTTAATCAGTCAACCAAGGATGCCAAAGACGCTATGTTTCCTTTACTTCATTTCGTTTTTAGTCTCTCTACTTGCGCGGTACTTAGCCATCACAATTACGAGTTGTTCGCAAACACCCTGTGCGAACGGGTTCAACAGTTGTGATGACTACAAACAGAAAACGTGGGTGCTTGCATCTGCCTGTTCGTCGATCGCGGCCT
>JAEEGG010017597.1_pt1 | contig 14668 bp, 14 predicted proteins | sample 9134161 | NCBI WGS metagenome assembly JAEEGG01 (sample SAMN16246543, study PRJNA631951) | gut metagenome | biome: gut microbiome; feature: rumen; material: CR-attached | host: Bos | place: Iran: Karaj | collected 2018-10
TCAGATTCCAAACAAAAAAACACGTAAACAAAGGCATCCTGAAGGGCAATACTGCTCAAAATACCTCAAAATTTTCCAAACTTTTGACAAGTGGGGTCAAAGTTGGGTTAAGACGTTCCAACTCCTCCATTTTGTTTTTGAGTATGGCAGCGGCAGCCTTTTTCTTTCTATACCACGTGTAGGTGGAGAAGCATGCTACGCCACAAACAAGTATCAACAGCTCATAAAGCTGGCGGTTTTCCTTACTCTTTTTCTCTGCTCTTAAATGTTCTTTGTTTGCTATCGCCTGGTGACGGTGATAATTGTATAGTGATTTTGTCTTGGCGACCTCCTCTGTTGCTATCTGGTAATAAGCCGAGTCGTTCATCTCATAGCTGATGATTCCATACTTGGCAGCAGAGTCTGCTTTATTCATTTTCTGGTATGCCAAGGAAAGGCCGTGAGCAGCCATGCTTTGGTTTGCAATGTCAGTACCTTCCTGAAGCTCTTTCCGAAAATAGAATACGGCAGAGTCGGTTTGATTCAGACTATTGCATAGTAGCCCTTTAAGATAGTAATAAGCCTCTCGGCCCTTCTCTATGTTGCCCAATGAGTCAAAATACCCGGATTTCATACGGTAGATGTCCAAATAAGAACTCGCCTTGGATGTATTTGAATTTTCTAATAGGCTGGCAACAGGCAGGGTACAATATTGCGAAGCAATTTCTTCACCATAATAATAAAGTATTTGTTGATATAGACTATCGAACAGCGTGATAACCAAATCATGCTGCTTCATATAGATATATGTGCCTATTTTCAGCATCTGTTCACTCAGAGCCTGTATGGTGTCATGGTCTTTCCAGGCGTAGTAGGAAGCATAGTCTGCTGAAGACAAATTGTCTTCAATGAGGTTTTGTTCATAGAATACATCTGCCATCTGCCCATACACCCTGCTCAGTGTGTGGTAGTCGCAGTCGGTGGCGGTGGTGTCGGCACAGTCGGCAGCATCAAGATAGGCATTGATGGCGGCGGGAGCCTCCCCCATGTCAGCGTATGTGCGGCCGAGGATGTAGTGGGCGCGCATGCGCTCGTTGGAGTCGCCGTGGCGGTCGAAATACTGGGTGAGCTGCTCGGCCAGCGTGTCGTTCTGCATCACGCTGTCGGCACGGTTCATCCGCTCCAGCTCTGTGAGCTGCCGGAGCATCTGCTCGTGGCTCTCGCCGCAAGCGGCGAGGAGCAGGAGCAACACGAAGGAAAAAACACCGTAACGTAACATTGTCTGCCGTCTATTTGTCCTCATGTCCTTATGTCTTTATGTTCTTATGTCCTTATGTCCTTATGTCCAATTGTCCTTATGTCCTTATGTCCAATTGTACTTTTGTTCTTATGTCAATCACACCGTCCAGCGCTCTATCCGGCAGCTGTGGGTCTTCGCCTCGCGGTCGTAGCTGATGCCGCAGAGCAGGATGTCGCCCGTGTAGTCGGCCACCTTCTCAGGGTAGTGCTTTTCCTTGATCTGTGAGATGGCCGTACCGACGGCTTTGTCGTACTTCAGCTCGATGACCATGGCTATCAGTCCCGACTTGTCGACGTACTCGCTGTTGCGGGCTCTCTGGAACCCTGCGCTCCCGATGTTGATGTATGTTCCCATCTTGTTCCGATTTACGATTTCGATGCCCCTAAATGACTAAAGTTAGATCCTCCACCCCTGCTTGAAGATTTTGTCCGCTTAAGGACAAACTCGCCCCTCTTGAACCCTGCCCTGACGTGGAGAGGCAGGGGTGGGGTCTGTATTGTCATTATTCATGTTTGCTTTCGTTTAACGAGAAGTCCGCTGCAAAAATAAGCAAAAAAAAGCGAAACGCCAAATTATCCGTGAAAAAAAGTAGAGAAAGGCGGTGGGGTCCCCCACTTTGCTGAACAATAAAAGGGTGCATCAAAACGATGCACCCTAGTTCTAAGTCTGTAGCCTGCGGCATGAAGCCTGCAGTCTGTAGTCTACTTTACTTTCTCCACGATGGCCTTGAATGCCTCAGGGTTGTTGAGGGCGAGGTCGGCAAGCACCTTGCGGTTGATTTCGATGCCGGCTTTTGTCAGGGCACCCATCAGCTTCGAGTAGCTGATGCCCTCCATACGGGCGGCGGCGTTGATACGCTGAATCCACAGGGCGCGGAAGTTGCGCTTCTTGTTGCGACGGTCGCGGTAGGCGTATGTCAGACCCTTCTCCCATGTGTTCTTGGCTACTGTCCAAACATTCTTGCGGGCTCCGAAGTAGCCACGGGTGAGCTTCAGAATTCTCTTGCGCTTTGCTCTTGATGCAACGTGATTTACTGATCTTGGCATAGTTTCTCAAGTTTTTTAATGTTCGACAATAGGTTTGATTAGCGGAGACACAACAGGTCGCGTACCTGCTTCATGTTGGTCTTGTCTACAATCTCGTAGCCCACCAAGTTGCGCTTCTGCTTCTTGGTCTTCTTGGTCAGAATGTGGCTGTGGTAAGCGTGATGTCTCTTAACCTTACCTGTTCCGGTGAACGAGAATCTCTTCTTGGCGCCGGAGTTTGTCTTTACTTTTGGCATTTTTTTTAACTTTTAAATTTTTAATATGATAATTTATTGAGGCGGCTACGCATATACCGGGCGCGCCGCCCTTTCTTCTATTCTTCTGCCTCGGTGAGCTTTTTCAGCGCATCGGCACTGATCTTTGCATTGGCCAGCAGACCGCCGTTGGCAGGTGTGTCCACGTCTATCTCGGCGTTTTGCGGTTTCTGCTGCTTGCTGGTCTCTTTCTGCTCGGCTTCAGCGGCTTCGCGGTCGCGTGCCTGCTGGCTCTTCTTCTGTGCTCCGGCTTTCTTTGGCGCCAGATAGAGGAACATCTTCTTGCCTTCGAGCGAGGGCATCGACTCTACCTTGCCCACCTCTTCCAGGTCGTTGGCAAAACGCAGCAGCAACACTTCGCCCTGCTCCTTAAACAGGATGCTACGGCCACGGAAGAACACGTAGGCACGCACCTTGTTTCCCTCTTCGAGGAATTCCTTCGCGTGTTTCAGCTTGAACTGGTAGTCGTGCTCGTCGGTCTGGGGGCCGAAGCGTATCTCCTTCACCTCCACCTTCACCTGCTTGGCCTTCATCTCCTTCTGGCGTTTCTTCTGCTGGTAGAGGAACTTGGAGTAGTCGATGAGACGGCAAACGGGCGGGTTGGCATTTGGCGAAATCTCCACCAGGTCAACTCCCTGCTGGCGAGCCATATCCAGTGCTTGTCTTGTGGGCATCACCGTCGATCCGCTCTCACCCACGATGCGGACTTCGCGCACGCGTATCTGTTCGTTAATACGGTACTGGTTCTGTTTTTTGTCGTTCTTCATCAACCTTTTTTAGGAAATCGGCTGCAAAGGTACGAAAAAGTTAGGAGTTAGGAGTTAGGATTTAGAAGTTATTTCGCAATGATTAACTTTTTTTATCTTTTTGCGGTCGCATAAACTCCTGGCTCTTTCGCCCCTTTCGCCTTGCTGATAGTACTTTCGCTGGGAAAAGCAAAAGAAAAATGCGATTTTTTTTTGCTTTTCGCTCACTTATTCGTACCTTTGCACCCATCTAACTACACATTATTTAATATGAAGAGGTTCTACCTGTCATTGGCAACGGTTTTCGCCGTTCTTTCTGTCTGGGCTCAGATGGCCGACCCAGTGCATTTCCGTTCTGAACTCAAGATGCTCCAAGGCGATGAGGCCGAGATTGTCTTCTCTGCCACCATCGACCCGGGCTGGCATGTCTATTCCACCGACATCAGCGATGACGGCCCGACCAGCGCCACCTTCCATGCAGACAAGCTGGAGGGCGCCGAGCTGGTGGGAAAGCTGAAGCCCCGTGGCCAGGTGAAGGAGGAGTTTGACGAGATGTTCGGCACCACGCTGCGCTTCTTCGAGAATCAGGGCGCCTTTGTGCAGAAGATCCGTTTCACCAAGCCTAAGTACGACATCAGCTGCTACCTGGAGTATGGCGCCTGCAACGACGAGATGTGCATGCCGCCCACCACGGTGGAGTTTAATAAGAGCGGGGATGCTCCTGCCACTGCCCCCTCCGAAAAGGAGGAGGAAGCAGCTGGCCCTGCTACTGAACAGCCAGCGGATGATGCCGCCGATGACATATCGGATTTGGACACAGCCGTGCAGCCTTTGGAATCGGACAGTCTGACCAGCCTGCCTTCCCTTGGGGCCGGGGCGGACTTATGGCAGCCTATCACCGACGAGCTTCAGGCTTTTGAGAATGCCGCCAGCACGGACGACATGAACCTCTCGTGGTGGATGATTTTCATCGAGGGACTGTTGGCCGGGTTCCTGGCCATCCTCACTCCCTGTGTATGGCCCATCATCCCGATGACCGTGTCGTTCTTCCTCAAGCGAAACAAAGACCGGAAGAAAGCTATCCGTGAAGCCGTCACATACGGTCTGTCCATCGTGGTCATCTATGTCCTGCTGGGCCTGCTCGTGACGCTGCTCTTTGGCGCCTCGGCCTTGAACGCCCTCTCCACCAATGCCATCTTCAACATCTTCTTTGCCCTGCTGCTCATTGTCTTTGCCGCCTCGTTCTTCGGGGCTTTTGAGCTGACGCTGCCTTCGTCGTGGACGAACAAGATAGACCAGAAATCGGAGGCTACCACCGGCCTGCTCTCCATCTTCCTCATGGCTTTCACGCTGGCCCTCGTCTCGTTCTCGTGTACGGGTCCCATTGTAGGCTTCCTGCTGGTGGCCGTCTCCACACAGGGCGACATTGTGGCGCCCACCATCGGCATGCTGGGCTTTGCCATTGCGCTGGCCATCCCCTTCACGCTCTTTGCCATGTTCCCCTCGCTGCTGAAGTCGGCTCCGAAGTCGGGCGGATGGATGAACACCGTAAAGGTGGTGCTGGGCTTCATCGAGCTGGCCTTCGCGCTGAAATTCCTCTCCGTGGCCGACCTGGCCTACGGCTGGCATCTGCTCGACCGCGAGACCTTCCTTGCCCTGTGGATAGTGCTCTTCGCCCTGCTCGGAGCATACTTGCTGGGCTGGCTGCGTTTCCCCCACGACGGAGAACGCCGTGGCACGAACGTGACGCAGTTCTTCCTCGGATGGGTGTCGCTGGCTTTCGCCGTCTACATGGTGCCTGGCCTGTGGGGTGCTCCGCTGAAGGCCATCAGCGCTTTCTCGCCGCCCATGAACACGCAGGACTTCAACCTCTACGAAGGCAGCGTGGAGGCCAAGTATACTGACTACGATCTGGGCATGCAGGCCGCCCGTGCCGAGGGCAAGCCTGTGATGGTGGACTTCACCGGATTCGGTTGCGTGAACTGCCGCAAGATGGAGGCTGCCGTATGGACCGACCCCACCGTGCGCGACCTCATCAGCGAGAAGTTCGTCCTCATCTCTCTCTATGTCGACGACAAGACCCCGCTGCCTGAACCCATCGAGGTGGCCGATGTCGACGGCACGCCGCGTAAGCTGCGTACCGTGGGCGACAAGTGGAGCTATCTGGAGCGCACGAAGATAGGTGCCAACACGCAGCCCTTCTATGTACTCTTAGACCCTGCCACCGGCAAGCCCCTGAACGGTCTGCGCTCATACGACGAGGACATCGACAAATACATCGAGTTCCTGCAGAAGGGACTGAAGAACTATCGCACGGAATAATAACGGGAGCAAGCTATGAAATGCCATCGGTCATTCTTCATCGCAGCATTATCGTCGTTGCTTATGCTGGCTCCCACGGCCGGCATGGCCCAGGGACCCAGTGGCAGCGGAAGCTATTATGCAGCCGCCGACGGCAAGAAGGGCGAAGAGCTGAAATCGGCCCTCGCTGCCATCATCTACAACCGTGACGAGGGAGGCTCGCTAAACGATGCCTACAAGGCTCTGTGGACCCACTTCCAGACTACCGACAAGCGGCCGAACGGCACGGTGTGGGACATGTACTCCAACAAGCGGGAGATGACCTTCGGCACCGACCAGGCCGGCAACTACAAGCAGGAGGGCGACGTGTACAACCGCGAGCACTCCTTCCCCAACAGCTGGTTTGGCGGCAAGGTGATGCCCATGTACACCGACCTGAACCACCTCTATCCTACTGACGGCTATGTGAACAATAAGCGCAGCAACTTTCCCTTCGGCGAGACTCGCGGCGAGAGCTACCAGTCGGCCAACGGCTTCAGCAAGCTGGGCAAGTGCACCTGGCCAGGATATACGGGTACTGTGTTTGAGCCTAACGACGAGTACAAGGGTGACTTCGCGCGTACCTATTTTTATATGGTGACCTGCTATGAGGAGAAGCTGTCCGACTGGTATGCCAACTGCCCCGACTCCCGTGCCACGCTCGACGGCAACACCTATCCGGGGCTGAGCAGCTGGCAGCTGGAGATGCTGATGAAATGGGCCAGCGACGACCCTGTCAGTGAGAAGGAGACGGCTCGCAACATGGCTGTCTACAGCATCCAGAAGAACCGCAACCCCTTCATCGACTATCCGGGGCTGGAGCGCTACATCTGGGGCGACCTGAAGGATGTCGCCTTCAGCTATTCGTCCGCGTCTTCAGTCATCGCCCGGACAGCGGAGGACAATGGCTCGCCGGCGGTGTTCTCACCCGATGGCGTCAGGCTCAGCAAGCCTCGCAAGGGCCTGAACATCATCCGGACGCAAGAGGGTAAGACAAGAAAGAAAATCAAGAAATAGAAAACCTAAAAACTCTAAGCAATGAAACAAACTATGCTCATCGCGTTGCTATGCCTCTGTGCATTGGCAACCCTTGCCGGCGTGAAGGTGCAGAACCTGACTTCGCCGAACGGAAAGCTGACGGTGGCGGTGACCACCGACGGACAGACGCTGAAGTGGGAAGTGAAAAGCGGCCATGTGCAGGTGCTGATGCCCTCGGCCATTCAGGCTGTTGTCGACGGCAAGCCTGTGGTCAGCGGCCAAGGCAGCGTGGCCAAGCGGCAGCAGGTGCAGTCAACGTTTGCCGCCCCCGTCTTCTATCGTCAGCAGGTAGATGACAACTACGGACTGCTGGTGATGAAGTTCCAGAAGGGCACCACGGTGGAGTTCCGTGCCTACGACGACGGTGCTGCCTACCGCATTGTCCCCGGACAGAAAGGGGCGCATGTCGTAGATGGCGAGACGGCCGAATTCCGCTTCGCCGGTGACTATCAGGCTTTCATCCCATACGTCAACGACCTGCGGCAGGGCGAGCGTTACAGCTTTTCCTTTGAGAGCTACTACGACGAGCAGCGCCTGTCGGCGATGTTCCCCGACTCACTGGCCATCACGCCCTTCTGCGTCTGCCTGCCCGAAGGGAAGAAGGCCGTAGTGATGGACTGCGGCGTGGAGGACTATCCCGGCATGATGGTGAAGAAGGGCGACGGGGCTTCGCTTGTGGCCGACTTCGCCCCCTGGGTGCTGGAGCAGGGCGTGGTGGGTCGTGGGCTGAACATGATTGCCACGAAGCGTGCTCCCTATATAGCCAAGCACGATGGCAACAGCCCGCTGCCCTGGCGGGCCGTGGTGGTGACCGACAACGACGCCCAGCTGCTCAACTGCGACATGGCCATGCGCCTGGCTCCTGCCTGTCGGCTGAGCGACACCAGCTGGATCCGTCCTGGCAAGGTGGCCTGGGACTGGTGGAACAACACCAACGTGTGGGGCGTGGACTTCGAGTCGGGCATGAACACCACGACCTATAAATACTACATCGATTTCGCCCAGAAGAATGGGCTGGAGTATATCATCATCGACGAAGGCTGGAGCGGGCGAGAGTCGCTTACCGAAGACCTGAACCCCGCCATCGACCTGAAGGAGCTGGTGGCCTATGGCCGTCCGCGCAATGTGGGCATCATCCTCTGGAGTTCATGGCGAAATATGATTGGCAACGATGCCCTCGACGGCACCGAGGCGATGGAGCGCTACATGAAGCATTATAGCGACATGGGCATCAAGGGCTTCAAGGTGGACTTCTTCGACCGCGACGACCAGCAGGTTGTCCGTTCGGCCTGGCGCATGGCCGAGTGTGCCGCCCGCCATCATCTGCTCCTCGACTACCACGGTCTGAAGCCCATCGGCGTGCACCGTGTCTTTCCCAATGTGTTGAACTACGAGGGCGTGAAAGGACTGGAAAACTCGAAGTGGGAACCCCGCGTGGGCGACGGCCCGGAGCACGACCAGCCGCGCTACGACGTCACCATCCCCTATCTGCGCATGCTCTGCGGTCCCCTCGACTATACGCCGGGAGCTATGGACAATGCCACGCGCGACAACTTCTTCGGCAACAATAACCACCCCATGAGCCAGGGCACGCGCTGCCACCAGGTGGCCATGTATGTCGTCTTCCACGCTCCCTTGCAGATGCTGGCCGACAGCCCCACGAAGTATATGCGCGAGCAGGAGACCACCGACTTCATCCGGCAGATTCCCACCACTTTCGACGAGAGCGTCGCCCTCTGCGGTGAGCTGGGCGAGTATGTGGCCTTGGCCCGCCGGAAGGGTTCCACCTGGTATGTTGCCGCCATGACCAACTGGACGCCGCGCACGCTTGTGCTCGACCTGTCGTTCCTCAGTCCCGGCAGCCATCAGGCCGACATCTTCTGCGACGGCGTGAATGCCCAGCGCAGCAAGGAGGCTATGGACTACCGCCACAGTCAACAGACCGTCAGCGCATCAGACGGCTTGACCGTCAGGCTGGCTCCTGGCGGTGGCTGGGCGGCCATCATCAGATAGCCCCCCGAGCGGAATAGCTGGTTCTCTGGAATTTACGATTATCGGCGGGAGCGAAAGAACTCCTGCATCAGCTGGCGGCATTCTTCTTCGAGGATGCCGCCTTCTATGGTAGCCTTCGGGTGGAGGGCCTTCGGGGCGTATGCCAGGAAGCCGCGCTTCTCGTCGCGGCAGCCGTAGACCACTCGCGGCACCTGCGCCCAGCCCAGTGCACCGGCGCACATCACGCAGGGCTCGACGGTGACGTAGAGCGTGCAGTCGGTCAGGTACTTGCCGCCCAGCTCGTTGGTGGCCATCGTGATGGCCTGCATCTCGGCGTGAGCTGTGGGGTCGCAAAGCGTCTCCGTCAGGTTGTGGGCACGGGCCACGACGACGTCGTGGCAAAGGATGACGCAACCGATGGGAATCTCGCCCTTGGTCAGGGCTTTCTGTGCTTCGGCCAGTGCCATGCGCATGTATTTCTCGTGGGGGGTGGGGGAGGGAGTCATAGGCAACGTTGGCAACTTTTATCTGTATAATTCTTGTAATACGGCAACCGACCGCAATTCGGGGAAGGCGGGCAGGTGCAGACGGTAGTAGAGCAGCAGTATTTCCAGGATGCGCCCCCGCTCCAGCCGGCTTAGCCGGAAGAGGTGCATGGTGGGATAGTCCATGCGCATCAGCAGGCGGATGCGGCCGGCCTCCTGCGGAAGGAGGAAGTCGCGGTGCAGGGGTGGGGCGCTGCAGAAGGTGGCACCGCGCAGGTCGAAATAGTCGCCCTCCTCCTCCAGGTTCGGGAAGAAGCCTAGGAATCGGGCCGTGCGCATGAGGAAGACCAGGTGGAAGTTGGCAAAGTTGTCCTGACAGCCGTCGAGCCACTCGATGCTGCTGCGCACATAGTCGAAGAGCGGCGTGTTCTGCTGCTCGCCCTTCAGGGCGTGATACAGAAACTCCGACACGAAGAGGCATATCGTGAGCTTCTTCGGGTCGGAGAGTAGTGAGGGCAGCGGTTGTAGCAGCGAGGCGTCGCGCAGCTTCTGCAGCTGCTGCTGGGGGCGCACGTCGCACTCCAGCTGGAGCAGTGTCAGGGGCTGCAGGTACTGTTTCTTGATTTTGGAACGTTCCGACCGGGGCACAGGCACGATGAACGACAGCCGGCCCTGTTCGCGGGTGAAAATGTCTACTATCACCCGTTGCTCTCCATATTTCAGCGAATGGAGTACGATGCCTTCGGTCTTAACTAACACAAAATCTCAGTTCTCACCTCTCACCTTTCACCTCTCACTTTTCACCTCTCACTTTTCACCTCTCACTTTTCACCTTTCACCTCTCACCTTTCACCTAAAGGTTGATGTCGCAGCCGATGCCGAGCACGCGGTTGGTTCGGGTGAATGTGTCGCTGACGCCGGCCGTGGGATAGTCCTTGCGCTCGTAGTTCTCGTAGTTCGTGGAGAAGTAGCCAGCCTTCAGTGTGACGACATCGCTCATCTTGTAGTTGGCGCCGAAGCCAAGGCTATAGCTGCTGGTCACGAACGACATGTCGTTCATATACTGGTCGCTGAGGCCGTAGCGTGTGAGCTGGCCACCCACCGAGACCGTGAGGCGGTCGTTGACGTCCCATTCTGCTCCCAGCAGGAATTCGTTCGTGTTGTGGTCGAGCAGGCGCTGCGTGTTGCCATACCAGTCGGCATCCTTGTCGAAGAAGTAGTGCCAGCCCAGGTTCACACGGATGGGGTCGATGGGGTTCCACTGTGCGCCCACGGTCAGCTGTGCCGGCTGGTCTTCGTTTACCTCCTCGGCATCGCGGAACTTGTTCACGGCGGGAATCTCGCTGGCCTCGTTCACTGTCGACTCGTTCTTCATGCGGATCTGCGTCTTGAACTCGTACTTCGCGGCCAGGTTCCAGCGGCCCAGACGATAGTCGACACCCACAATGGGAGCGATGCCCAGCGATGTCTGGTTGCAGAGCAGGTTCACGCCCTGCGAGTATTTCATCAGGGCTTCCATGCTGGCCCGTGTGCCGTTGAGCTGAGCCTGCTGGGCCTCCAGCTGGGCTTTCTGTGCCAGCAGCTCGGCGGGGGCGGTGGCTCCGGCCGCCTCGTACTGGGCGATGCCGGCGTTGATTTGCGACAGACCGGCACTGATCTGGCTCAGGCCGCCGTCGATGGTTGCCGTGGCACCGCTGAGGAAGCTGCCGAAGTCAACGTAGCCTCCGGCTGTCTTTACCTGGATATTGCTGATTTTGGCCTTATAGGTGGCGTCGCCGTAGAGCAGGCGCAGACCGCCATAGATGGAGAAGTCGTCGTTCACCTTGTAGGCCGTACCCAACTGGATGCCGAAATAGTACTGGCGGCCCTGCATGTAGCCGTCCATGTCGTAGCCCTCAGCGCCCAGGGGATTCAGCTGATGGGCGATGCTGCCCACCACGCTCTCGAACGAGCCCAGGCCGTCGGCAAACTCGCACTTGCCGCCGCCGCCGGGCACGCTGAAGTTGAACTGATAGCTCCACTTGCCCTTGTTCAGGGCTGCTTGTATAGAGGGGATGCACGGTGCGTCGGCCACACCCTCGTACTCCTTCTCCACAGCGCCGTTGTTCTTGCGGCCCAGTGCAAAGACGGGATTCACGGAGGTGATGGTACGCGTCTGGTGGGCGTACTGCCAGTTCAGGCCCAGGTGGAAGCCTTCAGGCAGGAAGGCCACGCCAGCGGGGTTGGAGTACACGCCGTCAATGCCGATGGCGGCCTCACGTGCTGGGTTACGAAGAAAATCAATGCTTTGGTTTGTGTTGGTCAGAATGCCACCGGCCGTTGCGGTGGTAGTCAGGGCGGTCAGCATCACGCCGGCCAGAATTGTTTTTGTTTTCATTTTTAAGCCCCCTAAGTTAGGGGGAGATGGGGGTCTGAACAGACGGAATCAGACCATTCCTTTAAAACGTTATCATCCTGTGATGGGTGTCTGCGCCTGTTCAGACTCCCACTCCCCCTCGCTCGGCTTTCTTGCCTTGCAAGCAACCAAAGGCCGAGCGGCCGTTTGGATGGTCCAAGAACATAGGGGACTAAGAAAATCGGCTGCAAAGGTAAGCACTATTTCTGAGACTGCGGCCGTTGTGTGCCTGCACTTAACGTTTATTAATAAAAAACTTACACATTTTAGCGCAAAACGTGCAATTTGTGCAAACTTTTTTGTATCTTTGCATCCAACTAATCGATACGCTCAGAATGAAAACAAACTACGAGTTGCGCTATGCGGCACATCCGGAGGATGCGCGCCGCTACGACACGGCCCGCCTGCGTCGTGACTTCCTGATAGAACGGCTGTTCGTGGCCGACGAGGTGCAGATGGTCTACTCTATGTACGACCGAATGGTGGTGGGCGGAGCCATGCCCGTCGCCGAGAAGCTGCCTCTTGAGGCTGTCGACCCGCTGAAGGCCCCTTATTTCACCACCCGTCGTGAGATAGGAATATATAATGTGGGCGGCCCCGGCGTGGTCAAGGTTGGGGACGAGCAGTATGAGCTGGACTTCAAGGAGGCGTTATATATAGGTAGGGGCGACAGGGAAGTCGTCTTCTGCAGCAAGGATGGTGTCCTTCCCGCCAAGTTCTACTTCAACTCTTGCACTGCCCACACCGCCTATCCCTGCCGGAAGGTGACGAAACAGGATGCCGTGGTGGCCCACATGGGGAGCTTGGAGATGTCGAACGAGCGCAACATCAACAAGATGCTGGTCAACCAGGTGCTGCCCACCTGCCAGCTGCAGATGGGCATGACCGAGCTGGCCCCCGGCTCCGTGTGGAACACCATGCCCGCCCACACCCACAGCCGCCGCATGGAAGCCTACTTCTACTTCGAACTGCCCCAGGACCAGGCCGTCTGCCACTTCATGGGTGAGCCTACCGAGACCCGGCATCTATGGATGCGCGGCGAGCAGGCCGTCCTCTCCCCCGAATGGAGCATCCACAGCGCCGCCGCCACCCACAACTATACCTTCATCTGGGGCATGGGCGGTGAAAACCTTGACTACAGCGACCAAGACTTCTACGACGTGAAAGACCTGAAATAGGTTTATTGCCTGCGGCGCAACGTGTAATATGCGTAAATAGAACGTGAATGATTCGTTAATACTTTTCAGAGAATCGTAAATAATAATTGTTAGTGGACAATCGGTTTAAGCAATATAAAGATGTTGTCTATTTAATCATTGGTGCAGCGATGAAGGCTCATACAACACTTCGATGGGGATTGAAGGAGGCGATTTATAGCGAAGCACTGACGCTTGAATTGGAAGAACAAGGCATTCAGTGCCAAACAGTGCAGACAGTGGCTTGCTATTACAAACAGTATAAGCTGAAGAAAGAATATAAGATAGATGTTTTGGTCGACGATATAATAATAGAAATAAAATCAGTTTCAGACATCGTACCAGCTCACCGTGCTCAATTGTTTAACTATTTGCGACTTACAAGACATCCCGTAGGAATACTCATCAATTTCGGAGCGCCAAAGCTACAAGGAGAACGATATGGTTACATTGAGGAAACCAATGAGTGCGTACTGCTCGACCGCAATATGGAAATCGTTCCGAAAGAAGTGGATTGGGATGCAGATGAATAAGAGAAAAGAATAATTTACGTCACATTTACGTTTCATTCACGTGTATTCTTCGACGAGCGAAGCGGCAAGCCGATTACGCGTAGCGTCGCAGACATAAAAAAAGAAATAATTATTGTTTAACAAATAATATTTTAGTAACAATGGCAAACATTTTTTCATTAGAGGGCAAGAACGCCTGGATTACCGGCGCCAGCTACGGCATCGGTTTCAACATCGCCAAAGCTTTCGTGGCTGCCGGCGCAAAGAACATCATCTTCAACGACATCAATGAGGCTGCCCTGCAGCGTGGGTTGGACAACTACAAGGAGGCTGGCATTGAGAATGTAAAGGGCTACGTCTGTGACGTCACCGACGAGAACGCCGTGAAGGCACTCGTGGAGAAGATTCACGAGGAGGTGGGCCAGATTGACATCCTTGTCAACAACGCCGGCATCATCAAGCGCATCCCCATGCACGAGATGAAGCGCGCCGAGTTCCAGCAGGTCATCGACATCGACCTCGTAGGTCCGTTCATCTGCTCCTCAGCCGTCATCCCCGAGATGATGGAGCGCCGCGAGGGCAAGATCATCAACATCTGCTCGATGATGAGCGAGCTGGGCCGCGAGACTGTCAGCGCCTACGCTGCTGCCAAGGGAGGCCTGAAGATGCTCACCCGCAACATCTGCTCGGAGTATGGCGAGTACAACATCCAGTGCAACGGCATTGGTCCGGGCTACATCGCCACGCCCCAGACGGCTCCTCTCCGCGAGCGCCAGCCCGACGGCAGCCGCCATCCCTTCGACTCGTTCATCTGCGCCAAGACGCCTGCCGGCCGCTGGCTCGACCCCTCAGAGCTGGGAGGCCCCGCTGTGTTCCTCGCCTCGCACGCCAGCGATGCCGTCAACGGCCATGTGCTCTATGTCGACGGCGGCATACTGGCCTATATCGGCAAGCAGCCTAAGTAACGAGTCTGCTTGTCCGTAGTAGAATCAAAGATGGCCGTCTCGTCTACGAGCGGCCATCTTTATCTTATGCTTTTTTCTCTGCCAGCTGTTCCACGTCATCTATACTGAGGCCCAAGCTTTTGGCAATCGATTCTTTTGGTTGTCCCATGCTGAGTAAAAGCTTGATTGAAGCTTGAAGCTGCCCGCCCATTTCTGCAATCTGCCCGCCCATCTCGGCAATCTGCCCGCCCATCTCGGCAATCTGCCCGCCCATCTGGGTTATCTGTGCGTTCATCTCGGCCATCTTCCTTTCTCCGTAATAAAGCTTGCTTTCCTGCTCCTTGATGATGGAGTAATACTCGTCTTCCACCATCATGTCCTGCCGCATGTCTATGTCGGCGGCTGCTGCTGTCAGGCGGTCGAGGACGCGCTGCATCTCGC
>JAEEGG010017598.1_pt1 | contig 14668 bp, 12 predicted proteins | sample 9134161 | NCBI WGS metagenome assembly JAEEGG01 (sample SAMN16246543, study PRJNA631951) | gut metagenome | biome: gut microbiome; feature: rumen; material: CR-attached | host: Bos | place: Iran: Karaj | collected 2018-10
ATGTAGCTGTGAGCAAACCACCAGTCGATAAGGCTAGTATGATATTACGAAGTCGCGAACCCTGAGCGTATCGGATGGTCGCATTCTTATTTTCTTTCTTTCTTTTCATTTTGATCTCTTCTCAAAAAACAGGCAAAGGTACGATTTTTTGGCGGTAAAGTCCTTTTTGTTGACTATTTTCACCCAATTGGTCTATCATATCAAGAAAAAAACTATCTTTGCACAAATTTTTTGCAAAATGAAGAAAGTGTATAAAGTTGCGGGTCACAAATTTGCCGTGATTATGCCTGACAACGATGTCGCCTGGAGTGAGATGAAGCCTTATGAGGCTTTTGAGGTGGAAGATGACAGTAACTTGGTTTTTACTGCTATGATGATTGATACAATGCCTGATACTTCCCAAAAACAGAAGGTGACAGTGTGTTGCACTTCTCCTGACATGCCTCGTTATGATATTTACGAATGGGAAGGGAAGTGGTTGATGGAGATTGCTCCTATGTTGGAAGCTCCCATTCGTTTGTATATGATTGCTGATAAGTCTTTTTCCGAGACTCAATTTCGTGTTTTAGGAAGTTTAAGGTTCACAATCAATACTGTGATTATGGTGATGTATGCTTTTGTTACTGCTAAAAAAGATACCTTATTGATGCATTCTTCAGTTACTGTGAAAGATGGGAAGGGCTATCTTTTTTTGGGCAAGAGTGGTACAGGAAAAAGTACGCATAGTCAATTATGGATTAATAATATAGAAGGTTGTGAATTGCTGAATGACGATAATCCAGTACTTCGAGTTGATCCCAATGGTGAAATTCGGGTTTATGGCTCTCCTTGGAGTGGTAAGACACCTTGTTACCGCAATTTAGACTATCCTGTGGGTGCCATCGTTGATTTGCATCAGGCCAAAACAAATGAAATACATCAACAGCTGATGACTCAGGCTTATGCTTCGATGTATGTTTCTTGTTCGGGTTTACGGTTTATCAAAGAAATGGCCGATGGACTTCATGCTTCCATTGTGAAGATAATTAACTCAGTGCCGTGTTATTCGTTGGATTGTCTGCCTAATGATAAGGCCGCTTTCTTATGTTATAATACAGTTACACAGCATCATGGAGAAAGTAGTCTTACCGAATGAGGTGCTTTTGGGTGAAGTCGCACGGCTGCTTGGTGAAGGTCGCGAAGTGGTAATGACCCCGAAAGGTAGAAGTATGCTTCCTTTCATACGCGGGGAGGTTGATCGCATTAAATTGAGGAAGACTGACAAATTAAGTGTGGGTGATATTGTGTTGGCTTATTTTGAGAAACGATATGTTTTGCATCGGATTGTGGCCATTAATGGAGAAGAGTTCACTTTGATGGGCGATGGCAATCTGAAAGATGTCGAACACGGGAAGCGCAATGATGTGGTTGGTAAGGTGGTTGAAATCATAACACCTGATGATCGCCAGCATAAACCTCGGAAAGCGTGGCTATGGAGACATACTTTGTTTCTAAGGAAATATCTGCTGAAGATATATAGGAAATGGATTAAATTAACAAGTAAACAATATTGATATGAAGACAAGAAAAGGTTACATACTTCGTTCTTTAGGCAAGGAGTTTGTTCTTGTTGCTGAAGGACTTGATGCGGTTGATTTCAGCCGCATGGTTTCGTTGAATGAATCGGCTGCTTTCCTTTGGAAATCGGTTGAAGATAAGGATTTTGAAGCAGAAACTTTAGTAGAGCTTCTTTTAGATGAGTATGGTATTACCCGCGATGTGGCTGAGAAAGATGTGGCAGCTTTGTTGCAAACTTGGAAAGAGGCTGACATGGTTATTAATTAATAAGGTATAATAAATGACAAATCCCGAGTCACAGTATTTTGCTTTGATGCGTTCCGCTTTATGGGGCACCCCTACTGTCATTGAAGGGGAGGTGGATTGGGATGCTGTCATGCGGCTTGCCAAACATCATGCGACAAATGTGCTGTTGAGCGATGTAGCCTCTCAGATAAAGGGAAACGATCGTCCGTCTGACTCCATGCTTGGCGAGATGCAATCGGCTATGCGCTTCAACTTGATCAACCAGATGCAGTTGAAACGCATTTTGGTTTCGGCAGTGAAGCTATTGCAAGCACGCAACATCGATCCAGTATTGCTTAAGGGTTTTAGTTTGGCCATGCTTTACCCCAATCCTAATTTACGACAATTCGGAGATATTGACCTCTATGTGGGTCTCAACGACTTCCATGAGGCATGTAAGCTTCTGCGCACAATTCCCGGTGGCTACAATTGGGAGGAAGAAGTGGATTCAGGCAGGCACTATAATATTGAGTTTGGTCATTATCCCATGGAAATACACCGTGTTAGTGCCGATTTGTCAGGATATAAGGAATTGGCTGTTTATGAAACTATTGAACGTGAAGGTCTGCATGAAAAAGCCCAGCATGTCGATTTCGAAGGTCTCAAATTGGCAATTCCTTCTAAGGAGTTTATGGTTTTTTACACTTTCTTCCATGCTTGGCATCATTTCCTGACTACGGGTGTGGGTTGGAGACAGCTTTCCGATTTGGCAATAACACTTCATGCCTATCATGATCAGCTCGATACCGATAAGTTGTACCAATGGATAACTTCTATGCATTTGTTGAAGCCGTGGCAAACTTTTGGCTATCTTTTGGTAGAGAATCTTGGCTTACCTAAGGCCGAAATGCCTTTTTATGAACCGTCATGCAGGCGTCGTGCCCATAAACTTTTCTCTCGGGTTATGGCGGAAGGCAATTTCCTTCGCCCCAACCGCTTCAAACGCAACAGGCCAAAACGGACAAGTATGAAAAAATTGCATTCCTTTATAGGCATTTTTGTCAATTTTTTCCAATTGTCAGCTATCTTTCCTGGCCAAGCTTTTCGCGAGATGAACACTGCTTTGAAAAAGGGCTTTGGAAAAAAAATTCAAAAAAAGTGATTTTTTTTCTCTCCGTATGAATTAATTATTTATTTTTGCAGCGTCAAAAGTGTGAAAAGGAAGCACGAAACAATTAATTAACAACAATAAGTCAAATTAAAAACTAAACAAAATGAAAAAGATGAACAAAATGTACGAAGCTCCAAAGGCTGAATTGATCAATCTCGATGTGAACAAGGATTTCATGGCGGGTGGAACTGCTGGTTCTGGAATTGAAGGTGGAACCACTTGGAATCCTTAATTCTAAATTGTCAATTAACTGATTACTAACTAAAAAAGAGAATTAAAAAAAATGAAAAGAGTAATTAGATGCTTTTGCATGATTGCATTGGTGGCATTAGCATTCACCTCATGCAAAAAACAAGAACAAAAGAGTGCTTTGACGATAAAGACCCAAGAGCTTGTCGAAGAAAATGTGGATGAGAACAGAGCTTATTATGCTCCTGGTAATCTCAAAGTCATGTTTGAACAAGGTGACGTAGTCATGATTTTCAACATTGACAACGAGGTTCCTACTCATAGCCATTGCGCCCAGTATGCTGCAGTTCAAGAAGGCAATTATGTTAGATTTGAGAATTGTGGAACTGGTGAGGTTGCTGAAGACATTTTGGATGCTTATTATGCTTTCTATCCTGGTGGCGCTAATAACATTCATACGGAAATGGCTGGTGGTGAAAATAAATGCCAGTTCTATGTTGCCCCTACTCAAGAGTATCGTGCCGACAGAGTTCCGTTGGGAGCTATGTATATGGCTGCCAAGGTTGACAATGTTGAGCATTTGGCCCAAACCGAAACACCCGAAACTGCTTTCTTCTTCAGAAACATTTGCGGTGTTTATGACATGATGATGTTCGATCCCAATGGTCCTACTGTCGTCAAGGAAATCAAGATTACTGACAACAGCTTTGATCTCTCTGGTTGGATTGAGTTGATCATCCCCGAAGTCGATCCTGTCGAAATGCAGAGCCTCTTCAACAATTATGACCCCAACAACACTGCCTATATGCAGTCATTGGCTCAGTACCTTAATAGAGTGGGTTACAATGTGACTGAAAAAGGTAACACTCTCACTTTAACCATGCCTGAGGAAGGTGTGCAGATTGGTACTACTCAAGCTACTTGCACTCATTTCTACATGGTGCTGCGTCCTTTGGCTCTTACTCATGGTTACACCATCGACATTACGTTTGCTGATGGTAGCACTAAGACGATTGACATGTCAGATCGCAACCACCAAGTTGCTCCTAATGTGATTAAGCATTACGGATTCAATCTTGCTAACTATTAATCTTAGTAAGTAAGAAACTATTTAGAAAAGCGCTTCCTTTGGGAGCGCTTTTTTTTATTTGTGCTGTGTGGGCTATGGCATTGCGACGGCTGCTATGAATCAACATCGCAATGAAAAACGGCTGCCACAATGTGACAGCCCTACAGAAGGACCAAACAAAAAAAGAGACGCAAATTTTGCGTCTCTTCGTTTTTTGGTGGTACCGACGGGAATCGAACCAGTGACACGAGGATTTTCAGTCCTCTGCTCTACCAACTGAGCTACGGTACCTCCGTTTTAACTACGTTGAACCTCTCGGTTTGTGGCTGCAAAAATACGACATTTTTCCCATTTGGCAAGAAAAAAACTTCAAAAATTGTGATTTTTTTATTTTTAAATATCATTTTAGTTGATAATCAGTGATATAACAAAATTGGCTTGTAATTAAAGCAATAAAAATTTGTCTAACGAGTTAAAAAATCGGATATTTGCACGCTCTTAACCCCTCATCTACTCGAATAAAGGAGGAGGAGAGGGATGTGTGTGCCTAAGATGTTATGGTTATGAGAACACATTTTTTGAAAAACATTTGGCTGATATGCCTGTTGGCTTGTTTCAGCTTCGATACCATGGCTCAAGCTGATGCTGACTCGCCCTATTCTTTGTTTGGAGTAGGTCAGGTTCGTGACAAGTCGATGAATGTCAGGCTGAAAGGTATGGGTGGTGTGGCTAATGCCATGTTTGGAGGCGGTATGATTAATGCTGAAAATCCTGCTTCATACGCCAAAATTGATTCATTGGCTTTCCTTTTTGATGCTGGTTTTTATTTCAAAACCTCCGCTTTCAGTACGGCGAGTCTCTCTGAGCGTGCCAACAACGCTTCTTTCGACTACGTTTCGATGGCTTTTGGCCTGGCACCGTGGTGGAAAGTGGCACTTGGCGTGCAACCTTATAGTACTTCTGGGTACACCATGAAGATCGACAAGGAAATTCCTGAAGTGGGTAATACAACCACACGTTTCCAAGGCAAAGGTGGACTCAATCAGGCCTTTATTGGCAACGCCTTCAAATTGGGCAAGCATTTTGCTGTGGGTGCCAATGTTTACTATGTTTTTGGTAACACACAGACCGAGACTTCGCTCTATTTTCCCGACTCGATTTACTATATCGGTTCAAGACGTAGCGTCGACGTGATGGTTAGCTCTTTTATGTTCGATTATGGTATGCTTTTCAACACGAATGTGGGTAGCGATTTGGATTTGAGCGTCGGCCTCACGTACACTCAGAAAGTCAAGTTGAAAGCCGATCAGACTTTGTTTATTCGATCCATTGAGGAAGATATGGATACTGAAATAGAATATGTCATCGATACGGTTGCACATATTTCCGGTCCAACCCGTATCACCATGCCTCAAGGCTTTGGTGTGGGTGTGGCTTTGCAAAAAGGTAGCGATTGGACGGTGGGCGCCGATTTCAACTGGATGCAATGGTCGAAATTTGCCCGTGAGGGCGTCACTGATGCCCTTCAGAACTCGTGGTCGGTGTCGGCAGGTGCTGAGTTCACGCCAAGACATACTTCTGTTTCGGGATATTTTTCACGTGTTACCTATCGTTTCGGCGGATTCTACGAACATGGTTTCATCAGCCTGCCTGGAAACGATGGCATGAAACATAGTATTAATAAGGTAGGTGCCACGGCGGGAATGTCGTTGCCGTTGCCAAAGACTCCGTCGAAGGTCAATGTGTCCTTCGAAATAGGACAATATGGTACCCGTGAAGGCGGTTTGATACAAGAACGCTATGCCAAGATGAATGTAGGCATTTCAGTGTTTGAGCATTGGTTCATGAAGCGCAAATACAGATAAGAATTACCGCCTGAAAATTTTGGAATGATATTTGAACAAGAGACAAACAAGTTAAACACTAAAAATAAGAAGAGATGAAAACGAAAAGATTATTGATGATTGCCGTTGCTTTTGGAATGGCAATGAGTGTATCCGCCCAAGAGGTGAAAGAGTCGAAGTATGGCACCGATAGCGTTGCCTGCGTGACCAACCTTTCGATGTATCGTGAATATTTCAAGCAATGGGAGGCCGCCAAGTATGCTCCGGAATCCATCAGCATGGAGATGGTCAACGCTTGGAGGTCGGTTTTCCTCAACTGTCCTCGTGCCAGCCAGTTCGTCTACACGAACGGTGAGAAGATCATGGAGTACTTCATTCGTACCAACCCGCAGCAAAAAGATGCCTATATCGACACCCTCTGCATGTTGATGGATACGAGAGCCCAGTATTTCCCGACCGACCCGAAGACGGGAGCTTCGCAGGTGGCCAACATCATGGGTCGTAAGGGCTTACTCATCTATACTTATAACAAGAACCGTTATGAAGAGGCCTACAACGTACTGCGTGATGCTGTTGCTCTTGACCCCTCACAACTGCAAGGTGCCTATATTGATGCCTACTTCAAGGCCACCATCGACATGGTGAACAACAACAAGGCCGAAAAGATGACTATCATCAATGTCTATCAGGAGCTTTCTGAAGTGCTTGACAACAACATCGGTGCCCTTGCCGAGACTGAGACTGAACTACAGACTGCAAAGGAAGAAGCCGAAACGTCTGGTGATGCTGACGCTGTGGCCGGCTTCGACAAGCAACTTGAGAAGAACGAGAAGAACATTAACATCAACAAAGGTGTGAAGAACAACCTCGACAATTTGTTCTCACCCTTCGCCTCGTGCGAAGACCTGATCAAGGTGTTTAGTGCAAAGATGAAGGAAACTCCCGACGATGTTGTACTCCTCAAGCGCATTACCACTATCTTGGATAAGAAAGACTGCACCGACTCGAAACTCTTCCTCGATGCTGCTGTCAAGCTGAACGAACTTGAGCCCAGTCCGGAGGCTTCCTATAGCTTGGGTGTGAAGTTCTTCAAGGACAAGAAGTATAGCGAAGCCGCCACCTTCTTCGAACAAGCTACGAAGACAGAGAACAACGACCGTAAGTATCGTGCCTACCGTAACCTGGGTATGTGCTACGAAAATATGGGCAGCCTCTCTCGTGCTCGTGACATCTTCAGAAGAGCCGCTCAGGTTGACCCGACCAATGGTGAGCCGTACCTCCTCATCGCCATGCTGTACGCTGGCAGCACCAAGCAGTTTAGCGGTGAAATCGAAAGCAAGTCAGTGTTCTGGGCTGCTGTCGACAAGTGCAACAAGGCCAAGTCCATTGATCCTTCCATCGCTGACAGAGCCAACAGCTTGATTCGCTCCTACACTTCAGCCTTCCCGTCGATGGAGACCATTTTCTTCAACGACTATAGCGAAGGTCAGTCCTTCCAGGTTGGCGGTTGGATCGGTGAAACCACCACCATCAGAGCAAGAAAGTAATTGAAACACATCCTAAAAATAGGAATCATACTCAACATCACAGCCTTCGTGGCTGTGATGTTGTTTTCGTGTTCAAACCCCGATGCCATTGTGCAGGCCATGGGGTCTGACGACACATTGTCGGGTATTATGGCCGACAGTGTGGTTTTCTACCGCAGCGACTCGGGCATTGTCAATCTGGAATTGCACACGCCTCGAATGATACGCATGGAGACTGAGGATGATATCATGGAATTTCCTCTCGGTTTCGATGTCTATATGTACGACAAAGGGGAAAAGACCACGGAACTCCATGCCGATTATGGCAAAAACTACGGCAAGATGCGATTAATTGAAGCACAAGGTAACGTGATTGTACAAAACTTCGGCAGCAACGAGACCATGTATTCTGATAAACTATTCTGGTATCAAGACCTGAAGATGATATATACTCGCTCGCATGTGAAGATTGTCACCCCCGACAAGCAGATTGAAGCCGACAGCCTTGTGGCACGTGAGGACTTTTCAGAATATACCATGTATTCGGGTAGTGCTTTACTCGATGTGGATGAGGAGGATTGAGTCATGAATAGTTGGATTGTCGTTGCCATTACCTTGTTTTTCTCTGCCCTGTGTTCGGGGCTTGAGATTGCCTTCAACAGTATCAACCGTTTGCAGCTTGAGGTGGAACTGACCAAGAATACTTTCTCAGCCAAAATCATTAGGCTTTTTCTGAAGGACCAGTCACGTTTCATGACCTCTCTGCTTTTAGGCAACAACATCGCCCTTATCATCTATGGCATGAGCATGTCACAACTGCTGGATGGCTCTGTTGTCCATTGGTTGCAATACCTTTCGCTCAATAACGATTTCATGGTGCTGTTGGTGAAGACCATCCTTGCGACTTTGCTGGTATTATTGGTGGGTGAGTTTTTACCCAAAGTCTTGTTTCGCATCGACCCCAATGCCATCCTTTCGTTTTTCGCTTTGCCTACCTTCATCTGCTATTGCCTGTTATATCCGTTGATTCTTATCTACACGGGTATATCGGAGTTTATCATCAAGTATATCCTACGGCTAAAGGTAGATAAAGAGGAATATCGTTTTTCAACTATTGACTTGAATGATTACATTGCCGAATATGCCGACCCGGAGGAAGCCGATGAAGATATGCAGCAGGAGATACAGCTTTTCCAGAATGTGATGGAATTCCGTTCGGTGAAACTTCGAGAGTGCATGGGCCCGCGCAATGAGATAGAGTCGGTGAAACTGACCGACAGCATAGAGGCTGTGAAAGCTCGATTCGAGGAGACCAAACACTCCAAATTGATTGTGATAGGTGAAAGCATCGATGACATTGTCGGTTATGTCCACTTGAATGATGTGGTGCGCACTGTGGCTGAGCATCGTGATGTGGCCTTGACTGACCTCATACGAAAGATTGACTTCTTCCCCGAGACCTATACCGCCGACCGGTTATTGAAACATTTGATCCAACATAGACAGGGCGTAGCGGCCGTCGTTGATGAGTTTGGAGGCACAGCAGGCATAGTTACGATGGAAGATGTGGTGGAAGAGATTTTTGGCGAGATTGACGATGAATACGATGTAGAGGATGAAACAGAAAAGGTGGTGGACGACAATACTTTTGTCTTCTCGGCGCGTCTTGAAATCGATTATCTCAATGACACTTATAAACTTGACTTGCCTGTTTCCGACGACTATGAGACCTTGGCAGGCATGATTTTGCATTATTGTGAAAGCATTCCCGAGCCAGGTCAGGTGCTTGAAATCGGCAATTATCGGGTTAAAATCCTGAAAGCCTCTGACATGAAATTGGATGAGGTGGAATTGCAAATTAGGGATAAATAGCTGTTTTTCAGTTTTGTATAAAAGCTGAAAACAAAATTCGGGGGTGTTGAAAAATAAAAATCGTGCAATTCTCCCTTTGAGTTGAAATCTTTACTAAATTTGCACGCTCAAAATTGAAGTTTAATAGTAATTAGAAAATAGCATTATGGCAGCAATTGAAAAAATCAGAAGACGTTCCGGATTGTTGATTGCAATCATCGGTATCGCATTGTTAGCGTTTGTCTTACAAGACCTTTTCCAAAGTCAGGGAAGAAACACGGGCCCGTCGGTGGCCGTCGTCGATGGCGAGAAAATTTCTGTGAGAGACTATGAATTGGTCAAGGAAAAGAATCTTGAAAGCAGAAGGTCTTCATCCAACAGCAACAACCTCTCTTCCGCTGAGACTTATAGCATCTACAACAATACGTTGGAAGAGATGATTAAGGAAAACATTATGGGCAAGGAATACGATGCTTCGGGCATTGGTATTACCTCTGAGGAACTTATGGACCAGATGACGGGTGAACATCCGCATGAATGGGTGGTGCAGAGCTTTAGCGATGCCAACGGTTTCGATCCCCAGCGTGTGACCCAATATCTCCAAAACTTGAGCGAGCTTCCAGCTGATTATTACAACCGCTGGTTGGATTTCGAGAAAGCCTTGAAACAAAACCGTTTGGAGACCAAGTTCAACAATTTGGTGAAGGCTTCCTATTTCCTTCCTACCGCTTTGGCTCAGAAGTATTATGAGAGAAAGAACATGAAAGCTTCGGCCGATGTCGTCGCTCTGCGTTATACCACCATTCCAGATTCAACGGTGACTGTTACCGATGCCGACAACAAGGCTTTCTATGAAGAGAACAAGCACCGTTACGAGACGGATGAAAGACGCGACATTGAATACGTTGTCTTCGAAATCAAACCTTCGGCAGAAGACCGTCAGGAAGCTATGAAGCTCGTGCAGGGCATGAGACAAGAACTGGTCGATACCGATAATGTGATCAGCTTTGTCAATGCCAACTCCGACAAGCGTTACGACAGCACTTGGGTGGGCCGCAAGGATGTTTCTGAGCAGGTTGAGAAGGCTGTTTTCGACAACGGCAATAGTGTTGGCTATGTCTATGGTCCTTATGAGGATGGCGAGGCTTTCAACTTGGTTCGCATTGTTGACCTCCAAAGCCGTCCCGATTCACTGAAGGCCAGCCATATTTTGATTGGTTACAAAGGTGCTTATGCCAGCCAAGATACTGTCACTACTAAGGAACAAGCTGAAGCCAAGGCCAACGAATTGCTGGCCCAGCTGAAAGCTGCCAAAAACAACGACGAATTGTTTGCCGAGCTGGCTGCCGAGTACAATACCGATGCTACCAAGGATAAAGGTGGTGACCTCGATTGGTTTACTGATGGACAGATGGTTCCTCAGTTCAACGAGTATGTTATCAACAACCCTGTGGGTTCGCTGGGCGTGGTTGAAACTCCATTCGGTTACCACATTGTTAAGGTTACTGGCAAGACCGAGCCTCAGCCGAAAGCCCGTTTGGCTTATCTGACTCATGAAGTTACAGCAAGCACAAAGACCTATCAAAACATCTATGCTGAAGCCAACAAGTTTGTCACCGAGAACAGAACCTACGATCAATTCAATCAGGCTATTGAGGAGCAAGGTCTGACCAAGCGCACCATGCCGAGAATGAACAAGTCGACTTATCAGATTGCCGGTATTGAGAATCCGCGTGAGATTGTCCGCTGGGCTTTCGATGAGAAGACCAAGAAAGGTGATGTCTCAGAAAAGATCTTTGAACTTGACAACATGTTGGTTGTGGCTGCTCTGACGGGTGTCGTCCACGAAGGCTATGCTCCATTGGAAGCTGTTGTTGACCAATTCAAGTATCAAGTCCTCAACAAGAAGAAAGGTGAAATCGCTGTCGAGAAGATGAAAGCTTGTGGCAACGATATTGACAGAATGGTCAAAGAGCTGGGCGCTGAATCTACCACGGTTTCTGATATCGCCATCGAATCCCGTGTGTTGAGCAACTTTGGCGTGGAAGCTGACATTGTCGGTAAACTCCTTGGTATGAAGGAAGGCGAAGAGCTGGGTCCCATTGCAGGCAACAGCAGTGCCTTCATCATCAAGAACGTGAAATTCACGCAACCTGAAACTCCTGAAAACTATAGCGACATCATCAGGGAAAAGACCAGCCAGTATACCAACAAAGTGTTGGGTGGTGCCGTCTACCAAGCCTTGAGAGATCAAGCTAAGATTAAGGACAACAGAACTGAGATTTTCTAAGCGTTTTGTTGAATATCAAAACAAGAAGGTGCGTCGGGGTTGTTTCGACGCACCTTTTTTCGAATAAGGTATACTAACCTGACTATTCTTGCGTTATAATCCAAAACATATTTGATTTTTCATATCATTAATTCTTATCCAGATGAAAAAAATTAATTACCTATTGTTTGTCGTAGCTTTGGCTATGTCCTTTGTGGGTTGCCGTAAACCTGTTGAAGTGTCTTTTGATACTACCACGCAGGAGATTAATGCACAAGGAGGCACGGTCGAGATCGTGCTGAAATCCAACGGTGATTGGACAATCAACCCCACAGCAGAATGGATTGCGGTTTCACCCATGTCAGGTAAGGGCGATGCCACATTGACCCTTACTGTCGAAGCAAATACGACAGGAGAGGATAGGTCCACACAAATCAAAGCCACTACCAAGGACAATACCGCTACTTTGAATCTGACACAGGGAGCTCAATCCCCACAGCCTCAGTATTATCTCAATGTTTCGCCGAAAAATTATCGATGTGGAGGCGCAGGTGGTGAGTTCACAGTTGAAATATCGTCAAATTTGGATTGGACCGTTACCACTCCGCAATGGATTACCTGTTCGGTGATGGAAGGCTTCGACGATGCTACGGTTACTTTGACTATCAGCCCAATTGAAGATGAAAAAATCGAAATGCGTGAGGCCGATGTGTTCTTTGAGAGTTCACTCGCCTCTGATAAGGTTCATGTAGTTCAAACGGTTGACCCAATTATGGGCATTGAGATTATGCCAAAGAATCTTGAATTTGTCTGCACAGGCGAAACGAATATTATTGCGGTATTCACGGAAGATGCATGGACAGCATCCATGGACGTTGATTGGGTTACCTTGAGTCAGACCGAAGGTCAGGGTGATGCTGAAATCAGAGTGACTTTAGGCGAGAATCCTGGTTATGAGCAACGCCAAACCACGGTGCTATTCACCACAGCTGGTGGTGCTCAAGCTATGCTCGGCATACGTCAGGAAGCTTCGCCCAATCCTCACTTTCTTGAAGTCTCTCCTCTTGAGTTCCAATTTGAAAAGGAAGGTGGAGAACGTGAGATCAGTGTCAACTGCGACACTGGATGGGAGTTTGATATGGCGTGTGATTGGTTGTCGCTCTCGCAGCAATCGGGAACAGGCAATGCCAATGTCGTTTTGACGGCTCAGCCGAACTTATTAACAGAGCCAAGGACGAATGCTTTTTTCATAAAGTCAGGTAACCTATATTATGAACTCTCTGTCACCCAAGCTCCTGGTGACACTCCACTAATGGTTGAATTTGATGCCGATACTGTGTTTGTTGTTTATACGGGTGGGTTGCAATCGTTGTCTTTGGCTTCGAACACAACATGGCAACTGCAAGCGAGCAGCTGGATTACCCTGATAACCAGTTCAGGTGAAGGAGATGCTGAGTTTGACATTGCTGTGGATAGCAATACGGATCCTAACAATCGTATTGGTTTTGTGTCTGCCGTTCATAATGGGCAAGAGATGGCTAACATAATTGTGGTTCAGGAAGGCAAACCCAATATTTTGGAGACCGACATAACCGAACTTGATGTACGTCCAGAGGGTGGCAGTTATGAAATCCAGGTGACCTCGAACCAATCGTGGGCTGTGAATGCCGATGTGAATTGGATACATTATGAACCCCAAAGTGGTTTTGGCAATAGAATACTTACTGTCACAGTTGATCCTATGATGGGTGCTCGACCTCGAACAGGTCACATCAAATTGAGCGGAGAAACGGGTAGTTTGGTGATTATCACTGTGAACCAGCATCAATAAAAAAAGGAGAGCGTGAGCTCTCCTTTTTTATGCCGTCTGTGAGGATTAGAATCCCATGCCAAACCAATACCAAAATTTATTTTCCATTTCCTTCCATGCTTGACGCGTTGAAGCAGCGAAGTCGGTAGTATATTGGTTAAGGAGTTCGGTGGCTTCTTTCTTCTTGCCATCGGCAATCAAGGTTTGGGCTCTGCCTTCAATGGCGGGGATTTCATCGAATGCCTTTTGTTCAAAACGATTGGCAGTGCCGAGGAGGGTTTGCTTGGTGCGCCCCCATTGCACGGTAGCCAGTTTGTTGGCCTTGCGGTAGTGCCAAATCCAAGCCTCATCTCGGTAACGTAGTTGACCGCATTTGTCGAAGCCTTCAGGCAGGGTAGTGGAGCCAGAGAAAATCGGAATGCGCGGGCTTTGGCCTGGATTGTCGCAGGCCATCCAGCAAATGGCTCCGATTTCGTCGGGCATCCAACTGCGGCATTGGATGATGTGGTGGTAGCTGCTCCAAGCCACTGCCACGGTGCGTTGGAAGTTGATGGTGCCAGGAGCCAAATAATTAATAGTGTTCATCATGGCACTACTCACCCAGGGGTTAGCCACGGGGCTGATGATGGTATCTTCGATCACGCCATCGTCGGTGCGTTTCTTCGCTACCATCTTCACGTTGCGGGTCATGTCCATGTCGGTTCCTTCGTAGGTGCTGCGGAAGAGTTCCATCACTTTGCGCACGTCGACGTTCTCATCGGGTTTCACCGAGAAGGGCAGTTCGGGCATGTCGCGATTGAGGTTCAACGAAGGTGCCAGCTGGCTGAGGATGAAGAATTCGCGGTCGCTGTAGTTCTTGCCGCCACCATAGGAGGCACGGAAAGCCTTCCAAAACACGAAATCGCCTTTGCCATCCCAGAGGCCATATTTCTTCGCTACGGCTTCGCAGTTGTCGGAGCAATAGAAATCCTTGCTTCCGCGTTCAAGTTTGCCGATACGGGCGATGTTGGCCGAAACACCCACTTCGTCGTCGGGGATGCGCTTGGCTGCCCATACTCCACCGATTTTGTCGGGGCCTTCGCCAAGGATTTCCATTTGCCACACTTCGTTTTTGTCGGCTATGGTGATGCACTCGCCGCCGTCGCCATAACCGTATT
>JAEEGG010017599.1_pt1 | contig 14667 bp, 8 predicted proteins | sample 9134161 | NCBI WGS metagenome assembly JAEEGG01 (sample SAMN16246543, study PRJNA631951) | gut metagenome | biome: gut microbiome; feature: rumen; material: CR-attached | host: Bos | place: Iran: Karaj | collected 2018-10
AGCCTCACATCGACGCCAGAGCTTAAGAAAGACGACAAACCATCTCTAGGAAGTGTCGTCGGAGATCCCCTCAAAAAGGCGTTCACGGATATCGGGAAAGATGTGAAGGGTTTCAAGAAGGCTTATCAGGAATTGTTCTCCTGGAGCGATGGTAATAAGGGCCAAATCCTTATTGGAACAGGTGATAATACCTATGCTGTGAAGGGTAGAAATAATAATGCCACCATAGATCAATTTGAGACAAAATATTATCTTACAGTGACAGATGCAGCGAATAATAATCCAGCTAAGAAATTCATCAATAAGCTCAAGGAGAAATTAAATGCAATTTAAAAAGATATAAGATTATGGCATATATATTTGAAGAATGGAAGACGATGCTGGAGAAATTCCAGCAATGCGTAGATAAGGGCGTCGAGGAGATGCACCAGCAGAAGGCTGAGGTGCAGCAGATCAAGTCGGATATCTTTAACCGCCTGGATCAAGGTACATATTATCATGATGATCAGCGTATCGTGATCTCCGCCCCTGAGATTGTGATTGGCAACGTGGACAAGAGTGGTGCCCTGAAAGGTGGCTATGTGGGTTCTGTGGTCATCAAGGGTAGAGACGTGTCCTTAGAGGGCGTCGGAGAGACGGGCCGTATCGAGAGTCGTGCCCCCTTCATCCATCAGAAGGCCGTAAACCCGGGTATCGACGGGCGTGAGAACGTGGTTTGCGACTCGTCGGAGATTGTATCGCAGGCCTGCGACATCGTGCTCCACAGCAGTGATGCCAAGGACGAGTTCTCACAGTTGCCTGTCCACGCAGGTCGTGGCGGTATCAGCCTGCATGCCGACCAGCGATTCAATATCGAGGCAGCCGTCACAGCCGAGCGGCGCAAGAAGCAGATTGAGGATACCATCAAGAGTCTCGATACTCAGAGCAAGGATCTGAAGAAGAGTGTGGAGAACCAGAAGAAGGCGGTGGACAAAATCCTGCAGGACATGATCAAGCTGTGTGAGAAAGAGGATAAACTGAACGATGAGAAGGATCACAGCACCTTCACCAACCTCACTGACATCAGCGATGTTCATGAGCAGATGGAGGCCCTGATGCCGTCGATCTATCACTCTACCCAGACCTTTATCGACCTCGTGTCGGAGCTGGCAGAGGTGAACCGTCGCAAGAAGGCATTAGAGAAGGAGAAGGGTGCCATCAAGACGGGCGACGACTTCAAGAAGAAGAGCACGGGCGCCTCGATGTCGGTAGTGGCCGAGAATATCAGTGTGGCGACAGCCGACGGCGACGGCAACCTGCATACGAACCCCGGTGCCGGCATCAGCGTCAGGACCCCGCGCATGGGATTGAACATGCACGACGATGAGGGCGCCCTCGCCAAGGACGGCTACTTCGCCGTGAGTGCACAGGACATCACCCTCAATACGGTGAATCCGAAGGATAAGGGTAAGGAATGGCCTATGGAAGGTAAGGTGAAGATCCAGTCGAAGGATATCAACCTCGAGGCCATCGACTATAAGATGAACGACAAGTGCCAGCTCTGGGAGAAGGAACTCACCAAGGAGGGTAAGATCACCATGAGCGCCAAGACCGTCGAGGTATCGACTGCCAATCCGAAGGACATCGAGCGCGACGAGAAGGGCAAGCTCACCAAGGGTGAATATCAGGGTGAGGGCGATGTGATCATCCGCTCGAAGACCGTTACCGTCGAGAGCCTCGACTACGAGGTGAAGGACGGCAAGTTGAAGACCAAGGCGCTGACGAAGGACGGCAAGCTGAACATCCGCACGGAGAAGACGGCTGTCATCGCCGCCGATGCCGAGGGCAAGGCTACGGGCAGCATCAACCTCAACGCGAAGGCTGTCAGCGTGAAGTCGATGGATGTCGACAAGGAGAAGCTGACCGACGACAAGCTGGCCGCAGGCAGCACGATGACCCTCGTATCAGAAAAGATGTACGTGGGCGCGAAGTCGAAGGACATCAAGAGCAAGAAGATCCAGGCGATGTCAGAAGAGATTGGTGCCTTTGCCGACAAGACGCTGGAGATCCAGCAGGGCGACGGCAAGGCCGCAGTCCAGCTCGACGGTGGCAATGCCGCTGTGGGTGGTGGCAAGACTCAGGTCTATGGCGAAACCACCATCAACGGCAAGACCGAGGTGAAGGACGAGCTCAAGGCGCCGAAGGTTGTTGGCGACAGCGTCGAGGCCAAGAGTGCGTTCAAGTCGAAGAACATCAGCGACGGCATGGCCATGGGCGGCGGCGGTGGCGGCGGCAAGCTGAGCACGAAGCTGAAGACGGAAGACGCTCCGAAGGAGTAATGTGGAATGTTGAATGTGGAATGTTGAATAAATTAAGATATGAAAAGAGAAATCATCAAAGAGTTTGATATGCTGGGGGATGCGCTGAGCACGCTGAATGCCCAGTTTGCCTATCGCCTGATGAATCTGTGCGTGAAGGCAGAGCCCGTATCGCTGTTGTCGATAGAGGCCATGATAGAGGGTGAGTCGCAGAAGCTGGAGGACTGTACACAAATAGGTAAGGAAGACGACTACAGCTTCCAGATATTCCCTAACTACGAAGGCGATATCCCCGCGCTGGCCCAGGCCATCTTTATGGATCATCCTGAGTTCAAGCAGGAGATGAAGACGATGCGGGTGGACATCTCTACCGAAGAGGACAAGTCGGATATGCAGGATGTGCATTATATCCAGGTGACCATGCCCGAGGTGGATGACGACCGCTACGACGTGCTGAAGAACGGTGTAAAGGCGATCTACGAGGAGAACAAGGCTCAGATGGAGGCCGTCAGTGCCAAGTACGACGCGAAGCTGGCCACGCTCCTGGATGGTGAGACCGACGAAGACGTGAAGAAGGTGAAGAAGGCCCGCGAGAAGCAGACGGAAACCTGGTATGATCAGCGCGACAGGGTTTACCACGCCAAGCTCCAGGAGATTGAGGAAGGTCACATGAAGTGGCTTACCAAGCAGGGCGAGGAAAGACTGCAACGGCTTGAGAAAGCCGGTCATTAATCATCTGTTGACGATGGAACGATGACTGTAAGAAAGATTCTGAGCGTCGACGACGAGGAAGAGATTGAGTTCCTGATGAAGCAATACTTCAGAAGGAAGATCCGCAGTGGCGAGTATGAGTTCTTCTTTGCCAGTACTGGTGTGGAGGGACTCGCCGTGCTGCACGACCATCCCGACATCGACATCATCCTCTGCGACATCAATATGCCAGAGATGGACGGTCTGACGATGCTGGCCAAGGTGAATGAGATGCAGAACCCCGCTCTGCGCGTCATCATGGTGAGTGCCTACGGTGACCTGGAGAACATCCGCCTGGCGATGAACAGCGGCGCCTTCGACTTCGCCACGAAGCCCATCGATATGGATGACCTTGCACGCACCGTCGAGAAGGCCATCAAGCAGATCGACTTCGTCCATGCGTCGCAGAAGGAGCATCAGAAGCTGGAGGGGCTGGAGAAGGATCTGGCCGCCGCCAACCAGATTCAGCAGTTTATCCTGCCGCGTGTATTCCCACCGTTCCCTGAGGACAGCGACAAGTTCGACATCAGTGCATCGATGGAGGCAGCGAAGGATGTCGGCGGCGACTTCTACGACTTCTTCCGACTTGACGACGACCACATCGCCTTGGTGATTGCCGACGTCTGTGGCAAGGGTATTCCCGCTGCCCTGTATATGGCCGTCAGCCGTACCGTTATCCGCACAAAGGGCATACAGACTGACAGTCCGGCGGTGTGTATGGCAGAGTCGAACCGCATGTTGGCTTCCTACTCGTTTGACTACATGTTCGTCACCGTTTTCTATGCCGTCTACAATACCAAGACGGGACTCGTCACCTATTGCAACGCTGGTCATTTGCCGCCACATGTGTTGCGGGCTGATGGCTCGACCGAATCGCTGCCCCTGCCTGAGAACATGGTCTTAGGCTTGCGAGAAGGTGCGACGTACCAGGAGGGTACGCTGCAGTTGGAACATGGCGACACGCTGGTGATGTATACCGACGGTGTGACTGAGGCTATGAGGGGCTCGACGATGTTTGGCAGTAAGCGCCTCGACTTTGTCCTCGGCGGACTGATGGGTACCAGCAGTCAGCAGATGATCGAAGGCATCAAGATGGGTATCAGCGCCTTCGTCGGCGATACGGAACAGGGGGATGATATTACGATGCTGGTTCTGAAGAGAAAGTAATTGTGGAATGTTGAATGAGAAATGTTGAATGTGAGAGGTGAAAGGTTAATCATAGGATGTTTGGGAGGGGTGTTGCTGGCATGTGGTGCGTGGTTTATCCACACACGTGACGGCGACAAGGACCGCATCCATGAGTTGGAGGCACAGGTCACCGCACTCAAACAGCAGGGATTAAGCTCGGAACTGGACCGTAGTGTGAGCGAACAGATGGAGATCATCGCCCACGGACAGCAGGCACTCTCTGAGGAGCGCAGCCAGGAAGCCATCCGTCAGTCGGCTATCGCACAGGCCGCCACCATCCGCTCAGAGGCTGAGCGTCAGAATGCGATGAAGGCTCAGGCAGCGGCAGAGACCTCGGCGGCTGAAGCGTTGGCGTCGTACCAGATGGCAGAGCGCCAGCGACGCGATGCTGAGCACGCCCGAATGGTGACCGACACGCTGAACTATATCTCATTAGGCCGTACGCTCGGCTCCCAGTCATACTCCATCTATCAGACAGGCAATACCGAGTTAGGCAATATGCTGGCCTACGCCTCCTACCTCTACACCCACGACTACGGCGGCGACCTCTATACGCCCACCGTGTTTCAGGCCCTGATGCAGTCTGCAGGCGGTCGCCTCAGTTGGAACAGGCACAATGGTAACATCACGCGACTGACGCTCTCACCTTATGATGGCCGTCTGTTGACGGTCAGTACCTTTGGCGAGCTATTCAGCCACCAGATGAAGGGAGAACAGATACAGACAACCTCGCTCATGAACGATAAGCAGTATTGGTTCTGCGATGTCTACGCTACCCCAAAGGGGAAGGTCTATGCCGTCAGCTATACAGGTCACCTGGTGATTGCCGACGGCCGACAGACGCGTGTGGTCCATCTGGAAACAGTCAGCAAGCCTTTCAGCCTGCAAAGCCTTAACGATGGCCGGTCGCTGCTGGTAACAGGCGAGAACAGCGTCGCCCTGATAGATATCGCTACTGATAGGCTGCTCGCTTCGCGCCGTCTCGACTTTCAAGTCATAAGTACAGGGCGTCGCGACAACAAGCCGCTGCTCTTCGACAATCGTGGCCATATGCACCTCGTGAACAGTCTGGAAAACATGACCAACGAGAAGGTTCCTGTGGCAGGTAAGGTCACCGCCTATGCCAGTAGCCCGAAAGAGCGTCTGGCGGCTTACGGTATGGCCGACGGCACCATCTGGCTGGTCGATGGGAAGGGCAAGGCCTACAAGCTGGTGGAACACCTCTCGCGCGTGACGAGACTGGCGTTTAACGGCCAGCGACTCTACTCATCCAGCTACGACGGCAAGCTGTTGTTCTGGCCCATCGAGGGTAACAGCTATTTCAAGGCCGTCACGCTGTATCAGTCAGATAACTGGTTGAGCGATTTCACCTTCAGCAGCGACAAGGACTATATCCTGGCGGGCGAGTATCATGGTGTCATCACCCAATGTCTCATCTCCCTGCCGATGATTGCCCAGCGCCTCCGCCAGAACGTCAAGCGCAACTTCACCCATGAGGAGTGGAACTATTACGTAGGGAAGGGGATTTCCTATAGGAAATTGAAAATTGAAGATTGAAAATTGAAAATAATGAGAACGATTGAAAATATATTTAAAAGAGGTGTGCTGCGGATAATGCTGTGCACTATCTTTTTCAATTTTCAATTTTCAATTTTCAATAGTTTTGCGCAGGGTCTTCCCTTGATCCGGAACTATACGGCGGCGGAGTATGGGGGGCACAACATCAACTTCGACATTGAGATAGGCGACGACGGTACGGTGTTTGTGGGTAACTTTGACGGTCTGCTCTACTACGACCGTGCCCAGTGGCGCATCATCCATACATCTGAACTCAGACGCGTCACGGTGGTCTATCGCGACAGTCAGAATAACATCTGGGTGGGTGGATTGGATTATATAGCCCGTCTGCAGAAGCGGACAAACGGCGAGCTCTACTTGCAACAGATAGGCCGTAAAGGCCAGTTCGATGGTGAGGTGATGGAGATCTTCGAAGAGGGCGCGTCGCTGCAGTTTGTGGCCAGCGATAATAATATCTACGAAGTCCGCGATACCACCATCACGTTGAAGCAGCGCACCCATGCCAAGTTCCGTTCAGGTGTGGAGTCCGATATCATATCCTTGGAGGCCCTGCGGGCGTCTGCCGAAGATGTCATCCTGAAAGACATCACCCAGACGGTGAATCTGGACGGCGGCCTTCAGGTGAAGGTGAAGAGAAATGGCGGTCTGATGGTGGCCGACAGCAAAGGCCATGACCTCTATGCCATCACAGAAGCCAACGGGCTCTGCTCTAACCAGGTGGCCTACGTGGCCTACGACGGTCACGGGGTGCTGTGGGGCGCTACGGCCAACGGCATCTTTTCCATTGAGCTGCCGTCAGTCTACAGCTACTTCCTGCCCAAGGACGGACTGACGGGCAAGGTGCAGGCCATCACCGCCTTCAATGGCAAGATCTACGTCGGTGATACCAACGGACTCTATGTGGTCGACTCCTGGCAGTATCGGCGTGTGGGCGAGATCAACAATATCTGCTGGGCCCTGGGACAGAGTCGCGACGGGCTCCTGGCAGCCACCTCCAGCGGCATCTACAGGATTGCAGCCGACGGCAAGGTCAGCAGACTGACCTCCTATGCCACCACCGCGATGCTGGTCGATGACGACAAAGTCTACGCCGCCGAGCCCGATGGTGTCCAGCTCTATGTCATGGATCACGGACGATGGAAGATGAATCATGGTCAACGTGTTTCCGATCTCCCCCTGGTGACAGAGATCGGCAAGGACAATCAAGGCCATCTCTGGTTCAAGAATGTGCATGGCGAAACCGCAGGCTCTACACTTGATAGTAATCTCATTCCACATTCCACATTCCACATTCCACATCTTCTACAGCCCCTTAGCGACATGAAGATCAGGACCCATTTCCAACATGGCGACCAGTTGTGGATTGGAGGCGACGAAAAACTCGTCGTCATCGATATGGGACAGAAAGACCTTGCCAAACTCACGGAAAGCCGACGTTTGCGCTTCTGCTCCATCGTGATGGGTAACGACAGCGTGCTGTGGGGCGGATATGGCGACATGCCCAGCCATTTACACCCATTAGACAGCGACGAAGGACAGTTGCACTTCTTCTATGCGCTCGACTATGCGCCCTTGACAGGCAAGACGCTCTATCGCTATCGTCTGAACAATAAGAGCCTGTTGGGCACTGAGGGTCATTGGAGTGCCTGGAGCGACAAGCAGGACGTTGAGTTCCTGAACCTGCCCTACGGCTCGTTTACCCTCTCCGTACAGGCACAACTGGCCAATGGTGAACTGTCAGAGGTCGCCTCCGTCGATTTCAGCATCGCCTATCCGCTGCTGATGCGCTGGTATATGCTGGTGCTCTACCTCATCATCATTGCCTGCATAATCTATCTTCTGTTCCGCTATCGTCTGAAGCGGTTGGAGAAGGACAAGATCAAGCTGGAACGCATCGTCGAGGAACGCACAGCCGATCTCCGCAACGCGCAGGACGAGCTCATCCGTCAGGAGAAGATGGCGACGGTGGGTAAACTGACCAAGGGACTCGTCGACCGCATCCTCAACCCCATGAACTATATCATCAACTACTCCAAGATGTCCAACGACCTGTTGGCAGACCTCAAGGAGAATATCGATCACAACAAGGAGCAGATTGACGAGGGCGACTATGAGGATACGCAGGACGTGCTCGGTATGCTCACGAGGAACCTGACCTCAGTCCATCAGTTCGGCCAGAACACCACCCGTATCCTCAAGGCAATGGAGGATGTGCTGAAGGATCGCACAGGCGGCTACGCTAATATCCATCTGTTGCCCGTGCTGCAACAGGTCGAGAAACAGCTGGCGAAACACTATGCCCAGGAGCAGGAAACGTATGGTATCCAGACGGTCTTCGACCTGCCAGAGGACACGATGCCCCTCTACGGTAATCCCGACATGCTGAGCAAGGCCATCAACAACCTGCTGGACAATGCCGTCTATGCCGTCGTGAAGAAGGCTCAGAAGCATCAAGACGACGGGTTCCCTGACCCCATGATCCACCTCACGGCCACCATTGCCGACGAAAGTTATATCCTGACTATCCGCGATAACGGCATCGGTATCGAAGAGAATAACCTCAGCAAGATCTACGACCCCTTCTTCACCACCAAGCCCACAGGCGAGGCGGCGGGCGTAGGCCTGTACCTCAGTCGTGAGATTATCCAGAATCATGGCGGCGATATCAGCGTGTCCTCCGTTCAGGGCGAATACACGGAAGTGACGATTACTTTACCTATAGGTAAAAGTGAAAAGTGAAAGGTGAAAAGTGAAAGGAGTAAAATATAAAAGGTTATGAAATATAGTACGATGATCATACGTAGAATAGGCAGGATGTTGTTTCGAACGACATTCCTGATACTTTTCACTTTTCACTTTTCACCTTTCACCTCTTTCGCCCAGGATGATACCAAGCTGCGCGAGGTGTATGCTCAGGCAGAGAGTGCCTACAAGGTAGGCCGTATCGATCAGACGCGCGACGTGCTGTTGCCAAACCTCGGCACCTTCCAAGGCAATCTGCGTCAGAACGCACTCCATCTGCTCGCTCTCACTTACCTGGTCGAATACGATATCCCCCAGACCGAACAGTACGTGACCCAGTTGCTGGAGCAGAACCCCTATTACACACCCTCGTCGAGTGACCCTGCGACCTTCGTGGAGATTGTGAACCGTATCAAGGCGGGCATGAGCCCCACGATTACCACTGCCTCCAATCAGGCAGAGAGTCTGGCGGAGGTACCTGTGCCCACGACACTCATCACGGCTGAGATGATCCAGGCCAGTGGTGCCCGTAACCTGCAGGAGGTGCTGGCAGCCTTCGTGCCAGGCATGAACATCATCGACTGCAACGACGATATCAATATCGCCATGCGCGGCATTTACAGCAACACCCAGGAGAAAATCCTCATCATGCTCAACGGTCATCGTCTGAACAGCTACGCCACCAATACCGCCGCTCCCGACTTCAGTATCTCGCTCGAGAAGGTGAAGCAGATAGAGGTGCTGCGCGGACCGGCCTCGTCGCTCTATGGCGGTGTGGCACTGACGGGCGTGGTGAACATCATCACCAAACAGGGCGCCGATGTGGATGGTCTGCAGACCAAGGTGTCGGCAGGAAACTATGGTCAAGTGAAGGCCGATGCCGTTTTCGGCAAGCGCTATTTCGACGTCGATCTGCTGGTGTGGGGTAGTGCCTATGGCAACAGCGGTGAGGAGTACGACGGTGTCCGCATTGGGCGCATCGGCAATCATCCCACTTACGACTTCGGACTGCAGCTTGGCTGGAAAGGTCTCCAGTTCCTCTACGATGCGCACTTCTCACAGAAGGTGGCGCCTTATACGATGACAACGCTGGCCCAGAGATACGACCGCGAGCGTTACCGTTCGAACGATGGTATCAAACCGAGCTTCAGCGACTACACCCACCATGCCGATCTGAGCTACAGTCACCAGTTAGGGAAACTGAATCTCAGGTATGGTGTCACTTTCGATAAGTCCGATTTTACGCGTTATCAGGTCATTTGCGACAGTACGATGCCTTATTTGGGCAGTGCGCTCGCCCTTGAAGCAAAGATTGACTCCATGATCTCCGACCATGATGGCATATCGAATTGTTTGACCGGACAGGAGCAGAACTACGGTATCCAGCTGAAGGGCAACTATGCCTATAACATGGGCAGCGCCCATCATGGCAACCTCAGCTTCGGTGCGGAGTATAGCCACTTCCGTGCCGACGACATGCGCTTTCAGATAGGCTATGACTTCAATAAGACATACCGCGAAGATCCGGAACTGGATGAAGTGGGGCAGGGCAGCGAGAATAGTGCCAACGTCTATCTGCAGCTGAAGCACCAGTGGCGGTCGCTCATCCTGAATGCCGGACTACGCTACGACTACAAGTCGCGTTTTGACGACAGCAAGGCCAATGAGTTGTCACCTCGAATCGCACTGATCCTGCTGCGACCCAAGTGGAACCTGAAACTCAGCTACTCCAAGTCGTTTGTCGATGCGCCCTATCTCTACCGTAAGCTCAACGTCATGTGGGCGATGATGATGAATAATTTCGTGGATTATAACATACTCTCGCCCGAGCGTGTCCACTCCTTCCAGCTCACTTTCGGCGGCAATAACTGGGTGAAGGGACTGAACTTCGAGGTCAACGGCTTCTATAACCGTGCCAGCGATCTCCTCATGACCCATCTCATGACTTACGAGAATGCCAGTAAGAACCAGACCTGCGGCGTGGAGCTGATGGCCTCCTATAGGCAGCCGCGGTTTACAGCCGACTTTAACCTCACCTGGACGAACACCTTCGAGTATGAACTCATGAGCATAGCCCTGGGCGAGGTGGTTGCCGAAGCCAATGACACCCAGATTGATGCCAATAACAATACCCCCGCCATCATGTCGAACCTGGTGCTGGGATGGCAGGTCGCGCCCCGTCTGAAGCTCCATACACACCTGCTTTTCGAAGGGAAGCAGACCAGCTACAACACTGACCTCAAAACGGTCACTTCAATATTTGAGCAAATAGGTAAAGCCTGGGAATGCGTAGCGAAGGGTGATGAGGAAGGAGCGAAAGCCGCATCGGAAGCTGCTATGGCTCTTGCCCCTTACGTGGTGTCGCGTCAGAAGATGCCCGCCCGAGCCATCGTCAACGTTGGTGGCGAATATACGCTGGGTCCTGTCACCTTCGGCCTGAACATTTACAACCTCCTGGGTACCCGTTACAACCGCAGCGGCATGAACACCAACCTCATCCCCCAACAAAGCCGCTGGTTCCTCGCCAGCATCGGCGTGAAGATTTAAAAAACGACACAGAAGTGCCTGACCCCTTTGTGTCGTTGGGAGATATTGATGTAAATCATCAATTTAGTTCAAAAAAATTTGGTGGTTTTGATTCTTTTGTTTAATTTTGCCCCTCAAAGTGACCAATGAGATTGAACTTAAAACGTAACCATTGTGAAGAAATTGTCTGTATGGAGCCGGCTGAGTAAGATGGTCAGGGAGAATATCCCTCTGACCCTTATCATTGTGGCGGCGCTCTTGCTGGAGGTGACATCGGGCGTGATGTACTACTCGGCTCAGCGTATCATCCACAGGACGGTGGAGAAGCTGATAGACCGCGAGATGAATGCGCTCTTCCTCTGTATACGCAACAAACTGGCCAGGGTGGAGGTGACGATGGACAACATGGCGTGGGTGGTTGCAGACGGCCTCGATGAGCCGGAATGGATGTTCTCGATTACCAAGGAACTGGTGGAGAACAACCCGTCGATCCTGGGCAGCACGGTGTCGTTCGTTCCGAACTATTATCCGCAGAAGGGTCGCTGGTTCGAGCCCTACGCTGTCAGACGGCCTGACGGAACCATTGAGACCATGCAGTTAGGTTCGGCAGATCATGACTATACGCAGATGGCCTTCTTCACCGACCCGATAGCGAAGAACGGCGGCAGCTGGTGCGAGCCTTATTATGATGCAGACGGTGCCAAGAATACGGTAACGACCTACGGTGTGCCTGTGCATAATAATAAAGGCGAGATCGTGGCTGTCGTTGATGCGGACATCGCCCTTGACTGGCTCGAGGAGGTGATGGAGGAGGGGAAACTCTATAAGAAAACCCAACGATACATCGTGACGGGCAAGGGAAACCTGCTGGGAGGCCAGGATGATGAATTGTTCCAGATGGCACTTCCTGTGCTGAATGCGGATAGTGATAAGGTGGGCTATGAGGTCGTTGAAGACCAACATGGCCAGGAGCACCACCTGTTCTTCCATCCTGTTGGCGGCAATACGGACTGGATCCTGATCTGCATCCTGAATGATGAGGAGGTGTTCAGCAAGTTGCAGCGGGTTCGCGCCAACCTCCTGTTGCTGGTGTTCTCGGGTCTGGTACTGATCGGATTTATCGTATGGCGTACGTCACGTAACATCAAGCGTCTGCGTAAGGTGAACGCTGAAAAGGAGCGCATCGGCGGTGAGCTGCGCGTGGCCAGTGAGATACAGCAGAGCATGCTGCCTCATAGTCATACACAGCATGACGATGTGGAGATCTTCGGGTCACTGGTACCTGCCCGTGAGGTGGGTGGCGACTTGTATGACTATTACTTCCGCGACGAGAAGCTGTTCTTCTGTATCGGTGATGTCAGTGGCAAGGGTGCACCATCGGCGATGGTGATGGGCGTAATCCACTCTTTGTTCCGTGCGTTCTCGTCTCATGAAACCAATCCTGCCCGTATCATGCAGGCCATCAATGAGTCTGCGTGTCAGGGTAACGACTCGAACATCTTCGTCACCATGTTCATCGGTGTGCTCGACCTGCCGACGGGTCGTCTGCGCTACTGCTGTGGCGGACACGACGCGCCGATTGTCATCGCCCATGGTGAGTGGAAGATGATCAGTGCCATTCCTCACTTGCCTGTCGGGGTGTTCGAAGGCGTCAAGTATGGTATTCAGGAGATGCAGCTGGAGCCAGAGAGTACGATGTTCCTCTATACCGATGGACTGACAGAAGCAAAGAACATCGAGCGCAAGATGTTTGGTATCAAGCGCGTGGAAGAGGCGTTGGCGGCGAATACCCAACTGAAGCCGCAGCAGTTACTGGAGGCCGTCAGCGAGAAGGTACACGAATATGTCGGCGAAGCTGAGCAGAGTGACGACCTCACCCTGCTGGCCTTCCGCTATACACCGAAGCTCTTCGAGAGTAAACTGTCAGAGACGCTCGTGATCAAGAACGAGGTACAGGAGGTGTCGAAGTTCAGCGCAACCATGAAGTCGGTGATGGAGAAGCTGGGGGTTGAGATAAGCCTTGCCCGTAAGCTCCGCCTGGCTGTCGAGGAGGCTGTGGTGAATGTGATAGACTATGCCTATCCTCCAGGCATTGAGGGTGACATCGAGATACGTTTCTTGTCGGATGGGGAGACGCTGAAGACGGTTATCATCGACTCGGGCGTGGCCTTCGACCCGACGGCGAAGGAGAAGGCCGACACGTCGCTCTCGGCGGAGGACCGTCAGATAGGTGGACTGGGTATCCTGCTGGTTCGTGAGTTGATGGACTCGATCAACTATGAGCGTTTCAACGGGCAGAACATCCTGACGCTGATTAAGAAGATTGAAGGCTGCGATTAAGCGAGAGCAATGATAAACTTGTTTAAGCATTGCCGAGCGTGAGCAGACTCGACCGAAGGTCAAGATTAAACATTAAATATAAACATTATGAATACTAAAATTGAAGAAATCGATGGCAAGTATGTTGCCACATTGGAAGGAGAAATGGATACCGCAGCTGCGACGGAGGCTGAGGAAGTGCTGAAACCACTCTACACCTCAAACGGTAAGGATGTCATCATCGAGTGCTCGGGACTGGAGTACATCGCTTCAAGCGGTCTTCGTATCCTGCTAAGCATCCTGAAGGGCGCCAAGGCTGCAGGCAGTAAGGTGATCATGCGTGGCATGAGCGACGACATCGAGAATGTGTTCAAACTGACCGGTTTTATTAGTCTTTTCGAGATCGAGAAATGAAAACATCCGCACCATTATCAAAAGTACAATACGGTCTCTATGTAGAGTGTGTCGCTCATCAGGGAGAGGCGTGCTATAATCTTCCTTATCTCTATGTGCTCGACGGCTCACTGGAAGAGGATAAGTTGAAGACAGCGATTGAGACCGCTGTAGCAGCTCATCCGACGCTGTTTACCCGTATAGAACTGAACGAGCAGGGTGACCCCTTGCAGACCATTGACGATACGGAGACGTTTGCATTGAACGTTGAAAATGGAACATTGAAAATTGAAAATGGGGGCACGTTCAACGGGGAGCCGCTCATCGTGCCGTTCGACATCTACAAGGATCGGTTGTTCCATATCCGTCTGCTGAAGGATGCTGAGCATTTCTACTTCTTCCTCGACATCCACCATATCATCGGCGACGGCACCACCCTGAAGGTGATGCTCAGCGACATAGACAAGGTCTACGCTGGCGGTACACTGGAGCCGGAGGCCATGACGATGGCAGAGGTGGCAACGGCTGAGGCTGAGCTGCGCAAGACGTCGGCCTTTGACGAAGGCAAGCAGTGGTACGCACAGAACTTCGACTGTGGTGACTGTTTTACGCAATTGATGCCCGACTTGGAGATACCTGAGCACTCAGAGGCCAGTATGGTGCGTACACTCGACGTGGAGATGGCCGAAGTGGACGCTTTCTGTAAGGAGAAAGGCATCTTCAAGAGTAATTACTTTACGACGGTTTACAGCTTCCTGTTGGCTAAATATAATAATGAACAGGAGTCGCTGTTTACCACGATTTACAACGGACGTACCGACAAACGTTTCCTCCACTCGGTGGGTATGACGGTGAAGACGCTGCCCGTCTATGC
>JAEEGG010017600.1_pt1 | contig 14667 bp, 10 predicted proteins | sample 9134161 | NCBI WGS metagenome assembly JAEEGG01 (sample SAMN16246543, study PRJNA631951) | gut metagenome | biome: gut microbiome; feature: rumen; material: CR-attached | host: Bos | place: Iran: Karaj | collected 2018-10
AAATCCAGATGACGGGAACCTTGATCTGTTCGAGGAAAAAGTTGAGACTACCTTTTTCGCAACAGTTGAGAATGACGTCAGATTCATCCACGAGGAGAATCGCCTTCTTTTTCTGGAACTTTGTGGCAGCATAAAGAATGCTCCCCATGCGACTGCGGACGACAGAGTTTTCCTTGCTTTCGCGATGTTCACCGACAATGCTAATGTTCGTAAGCACGAGCGGGCGATTGAGTTTTTTCGCGATAGCTTTGGCAAGTTCAGTTTTGCCCGTACCTTCGACACCATAGAAGAATAGGTTCAAGCCTTCACCAACATTGGCATGTTTGAGCATGTTAAATGCCAGTTCCACTTTCGGATTGCCGTTGCAGAGTTTCTTGAACGGAACAGCATCGCCTTCATAGACTCTAAAATAGAGGCTGTCCAAATCGTTACCGGAATGACCGTCCAGGAACATGCCGATGCGCTTGGAAATATCGAGGTCCTCGTCAAGAATGCCCATCTGCTTGAGCGTACCCTTGTTCGAGACTGCGTTTTCAAAATCAACGTCTGGATAAAGCTGCGGGAAAATGTCCGGAAGCACGGCCCCTCTGAACCTGCGGGAGCCGATCATCTCCAAAAGCGAACTGCACTGTTCCTTGTTGAAGAAAATCCACGAGAACATCATGATTTCCATTTCGTCATCGGTCAAATTGAACGACTTCTGCACGATTTCAAGGCGCTTGTAATAAGCGTCATGCACGTCTCTGTTCTCTTCCAGAAAACCGAGCAGTTCACGGACAATGCTATCGTAGAAAACCTTTTGCGACTGCTGGTCAAAAATACCTTCACCGCACAGGTAATTGCGCACGAAATCCGTAATTTCGCGGACAGAGCAGGAACGGTCAATGACGTCGTTGAAACGCACGACAGCCATTTGGCGGCGCTGGTAAGCAACGCTCATTTCTTCGCTCTCTTCGTTGCAGCGGAGCCTCTTGCCGGCATAATTCCCGTTCGATTCCTTGATAAAGCGCTTTTTTGCATGAAGCGGGAGGCGGTCTTCTTCGGCGTTAAGCTTTTCGAAATGTTCCGAGAGGTCTTTCAGCACGCGGGAGGCGCGTTCTTTGGAGATGATTGCAATGCAGTCGTCGGCATCCGGGTAGCTTTTGCAAATTCGCATCATGCGAATCCAGTATTCATAGCTCTTGAGCGTCACGAAATCGAGTTCAAAGTTTTTGCGGGTGCATTCGGTATTCAAGGAATTTAAGACACGACCGAAGTAATTATCTCTCATAAAACCTCCTTTCAAACGGCAATCTCATTTTAAGCCGCAATTATATATCGTTTTCTACACTAAATATGTAAAGAGATTAAATCAATCTTTCGATGACTCATATATAGAAAGCGCACGCGACAAATAAAGTCGTATAAACACGCCTGTCGAAAATTCACAAAAATAGGGTTACACCGGTCGAGAATGACAAAAATCACACTATAGTTTACATTCCCTGTAAAAAGCGCCGTTTTTGTACAATAAGATTTACATTTCGTCCCTAAAGATTTATTTTTACCTTGAAGGAGAACGAAATGACTCATAAGAAAACGATTCATAGAAGTCTTATTCTGGGTAGCGCCGTCTTTATCGCATTCATGTGCTTTCTGCTTTCGATCCAGGCGTACCTTACCTACTCCCAGTCGCTTTATAAACGCTACGACGACAAGCTCAGCAACATCCTAAACCATGCCACCAACCGCATAGACATGGACGACCTTTACCAGAACACCATAACGGGCCAAAAGACCGAAAAGTACAACGACGTGCAACAGTTGCTCAACGGCATGGTCGACGATTTCGAGTTGTTCTACCTCTACTCCCTTTTCGTGCGTAACGATTCCATGTACAATATCTGCTCCGCCACAAGCAAGGCAGAACGCGAACGTGGCGAAGAAGACATGAAGTTACTAGAACCCACAGACGCGTATGAACTTTCTGAAATTCGAAAATTCGCCAAGGCAATGACCAAGGATGAAATTTCATACTTCGAAGAAGATTCCGAATGGGGACCCGCCTACACCGCCTGTAAACCGTACGTCAATTCGTTGGGTGTCCATTTCGGCGTCATCTGCGCAGACATATCCATTTCTGAGCTTCACAAGACCGTCAACAATTACGTTTTATACAACGTTACACTGACACTGGGTCTCGGATTACTCTTCGCACTGATTCTATTAGCCTGGTTGCGCCGCAACGTAACAGGACCGATTCTTGAACTCGAAAAGAGCGCCCGCAATTTTGCCGAAAAGAGCCGCGGCAAAAAGTCGCCCGACGAACTTATATTCGACGCCCCAAACATCCACACAAACAACGAAGTCGAATCGCTCTCGAACGCTATATCGCAGATGTCGCAGGACATGCGCACTTACGTCCAAGGTCTTCTAGAAGCTGAAGAACAGGCGCGCTCTGCCCAGGAACAAGCCGAAGACATGACTCAACTAGCCTTCAAGGATGCCTTGACCCACGTCAACAGCAAGGTCGCTTACGACAAGATGAAGGAATCTTTGCAAGAACAAATCGAAAAGGGTGGCGCTACATTCGGATTTGTAATGATAGACCTCAACGATCTCAAGGACGTCAATGACCACTATGGCCACGACTGCGGAGACAAATACATTTTAGGTTGCTGCCATATATTCTGCAATATTTATAAACAATCCCCAATTTACAGAGTCGGTGGCGACGAATTTGTAGTTCTGCTGCAAAACAGCGATTACAAGAACAAGGACAAGTTAATTAAAGTTATCAAGTCAGAATTCAAAAAGACTCGAAACAACAATTCTCGCAAGCCTTGGGAGCGCTATTCTGTCGCTTATGGCATGGCAGAATACAAGCCAGGCGATACGGTAGACAACGTATTCAAGCGAGCCGACGAAAGCATGTACCACAAGAAAATGGAAATCAAGAATTCGCCAAAAGCTTAAAAGCATGAAAGCCTCCCTTCGGGGAGGCTTTTTAGCACTGCTATCTTTGTTTAAAAATCACTATTAGAAATATCGTCAACGCGAATAACATCTAAATCGACAACTTCCATTTTATTGTCGAAATTGGTGCTACTGCCATCATTTAGAACAAGATATTCAGCCGTATTATAAGCAGGGTCAATTTTCACGCTGAATGTAATTTCCGAACGGCACAAGCACCTTTGTGCATTTGTGAAGTCGTATTTCGCATTGACATAAATTGTACTGTCGGCCGTTGTGATTTCCAGGCTGTCAATGGTAACATTGCAAGTCGTCGTAACATTCTTTATCGTAAAACCAACATTTTCTGTAGACACATAGCGGTAAGCGACCGGCGGGAGCGCGGCATCACTTTTTTCACGCGTAAACGACTCTGCAGACACAGAGCCATCGAGCATCGGGTCATCAAACGTACGACGGTCTTCGCACTGCGCCACTGCATCCGTAACAATCACACGGGACGGATCCTCCGCTGCAGAAGAAGACGAAACCTCAGACGACGAAGACTGCGCTACATCCGAAGAGGAAGCCACCTCAATTGAAGATGAGGACGGCGTCAAAAAATCACTCGAAGAAGACTGTACAGGAAGCGGTTCCGCCACGACTTCATAAACAGTATTCAGATATACCAAATACTTGATGTCGGCATCCAATGGATCGATATTGAACCATACATCATTAATACAATTACATTCTGCAGGATCACCTTCAAAATTGATTTTTAGCGTATCAAGTACACGTTGGTTATTGAATACAATGTTTTCGTAACCGCAAGCTCCTCCCATGTCCGGAATAACCACATGATATCCCGCATCGTCGGTAACCAAATAGGCTTTGGGATTTTCCGCAGCCGTTTTCTTCAGAGCATCATTATATGAATAGTCGAAACAACCCTTAAACGCGACAGATATATTGCGTGTGGAATCCAACGCGACTCCACCCCCTTGACCAGCGCCACCAGCAAGCGGAACGGCAGCCGTCACCGAATCATCACTACAAGCAACAAACATCAGTGCGGCAAACGCAGAGCAAGCAACAATCGAAAGCATTCTCATAATCTTCTCCTTTTAGGAAACCACCAAGTTTTCTCATTCACAATATAGCCATTCTGTTTTGCAAAGTCAATATTTCACACAACAAAATATTTAATTTTTTAATATTTCAAGCGTTTTTATAAAAAATTCCACAAAATAATTTTCTATATGCAACAAAGCGTTTGATATAGCGAAACACGGCTCCACCCCCTAGCCACCCGCCACTAAATTGCTAAATTTAGGGTACTATGAGCTTAAAATTCGAAACCCCCATTACCGAAGTTCCGCTGTTCCACCAGGGTAAAGTACGTGACATGTACGACCTCGGCGACAGCTTCCTGATGGTCGCAAGCGACCGTCTTTCCGCATTTGACGTGGTTCTCCCGACCCCGATTCCGGGCAAGGGCAAGATCCTGAACCAGCTTTCTCTTTTCTGGTTCAAGCACCTTGGCATGAAGAACCACCTCATCACCGCCGACGTGAATGAATATCCGGCAGTGCTCAAGAAGCACGCAGATTACCTCCGCGGCCGTTCCATGATCGTGAAGAAGGCTAACCGCCATTCCGTGGAATGCATCGTGCGCGGATACATCGTCGGTTCTGGCTGGAAGGACTATCAGAAGACCGGTAAGATCTGCGGTCACGTTCTCCCGGAAGGTCTCCAGCTCTGCCAGAAGCTCGAAAAGCCGCTCTACACGCCGAGCACCAAGCCGGACGTAGGCCACGACGAAAACATCAGCTTCGAACAGACTTTCGATATCGTTGGCGAAAAGGTCGCAACGACTCTCCGTGACATGTCCCTCGACATCTACACGAAGGCTCGCGACTACGCCGCCTCCAAGGGCATCATCCTCGCCGACACCAAGTTCGAATTCGGTGAAATCGATGGCGAAACCATCCTCATCGACGAAGTGCTCACTCCGGACTCCAGCCGCTACTGGCCGGCAGACAAGTACCAGGTTGGCAAGAACCAGGAAAGCTTCGACAAGCAGTACGTCCGTGACTGGCTCGAAACTCTCGACTGGGGCAAGACCTACCCGGGTCCGGAAATTCCGCCTGAAGTCGTGAAGAACACGCTCGCCAAGTACGAAGAAATCTTCGTGCGCCTCACCGGCAAGCAGCCTGAATTGTAAGAGACCGCTCGGCTCTATCGCATAAACAAAAATGTGATTTCGCCTCGCTCTCGCAACCACGCCTCGTTAATACGAGGCGTTTGTTGCTCACGGAGACCGCTCGACTCTATCGCATAAACAAGAATGTGATAATAAAAACGCGCAGACCTTCAGGCCTGCGTTTTTTTTGAATACTATTCCAAATAATATTCCCGGAGCGCATCGATGGTCGCTGTGGGCACGTGCATGCGCTGCGTGACGAAGTTCAGTAGCGAACCGTATTCCGCATTAATGCGATTGAGCGGGATTTCAAGATACTCGCGCTTGACGCTCACCAAGAAATGAAGAATGTCGAGTTGCTCATCCGTCATTCCCGATGCACGACCTTTAGCAGTCATCGCCTCTAGCGGCTTGCGGTACGAATTTTCGGATTCCGCATAATCATCCAAAATAACATTATCGTCAGCACCGAGAGCGGCAAGCATCAAGGCTGAGCAAAAACCACAGCGGTCCTTGCCCGAAGTGCAATGCCACAAAACCGGCGCCCCTTTTTGCGCAACAACAGTTTCAAAGACTTTCGCATACTGCGAGCTCGCATAATCGCTATCCACAAAGTAATTATAGAGTTTGTCCTTTAACGTATTTGCAATCGGATGGCGCGCAATGCCAAAAAGGAATTCCATAAAGTCCACGCCCGTCGCAGGCACCACCTGGTCCTTGTTGAAAGCATCGCCATGCATGGAATCATCCAAAACAGGAATCAAAGCGGAATCCATTCCATCAAGGAGCTTATCCGGCTTTTGCATGTATTCAAAGTCGGAGCGCAAATCAATCACCAGATGAACGCCAAAATCATCACGCAGGCGGTGCAAATCATGTTCCGTCGCTTTGGACAAATTGCTACTGCGAAAAAGCAAATTGTGCTTGACATGGGAACCGCCCGCCGGAATCCCGCCGAGCTGTCGCGCGTTATCAATCGATTCAAACTTTAAAACATTAGCCATAAGCTCCCCTTCTTACCGCTCTAAAATTACTTCTTTACGATTCTCAGAACACCCTGTTTGTTGAATTCAGGGGCATCCTTGGAGAAGAGCGTCTTCGTTTCTTGACGGAGCACGTATTTTTCGCCCTCGCCCCAGTCAATGACGCTTCCAGACTTAGCCGGGATACCATCGCCAAACAAGCTATCTGCCGCCATCAAGAGAGCCTCTTCCGGGTCTTCAATCGTGTTCGAGATGCACAAGTCCGGCAACGTAAACACAGCCAGGCCAAGCGTATAAAGCGAGTCACCCGAATCAAGGATGTTAATCCACGGGTCCATCGGATAATCGCAATCGCCGAACTGTTCTTCAAAAGCCTTCGCAGTCCATGCCGTGCCAGACTGTTGCATATAAACGCCCGCGGCCTTTGCGTTGAGCACCTTCAAAATGGCGGAATTCACCATTTCAACATCGTCCATCGTCTTGACGTTTCCAAGCAAGAACAAGAGAGACTTGTGATCAACAATAGCCTTTTCTTCGTCTGCAGAAATTTCATCGCGTTCCTTGAAAATTTCCAAGAGGTCGGCTGATGCGCCCTGACGCACAACATTGAACTGCACGCTGCAACCAGGAATCATCAAGGTCTTGGTATCAGCATTCACCTGAACCGTTTCAGTAATGGCAAACGGTTCATCGACAGCAACGGGAATCGGGAAAGCTAAAACGAACTGGTTCATATCGACCTCTCTTTAAATCTTCGAACAACATTTTCAACCGCATCGTGAAGCAGGTTTTGCTTTTCGACCTTCGGCATTTTCACGGACTTTTCGAAAGCGATTGCAAGCGTTTCAGCAGAGAGTTCATCTGCCGGAATTTCAACGGCATAGCCAGCCTTCGACAAATCGTGAGCAAGGACAATCTGTTCAAACTGTCCTGGCGTCGGTACAAAGATACATTTTGCGCCAAGTTCCGCCATGTCCATCACCGTGCTGTAACCGCCTCGGCTCACCACAAAATCGGCTCGTTTCACGGCGTCTGCAAAATCATTCGTCGCCAAGTGCGTGTGGAACTCGATATTTCCTTCGGTCCACGTTTTTTTCTCCGCCGAAGGCTTCCCAAGAATCATCATGTGGCGCCCAGGAATCTGAGCCAATGCATCACGCAGCTGCTGTTCGAACTGCGTACGTGCAGGCTCCACACCCGAAACAACCGCCACGACCTTGTAGTTTGCGCGCATTTCAAAAGAGTGGTTTCCAGAAGTACGCTTTTCAGGAGCAGCGTCCCACTCCGCGTTCGCCGAGTGCGCCATAAACTCCGACACGCTCATCAAGTCCACCTCTCGTTCGAGGTCGACCGGCGCCGGCGCATTCCCAAGCGCGTTTCCATCATTCCCCATCTCCGAGAATCTCGAAAGCGTCCCGACGAAACGCATCGGCTTATCGCCTGGCGTCGCGCCCGAATGCGAAAGCGAGCCCGCATAGCCCGGATAAATTTCCAAATCCGGCACCCAAACTTCATCGAACTTGCGCATGATGTTCGCATGCCACATCACGCCAATGCGTTCAAACGCAGCAAAAGCCCGCGGGAACGCAATCCTGCGTTGGTGCGTCATATAAATGCTAAGCGCGTTCTTAGAATAAAATGCGAATCGGTTGTCCGAGAACAGCACATCGTAGCCGTGGCGTTCCACCATTTCTTCGGCAAAGTGGTGCTCGTAACGCATCACGGCATTCAGGTGCATGCTGTTCTTGAGCAGCCAAAGCGCCATATTGTAACCGTGCTTCGGGTAGACAATGTTGTAGCTCGGAGCCAAGCGCTGCCGCAATTCCGGGAAGACTTCACGGAAAAAATTGGCGTTCGCCTTGACTACCGCAAGTTCCACCTCGGCACCCGCCCGCAAGAATTCGCGGACAACAGGCACGCAACGAGTCGCATGCCCAAGTCCCCAATCTAGCGGAGCTACAAGGACTTTCACTTTTCAGCCTCAAGCCAGGCATGAGCCCAGTCACCGTGGTCGCAGTCCTTGTCCTTGCCCATCAGCACGCGCAAATTAATCGACTTTGCGCCCTTGATATCGAGTCTCAGGCGTTCCTTGTCTGTCGTATAAAGTTTCTTGGAATGGTAGATTTCGCGACCATCCGCTTCGACAGCAAAGTAGGCGCCATCGCCACAGGCACTTTCGTCATCAAGGCCAACGACTACGTTCAGCCAGTCATAACTGCGAGAAAGCGGGAATTCAATCGCCGAATTTGCATGGCTACCGATACCATAGCGGAACGGTTCACCGTCAATCGTAATCTTGTGGTGATCGACAGTCTCGTTCATCTGCGGCTCACCCCATTCCTGGAAGTACTTGCCCATCTTGAGCTTTGAGAGGAGCGCCACATTTTCGCCATCGACAAAGAAATCGCGGTAAGTCACAAGCGTATCTTCGTCCGGCATGTAGCAGCTCAGCACAACGCGGTTCAAGCCTGCACGAATCTTGGCAGAATCCAGCTGCAGCGTATCCGCATTGTTTGACACAAGCATCTCGCCCTGGTCCTTGTCGTTCACCTTGTAATCGCAAGCAATCGATTCCGGGAAGCGCTTGTTCACGACAATCATGCCGTTCGTTTCTTCGCTCACCATGAAGTTCTGCGCATAATGCGACACACCCTTCTTCGAGATAATCTTGTAAATAGCAAGGCCATAACCGAAAAGACGGGCTTCCATCAGCACGCGTTCGTTCTTGTAATCGCTCAGGATATCGTCAATCTGGTCGGTCGTCTTGAAACCCACCACGCGGCTATTGCGATTTACCTTGCCGTAGCCATCCTGACCGCGCACAAGATAAATATTGCCTCCAGACTTTTGCATCCATTCAGCAAACTTTTCGGTGCTCCAGCTCTTAAAGGAACTTTCGCTAAACGAAGTATGGCCCGATGCAAGCATCTGCCACGGTCTTGCGTAAATGAACACGGAATTCTTCGGATACTTCGCCAGTTCCGTATTCAAGAAGTCTTCTTCGGCCAAGAGCTTGTTCTTGTAATAGAGCATGTTCGCCTTGTAGCTCGGGGCATGGTAAAGCATGAGCCCGATAGACAAAAGGCAAGCAAACCCCGCCACAATCTTTGCGGCAGCATCGCTCTTCATCTTCGTCGTAAACACGAGTGCATCGTAAAGGCCGAGCGCCATCAAGAGCGCAAACAGCGGGAGCGCCACAAGCACATAGCGCTGGTTGATATCAATCGTAAACGTTCCAGACACATTCAGGAGAATCACAAAAATCTGCACGCAGAACGTGATGCCCAAGATAAATCCGCGCACGTAACGGCGAGAGTAAATCATGCGGAACAGGAGCCAAACCGTTGCCAAAAGCAAAATCACGGTAAACGTCGTGTAGAACGGATTTTCCATGATACCGCCAAAAGCAGAATCCGGCTTGAGGTTCATCATAACTTCGATGTTCGTCTTGAGGTTGTACCACAAGTTTTCAAACGAGTGCGCCGCATGCGTACCGCCCTGGAAGTCGTACCCGCGATAAGCTGCCATCGTGTTGATCGAAGGCCAGCTCACCGCAATCACCGACGCCACAAAGGCTGGCAAACGGTACGGCTTTTCAAGGAAGTAACGGTAATAGTAAAGCGCAAACGGGATAAACGCAAATACAGTCTCCTGGCGGGTCTGCGCAAAGAATCCAAGCAGCGGAACCGTCAAGAGGAAATGCTTCCACGTGACCTTGTTCGTCGGCACAAACGCGTACCACGCCATAAGCACCGCAAGCAAGAGGATGTAGAGGACTTCGGTCGATGCGGAGCGCGACTGCAACAAGTATATCGGCATGCCGCCCAAGAACGCCGTCGCCGCAAGCGCAAGCTTATCGCTCTTGAACCACTTGCTAAGCGCAAGGAAGAACGCAATCAAGCTCAAGATGTAGAACGGATAGTTCACCATCAGCGCAGAATCGCGATTCGGCTCCATGAAGTTGAACACAAGCGAATAAACAAAACCAAGCGCCTTGCCCTTGAAGTTGTTCACCTCCGTCTTGCAATCAAGAACGCCATCTGTCCAGACGCCTTCGTTACAGACACCGCCCGTGTGCTGGAAATACATCTGGAGGCCCATCGATTCCCAGCTCGTCTCGTCACTCAAGACACGGTGCGTATTGCCGATGTTCCCGAAAATGAACACCGAGAACACGATGAGCAAAAGGGCTAGCCCACAAAAGCTCTTGCCACTCGGCAAGAACCCGCGCACATGTTTAGCCACAAACGGAGCATTGACAACAACACCCGCCACGAGCAACAGGAACGTGGCAAGAATCGAGTAATACCCCCATTGGATATCCCAATGGCGCGCATACGGCACGGATAAATTGTTAAAGATAAGGAAAGCAGCCACGAGCACGAACATCGTAACCGCCAACATGATATTCTGAGGTTTATCCCAATGAAGGGAATTCTTCCATTCCATAAAGGACTGACGCAAAGACTTAGACTTTACACCGTCCCTTCCTAACGTTTCTTTTTTCATAGTGCGTTAAATATAACTTTTATACGCAAAAACCGAGCACGACAAGGAGAATTTTAGACCAAAACACCCTACGAGAAGCCTATATGCAACAGATGCAACAAAATCTTTTCGGCACATGGGATTTATCGCCTTTTTGGAGCATTTTCGGACTTATTTTGTATATATTTATAGGAGTGTGAGCCCCATAGGGCGTGAGGAGTTAAAAATGTTTTACAAACACTGGAAAAAGATTTCACTTGCACTTACCGGATTTTTCTGGGCCAGTTGCGATAGCGGCACAACCACGGAACCTCCTCTTTACGGAGTCCCTCCGCAGTATTCCAGCAGTTCGGAAACACAAAATTCTAGCTCCAGCAGCGAAGATAATATATCAAGCAGTTCTGAACCATTGCCAATGCCCGCCTACGGCGTGCCTCAAATGTATTGCGAAGTCACCTCCGAAAATGGGTCTACGGTCACTTGCGAAAATGGATCTACCTGCATAGCAAAAACTGATACAATCCATGTTTCCGCTCCCGAATGTAGCGAAAATATGTGCCCCCTTTATGGTGTAGGCGCAACTATCTATGAAAAAAAATACGAATGTAATGACGGCTTCACCTACGATGAGATTCACTTCAAAAAAATCTACAAGACGCTTTCCTGCACATTTAAAGGCAGCGAAATTGAAAACACAGTTCCTCCCAAAGCATATCGCGACTATGAATGCAATGATGGGGCTTTCTGTTATTCCGAACAAGGAACTGAAAAAACAACCTTCAATTGCATCGACACACAAGGCAATGAAATAACTTACACCGAAGACGAATTTAAAGCAAAGTATGATGTAAAGGAATCCGAATGAACATTCGCAAGCACTGGAAAAATCTTTTACTCACGACAACCGCCTTCTTTTGGGCAGGGTGTAATGGCGATAGCATCACGGAATCAGGTTGCCCATGCGACAACGGTTCTGGGATAGAATCCAGCTCCGACAACAGCAATGAAAGTTCTAGCTCTAATGTTTCGGAAAGCAGTTCATCCGAGGCAAGCGCGCCAAGCTCCAGCAGCGTCGAAGAATCCAGTTCTTCGTCAGAAACATTCAAACGCCCCAAAATCATCAACACGATGGACGGCATGGAAGTCATTCCAGACTCATGCGAGCCCAATCGCGAAGGCTTTAATCCCGCATATCCATATCAAGATGAAGATGTGCAAGACTCCATCCGATCTAAAATTAGCGGCATTATAAGCAACGATTCCGTTTCCGCAAAATCTAAGGAATGTCTAAAAAGCATTTTGGCTGATTTTCGGCATTCCACCACTTTACTCTATGGAGTATCCCCCCATATTGTTCTTGATGTCAAATGCAGCGATGGTTCCACATACTATTCCAAAGCAACAAAGAATCTTGCCGAGATGCTCAGAATAAGCGAAGAAAAATTCGTAAAAGAATCCGAAGCCATCGACAAGGCCAACAAAGAAGCGGAGCAAAAACTCGAACAAAAAATCAACGAATGCCTAGATCCAAACCAGCCATCATCCAGCTCGAGCGAAGTGACATGCACGCCCGGTGATTCGCTCGTATCGTATTACCCGCCGAGCTATTCAGAAAGCGTGGCAAAATCAAATGCAGAACAGAAGGCAAATCACGGCGGTGTCACCAAAATTGACAGCATCCAAAATACACTGAAAACTGTTCCGCAGTGCCTCGCCGATTTGCGCCAAGAACTAGACATGTTTGTTGCTTTATACGGCGCCCCGATGAAGTTCCACAAAGACGAAGTTTGTAGCGATGGCACCACTCGCCCCACGCAGGAATACCTCGATTACCTCAAGATGAAAGAGGAATGGGAAAAGAACAAGCCCGCGCTTGACGCAGAATGCCAAAAGATTTACGAAGACAAGTTAAAGGAAATTGAGCAGACCATCAACGAATGCCTTGCAACATCAAACCCCACCACCGATTTGACGGTCTGCGATCTTGAAGCCATGTGCCCTGACTACGGCGTAGATTCAAGATGTACTTTTAAGTACAAATGCAATGACGGCGTCACTTGCCGCAGAACCGAAGGCACAACCGACATAAATTGCACCGACAAGCAAGGCGAAAAAACAACCTACACAAAAAAAGATTTCGACAAGAAATATTACACCAAAGAAAATTATTAGTTTTACCACCTAATCATGTTATACAAACACTGGAAAAAATTTTTACTTTCGGTACTCGCACTTTTCTGGAGCGGATGTGAAAACGAGGACGACGCAGTCGCTAGTTATGGATGTTTCCCGACCCAATGCTACAACACTACGGCCACAAACGATTTAGGCGAAGTCTTTGACATCATCGAATGTGAAGATGGATACAAGTACCTAAGACAACCGGGGCCTTATTACGAGCACCCAGAATTGCAAGAAAATTTACCTAAAGGCGTTGAGGCATCGACTCCTCCAGCAGGTTCATGCGGGGCCACCAATTGCACTAACAAAGATCCTAAATACTGTTTCAAGGAATCCTATACAACCCTAGAAGGCACTCAGGTAGAATACGATTATTGCGAATCCACCATCGACTGCCCTGAGAAACACTAACCTTTTCTACCACCTATTATTATGCAACTTTCGCTTAAAAAGAAACTCGCTCTCGAAGCTTATCGTCTTTACCGCCACAACGAAATCAAGGCACACCCGCTCACATACTTTTTCTGGGAATGCACGCTCCGCTGTAACTTGCATTGCTTGCACTGCGGTAGCGACTGCGTCAAGGACGCCATCCCCGACATGCCCCGCGAAGACTTTATGGCCGTGCTCGACAAGCTCGCCCCGCACATTGACCCGAAGCACTTTATCGTGGTGATTACCGGCGGCGAACCGCTCATGCGCCCGGACCTCGAAGAATGTGGCCAAGAAATCAAGAAGCGCGGCTACCCCTGGGGCATGGTCACAAACGGACTTGCAATGACTCCCGAGCGCTACACGCGCCTTTTGAACGCAGGGCTCCGCTCGCTCACCATCAGCCTTGACGGTCTCGAAGCAAGCCACAACCATTTCCGTGGCGACCCGCATAGTTTTGAACGAGCCCTCCGCGCCATCGATATGGCGGCCCACACGCAAGGACTCACCTTCGACGTGATGACCTGTGTGAACCGCGAAAACCTCAAGGAACTCCCGAAAATCTTGGACATGCTTTTGAAAATCGGTGTGAAGCGCTGGCGCGTTGCGACCGTATTCCCCAAAGGCCGCGCCAAGGACAATCCGCTGTTCCAGCTTACTAACCAGGAATTCCGCCAGGTGTTCGACTTCATCCGCGAAGTAAAATCGATGAACGTCATCAACGTGAACTACGGCTGCGAAGGGTTCCTCGGCAGTTACGAGAAAGACGCTCGCAACTACCCGTTCTTCTGCCGCGCCGGCGTAAACGTCTCTTCCGTGCTCTGCGACGGAAGTATCTCGGCTTGCCCGAGCTTGCGCGGCGACTACATCCAAGGAAACATCTACAAGGACGACATTTGGGATGTGTGGCAGAATCGCTACCAGGTCATGCGCGACCGCAGCTGGGCTAAAATAGGCGACTGCAAGACCTGCAAATACTGGCGCTACTGCGAAGGCTCCAGCCTGCATTTACGTGATGAAAAGACAAAGGAATTAGCTTACTGCCACGTCCAGCGCCTAGAGGCCGCAGGAGCGTAATAACACAAATGTCTCCCCGTCCCCATAACCAATAAAAACAAAAAACGCCCGGTTCCAAGAACCGAGCGTCTTTTAATTTCAAACGTATTCCGAATTACTTAGCTTCGAAATAGTAAGTCTGGAGAGTCTTTCCGTCCTGGGAGAGCTGGATAATCTGCTTGCCCTTCGGGAGGTTGCCAGTAATCTTGAAGAGGTTTTCAGCAACGTATTCGACCTTGAGATCGGTTGCCTTGTCCTTGACCGGGAACACGCCCTTCGTTTCGCCTGCGCCAAAGCCCTTGCAGTCCTTGTGAGAAGCGATCGGAGCGACAACTGCCGGATAGGTCTTAGCCGTGATTGCGGTAGACACGGAAGAAGAGTTGTGGT
>JAEEGG010017601.1_pt1 | contig 14666 bp, 4 predicted proteins | sample 9134161 | NCBI WGS metagenome assembly JAEEGG01 (sample SAMN16246543, study PRJNA631951) | gut metagenome | biome: gut microbiome; feature: rumen; material: CR-attached | host: Bos | place: Iran: Karaj | collected 2018-10
CTCCTTGATATAAGGTGAAATTAGTATCCGCTGATTGGTAATACATATTATTCTGGAGTTATTTGAGTTCCAATTTTTTTAAGAAAATCTTCAACAGACTCGTTTTCTACTATCTCGTATGGCTTTGAAAACAATGTGGACATCTTCTTCTGGTGCTTGTTGAAATATTCTTTCAAAGAAGCATCTGCATCAACCATAATCGAGTGTCTGTTCTCTTCAATGCAAACTCTACCCGTAGTGCCAGAGCCGGCGAAGAAATCTAAAACAAGGGCACCTTCATACGACAAAGACCTAACGAATCGTCTAATAATTTCAACAGGTTTTTGAGTAGGGTGACCAACACGTTCAGCAGAATTGCCGTTTAATCTACCTATTTCCCATACATTCGTTGGATTCTTTCCTTTCTCTATATTTTCTGGAATTAAACGTTTGTCTTTCAATGCAGCTTTCTTTGATTCTTCATCATATGGTACTCGTACTGAATCCAAGTCAAAATAGTATTTCTTTGTTTTGGACAGCCATATTGCCTCTTCATGACGATTCGCAAAATAGCGGTGAGCACTCATTCCATTTTTATAATACCAAACTATGAGATTTATCAATCTGAGTTTGGTGTTATGCCGTGCGTAATGAAGTATTTCAAGCAAATCCCCTTGCTTTAAGTCTTGAAATTGGAATCCTCCGAAAATGACACAATTGCCATTATCTGTCAGAACGCGGTAAATTTCATCCATCCATTGTTTTGCCCATTCAAGATAGTTTGGAAATCTATCCCAATAGTCAAGTTCCAAATTATAGGGAGGATCTATTAATACTAGCTGAATTGAATTGTCAGGGAGTGTTTTTAGAAATTTAACAGCATCTTGTATATATATGGCATGGTATGTTTTGTCGAAATCTTTTGTATGCACAGCCGTACTGTGCTCAACACCGTCTCTTCTTTGTTGAACCAAAGTCCTCAGACCACTATTAAAATGCGATTTGTTATACATTTTTTTTCTACTGCTGATGCCGCAAAAATACTATTTTATTGAATACGGATATTGACTTGTCGTGAAAAAACAAAGCAACCGCCTATATCGTGAACTCCACAAATCCCTCCTCCGCCTCGTCGCTCACCGCCTCGCTCTTGGCGTATGAGAACTCGTCGGATTCGAGCAACGTGGTCAGAGTCATCGTCGGGTGCTGGTACAGCAGGTCGAGCAGCTCGATGAAGTCGCGGATGACCTCGCGGGGCGTGATGTTCTGGTCGGCGCCGATGCGGCCGAACTCCACCTTGATGAACGCCACGAGGTCATCGGTCGTGAGGCGGCGCGGGTAGCCGTAAAGCCCAGCGTGCATGTCGGCGAGCTTCTCGCAGAGCACTAACATTTCCTCCGCCGTCAAGGGCTCCAGCCGGATGACGGGCGCGAGCAGGTCGCGGGTGCCCGGACGCGAGAACTTGCCCTCCGCAAGCCGAGAGCGCAACGCCTCGTAACTGTAAATACCGCGCCGCTTGTCCTCTACAGCTTGCGGTGTTGCCCCCATGATGATGCCGAAATACCGGGCCTTTCCCTGCAACGTGTCGTTGTACATGGTCAGCATCTTCTCGTAGTTGTATTGGCGGGTGATGGTGTTCGGAATCTTGTAGATGTTGACCAATTCGTCAATCATAATCATCATGCCCGCATAACCTGCCAGACGGAAGAAGGTGGCGAAAATCTTCAAGTAATCGTACCAGTCGTCGTCCGTGATAATCATATTCACACCGAGCTCCTCTTTGGCTTCTTTCTTGAGATTGTATTCACCTCTGAACCAGCGCACTACCTTGGCTTTCGTCTCATCGTCACCGTTGACGTAGGCGTGGTAGTAGGCGGAGAGCAGCCTGGCGAACTCGAAACCGTGTACAAGTTCGCTTACGGAGGACGTGACCGCGTAAATCTTCCGGTCCACAGCTTGTGTCAGAGCTGGATCTCCCGGAACGAGGCCGGTCTCCTGCGCCGCCTCCGACTGTACCGTGCTTATCCAACGGTCCAACACCAACGTCAGGGCGCCGCCTTCGGGTTTCGTCTTCGTGGAAAGGTTGCCGATCAGTTCGCGGTAGGTCGCTAACCCCTGCCCTTTCGTGCCTTGCAATCGCCGTTCCGGTGAGAGGTCGGCATCGGCCACGATGAATCCCCTGTCCATCACGTAGTTGCGGATGGTCTGCAGCAGGAAGCTCTTGCCGGAGCCGTACCTGCCGACGATGAACCGGAACGACGCGCCGCCCTCGCTGATGATATCGACATCGTGGAGCAGCGCCTCGATCTCGCTCTTCCGTCCGACGGTGATGTAGGGCAGCCCGATTCGCGGCACTACCCCACCCTTCAGAGAGTTGAGTACTGTTTGGGCGATACGTTTTGGTACTTTTCGGTTTTCTTCGTTCATACTTTTAGTTTTATATCCCAGGGCTCACTGCGTTCACCCTGGGTTAACATAGGTCGGGCTTTCAGCCCTTTTTGGAAAAGTTTGATGTTCAACTAAAGGTCTTACCTCCTCTACATAATCTTCCACTATACTTATTCGTTCCCCGTCGCATTCAAGGATGTTGTCGCCGATTTCATCGAAGAAGGCTTCGTTGATAGTGTCGGTGACGATGGAGGGCATCAACCGATTCGCGGTCATCAACTCTTGCACGGGCTGGCCGTCCAAAAGGGCGACCACAATCCGTCTGTGTATCGGGTCTAACGACAACGTGGTTACTTCTTCTATAACTGTTTCAGAAACGGAGATTTCTTCTGTGACCGGTTCTTCCTCGGCCTCTATCAAATCCTCTTCCGTGAGCAGGCTGTCGCGTGTCACGACCGCATCTGCCCGGATTTGGACGAGGTGGGTGAGGTCGATGTTGACTTTCGGACGCGCCGCCTCGATTTTCGCCTGCCTGTCCGCCTCAATGACCGCCTCCACGTAAGGAATCGCCCACGCCTCTTCGGGTTTTTCGCGGAGATAGGGGGCTTTTTTCAAATATCTGCGGAGCATCAGGTCAGTGACGTGTACCAACTCTTTGATCCAATCCCTTTTGAAATAGAGTTCTTTATACGTTTCCTCCTTCCAAGAGTTGTTGTGATAGCGATAACGCAGACAACTGTTCAGCTCGTAGGTGATTTCCGTCAGGTCGCGCCGTTCCAGATACACGGCATTGGCAAGTGGATACCAGCTGAACTCCGTTTGGCTGCCGAAACAAGTGGTAAAAAGATCTTTGCCGTCCTGGAGATGTTGTGCCGAGGCGAGTCTCCAAACTTCGGCGAAGAGATGCTTGCCGGCAACCGCGTCCGCGCGGATAACGGGAGAGGATTCTATCTTCCGTTCTTTGAAATGGCGGAGAGCCAAGAAAATTTCCTCGTCAGTCTTGTTGTCGGGGGTTCGGAGAATTTCCAAATCTCGGGCGAGCCGGATGTAGTATGGCTCTATGTACTGTAGGACGGTCTTTTTCGGCAGTTGGTGGATGATGGCGAGTTCCGTCATCCATCGGTGGAGGTTGTACTGAATATGCGGGTCGCAGATGCCCGTCTCAAGGAACTCCGTTTCAAACTCCTGCATACGCCACAGGCTCTCTTCCACGGATGAGGTTCCGATGCCGTTGAGCAGTTCGTAGAGGTAGATGTACGCCAAGGAGGTGGCAATCGGGAGATGCTCACCTTTGCGCAGACGCGTCCGCCAGGTAAAATAGCCACGCAGCTGCGGGATATTCAGGTCGTGGTAAGTGGGGAAATAGCGCCGGAATTCGCCATTCCACGGAAAGTCATCCTCATAGTCCTCCATGAACTTGCCCTGCCGGTAGAAATTCCGGCATTTTTGCTTGAACGAGCCGTCGCCGTATTCGTACAGGGACAGCATTTCGCGGATTTTGGCAGGCACGGACGGGTCGTCCCACCCCTCTGAATCACCAGCGGAAATAGCCGTTTCCCGATAACCGGACACATTCTGCGTGGACTGCGTGTCAATTACAATCACGCAGCCGTTCTCTTTTCGGGTTAAATCCGTGTAAACAGCAGGTTCCGTCGGGTTCATCTCCTTTTCGTTTCAAAATGCAAAGGTACACAAAATATGCTTGTGTATGCGTTGGGAGTTGTCATAATAGCGAGTAAAGATTTCATCCTCACCGCCGGTGGCGGATGTACCTCTTCGTCACTGCTGTCCGACGGTTTACAGGCATACGGTTCTATCTGGGGATCAATTCTTCACCACCTTCCGCACCGCAAAGGCCTGACCATCCTTCACCGCTTTCACGAAATAGATTCCGTCAGCATAATGCGACAAATCAAGCTGGGTGGCTTCAGAAGTCATCGGAACAGTTTGCAGAATCTTACCATACGCATCAAACACCTGAATATCCACACTCGTAAGCAACTCATTGCAGCCTGTACATCGCACATTGAGAAGTCCTGTGGTTGGATTCGGATATAGCATGAGTGCCGCACCCAAATCATGCCCGTCTATGCCGACAGTGATGGTGAGGTGCAGCGTAACGATAGAGTCGCAACCGTGAATGGTCTGTAACGCTTGAGCGTAGTCACCCGACATGCAGTATATCTGGTCGTTCCAGATGTAGCAACTGTCTTCTGTGGTGACCGTGAATTCGGACGCCTGTGTAGGGTTTATGGTGAGATGCAATGTCACCACACTGTCGCAGCCATTGATATTAGTGAACGTCCGCACATAGTCGCCCGATTGGGTATAAACCGAATCATTCCAGATATAACCGTCACAGGCAGTTTCCACAAATTCCGCCATCTCCGAATAGTTCAACGTAAGCTGCAGCGTGACAACAGAGTCACAACCGTTCGCGGCGGTGAGCGTCAGCGGATAGTCGCCGGACTGGGTATAGACGATGTCGTTCCACTCGTAACTGTCGCAGGCGGCGGCTTCAACAAATTCAGTCACCGTGTGATTGACGGTAAGATGCAAAGTCACCACGGAATCGCAACCGTTGGCGGCAGTGAACGTCTGCGTGTAGTCGCCGGACTGCGTATAGACGATGTCGTTCCACTCGTAACTGTCGCAGGCGGTGGCTTCAACAAATTCAGTCACCACGGAATTGACGGTAAGATGCAACGTCACCACGGAATCGCAACCGTTGGCGGCAGTGAAGGTTTGTGTGTAGTCACCGGACTGCGTATAAACGGAGTCATTCCACTCGTAATTACCGCAGGTGGTAGCGTCAACAAATTCAGTCACCGTATGCTTGACGGTAAGATGCAACGTCACTACGGAATCGCAACCGTTGGCGGCAGTGAACGTCTGCGTGTAGTCGCCAGACTGCGTCAAGTTGGTGTGCTCGTACCAGTCGTAGCTATCGCAGGCAACAGCGGTGGTGTCGCCCGTGTTGGAGTAGTTGACGGTGAGATGCAGGGTCACTACAGAGTCGCAACCTGCAGCATTTGTGAACGTGTGCATGTAGTCGCCGTTCTGCGTCAGGTTGGCGTGCTCGTACCAGTCATAACTATCGCAGGCAATAGCGGTGGTATCGCCCGTGTTGGAATAGTTGACGGTAAGGTGCAGGGTAACCACACTGTCGCAGCCCGCCGCGTTCGTAAACGTTCGCGTGTAGTCACCGCTCTGGGTCAGGTTGATATGCTCGTACCAGTCATAACTGTCGCATGCAACAGCGGTGGTGTCACCGGTGTTGGAATAGTTGACGGTCAGGTGCAGCGTCACCACACTGTCACAGCCTTCCGCATTCGTGAACGTCTGCACATAGTCGCCCGACTGGGTATAGACCGAGTCGTTCCAGATATAGCTGTCACAGGCAGTTTCCGCATATTCCGCCATTTCCGAATGTTTCAGCGTCAGATGCAGCGTCACTATACTGTCGCAGCCAGCAGCGTTCATGAACGTGTGTGTGTAGTCGCCGCTCTGCGTCAGGTTCGTGTACTCGTACCAGTCGTAGCGGTCGCAGGCAACGGCGACGGTGTCGCCCGTGTTGGAGTAGTTGATGGTGAGATGCAGGGTCACCGTGCTGTCCGTGCCATAAACTGTTGAGAACAGCTGTGTATAGTCGCCGGACTGCGTGTAGTTGACTCCATTCCATTCATAACTGTCGCAAACAGTCGTATCGAACGACATCCACACGTTATTTAGTACGGTCAGATTCAACGTCAGGAGGCTGTCGCAGCCTGCCACATTCGTCAATGTCTGGTAGTATGTGCCGCTTTCGAAGTACTCCTGACCGTTGCATGTGTACGGCAGGGCATTCTCCACGACAGTGTCAACAAGGATATTATATGAGGAAGTATTAACCGTCAGCATCAAGGAGTCCGTGTTGAGGTTTCCATTTGTGTTAGTCAACTGACAGCCATTACCTATATAACCAAAATAGGTAGGAATGTAGGTGTAGGTGCCAACTGCGCCTGGAATATCGTAGGAAAATCCACCGGAACCACCACAGACGTTCATTGTATTACCGTTCTCATCAAGTACAGTCCACTGGATAAGACCGCCGGTGTTCCCATTTTCATCCACTACGCCACCCTGAATAACGGCGGACAAAGTCACCGTATCACCAAGACAAACACCAGCACCATTGCTGCTATAGACATGAACTTCTGCCCAAGATGGATCATCTACAACATTCACAATGTGGATATTGGAAGCCTGAGGCAGACAGTTGTAACCGGCAGCGCCAACAGTCACCTGGTAGCTGTAGTCACCAACCGTGTTCAAGATTTCCGTAATCTGGTTTTGAGCGTTGATGACATTGGTGTTGTGATGTACGTTGACACCGTTGAAAGTCCAATCGAATGTCAAAGCTCCGTAGATGTTGCTGTTCGTCACACCATTGACCGTGTTACCATAGTTGGTGACAACACCTGTCATCGTGATGGATCCGCCTTCGCAGATGGAGAGGCTATCCGCAGAAGTCAAGGTAACAACAGGTTGCTCGGCGACTTGAACCGTCACAGGGGCAGACCATGCAGAAGAACAACCGATGTCGTCTTGAAAAACTCTCAAAGTATAGACATACACACCAGCAGTGTTTGGAGACTGTACGAATGTGTTAGCAACAGCATCGGAAACTTCAACATCATTGACAGCCCATTGATAGTTGAACTCGCCAGGAATATTGTTATTTGCAGAGATATTGGATGTGAGGGTGGTGGTACCGCCGACACACATCGTAGTATGATCAGCAGAGATTGTTACTGTAGGAGCTGCCACAACCTGGACAGGAGTTGCAATCGTTGCCATAGCGGAGCAAGAGGCGTTTGCACTAACCGTAGAAACCACAACATCAGCCGTGATAGTACCAATGTTAGCGATAGATGTCGTTATCGTGTTGGCGTTCAAAGCCTGCTGCTGACCGTTGATTGTCCATACGTAATTGTAAAATCCGACAGGTGAAACGTGAGCCGTGAAGGTCACATTACCATTGGGGCAAACATAGCTGTTGTCAGCTGTAACACTCACAGTAGGAACGGCAAGTACGTTAACCTCATGTGCCACAGAAGTAGCGTTGCATCCTGTATTGTCGTTGCGAGAAACCGAAACCGTGAAATAATACGGATTAGCAGCGTTGTTAGCGGCAACAGTAGGAACGAAAGTCGGAACCGCGGTGGTGGCAGAGCCTGTAGCGGCACCGAACCAATTCCATATGTAAGTATAGGCGGCGCCCTCAACATCACTATCAATCACGAATGCGTTCAAAGACAGCTCACCTCCTTGACATACCGTATTAGCGCCAGTAATAGTCACGGTGGGATCAGCAACCACGTTGGCAGGGACGATGGGCGAGGACACCGAACAGCCGGAGATACAGCTGGAAACTTCCACATAATAATCGTATGAGCCGGACAATAAGAGATTGGAGGTTTGGTATTGGGCTGAATTTGCGCCGCTTATGGGCATTACAATACCATTCGTGATTCTGTACCATTGATAGCTCAACACATCGCCATAAATAACTCCTGAAACATAAGCCGTAAGCGTCAGGGAACCACCCTCGCAAACGTTACCGTTACCGGTGATGTCAACCGTGTAAGAAGGAGCAACCGTAACAAGTGTATTAAGAGCTACAGAAGAGTAGTTAGCACAGCTGCCACCCGTTTGAGTGACTTCAACAGTATAGATGTCATTGTCACCGTAAGCCAGAGAAGCGAGGTTCAGCGTCCGGTTGGTCTCACCAACGAGGAGGTTCCCGTTCTTGTACCACTGGTAAGCAGCCTCGCCGTAACCACCGGTCACATTAGCCGTGAGCATAGAAGCACCTCCGTCGCAAACAGTTTGAGGATAACCCTGGGCGACAGCAATTGTCACAACGGGGTCGGCAATCACACTGTAAGCAACAGGGTTGGAGGTGGACTGACAGCCATAGTTGGAAATTGCCGTCACCCAGTAATAGTAGTCACCAACAGCCTCGTTGCCGGAAATCGTAAACGAAGACATAGTGCTAACCGGAGTGGTGGGATCAACGTTGTTATACCATTGGAAGGAGTAACCGTTCAAACCGTTAACATCCGCAACACCACCAGTAACAGTAGCTGTAAGAGTCGCTGTGCCACCCGCGCAGGAGATGTTGTTGCTGATAGTAGCTTCAACAACAGGATCAGCCACGAAAGTAATAGCGGGAGCGTATGCCGTCACATTGCAACCAGGGTTAGAGGAAACGACAACAGAGTAGTTGTAAATATTCTCTCGAGCAACTTCGATAGCAATGTAGTCTGCCGTGGTGGCACCTAGAATCGGGACATTGTCCTTGTACCATTGATAGCTGTAATTGGCATTTGGAGGAATGACATTGGCGTGCAGCGTGGTGGAGCCGCCGACGCAAAGCGTAGTACCACCTTCAACAGAGACAGCTACAACAGGAGTCGGGATAACCGTCACAATCGTGTTGGCAGACAACAGAGAGGTGCAACCAGACATCGGAAGTGTGGAACTAACGGTGTAGCTGTAGTTGGAAGCATTGCCGTCAACCGTCACAAGAGATTCGATAAGGACAGGAGCGGTGGCACCAGGAATAACAACACCGTTTCTGTACCAGCTATAAACCGCATTGCTAACTGCGTTGGTGACCGTCAGTGTAACCTGACCACCATCGCAAATCACAGCATTGTCAAGAGCAACTTGAGGCGTTGCAGGCAGTTCGTTCACGTTAATCACGATGCTGTCTGCGACAACACAACCAGCGGCGGACTGGGAAGCGGTAACAACGAAGGTGTAGCTTCCGGCGAATGCAGGAGTGAACGTGTACGTTGAACCTTGGTAGCTGTTTGACCAATTGTAGTTCACATCTCCATTGTTCCCGCCCGTAATTTCAGCTGCGATAACTGTAGCACCGCCAGCGCAAATAACAGGTTCCGTAGCGGTGAGCTGTAGTTGCGGAACTTGTTCGACCGTCAAATTCATCACTACCACGCTGTCACAACCGTAAACATTAGAAAGCAACAGTGTTTGCGTACCAGCCGCGTTGAAGGTCACACCGTGCCATGTTAGCGGCAGTTCATTTTCACACACCACAGAATCCATCTCTACCGTGTCCGAGTGGAGAACAGTAAGATGGAGGGTGACGATACTGTCGCAACCTTGTGCGTTAACAGTGTTAAATGTGGCAGTTGTGCTGGAGTAATATGTAACACCGTGCCATTCGTAACTGTCGCAAGCAATCACTGTCTCCACACTATTCGTGCCGGAACGGATGGTCAGATGCAAAATGTCCACATTTTCATAACCGTCAGCATTGGTGTAGGAATACCCATATGTGTCAGATGCGGTGTAGGTTATACCGTGCCAAATGAAAGAATCGCAGGTGTCGATATAAATTGTCTCGCCTTGCGTACTTTCGTTGGCATCGCTATCGCGGAGGCAGCGGACGGAATATCCGTCCTTCTTGTAGCCGTCGTTGCTGCCCCTGCCCACGTACGCGCCGATGTAGCCCAGGCTGCGGTAGTAGGCGTTAAGCGGATAGTTCGCGTCCTGCGTAGAGGACCAGAATACGGCGAGGTAGCCCGCGTAGTCAGGCGAACCGTAGAAGCCGCCTGCCGGAACGGCGGAAAAGCCCGTGGCATTATTTTCTGTCACGCTCTGGTCTCCCGGATAACACTCGCCACTGTAACTATTCCAGCCAGTCTTGGAGGCCAACGCTTTGGCAATGTAATTTGTGTTGCCCCCGCATGTGTATTCCGCTTGAGACTTCACGTAATCCGTCAAAATCGTCCACTCCGCATCGCTCGGCAAATGCCAGCCCGTGGGACAGATGCCCCTGCGGTGGCCACTAAATGTCACGGACACCGCATTGTTGTAGTCGGTGTTCACACTCGTCTCTCCGTTTGCCGTGTTGAAGGTATCCACCGCCGCGTTCCAGTTGTAGAGCAGGCCGTAGTTCATCGGCGCATACGTGGCCGAATCGTTATAATACCAGCGGGCCTGCTTGCCTGTGTAGGTGTAATCTGTGCCGACGGGCGGAATGAGGTACGTTCCTGTGCTCGGCGAGGTGATCGTCCGCAGGTTATCCCGCATCCAACACTGATTACCGATCTGCACCGTGGCATAGACGTTGCCCTCGTGATCGGTGACAGTTTCGTAGCCGGGGCAGGACTTCTCATCAATAACGGGGCCGACTAAATTTGGAATATTCTTGAACTTACCGAAAATCCTTGTGGTATCTTCCCTGCAAGGAGTCGTAATATAGACACAGACGGGTGTTTCCTCCGTAATAACGGTACCTACAGCAGGTTCCTGCCAAATGGTATAGCGGTTGAAACCCCAACCACATACAATATCAATAGTGGCAGGGGTCACATAGTGCGTAAAATCCGTCACACGCATAACACCATTGGATTCAACGTATGCCGTATCGAAATGTTCAGAACCAATATAAAGAGGTGCCTGATCTTGAACGGGAATGAGGATGGAAGCCTCGGCGAAACAACCGTGAAGGGTGTCGGTTACGACAACCTGGGCATCGTAAATATAGGAACAAGAATCGGGAATCACATAAAGGTAAGTTGTGTCACTGTTTGAAGAGCCATCAAGGTATTGGTAGGTAGTCCAGGTATATGAGAGATTCGGAACAAATGTGGAATCCACTGCACTCACGGCCACCAGACCGATATAACCAACATTAGGACAATACGGCATCTGGCCCAAATTATCTCCTTGAGGCACAATCACAATTTCGAGAACGAGAGAATCGGACTGCTCGAACCAGAATGCCAACGTACTATCAGCGTTACCACAATCATCCCAAACCACAGCCTCAACAGTCAACTGGTTGTCCGCCATGTCTCTGAAGATGTCAAAGCTGTCGTATGCTAGCGTATGTCCAAAGCGGCTTGATTTTTCCCAGTAGAAATCGCAGTGGTCATACAGGTACTCATAGTCATATACCGCACAGTTGTCTTGCACCTTGCCAAGGAAAGCAGTGACGAACTCGGCCTTGGAAGGGGAATTGAAGGTGCAGTTCATACCGCGGTTCGGTTCCAAACGCTGATAGATAGAACTTCCTGTTGATGCCACAAAATCAGGTGCGGTGAGGTCAATGGCGGTGAACGTGGCGGTGTCTCTCGCGACACAGCCGTTGGCATCGGTAACCGTGTAATAGAGATGATAGGAGTTTCCGCACTCAAAATCCGTAATCTTGGTGTAAGGTTTGCTGTAAATCGTAAGCATCTCATTGAACGGTGAATTATTCAGCTCATTGCTACGGTTATCGTAAAAATCTGAACTCTGATGAACTATGTAGGGAGCTTCCGTTTGGTTAGAAATGACCTGCATGGTGAAACCCACATCGTCAGATTTCGGACAGATAGTGGATTCATAGGTGACTTGGATTTGCGGGGTTTGGTGGAATTTAACCGTCACGGTGCTATAATCATCAGAATAGCAACCAGTAGCAGTGTTGTAAGCATAGACATGATAGGTAACCACCTTGTCAACGTTGAATAACGGTTTAATATCAGCCAAAGTAACATTATAGGTGTCTCCCGTGTGAACAGAATCACTACCAAGGAACCAAACGCTCGTGTTGGAGTAGTTGTAAATGTCATTAGTACGAGAGACTGAAAGTGTCATTGTGGTCGCTTCGCTGTCATTACAAATATCATACGAACCGCCTGTCGGAGGCGGAATCATGTTGACTGTCAAGAACAAAACATCCATCACGCTGTCGCAGCCAAAAATGTTCTGTAGCGTGTCCACATAAATGCCAGACTCCGTGAGTGTCATGTTGTTCCACTCAAACGGCAGTTGGTTCGCACACAATTGTATGGACATTGTATCCGAAGTGATCACCCCTCCTTGTATGTCGCCACAGGCAACGCTGTCGCGGAGACAGCGGACGGAAAAACCATAGGCCTTACTCGGAGAAAATCTGGTCACATGCGAATAATAATAGCACAAATTGCGGCCATAAGCGGTGTTACTGCTGTCCGTAGAGGACCAAAAGTTCGCGCCTTCACGCGTTTCGTAAAATCCGACATATTGGTGATCCCAGTGACCAGCAGGAACACCCTGAAAACCCGAAGCGTTGTTAGCATTTTGATCATTGCCCACAACACAGTTGCCTGCGGAACTTTTCCAACCTGTAGCGGATGCCAAAGCTTTTGCAATATGACTTGTGTTACTGGAACAGATGTAATCCGATTCTCCGCACATATAATTCGTCAGTTGTGTCCATTCCGCATCGCTCGGAAGATGCCAGCCCATAGGACAGACTCCCTGTACACCACTTGGATTTGCAATTGATGAGGATGCCCCATGCATCGCTGCAGACCAGTTGTACAGGTAACCTCGTTCAGCCAACGGGATGCTTGAGCTACCATAGTTGTAATAGTAAGGATAGGTGGAGCTTGAGGCATAAAAACCTTCGGGAATCGAAGTACCATCCGCATACCTCGTTGTCCGCAGGTTCTCCCGCATCCAGCACTGGTTGCCGATCTGCACCGTGGCATAGACGTTGCCCTCGTGGTCGGTGACGGTGGGGGCGGAGGGGCAGGACTTTGAGTCGATGACGATATCAATCGGTAAAAATCCGACCGTAATCGTATCCGCCACGACACAACCGGTACGAAGATCCTGAACGACAACAAAATACAGAGAATCAATCAAATGGAACATCGTTTGGGTCAAGCTTTGGTTGTCAACATCCAAGGCGTCACCTAGTTCGAACATACCTATGGGTGCATAGTAATAAGCGTATTCAAAATTACCGCTCTCATAATCATCGTATGGAGGGAGAATCGTAATGGTGCCATTAGCCGGATGATCGTATGTGGGAACATTCACGGTATTAGGTGTTTGAGTGAGTTGCAGGTCAGGAAACTCTTGTTGTTCAACCATAACTACGTCTTCGTACTCACAGTTGAAATTATTAACAACTTTATAGCTGTAAACACCAGCAATCAAGCCAGTGAACTCGGTGACAGCAGAAGCATCAGAAACAGTGTCCACGTTTTCTAGAATGACGGTATAGCTCATGGTAGAAACATAGTTGTCGATAGTGACAATCACCTTACCATTGAATGGAGTTGCACAATTTTGGTTCGGACTTACGATGATTTGCGGATCCGGAATCAGGTTTATCGTCAGATGCAACGTCACCACGCTGTCATCCCCACTCGCACTGCCCCCCACGAAAGTATGGGTGTACTCACCAGACGCGGTGATATTCGTATGTTCGTACCAATCGAAACTCCCACATGCGGTGGCCGTAGTGTCCCCATAAGACACCGCAGAGGCCGCAGCTACCTCCTCTGTCACACTGGCGCTTTGAGAACAGTTGTTGTTCCATACGGCCAAAGCCATGTGCTCACAGCTGTTGGGCAACGAGGCACCGTCTTTCAGCTGTTTTGAAGAGGTTTTCGTCATAGAACCGAAAAAAAACAATGCTGATTCTTTTGCTCTCGTGGAATCCACAGGTGCGGCAAACAAATTGTTGAAAAATAAAATTGTAAGGCATATTGCAGCCAATCGAGTAAATTTTTTTTTCATAATTAATATTATTAATGTATATCCGCTGTCCTACCCTATTGGCAGAACAACGGTGCAAAAATAGCAAATAAACCCGCGGCCGTCGCGGATGAGTTATCCACAACGGCCGGGAATTATTAACAAATTTATCAACAGGTATGCAGGGGTTAGGGGCTGTTGTATAGACGTGATCGGCCCCTTAAAACCGGTCAGCCCTTCACCACCTTCCGCACCGCAAAGGCCTGACCATCCTTCACCGCTTTCACGAAATAGATTCCATCGGCGTAATGCGACAAATCCAGCTGGGTGGTTTCAGAAGTCATCGGAACAGTTTGCAGAATCTTACCATACGCATCGAACACATGAACCTCCACGCTCGCATGCAGATCATTGCAGGCCGTACATCGCACATTGAGAAGTCCGGTAGTCGGATTCGGATACAGCATGAGTGCCGCGCCCCAATCATGCCCGTCTATGCCTACAGTGATGGTGAGGTGCAGCGTGACGATAGAGTCGCAACCGTGAATGGTCTGTAACGCTTGAGCGTAGTCACCCGACGTGCAGTAAATCTGGTCGTTCCAGATGTAACAACTGTCTTCTGTGGTGACCGTAAATTCGGACGATTGTGTAGGATTGACGGTGAGATGCAACGTCACCACACTGTCGCAGCCATTGATATTAGTGAACGTCCGCACATAGTCGCCCGATTGGGTATAAACCGAATCATTCCAGATATAACCGTC
>JAEEGG010017603.1_pt1 | contig 14665 bp, 6 predicted proteins | sample 9134161 | NCBI WGS metagenome assembly JAEEGG01 (sample SAMN16246543, study PRJNA631951) | gut metagenome | biome: gut microbiome; feature: rumen; material: CR-attached | host: Bos | place: Iran: Karaj | collected 2018-10
CATCCAAAGTTCGGGAGCCGTGACGGTGATGGTCATCGGCTTTGTGAATGTCGGCATCATGTCGTTGACACAGGCCGCTACGGTCATCTACGGCGCCAACATCGGCACTACCGTGACAGCGCAGTTGGTGGCCTTGGGCATGCTCGGCGGCAATGGCATTTCGACCACCATCATTTTCTCAGCCCTCGCCGGTGTGGGAGCCTTCATCCTGATGTTCGCTAAACGCGAGTCGTGGAAGCACACAGGCGGCATCTTGACAGGCTTCGGCATCCTGTTCGTAGGTCTCGGCATGATGTCGAACGCCATGGACGATTTCGCTGCACTCGATTCGGTGAAACAATTCCTCGCCAGCATCAAAAACCCGCTGCTGATTGTGTTCTTGGGGGCATTGCTCACCGCCATCATCCAAAGTTCTTCGGTACTCACCTCCATCGCCATCACGATGGTCGTCGCAGGATTGCTCTCGCTCAACCAAGGCATCTATCTCACCATGGGTTCCAACATTGGTTCTTGCGTGGTGGCCATCATGGCAGGCATAACCAGTGGCCGAAACGCCAAGCGAACAGCCCTCATCCATCTGTTTTTCAACTTGATGGGTGTGGTGTTTTTCCTGCTTATCGCTGTGATGCTACATCTTTTCACCAAAGGGGATTGGAGCTTCGGAAAAGTGTTTGAAGTCCTGTTTCCACACACGCCGCAGGTGCAGTTGGCCATGTTCCACACAGTTTTCAACGTATGCACCACATTGGTGGCCCTGCCTCTTACCGAAGCATTGGTTCGCTTGGTATGCCGCATCATTCCAGAACATGTTTACGACCATAGGGACGACAAGTTCCACCTGCATTTCCTTGACGATTCGATGTTGGCGACCCCCGCTTTGGCTGTGAGACAACTGAAAGCGGAGATTGAAAACATGGCGGCTTTGGCAATAGAAAACTTCAAGCGGTCGATTAATATCGTTACCATCTTGGATTTCAGTGAGGCTGAAAAGTTTGCCAAGACCGAGCAAGAACTCAATTACCTCAATAGTGAGTTGTTGCGCTATATGGTACTCTTGTCGGACAAACCGCTCGGTAAATTCGACAACCAATTCTTGAACGCAAGCATCCGTAGTGTGAGCGACTTGGAACGCATTGGCGACTATGCCGAGAATATCGTGGAATATGCAGAGAGCCTAAAAGCACAAAACGCTTCTTTTTCAGCGAAAGCAGTGAAAGAGATTCGGCAGATGGAAAGGTATATCGAAGCCTTATATGAAGAAATCCAGCAAGCCTATCACGACAATGACAACAATGCTTTGGAGCGAGCTTACATGATTGAAGAGGAAGTCGACAACATGACCAAAAGAATGGAACGCAATCACATCCAGCGACTTGTCAATGGTGAATGCACGCCACAGGTCGGAGCGGAATATCTTTCCTTGGCGAAAAATACGGAACGAATCGCTGACCATCTGATTAATGTAGGAAATACGATAAAACAATGACACATTGGCACCTTTGTGGAGACTTACAACTACATCCATCCTGAAGGCAACCAGTACTTGACCCAGTTTGGCCTCACTTGGTTGGTGTCGCGCCGTGTACAACTCGATCTTTCTGGCGACTTGGACTTCCAGAACCTTGGGAAGTTCTATGTCATCAGCGGCGGAGTGGCTTGGTTAATCAATTAAGTGCAACTCGGGCGAAGGCTTGGGTTGCGGAATTTTTTTTGCGGGTTATGGTCGGCAGACCCCCTCGGCCTGTGGCCAAACAGGTCCAACTCACCAGAAAACTATTTTTTCTTTTGAAAAACTAATTCTACTCCATGTTGAAATAAAGTCATTGTGTTCTTTTCCGGATCAAATTCAAATGTTGCCCCTATCGGGTCATACTTAAATTTGTCCTTGTCAACTGCTTCAAACGCAAAAACATCATCGCCAATCTGCGCAATCAATGTGTTTCCTTCTTTTGTTACAATAATATCCAAACCGAGTTCCGCGGAAACATACTCGCCTAAATAAACGTCCAAGTCCTCCGAAGCGACATTATAAAATTCCGGCAACTCATAAGGTTTGCCGTAAACTGCGCCTAAAACCGCCTTTTTAATATCTCCGAGTTTAAAATTAAGCCCGTTAGAAGTCAAGGCATACGAAACATTTCCATCTGCATAATGCGAATAAACAGAAACAAAACCATCTATTGCACCCGTGTGCCCTAAACCAATGTTATCGCCAAAAGGAATCTCGAACAGTCCAAGACCGTATTCGTCCTTGATGGTTTTCATCATTTCGAGACTTTCATTCGTCAGAAGCCTTCCACCAAACAAAACGTCTGCGAATTTTGTCAAGTCGGTCGGCGTTGACACTATTGCACCTGCCCCCATCGGAACAGTGCAGTCCGTTTCGTTTTCAACCACCCAAGAACCCAAGAAGCGATATGATCGGCATTCGTTGTCGTTAGGATTGGTTTTGCCAAAAACGTATGTGTCAGCCAAACCAATTGGCTCGACAATGTATTCCTGCAACAGGTCGGAATAGGGTTTCGAGAAAATCTTTTCAAGCATGTATGTCAACAGCACATAGTTCGAATTGCTGTAGTCTGCCGTGCTGTCGGGTTCGAAGTCGCTGCCGCCGTTTTCAATAATCCCAAGCATTTCTTTTTCTGTCTTAGGCTGCGTGCACCAGGACAGATAGTCATCGTTGTGTGTAAAATCGTGTATTCCGCTCCTATGGCTTAGCAAATGCCTTACAGTTATTTTCTGTGAATTTGCGATTGTCGGAAACCATTTGTCAATCGTTTGGTCAAGGTCTATTTTCTTTTCTTCAACCGCCTTTAAAACCAGAACCGCTGTAAACGATTTCGAGGCGGAACCAATTCTGTATTTGGATTTTTCAGTTGCTTTTACATTGTTTTCGACATCAGCGAAGCCGACTGTTTTTGTGTAGATAATCTCCCCGTTCTTCGTGACGGCAACACTTCCCATAAACTTGTTGTTTTCTTCAAGTATACTAAAGTAATTGTCCAACTTTGCCTTGTCGAAAAGATTTTGTGCAAATACGCCGCCACTTACTATTAGTAAGAGCATAAGCGCTAATAATCTACGATACTGTTTCATATAAATTCATATAAATAAACGGGACTCCTTTTTGACATTTTCGCGACGTTTCATCCGATTCCGCCGAAGTCCATTGAACAGAACCAGATGATAACGACATTGCAAAATTACAAAAAAGATTGTTTTATAGTGCGCAGGCCAGCGTTTTTATACATTGTTTATGCCTAGTATGTGGAGGCTTTTTTCCCAAACCGCAAGAGACATTGGATTAATTTCAAAACCCCGCCAGCTTCATAGTCACGGTGGGTATTAGCAGCAAGGCACCCAAAACGATCAGCACGAGGATGAACTTCCAGATGAAACGCACCCATTTCTCCCACGGGATGCGGGCCACGCCGAGGGCGGCCATCAAGACGCCGCTGGTGGGGGTGATCATGTTGGTGAAGCCGTCACCGAACTGGAAGGCTACCACCGTGGCCTGACGCGAGATACCAATAAGATCGCTGAAAGGTGCCATGATGGGCATGGTGATGGCAGCTTTGGCCGAGCCGCTGGGGATGACGATATTAATCAAGGTCTGAATGGCATACATGATCTCTGCCGAAGCGATCTTGCCCATGTTGCCCATCGACTTGGAAAGGCCATAAAGAATGGTGTCGATGATGCCACCGTCTTGCAGAATGATGACGATGCCGCCCGCCAAGCCCACGATGACTGCCGCCGAGAGGATATCGCCCATGCCTTCGAGGAAGAGTTTCGCGATGTCGCTGGCGCTCTTGTCGACAGCCAAGCCGCTGGCGATGCCGAGCACCAAGAACAAGGAAGCAATCTCCATGATGTACCACTCGTAGCCCAACACACCTACCACCAAGAAATACACCGTGGCAAAGAGCAAGGTCAACACGAAATAATGCACCGTTTTGCGAAGCGTGATGACACTCAACAAGACAAATATTGCCGTGCCAATAGGTAGCAGAGGTAGCGTGGTCTCGTTGTTGCCGATTTTCAAGGTGGTCATCGGGTAAAGCACCGAGAACACGATTAATACCGCCGTCAAGAAAGCGAAGACCCACCAGGCCTTGCGGGGCGTGTAGCGCTCCAGTTCCTCTTCCTTCACCTCCGCCGACTTGCGCCAATAGGCGTCGTCCTCGTACATGATGGACGACTGCGGGTTTTTCTTCACTTTGTTGGCGTACCACAACACGAAAATGATGCCCACCACCGTCAGGATGGCCCAGCAGATGGCACGGTAGCCGATGCCCGTGAAGAGCGGGATGCCCGCGATGCCCTGCGCGATGCCGATGGTGAAGGGGTTGAGCATAGCGCCCGAGAAGCCGATGTGCGCTGCTACATACACCATACAGAGACCCACAATGCTGTCATAACCCATCGAGACGGCCAAAGGAATGATAATCAACGCAAAGGCAATGGTCTCCTCACTCATGCCGAACACACTCCCGAAGAGGCTGAACAACAGCATGATGAGGATGATAACGACATTGTTTACCCCTATCTTTCGCATCAACTTCCACCGCTCAAGGCGTTTGGTGAACTTCAAGAACGACATGATGCCCATATCGATGGCCTTGCTCTTGTTCATGATCCAAAATGCACCACCGATAATTAATATGAACACGATGATGTTTGCCTGCTTGACGAAGCCTTTATAGAACGCTGAGAATATCTGCCATGTCTGCGGCTCAGCATGGAACTCATTGTCGCCAATTGCCTCTGGCAATTGATCCGCATAATAAAATGTCATCACCGTTTCATCCCCGACTTGCTCCGTGACATACTTCCCTGGAGGGATAATCCACGTGAGCACCGCCGCGATGACGATGATAAAGAAAACAATGACAAAGGTATGTGGAACTTTGCGTTTTTTCATGGGCAATCGGATTGAAGCCACAAAGATATTGATTTATTCCTTATTTTTGCGCCAATTATCAAAATCAACAAGAAAATGAAGAAGATTCTGACCCTTTTATCGCTGGTTCTCGTCATGGCTTTTGTCATGCCAGCCCAAGCACAAGAAAAGAAGATGTTCACTCCTGCTGACGCTTCTTACAACAACCGCAGCCTCTATGCCCAACGCCCCAACCAACTGAAATGGATCGGCAACTCCGAGATCATGATGCAGGTGAAGGACAAAGAGATTGTCACCATGATGCCTGGCAGCAAGAAAGAAGCCACCTTCCTCACCGTCGACGAGCTGAATGGCTTTACCAAGGGTGAAGGCGTCAACGACCTGACACGCATTCCCCAGTTGACCTGGATCAACGACTACCAAGCCTATTTTTATGCCTTAGGTGATAACGGCATCACGCTCAATAAGATGGATATCAAGCAAAAAAGCATTGAGGCCATCACATCGATCCCCTCAGGTGTTGCAAACCAGAATATCTGTGAGTCCACGCTGAATGTAGCTTACACCATCGACAACAACCTCTATGTGGCCAAAGGTAACAAACAGATCCAAATCACCGACAACCCTGAAGGTGTGGTGGCCGGACAGAGCGTGCATCGTAACGAATTCGCCATCAACGGCGGCATCTTCTGGTCGCCCGACGGCAAACTCCTCGCCTACTACAGCATGGACGAGCGTATGGTGACCGACTATCCTCTGGTCGACATCACGGAGCGCATCGCTACCGCCAAGCCCATCAAATATCCCATGGCGGGCATGACGAGCCACCAGGTGACACTTCACATCTACAACATCGCCACGGGTAAAGAGGTCGTTGTCAAAACAGGCGAGCCTGCCGAGCAATACCTCACCGCCATCACCTGGAACCCCGACAACAAGCGCATCTATATCGGCGTGCTCAACCGCGAACAAAACTACCTGAAGTTCAACGAATACAGTGCCATCACTGGCGACTTCATCCAAACCATCTTCGAAGACCGCGACGAGCAGTATGTGGAGCCCCAAGGTCCCGCCTACTTCCTGCCCAACAACTCCGACCAGTTCATCTGGAAAGCTCAGCGCGACGGCTACTATCACCTCTATCTTTACACCATCAGCAAGAAGACTGTAAAGCAACTCACCCACGGCGACTTCGTCATCACCGACTTCAACGGCTTCTCGAAAGACGGCAGCAAGATATACTACCGCTCCACCGAAGTCAGCCCGCTCGAACGCCACTGCTACATGATGGACATCAAGAGCGGCAAGGTGACCCAACTCACTAAGGAACACGGCACCCACAACATTGTGCCTTCGGGCAACGGTAAGTATTTCTTAGACTTCTACACCAGCACCGATGTGCCTTACAACGTGGACATCATGGATGCCAACGGCAAGTTTGTGAAACGCCTGCACCAAGCCGAGAACCCGCTGAAGGACTACAACATCGGCGAGACCACCATCGGCACGCTGAAAGCCGAAGACGGACAGACGCTCTACACCCGTCTCATCAAGCCCTATAACTTTGATGCCTCGAAGAAATATCCCGTCGTGGTTTATGTGTACGGCGGTCCTCACGCCCAACTCATCACCGATGAGTGGACAGCGGGCGCGGGCATCTATCTCAACTACCTCGCCCAGGAAGGCTTCCTCGTCTTCACCCTCGACAACCGTGGCTCCGCCGACCGTGGCGAGGCCTTCGAGCAGTGCATCCACCGCCAGTGCGGCCAACTTGAGATGCGTGACCAGATGGTGGGCATCGAATGGCTGAAGACCCTGCCCTACGTCGATGCCGACCGCATCGGCAGCGACGGCTGGAGCTATGGCGGCTTCATGTCGACCTCGCTGAAGATCAACCACCCCGAGGTGTTCAAGGTAAGCGTGGCAGGCGGTCCCGTGTTGGATTGGAAATACTATGAGATCATGTATGGCGAACGTTACATGGACACGCCACAAGAGAACCCCGAAGGCTACGAACTGACCAGCCTCGAAAACAAGACCGACAAGCTCGAAGGCAAGCTCTTGATGATCCACTGCACCACCGACCCCGTGGTGATGTGGCAGCACAGCCTCGTCTTCGTCGAGAACTGCATCCACAATGGCAAACAACTGGATTATTTCGTCTATCCCGGCCACGACCACAACGTCTATGGCATGGACAGGGCACATTTGATTACTAAGATTACGCAGTATTTTAAGGATAACCTTTAATGAAAAAAGCCTCAGCGACGCTGAGGCTTTTTTCATATTGTTTCTATCGCACTACAAATTTTCGCGTCTTGCCTGCAAAGGTAATGAAATACATACCTTGAGGCAATGTTGAAATATCAATTTGCTGGGTTTCATTGGTGATGTTACCCGAAAGGATTGTTTGGCCCATTAGGTTGGTAATTCTGAATGCGGAATGATGAATGCGGAATGCGGAATGATGAATGGTGAGAACATCGTTTGTAGGATTAGGATAAACCGTAAAGGTCCCTGCGGTCTCTGAGCCTGTCGAAGGGCCGCCTTCTTCAAACCCATACCCTTCCGGCACCAATTGCACATCCTGCACCAAGGTCTCCCAATCGGCCACCGTCAAGATAAGGGTCTTAGAGTAATAGCCCTCGCAAGAATATGTCACCTCGTAGGTGCCGCCCTTGATGGGACGATGGTAGTCGCCAATAGGCAAATGACTGCTGACGGCAGAACCGTGATGATCGTGGGTAAGAATGGTTACCTCTGCCTCCAAAGGTGCACAAGAGACCGAATCCGTCACCCTGCCGTGAATCCCATAGAGGCATTGCTCCAAGTAACGCAACATGCTTTCGTGGTTATAGGTCCAATACATAGGCATCGTCGACGGATTCGGCGTATAGGGGATGGAGCATTCGATGGTCACCTCACGGCATTGCTGATAGTAGTTCATGTAATCCTGACGGCTGCCGTAGATGGGATACCACACATAACCGTTGACAATACCATTGTCGTAACTACTCATATACAATGTATCGTGCTCATGAGTCAAGTCAGCGTATTCGTGACACACCAATTGCCACCATTCGTCATCCGGATGCAGCGGTTGGTAGGTGTCCCACGGATAGTTCAGTACCTCGGATCCGCCATGATAGTTCGCCGCCATGGTAAAGGGGTATTGCTCGGCAAGCTCCATCATCATTATGGTTTCAGGCTGATACTCCTTACCATCAGGATGAGGACCGTTGTCGAAGTCAGGATAGTTGCGGTTCAAGTCTGCGTTGTTGGCGTTGTTGCGACGGGCGCCATTGACGGTGTTGTTGCCTCCGTGATAGGTACCATCGGGGTTGGTGCAAGGCGAGATGAAAATGTCGAGATGATCGAGCAGCGCAAGGATTCGTGGGTCGTCGCTGGTGCAAAGCTCGTCGATGAGACGCAGCATGAGCATCATGCCTGTCAGCTCGTCGCCATGGATGGTGGAAGTGTAGAGGAACTTGGGCTTGCCGTCAGGCTCCCCGTTGTTGAAGCGGCAAAACATGAGCTTGCGACCGCTCGCCAATGTGCCCAAATCGAAGTAAGTGCACCGTTCAGGATAATCCTCGGCGTAATGCTTCATCATGTCCTGGTAGGCCTCATAGGTGGGATAGGCATCCCAATCGTAGGCCTCACGGTGAGAGCCGTCCCACATAGCGTAATGCTCCTGCATGGAAGGCGGCATGAGCAGCGTGGGCTGATAGCCCATGGCAAGGAGTTGGCGGTATTGCTCTTCGTTGGCATAACAAATCAGATGGTTGCCTTCCAGTTTGTCGACGGAACAAAGACGGGTGAGCCGCTCGGCCTCTTCACATTGTTGTAAAGGTAGGGAGAAGAAATATTCCCCTCGTGTGGCCATCAAGGTTTCGAGGTCGGTTTGGGCCTGGACACCCCCAAAAAGCCAACCAAGGATCAGGAGCAATAGAAGGCGTTTCATAATTATCGCACCACAAATTTACGTGTTACATTTGCAAAGGTAATGAAATACATGCCTTGAGGCAATGATGAAACATTGATCTGTTGGTTATCAGCGGTGATTTGACCTGTCATTAGGGTCTGGCCCATGAGGTTGGCGATGCGGTATTCATTTGCCACTGGTAGAGACGTGCCATGGCGCGTATCTACAAAGAGGACGCCGTCGGTCGGATTGGGATAGAGGTCGAATGGAGCAACGACTTGTTCATAAGTAGGTTCTTCAATCCCATGCAATTCATCATAAATGGCGTCGCAGTCCTCGTCACCGGGTTTGAACACCAATTTGCTATCACTCCAATAGCAACGCATACCTTCCACACGGATGCCGTCGCCGTTGTCCATCAGCCTTTCGGGGAAGAAACTGGTGAGATGGCCAATGCCGCACACGATGTTGCCGCTGAAAAGGTCATTGGGGTCGCTCACACTGAGCATCCTCCAAGTTTGACTCTTGTAGGTGACCATTTGCACAGCATCCACATGCATCACAAGGCTTTCCGTACCCACCTTGATTTCCCATTCATCGCCTTCTTCAGCCTCGTAATCATACAGCACAGTGAACTCACCAAGGGTCTTGTTCCACCAATACAACTTGCCATCGCGTTCGTAGACATATTCGTGTGTCACGTCTTGATGCAAATCCTTGTCGTAAAGCGTGTTGATTTTCACAAGGATATGTGTCGGCTCGTCTTGGACAACAGTGTCGCCCGCTTGATAGAGGTATTGGTAGGTGATGCTGCCGTTGTCATTCTGGATTTCGTAGTACCATTCATGACGGATAATATCCTCGATAAAGTTTTGGAAGTATTCCCAATTAGGAGCAGTTTGATATGCTTCCTTGCTGCCCATCGGCACATGGATGGGAATTTCGGGGTCGTAGAAATAAACAGAAGCATAGCCATTGAAAGCTTGTTCATCCAGTTCTGGAGGGATGGGACTGTAGGAATAGATTTCGTTGAAACGAGTGTTTCTGAAGGCATGGTCTTCGATACGGGTGACTGAAGCTGGGATACGCAGAATTCCCGTAAAATTCTCACAACCCGAGAAGGCCGCTCCGCCAATAAAAGTCAGATTCTCGCTCAAGACGAGGTCGGAGAAATGACAGTCGTAAAAAGCCCATTCACTTAATGAAGTCACTGAGTTGGGTATGACCAAAACGCCAGTAAAACCTGAGCCATAAAACGTAGTATGTTGGATTTCTGTCAACGACTCGGATAGTTTGAGTTCACCTGTAAGGTTCAGGCAATGGTCAAAAGCCCTCAAACCCACTGAAGTTACTGTGTTAGGCATTATCAATGAGCCTGAAAACTCACTATTGGCGAATGCAAAAGTACCTATTGTGCTCAACGAATCGGAGAGGGTGATCGTGCCCGAGAAATGGCATGATTGGAAAGCGTAGTCGCCAATGGACCGGACGGAGTTAGGAATCACAATGTCGCCACCGTCACCGGCACCGTGAAAGGCATTTTCCCCGATAGCCACAATATCATCGGGGATGACCGTGTTTTTACAACCCAAAAACAGCGTCTTGTCATCCCTTTTGATGATGGCGTTGTTTTCAGCATAGTATAGCGGATGGTTTTCATCAACGGTAATGCTTTCCAAGGCAGGGTCGTTGGTAAAGACAGATGGGTAAATGGTGGTCACGGAAACTGGAAGATGCAGTGACGTCAATGACGAGCAACTGCTGAAGGCATTATGGAAAATAGAGGTAAGGGTATTGGGGAAGCTTATTGAGGTTATGCCGCTGCAAGAGGTAAAGGCGTTGTGCCAAATGGTGGTTACACCTTCTTGCAATTCAACGACATTCAATCCTGTACAAGCGTAAAAAGCATACGTGTTGATGTCGGTGATACTTCCTGGGACGACCAGTGTTCCCGTTAAGCCGTCACATTCGTAAAATGCAGAAGCGTCGATAGCGGTCACGGTGTAAGTCTCACCTTCGTAGGTCACCGTTGAGGGCAAGGTCATGCTGCCTTGAGGCTTTTCGTAACCTTCCCAATAGTTACTCTCCCAAGGGTTTTCCGGCTCATGGGGAAAAGTCAATTTTACGGTCTTTTGTTCCTCGTCGGTGATGATGTAATAAAGTGTCTGACCTGTTTCGCATACGGCTGAGAAATCGAAGCGCTCTGTGGTGGGGGTTGGGTTAACGATCTCATCCGCATTGGCATAGCTCATGTAATTTTGGTCGACGCCAATATAATACAGGTGGTTGTCGAATCCTTTGATGAGCCATTTCATAGGCACGCAACAACCCGGAAGCGGCCGCACCCCATACATCCTTTCCCCTATATCGGTAAAATGCTCGCCATGATCAAGAGAATAAGACAAACCTTCGGTATAATCATCATCGTTATAGCTTATTGTATAGACGATTCCGTTATCAGAAATGCTAATGTAATTTGCCGCCAGCGCATAAAAACCAGGAATATACTCAAATCCGGAAAATTCATTGCCATAGCCTGCACAGACTACATTGCCTTCTGGGTCGAACTCCATATCCCGAATCCCAAAACCTTCAAAAGCGACAAGTTCCCAGTTTTGCATGTCCGAAAGGGTTGAATGGTATAGGCCATTGCCATAATAATACAAGCCGACATAGACATCGCCGTTTTCGGTGGCCAAAATATCGCTGATGCTATTTTCCTCAAAGGAAGTGTCGTTCACGCCCCACGTAGTGCCGCCATCGGTGGTCCAAAAAACGCTTCCATATTCTGTTGATCCTAGTATGGTGCCATTATTTAAGGCATACAAATTCCAGGCCTTATCTCCAGCACTCAAAGGAATGTCTGAGGTATACTGCCAAGTGTCGCCGTAATCGTCAGAATACCATACCTTAAACGGATTGTCTTCGAAAACGAAAATCCTTCCTTCCGGGCTGACGCTGAAACAGTATTCATTGAAATAATAGTCGTTGCCTGTTTCGTATCCCAAGACGATTTGGTAGGTTTCGCCTTCGTCTTGAGAGCGGCCTATCCCGCTGTAACCGCAATTGAAATAAAGGCTTCCGTCGGGAGCGGCGCCTAGAAAAACGGCTGACACATCGATGGGTTTCCAAATGTTTTGCGCCATGCCTCCAAGCGCGAAGGAGAGCGAAATCGCTAATGTTAATACTAATCTTTTCATGGTTGTATGTTTTTGATTGTTATCTTTTACCGCGATTAACGCACCACAAATTTCCGCGTCTCGCCTGCAAAGGTAATGAAATACATGCCTTGAGGCAATGATGAAACATTGATCTGTTGGTTATCAGCGGTGATTTGACCTGTCATTAGGGTCTGGCCCATCAGATTGGTGATACGGTAGGTTTGGTCTGGTAGAGACGTGCCATGGCGCGTCTCTACAAACAAAACGCCGTCGGTGGGATTAGGATAAACCGTAAAGGCTCCTGAGCCTGTCGAAGAACCGTCCTCATCCACACCGTGTACCTCCGAATAAATCGCATCGCAGTCCTCATCGCCGGGTTTGAACACCAGTTCGTTCTCCACCCAATAGCAGCGCATACCTTCCACACGAATGCCGTCGCCGTTGTCCATCAGCCTTTCGGGGAAGAAACTGGTGAGGTGACCGATGCCGCACACGATGTCGCCGCTGAAAATGTCGTCCGTGTCGCTTACATGCAACATTCGATAAAATCTGCCCTCGTATTCAACAATTTCCTCGGCATCCACATGCATGGTGAGCGTTTCCGTGCCGACCTTGGTGACCCAAGTGTCGCCTTCATGGGCACCAAAGTCATATAGCACGGTAAATTCTTCCAAAGTCTTGTTCCACCAATACACTTTGCCGTCGCGCTCATAGACATATTCGTGCGTCACGTCTTGATGCAAATCCTTGTCGTAAAGCGTGTTGATTTTCACGAGGATATGGGTCGGTTCGTCTTGGACAATAGTGTCGCCCGCCTGATAGAGGTATTGGTAGGTGATGCTGCCGTTCTCGTTCTCGATTTCGTAGTACCATTCGTTACCAATGGGGCTGAAGAGCATAGTGCCGTCAATATCAACACCGATGGCACCAAAATCCCCAATGGAAGTATGAACAATGATACTTGTCGACACAAAAGCATGAAAAGGGAACGGCTCTCTGCATTTTAGACTGCCTCGCAAATAGTCGCCATAGTTTTCCAAGGTAACAGGAAGCGAGTCTTCGATGGTGATTTCAAGATAATCTGTACCTATTTCCTCGATTCCGGTAATCGTGATGGGCCCCGACCATTCCGCATTGACTAGGCTAAATTGGTGTGGCTCGTATGAATCAAGCCCATAGAAAGGCAGGTATGCGATCAGCCCAAAACTAATGGCGGCTTCGTCAATCATGAGGATGACTTCATTTTCGCCTTCGGTGGAAACGATGTGAATGGGAGAGACAATGTAGTCATTGCGTTTTGCCAAAGGCAAAATGATATTCTGAATGCTTGTTTTAATCTCAAACGCATCTCCAACTTCAAGAGTGACGGGCAAGACCTCCTCAACATTAACCAATCCATAGGCGGGGTCATAGTGACTGAGAGAGACGATGGTGTCTTCAGTATAGATACTTGAAATGGTGACCTCATGGTCGGTTTCATTCGTAATGGTAAAGTATTTTTGGTAGACGTACACATCAGTAACCCACAGCGTATCTGGCTCAATCACCAAACCGTCTTGCTGTATAGTCCCATCAATTTGAATATCATCAACGCAAATGGCAGATTGTCCAGAACAATAGTGGTGACGAATGGCGACATAGACCTCCTGACCGGTATAAGCGGAAAGGTCAACGGTATAGTTGTACCAGTTGCCCTGACGGTTTCTCGCATCTTTGGCGGCTATGGTCCATTCCGACAAGAGCGTAAAAGCCAATGGGTCATTGTTGACTGTAGTTGAGATGGATACCCCAAAATGCTCGGCAGGGTAGATTTCATCCAAAGCACAAGCATAAAAACGGATAACAGGCCAGTCTTCACTTAAAACCAATCGTGGAGAAACAAGATACTCATTTGGTGTAAGAGGTTCGCCCGTGGCATAGTCCTTGGAATAAGCCATCACCATCCCATTGGAATTGTAGCCCATGCCGCCAATGGAAGATTCCCAACAATGGCCGTCGCCGTCGCCATCGAGTGTGGTCCAGCCTTGAAGGGTACCGTCTTCAAAATCGTAATGGAGGCTCTGCGCCACGCCGCCAAAAGCGAAGGCAAGTGAAATCGCTAATGTTAATACTAATCTTTTCATTGTCGTATGTTTTTGATTGTTATCTTTTACCACGATTAACGCACCACAAATTTCCGCGTCTCACCTGCAAAGGTAATGAAATACATGCCTTGGGGCAATGATGACACATTAATCTGCTGGTTATCAGCGTTTATGTTGCCTAAAAGGACGGTTTGGCCCACCAGGTTGGTGATACGGTAGGTTTGGTCTGGTAGAGACGGTGTGCACACCGTCTCTACAAACAAAACGCCGTTGGTAGGATTAGGATAAACCGCAAAGGTCCCTGCGGTTCCTGAGCCTGTCGAAGGGCCGCCTTCTTCAATGCCATGCAATTCCTCATAAATCGCGTCGCAGTCCTCGTCGCCGTATTTGAAGACCAATTCGTCCTCAACCCAATAGCAGCGCAGACCTTCCACGCGTACGCCATCGCCGTTATCCATCAGCCTCTCGGGGAAGAAACTGGTGAGGTGGCCGATGCCGCACACGATGTCGCCGCTGAAGAGGCCTTCGGGGTCGCTTACACGCATCACACGATAGGATATGCCCTCGTATTCGGTATATAACACGTCATCTA
>JAEEGG010017606.1_pt1 | contig 14665 bp, 12 predicted proteins | sample 9134161 | NCBI WGS metagenome assembly JAEEGG01 (sample SAMN16246543, study PRJNA631951) | gut metagenome | biome: gut microbiome; feature: rumen; material: CR-attached | host: Bos | place: Iran: Karaj | collected 2018-10
CAACAGCTGCGAGCATACCCTGGAGGTGTTCGTGGTCTGCCTGGACATAGTCCCGATCGCCCTCTTCCTCCTGATCACGCTCACGTACATGGTCGCGGCCGTCAGGATGGCCGACTCCGGCGTCCTGCTTCAGAACTCCAATTCCGTAGAATCCATCAGCCACATCGACACCGTCTGCATGGACAAGACCGGGACCGTGACCACCAACAAGCTCAAGTTCGAATTCTGCCGCTGCTTCATCGACGAGGGCGAGGCCAGGCGCAAGACGTCCATGTTCGCCACCGCGACGGGGAGCAGGAACAAGACCGTGGGGGTCCTCCTGGACGTGTTCGGCGAGACCCCCTGCCGCCTTCTGGACGAGGTGCAGTTCACCTCCGCGAGGAAGTACAGCGCCGTGCGCATCGACGACGGCGGGAAGGAGTCTTCGCTCTATATGGGCGCCTGGAGCGTCCTCAGGCCGCATTGCGACGACGCGGAGGCCGTCTCGGCCATGGTGGAGGAGGAGTCCTCCAAGGGCATGCGCACGGTGGTCATCTGCGAGGGCGAGGGGCCGCTGCATCAGGACGGGGAGCCACGCATCTCCCGCCTCAGGCCGATCATGTTCGTCACGATAAGCGACGAGATAAGGCCCGACTGCAGGGAGACCATCAAGGTGTTCGCCGACAACGGGCTGGACATCAAGGTCATCTCCGGGGACGACCCCTCCACGGTCGACGCCATGTTCTCCCTGGCCGGGATCCCGGGAGAGAGGAGGCTGCTGTCCGGCTCCGAGATGGCCACGTTGGAAGGCAAGGAGAAGGAGAAGGCCATACTGGAATCCAACATCTTCGGCAGGATGAGGCCGGAGGACAAGGAGGAGGTCATAGACGTCCTCGTCAAGAACGGCCGCTACGTGGCAATGATAGGGGACGGGGTCAACGACGTCAGGTCCCTCAAGGCGGCCCAGGTGGGAGTAGCCCTCGGCAGCGGCTCCAACGCGGCCAGGGGGGTGTCCGACATGGTCCTCATGGAGGACAGCTTCTCCGCCCTTCCCAAGGCCATATTGCAGGGGCGCAGGACCGTATCGGGGATGAGGGACATCCTCAAGCTGTATCTGACCAGGAACTTCGCCCTGGCCATACTGTTCGTGTTCACCTACTTCCTCGTCGGCTCCATCCCGGTGATCCCCGTCCAGAACCTCTTCTACGCCTTCATCTCCGTCTCCGCGATCGCCTTCTTCATGACCCTGTTCTCCAAGCCGGAGGGGTCGAGTGGGCTTATCCTGCCCAAGGTTCTGAAGTTCGCCGTGCCGTCGGCGGTCTGCATAGCGGGATTCGGGATCATGGTCTATGCGGCCACATGGATGCTGGTCGGAAACGGAACCATAACGCCCGACTACGAATGGATGGCGTCCGTGGGCGGATTCTCCGACGTGGACGCCCTGCTGATGCACATGTCGTGGTCAGGGTCGGGATGGGAGGAGATCTGCGCCAGGTCCGCCATGCTCCTCTTCGTCACGATCGCGGGCGTGGGGCAGATCATGATGGTCTCCCCTTACTTCAGATTCATGTCCGTCGACGGAAGCGTCAACAAGAGCCTTCTGCCGTGGTTCGTCATCGGACTCATAGCCCTCGCCCTCGTGGCCGCGTTCGTATGGTTCCCCGTCGTGCTGGTCTACCTGGTGGAGATGGTCATCTTCCCCGTGGAGGTATACTGCGCCATGGCCGCCGTCCTGGTGGCATGGTTCCTCCTCGAGCGCACCATCCACAGGTACGGCCTCATGGACGGCCTGGCCGGACGTTTCGAGAAGAGGTTCATGAAGAAGCTCAGCCAGGAGTACAACAAGAACAGGCGACGGCTCCCGTCCGAATTAAATACCGTAATCTGAATAGAAGCGCATGAACACCGAACTGAGGAAGAGCCTCAAGCTGCTGGTCGTTATCAGCATAGCCTTGGGCACCGTGGACATGGCCTTGGGGATATTCGGCGCCACGCACATGGTCCTCCTGGGAGTCCTCGTGGTCCTCGCGGCCGTCGGGTGCATGAAGCGCGTCAAGGCGCTATGGTACATCGGGATCATAGCTGCCGCAGCGAACCTCGTGCTGTCGCTACTCCCCGTGATACCCGTCCCGTGGGGCATGATCCCCCTCGTGCTCTCGTTCGCGGTGCTGTACATGCTGGTGAAGCCCGAGATCAGGGAATACGTGCGCGGGCGTGTGGCCGATGCCGGCAGCGGACAGGCCGTCGCCAAGGACCCGGCATGCTTCGCCTGCGAATACGTCTCCGGCGGGGGGATGGAGGGCGGATACACGCGCTTCTACCTGGAATCCAAGCAGCCTGGGACGGCGACCATGGAGTACAGGCGCACCAGATTCAACGGCGACGAGACGAAGGAGGGAGTCGTACCCGTTCCCGACAAGACCGTCAGCGATCTGAAGAGGCTGTTCTACGGATACGGGATCAAGGGCTGGGTCCTCAAGAAGAGCGACCTGGTCGCCCTGGACGCCCCCAGCGTCACCGTGGACTTCTAGGCCAACGGGAAGAACTACGTCATCCACGACGACGACGTCCTTCCCAACAAGTGCGAGGACGTCATAGCCAGAGTGCACAAGGCGCTCATGGACATTTATTTAACGAAGGAGACAGATTCTTGAGGGGAGGTTTATAAATGGGTCTTTTCGACAACATCAAGAAAGCCGTCAACGACGTGGCCAGCTCCGCGTCGTCCTCCGGCAACAAATCCGTGGACATCGTGTTCCCGGACATCGGCACGCTAGAGGAGTTCAAGGCGCTTCCCCAGGCCGCCCTGTCCACTCCCTTCGACACGGCCGCCATGACCGTGCTCGCCCTCTGCTTCTACCCTCAGGACAAGAATCTCTGCTTCGACATGCTGAACTTCCTGAAGGGACCCGAGTCGCTCTCCGAGTACGAGAAGTCCTTCATCAACGACAGGTTCAGGGACTCCGACTACGTCCCCAGGTCCTACTTCAAGGGAGCCACCCCTCAGAACGACTACCTGCCTTCCGAGCCCCTCACCATCACCGTCAGCGACAACCCCTACTCCTACCAGGACGACGGCTACGCCACCATGCACATCAGGTCCGGAGGCGCCGACAGCCCCAGGCAGGTGAAGGTCAGGAAGGCCAAGGACGGCAAATGGTACCTGTGGGAGCAGTTCGTCCTCGTGGGCATCCGCCCTCCTGAGGGATCCAACCCCTGGGCTTGAGATAAACCGGGCGTTTCGCCCGTCTTTTTTTCCACTTTTCTTGCTCCTCCGTCAAGCTTTCCCATCGCTTGAGAACCTCCTTCTGGCCGCGTTGGCGCAGTAGGCGATGGCCATCATCACGACGACTCCGAGCATTATCGGGACGAAGAGGTATTCGATTGAACCGAATCCGCTCATGACGCACGTGATGGCGGTGGCTCCTCCCGGCGGATGGATGGTGCCGGTGAGCATCATCACGACGATAGCTGTACACCCTGCCAAGCCGATGCCCGCCCATTTCCAGTCGTCGAAGCTTCCAGTCTGAATCAGCACGAAAGCCACCGTGATCCCGACGATGGCGGAGAACAGATGTCCGAAGAACACGTTCTTGGGCTTCGAGAACGGGGCCTTGGGCGCCCCGTAGATAAGCACGGCGGTGGCTCCGAACGATGCGACGAGATAAGGGTTGGACAGCGTCTGGTCCAGATATGCGAGGAATGCCAGCGCCACGAAGGCGGCGATCGCCGTTATGGCAACGGTCGCCGTGCCGTACTTCTCGCTCGGTTTGAAAGGATTATCCATTTTAACACGCCTTCTTTGTTCCCGCAGGGACGTATCCCTGCAGGATGAAATCGTTTCTTCATTCGATGTTCAGTATGACCATGTCGTCGGAGACCGTTCCGTTCGCTTTGATCCCGAACGTCTTCACGAGGACGTCCAGCACGCCGGGCGTGATGAACCCGGGAAGCCTCGGGCCGAGCATTATGTTTTTCACGCCCAGGCTCAGAAGCGTCAGCAGCACCAGGACGGCCTTCTGCTCGTACCATGATATGTTGAACGACAGCGGCAGGCCGTTGATGTCGGTGCCGAAGGCCTCGGCCAGCGCCTGGGCGATTACGACCAGGGAGTAGCAGTCGTTGCATTGCCCCGCATCTATCACGCGCGGTATCCCGCCGATGTCCCCCAGATCGAGCTTGTTGTACCTGTACTTGGCGCATCCGGCGGTCAGGATGACGGCGTCCTTAGGAAGGCTCTGCGCGAACTCGGTGTAATACGTCCTTCCTTTCTCGCGCCCGTCGCACCCCGCCATTACGACGAACCTCTTTATCGCTCCTGCCTTGACCGCGTCGACGATCTTGTCAGCCAAGGAGAGCACCTGCGAGTGACCGAAGCCTATGGTCAGAGAGACGTCGTCGATCCGGACGGGAGGAGGGCATCCCTTGGCCATGGATATGACCTCGGAGAAGTCCTTCCTTCCGTCCTTCGATACTATATGCTTCACGCCTTCCACGCCGGCCGTCCCGGTGGTGAAGAGCCTGTCCTTGTAGGAATCCTTGGGAATCAGGACGCAGTTGGTGGTCGCGACGACGGGGCCGTTGAAGGACTCGAACTCCTCCTTCTGCTTGTACCAGGCGCCCCCGTAGTTTCCGACAAGGTTGCTGTACTTCTTGAACGCGGGATAGGAGCAGGCCGGGAGCATCTCGCCGTGAGTGTAAACATCGACGCCCGTGCCCCGGGTCTGCTCAAGGAGGTCCTCCAGATCCTTCAGGTCGTGACCTGTGACGAGGATCCCGGGGTTCTTTCCGACGCCCGTCCTCACATTCGTGATCTCCGGGTCGCCGTATCTCCCGGTGTTCGCCTTGTCCAGCAGAGCCAGGCAGGCCGCTCCGACCCTCCCGCACTCCATGTTGAGGGCGATGAGCTCGTCAGCGGCCATCTCCTCTGCCAATGCGGCCATCGCTTTCCTGATGAAACCGGTGACGGCATCGTCCTTCTCACCGAGCATGCGCGCATGGTGATAGTATGCGGCCATCCCTTTGAGCCCGAACAGCAGGAGCTCCTTGAGGGACCTCAGATCGTCGTCTCCGTCGAGGGAGAGGATGTCCCTGCATCTGATTCCGACATCCTTCCCGATAAGCGCCCTCGCCCTTTCGGTCTGGACGTCTATTGCCTTCTTGTCGAAGTTCGTGTTGCTCAGGGTCATGAACAGGCCGTCGACCATGGTCTCGTCGACGTCCTCTCCCTTCTTGCCGCTGGATGCCAACTCTATTAGCGTTCCGATCAGGACGTCTTGGCTCTTGGCGAGCTCCTCGGTCTTCCCGCATACCCCTCTCTTCACGCACCCTGTCCCTGCAACCGTCTCTTCGCACTGTCTGCATAGCATGTCCTTCGATCTCCTGCCTGATAGCAGGTTTCTAAAAGATACCATATTATAAATACAGCAACTTTCTGCTTGGAAACCATGGACAAGATGTGCACGGTGTACAAGACGATGGACTATCTCTCGAAGAGATGGACCGTCCTGATCTTGCACGAGATGAGCAAAGGAGCCGAATGGAAGAGGTTCTCCGAGATAGAAAGGTCCATGAAGGAGGTCACCGCGAAGGTCCTCACCGAGCGCCTCAGGGAGCTGGAGGCGGAAGGACTGATAGAAAGACGGGTGGACACGTCCTGCGTCCCGATCAAGAGCGAATACCGCCTGACCGAGGCAAGCAAGGAGCTGATGGACGTCATCCACGAGCTCAAGACGTGGGCGCTCAAGTGGAAAATAGACAACCCCGTATGCGCCAACACTCAATGCAGGCTCTGCACGCTGCGATCTCCTTCAAGGCGGCATCAGGCCACGTGTTCGCACGAAGTGGATTCCCTCCATTTCCCTCAGAATCGCTTTCTGAGCATGAATGCCGTGCAGACGGCTGAAGCTACCAGCTTGCCCTCCTCGGACGTCACACGGACGTCGTAGACCTCTAGAGAGCGGGATTTGTTGACAGGGGACGCGACGGCGGTGAGTTTTCCTAGAGCAGGCCTGTAGAACTTGACCTCGGTGCTCTGTCCCGTGCCGTCCGCATAGGCGTTGCTGGCGAAGGCGAAGGCATGGTCCATCAAGGCGTAGACGGCCGCCCCGTGCCCCCTTCCCATGCTGTTGAGATGCTCAGGCAGGAGCTCCATCGTGCATGTGGCTCCTTCCTTCCCGACGGAGACCAGCTCTATCCCGAGCATTCTGGCGAACGGCGCCCGATACATAGTCATGACCCTTTCCGGATCTATCCCCGGGTCGGTTATCCTCGACCGGATCTCATCCATGTCCATGACCCCGGAACCGGGATTGGGTATTTAATCGGAACACAGGCTTTCTCAAACTATTAAATCCACGACTCCATGCGGTGGACGATGGCTGAGACGATAACTGTCACCCAGCTGAACAACCGCGTGAAGACCCTGTTGAAGCACGGCAGCGTGAACGACATCTGGGTCTCCGGGGAGATTTTCCAGCTGAAGAAGACCGCGTCAGGCCACTATTATTTCACTTTGAAGGACGAGAGCAGCAGCGTGTCGGCCGTCATCTTCGCCGCCACCCGCACATACCTGTCCTTCGAGCCGAAGGAAGGGGACAAGGTGGAGGCCTTCGGCCGCGCGGACCTCTACGCCCAGAACGGCAGATACCAGTTCATCATCTCGTCGCTGAAGCATTCGGGAATCGGAGACCTGTACGTGAAGTTCGAGGCCCTGAAGGCCAAGCTCAAGTCCGAGGGGCTCTTCGAGGAGTCCCGCAAGCGTCCCATCCCCAGATATCCCCGCAGAATCGGCGTGGTGACCTCCCAGACCGGCGCCGTCATACACGATATAATCACGACTTCCTCCACCAGGTTCCCGGCGGACATCTACCTGGCGCCGGCCCAGGTCCAAGGAGACGGAGCGGCCAAGACCATCGTCGCCGGCATAGAGATGCTGGACCGCTTCGGCGTGGACGTCATAATCATCGGCAGGGGCGGAGGCTCCCTGGAGGAGCTGTGGCCGTTCAACGAGGAGTCTGTCGCCAGGGCCATCGCTGCGTGCAAGACCCCTGTCGTCTCGGCCGTCGGGCATGAGACCGATTTCACCATCTCCGACTTCGTCGCCGACCTGCGCGCTCCCACCCCCACCGGAGCCGCCGCCCTGATTCTCAGAGACAGATTAGAGACATCCAACGACATCGTGTCCCTAATGAATAGGGCAACCACTGCCCTGATGGATTCCTTCTGGAATATGGAAAACCGCCTGGACGTGCTGGGGCTCAGGCTGGCCCCTGACCGCGCTTCGACGGACCTCTCGATGAGGGAGATGTCTGTGGACGGCCTCATGACGAGAGCGGATACGGCCATCCAGCGCATGCTGGGCGATTCCCGCGCCAGATTGGGAATGGCGGTCCAGAAGCTGTCTCCCAGGCATGCGGAGGAGATGGTGAAGCATCTGACGTTCCAGGTCTCCGAACTCGACCGCAGGGCCCGCACCTCCCTTTCCGCCATGTCCGACAAGATCCAATCCCGCTTCGACATGGCCGCCTCCAAGATAGATCCCGGCCGCATAGGCTCCCGCATGGAGATGGAGGGCAAGAGCATAGATTCGATCTTTGACAGGATAGCCTCGCTGTCCTCCGGAATCACCATGGAATGCGGATCGTCGATGAGATCGATCGGATCAAGGCCGGAGACGGCGATCAAGGCCGCTTTGGAAATGAGGGCGTCCAGACTTGAAGGCATATCGAGGAACCTGGAGGGCGTGAACCCCCTGAACGTCTTGAACAGGGGCTACGGCCTCATCACTGACGAGGACGGGAAGGTCGTCGCATCCGTTTCGGAGATCCCGGTCGGCGCGCGGATATCGGTGCGCATGAGGGACGGCGCGGTCAACGCCAAGGTTGAAAGCAAGGAGGAAAGGAAATGAACCCGGAAGAGAGCAAGAAATACGAGGAGGAAGTCGCGGCGCTGTCGTTCGAGGAGAGCATGTCGCAGCTGGAGAGGCTGGTCGAGAGGCTCGAGACCGGCGGGGCGGACCTGAACGAGAGCCTGGAGATATACGAGAAGGCGGTCGTTCTCAGGAACCACTGCAAGGCGGTCCTGGACGACGGCCAGAGGAGGATCAAGAAGATAATCGAGTCCTCCGGCGGAATAACCGAATCGGATTTCCAATGATCGCCTGAGGTCCCAGAGCCTCAGGCCGTTGGCCTCTCCCCATGCCTCGGTGTCCTTGTAGAGCCGGGTGGCCCTGAAATCCGAATCGGAGAAGGCCAGCCTCAGCGAACCCCCCAGCGCCCCGTTGGTGAGGTACCTGGCGTTGAAGGACCCGAACCCTTTCTTGAGGCCGAGGAGCAGTATCTCCACGGCGTCGTGCCCCCTTCCGGCGACCCACGGGTCCTCCAGCGCCTCCATCTCCTCCCTGAGGCTGCGGAGCAGGCTGCGCTTGGACACCGACGTGCGCCTGGAGTTCATCACGACGGCGTCGATCATCGCGTTGTAGTCGACGGCGAGGGTATGGGGGTTGACGAAGACGCTGAAGTCCAGGTCGCCGAAGTTCAGCCCCAGCCCCTGGCGCTTGGACACGTGCATCAGAAGGCCCAGGGGGACGCTGGCGTTGAGCACCGCCTCCTTGATCGATCCGTACCTCTCCTTGAATCTCGCGACCTTGCTCCTGTCCCCGTACTCGTTGACGATGTCCTCCAGGGCGTTGCTGCGGATGCACATCATCTCCATGTCGCGGCAATCGGTGTAGAACATCGGCGGAGCGACGTGTTTGCCGTCCAACACGTCAAGGTCCGCGTCCACGATCCCGATTACCTGGGAGACCTTGCGGCGGCCGGTCAGCTCCTTGACCGCCTTGCGGACGCTCTCCTTCGAATGGCACTGGATTATCCTGGCCTCCTCGGAGACGAACTTGCCGTACACCCTGTCATCTGTGACCCCTTCCACGAGGATGAACGCCCCCTTAAAGAGGGTGCGGGTCATCATGACCTCGTTGCAAACGTCGGAGTAGGATATCTGGTCGCGCATTTTCCGGCTTCAACTCCCTCGCATCGTCCCAGAGGTCGTGTATCACCTGGGGCGAATGAGTGGCCGCTATGATCTGGACGCCCCTGACCCTGCAAATGTCGCTGAAGATCGAGCCGAGCCTCTGCTGCCATGTGATGTGCAGCGATATCTCCGGCTCGTCGATGATGGCCACCGATCCCGGCTCGGCGTGGAACAGCAGGTTGTAGAGCATGATGATTATCTGCTTCTCCCCGGAGGAGAGCCTGTTCAGCTGAAGCGCGGAGCCTCCGTCCAGGACCACGGTCATCTTGCCGTTCTCCGACACGTCCAAAGTCTTGCCGATGAAGATGTCGTTCACGATGTCCTTGAAGATCACGATCGACTCGGCGAGGATGTAGTTCTTGTCCACGTACTCCGATATGGAGTAGGCGAGGTCCTCGTAGTCCTTCCTGTAGTTCAGGAGCTCGTACCTCGAGGGCGGGAACCTGTATCCGGCCGGTATGTCGGGCTCGAACCCGGCGTCCTTGATGAAGTCCAGCTTGGCCTTCAGGTCCTTGCTCCAGAACTCCAGCTCCCCGTCGGACATCTCCCTCCTCGCGCCGGTGTACGGTACGAGCTCGGAGTGCTCCTTGGAGTAGCGGACTCTCTCGTACAGCTCCTGGGCGTAGGTGTCGAGGGCGGGGGCGATGTGGCCGTCCCTCCGCCTCACGGCAAGACGCTCTGGAGGCACATATATGACGTCGCAGACGTCGGAGGCCTCCTGGGGGCTGATCTCCGTCTCCAGCTCGTTCTTCTGCATCTGGATGAGAAGCCTCCCCTCCTCCTTCTCTATGATGAGGACGCTGTCGTCGTCGAATCCGATGTCCAGCCTCTCGAAGGGGATCTCCTCCATGTACTTCGTGTCGCCCTTGAGCGCGGAGTAGATCAGATGCATTAACGTGCTCTTCCCGTAGCCGTTGGGGGAGTGGATGAACGTAAGCCCCTTGCATAGTTCCAACGAGTAGTCGAACCGGTCGAAAAGCCTGCTGATGTAGACGGAAGTGATCATCATGGGACTGCCTCGGTATCGGTCCGCGCTTATTTATCATCGACTGAACGGAGGTTCGCGGATTCAGCGATAACGTTAATTCGTGCAAGCCTATCGGACGCGCATGGATGCGGATGCGGAGTTCGAAGCCGTTCGCAAAGACATCGCGGAAGGCAGGCTTTCCGACGTCTCGGTCAAGATCAAGGCTATCGCGGAGTCCACGGAGGACCCGTTCCTGGTCATCAAGTGCATCTCCCTTCAGAAGGCCGTGGGCGGCGGCGAGGCCCTGTCCGCGCTCGTCGGAAGGCTGACGTCGATGTCCGGAAAGGATGCCGAGACCGACTATCAGATGGCCTCGGCCCTGCTGAGCCTGGGGTTTCCCTCCGACGCATGCTCCATCGCTGGTTCGGACGACGACAGGTCCCTGTCGCTCCGCGCCAGATGCCTCATGGGGATGGGGCGTCCAGGTCCCGCGCTGGAGGCGATCGGCAGGATGGCGTCGCCCTCGGTATCCGACAGGTGCCTCAGGTCAGAGGCGCTCGACGCCCTCGGGGACCATGACGCCGCCTTGAAGGAGGCGGGCATGCTCCTGGCCGGGAATCCTGCTGATTACGGCGTCCGCGTGCGCTACGTCTCCGCCCTGATGTCCGCCGGAAGGAAGAAGGAGGCGGTGAAGTTCGTCCGCGACGGATTGAAGGAGAAGTCCGCTGACGCCAACGCCCTGGCCGGATACGCCATGTGGGTCTCGGGAAACGTCAAGTCCGCCGGCGCCTACGCATCCCGCGCCGTGCAGATGGACCAGAGGCACGTGGGGGCCATGGAGGTCCTCGGCCTGTGCCTCGCCGAGAAGGGCGAGATCCCCAAGGCCCGCATAGTCGCCGGGGCAATCAACGAGGTGTCCCCCGGGGACGGGGCGGCGGTCAGGATCCTGTCATACTGCGAGATGAAGGAAGGGTCATGAGATCCTGCGCCTCCACCTGGCCTTTATCCTGTTGACCCTCCACAGCTCCTTCCAGAACGTCGGCGAGAAGAACATCAAGGCGGTCAGGATCTCGAGACGTCCGACCCACATCAGGATCATCATTATGACCTTGAGGAAATCGCCCGTGTCGCTGAAGCTCCCGTTGAGCCCGAAGTCGCCGAACGCCGAGCCCAGGTTGCCGACCATCGCTATGGATATCCCGACGGCGTCCTGGATGTCGTATCCGCACATCATGATGACGACGGAGCCCACTATCAAGGTCGCGATGAACAGCATCAGTATGGAGAACGCGGAGAGCACGGCGGCATGATTCAGGACCTGGCCGTCCACCCTGACGTCCTTGACGGCGTTGGGATGGAGCGTCTTGCTGACGGTCACCTTCATGAATTGATAGATGACGTTCAGCCTGGAGATCTTCACTCCTCCGCTGGTCGATCCGGAGGACGCCCCGATGACGGCGACGAGCATCAGGATGGTCAGGCACTGGGCGGGGAAGATGGAGTAGTCGGCGATGGAGAACGCCGAGCTCGTTCCGATGGAGATGACTGCGAACACGGAGTTCCAGACCCCGGACGCCAGACCCTCCCAGCCGCCGGACAGCGCGCCCTTGGTGTTGGCTATCATCATCAGCGAGACCACGACGCTTATCAGGACGAACCACAGGACGTTGAACCTGAACTCGGAGTTGTTCCTGTACACGCCGGGCTGCCGCTTGCTGATGGCGTTGTAGTGGAGGTAGAAGTTCACTCCTCCGAGGAACATGAAGAGGGCGGTGACCGCCTGTACCGACACCGAATATCCCGCAAGGCTGTCGTTGGTGCACATGAGGCCGCCGGTCGAGATGGTGGCGAAGGTCAGGCACAGGGCTTCGGCGGGATCCACTCCCAGAAGGAACAGGATGACGTAGTTGAGGCCGGTGAAGAGGGCGTAGACGAAGATGAACGACTTCGCGGCCATCTCCAGCTTGATAGTGTATTCCGACGACCCGGACCCGGACAGCTCGTTGACGAGCACGGCGCGGCCGATGCCGACCATCGGGAGGACGTACATGAACAGCAATATGACCGTGATACCTCCGATCCACTGGGTGAAGGACCTCCACACCATCAGCGCCATGGGAAGCGCCGTCGTGTCGGGGATGAGCGTCGCCCCGGTCGTGGTGAACCCGCTTATGGATTCGAAAAGGGCGTCTATCGGCCTGAATCCCAAGGCGAGATACGGCGCCGTCCCTATGACGAACAGCTCCAGCCAGCAGAGCCCTATCAGGAGCAGCCCGTTGGCGGGCCTGAACTCGCTAGAGTTCCTGAAGAGGACGAACTGGCAGAACCCTATGGCCAGAAGTGGCAGCGAGATGTCGAAGTAAGGAAAGGGGTCCTCGCCCAGGCAAAGGGCGACCAGGGCAGGCACCGCGAGACAGGCGGCCAGGATCATCTCCAGGACGCCCAGGGTCTTCACGGCGGTGCTGGTCCAGACCGCGTATCTGCTGCTGTCCAGGAAGGACATGTCTCACCGCTCCGATATTACGTTCTTCCCGAACAGGTCCTTGAAATCGGCCTCGCGCGTGAGCGTGGTGAACACGATGAGCTGGTCGCCTTCCTTGACGTACGTGTCGAGGTCGGAGTAGATGATCCTCCTGGAGCCGTAGTCGTCGCGGGAAACGGCGACCACCCTGATCCCGGCGGGGAGCTTCACGTCCCCCAGGTACTTGTCGCAGAACCTGGACTTCTTCTTCACGGAATACATGAAGAACAGCTCGTTGTAGTTCCTCATCCTCATCAGGGCGACGTCGTTGGGCAGCACGCAGTCGGTGATCTCGTTGGAGACGATCCTGTAGAATCCGACGGTGGTGTTCAGGCCGGTGTATGAGAATATGTCCTTGTATTCCGGCTTGAAATAGCGGGTGATGACCTTCCGGGAGTTGTTCTTCTCCGCCGTCATGCTCATCAGGAGGTTGGTATCGTCGGATCCGGAGGCGACGACGATGCAGTCCGATTTGAACAGCTGCTCGGAGCGCTGGACCATGGGGTCCCTGTAGTCCTCCCTGAGGACCATCGCTTCCGGGATGAACCTCGAAAGCTCCCTGCAGCGGTTCTCGTTTATCTCCACGATGGTGACGAACCTCTTCTCCTTGTCCGACAGCAGCATCTTGGCCAGGTTGCTGCCCATTATGGAGCCGCCCAGGATGACGAACTGCACGGCCTTCAGCTCCACGCCCATGTAGTCATTGAACGCGGACAGCCCCTTCTCGCTTCCGAAGACGCAGATGCCGTCACCCACATGGGCCTCCATGGTCTCGACGTCCAGCAACAGCTTGCCTTCGCGATAGATCCCGAACACGGAACACTCGTCGGGGAGCCTGAAATCGAGGACCGCCTTGCCTGCCACGGTGTTGCCGCTAGTCACCCTGAACACCGCGACCCCAACTCCGAGGGATTCGACGAACTCGAAGTCAGTGGCGTTCTCCATCACGGCCATCTTGTAGATCTTCCTTGCGGTCACCATCTCGGGAGAGATGATCTTGTCCACGCCGACGTATCCCTCGGATTCGAGCTCTATGCGGAAATCAGGATTGTTGACGGTGGCGATGGTCATGATCCTGGGGTCGTACCTCTTGGCCATCATGCAGATGAACAGGTTGACGGCGTCATCGCTCAAGGTGGAGACGACGGCCTCGGCATTGTGACGCTGGATAGCCGCCCGCAGCGCGCGGGGATTGGACCCGTCCTCGTGGAGGACCGACACGTTGAGGTTGCTGGTGACCTTGTCCGTCTTGTCGAAATCGTTGTCCAAGACTAGGACGTCGTGCACTCCCGCAATGGTCTCGGCCGCCACGTATCCGACGCTCCCTGCGCCGATGATGACTACCCTCATGTGCAACCCCTCACCGCATCGGCCAATAAAAAGTGTTTGACGCGTTTCTATCAATAAATGGATACCCAAGGGTTAAGTGCAACGTCGGGGATGAGCGGTCATGAGCGAGAAATCCGATAAGGCGCAGGCCCCCGTCGAGAAATGGAAGCAGGTGGACGAGAACTTCTGGAAGAAGAACCGCACCTCCAAGGTGGACCAGGTGACCGACACGGTCAGGGACATAATCGGAATGGTCCGCGACAAGGGCGACGCGGCGCTCATCGAGCTCGCCGAGAAGTTCGACAAAGTGAAGCTGAAGAGCGTCGTGGTCAGCCGCGAGGACATCGAGGAGGCATATGAGAAGGTGCCCCAGGACGTCGTCGAGGAACTAGAGAACGCGGCGTACAACATCCAGCGCTTCCACGAGATGCAGAAGCCCGCCGGCCTCTGGCTCAGGGAGGTCGAGCCCGGGATCACCCTGGGCGTCAAGACCACTCCCCTGGAGAGGGTCGGCTGCTACGTGCCCGGAGGACGCGCGTCCTACCCCAGCACCGTCCTGATGACGGTCATACCCGCCAAGGTCGCGGGCGTGGACGAGGTCATATTCTGCACCCCGGCCCCCGCCAACCCCGTCACCCTGGTCGCGGCCGACATAGCCGGCGCCGACGAGATCTACCTCTCCGGCGGAGCCCAGGCCATCGCCGCCATGGCATTGGGGACGGAGAGCATCGAGCCCGTCCAGAAGATCGTCGGGCCCGGCAACGTCTTCGTGACCAGCGCCAAGATGATGCCCAGGGACAAGGTGGAGCCAGACTGCCCCGCCGGACCCAGCGAGA
>JAEEGG010017609.1_pt1 | contig 14664 bp, 7 predicted proteins | sample 9134161 | NCBI WGS metagenome assembly JAEEGG01 (sample SAMN16246543, study PRJNA631951) | gut metagenome | biome: gut microbiome; feature: rumen; material: CR-attached | host: Bos | place: Iran: Karaj | collected 2018-10
CAGTGAGTATGAGCATTTGCAATGCGATAGAACTGACATGTGTGGGAAGATGGGAAACAAAGATGAGAAGCATGATGGCGTGTTGGCCCCGCGATGTGAGACGAAGCACAACCAGCATCGCCAGTCGTACTGGCACGACTATCGCCAGAAAGGGCTTTATATGATCACCATGGCCGAGGAAGGCACGGTGCTCATCACGCCGGGCATCTCGAAAGGCGAGAGCCTTGTGGCCAGTGATGCCCTTGACGCCCACCTCCCTCTGATTCTTGTGCAGAAGGAACCGATTGGCGAATACTGGAAGCCCTCGCAGCGTCGTTTCTATGCCTGTGCCGCTGGCCACCTGCTCATCCTTGCACCTTGGGTTATAGACGGGGCGACGGACTACTCCCGTTTCCACCAGCTCAATGACTATGTCAGAGAGATATGTGAAGATACTGAAATGCGAATCCTCAACTATCCTGCCTTGAATCACCAGTAGAAATAAATTTCGTTTCATTATTCTTCATTTGTCTTGGCGTTTAGGAAAAAAAGCATTACATTTGCAGACGATAATAGAAGATATGGCTATGAAGAGAATAGTTCTTTTGCTGATGGGAGTCCTTCCCCTTTTGGCTTCCGCGCAGAAACTGGCGAAAAAGGGAATGAGTGCCGATGAAATCGTGCCTCAGGGTGTCAACTACGACAAGGTCGAAGGCGACCTGAACAAAGACGGGCGCAGCGATTTGGTGATTTGTGCCAAATCCATGCTGGCCATTTACTTTGCCACGCCGTCGGGTGGCTATGAGCAGTGGAAACAATACGACGACCTGCTGCCCGCTGACGAGGAAGACGATACCTTCTTTGTAGACATCACCATGAAAATCAACGACCGAGGTACGCTCACCATCTCGGTAGGCGGTTTCGCCTCTGCCGGCACCAGCTATAATTCTCACAACAATTATGCCTATCGTTTCCAAGACGGTGATTTCTACAAGATTGGCGAAGAGCAGCACAGCATGTCGCGGATGACGGGCAAAGCCGAGACCGTCAGCTACAACTACCTCACCCATAAGTGCCTTCGCACCAAGGAGAATGTTTTCGATGATACGGTGAAGCCGAGGAGCACATGGACGACCATCCCCAAGAAACCCCTGAAAAAACTGGGCGAAGAAGGCTTGACGTATTAACCTTAGTTTGAAGCATGAATACGAAGGGCTTCCTCTCAAAGATAATGGCCACGCTGCTCATGCTGATGGCCATGCCTCTGATGTGTCTGGCACAGCAGGACAAGAACTGGCAGCTGGTGTGGAGCGAGGAGTTCGACCGCGCCGGCCGGCCCGACAGCACCATTTGGAACTATGAGCAAGGCTTTGTGCGCAACCACGAGGACCAGTGGTACCAGGCTGAGAACGCTTGGCAGGAGGATGGCCTGCTCATCATCGAGGCTCGCAAGGAGCATCGCGACAATCCCACCTACCGACCTGGTGGGCGCCACTGGGGTCAGCAACGCCCCTCGATAGACTACACCTCTGCTTGCCTCAAGACAAACGGGAAGTATCAGTTCCTCTATGGCCGCTTAGAGGTTTGTGCCCGCATACCCACAGTCGGCGGGTCGTGGCCCGCCATTTGGACCTTGGGCAGCGAGATGGAATGGCCGTCGTGCGGCGAGATTGACGTGATGGAGTACTACCGCGTCAAAGGCATCCCCCATATCCTGGCCAACGTGGCATGGGGCAACGACCGCCGCTATGATGCCGTGTGGAACACCCGCCGCATCCCTTTCAGCCATTTCACCGAGCGCGACGCGGCGTGGACCCAACGATTCCATGTCTGGCGTATGGACTGGGACGAGCAGTATATACGCATCTACCTCGACGATGAACTGTTGAATGAGGTGGCGCTTGACACCACCGTCAATGGTCGGATTGGCAACCATCAGAATCCATTTCATCGTCCCCAGTATCTCCTTTTGAACTTGGCCTTGGGTGGCGACAATGGCGGGGTGATTGATGATGCCGCCTTCCCTTTGCGCTACGAGATAGACTATGTGAGAGTCTATCAGGCTCCTTGATTCGCCACTGGGCTGAGGACGCCCCCCGTCATTACCGATAAATATCTTCTTTCTTTAGTTCCACCACTTTCCCGTATCTTTCCAACGCCTGTAGGTTGGTCAGTTTGCGGTCGCCGATGACCATCCACACGCGGTGGTTGTCTGCCACATGCTCCTTGTGGAACTGCTCCACGTCGGTCGGTTTCGTGTTGGGCAGCAGCTTCACCAGCTGGCGATTGGGGTCGGCGGTGTAGCCCTGCAACAGGCGGTTGGCCACGTAGTAGCCGATGGTGCGGAACGAGGGGAAGCTGTTCTGCACGCTGCTGAGCAGTTCCTGTCGTGCCGCGTCGAGGTTCTCCTGCTTCATGGGCATCTGTCTCAGCAGCGTGTCGACGGCTCCCACCGCCTGCAGGGTCTTGTCGGCCTGTGTGCCGGTGATGGTGATGAATGCCTGGGGCGCGTCGGCGTGGCGGGCATAGTTGGGTTCTATCAGCTCCCCCTGTGTGCTGTAGGCCAGCGAGCGGAACTCGCGGATATGCTGGAAGAGCACGCCCGACATGCCGCCGCCCATGTATCGGGCCCACAGCTGAGCGGCCGTGCGGCTGTCGGCTTTGGGCTGGGCCGGCAGCTGCTCGTAGGAGCAGACGTAGTTCTGGCGCGACTTGGGCACATGGTAGAAATAGACCATCGGCTCGCTCGTTGGTTGCAGCGTGCGATGCGTGTCGGCTTTTGGCTTCTGGCACCATGCGAGGGGCAGGGCTTGCTGAGCCGCCTTCGCCACATGGTTGGCGGGAAGACGCCCCACATAGACGATGTCGCAGTCGTGGCGCAGCACCTCGCCGAGGAGGACCAGCAGGTCGTTGTCGGTCAGCGCCTGTATCTCTTTCAGCGATGGCTGTCGCAGATAGTCGCTCTGCTGGCCATAAGCCACATAGTTCAGCATGGGTGCCAGCACGTCGTCCTTCTGTTTGCCAAATGCCTTTTGGCTCACTTTCGCTTCCTGCTTCAGTTCCTTCAGCGCCTCCTTGTCGCCCTTGGCGTTGGTCATGAAGTGAGCCAGCAGCTTCAGCGCCGGTTTCAGCTGGGCGTCGCGGCCCGTCAACTTGAAGGTGAAGCGCTCGTCGCCCGCCTCGGCCAGCATGCTGACGCCCATGCGCTGCCAGGCGGCCTCCATCTGTTGCTTGCGCAGCGAGTCGGTGCCAATGCTGCCGAGATATTCGCCCAGCAATGTGAGCAGGGGTGTCTCGCGCGTACCATTATAATAACGTAGGGTGAAGGTGAAGATGTCGTTCACGGGATTCTCTTTGTAGTAGAGGGTGGCATGGCTGTTCAGGGCGATGCGCTCCACGTCGCGGTCGAGGTCAACGGTGCGTATGGGCTGGTTGCCCGTTGGCAGCTGGCTCAGCCACTGTGCAAACTCCGACTGTGCGTTGGCGTTCTTCGGCTGCACGGGCTGATAGCCGGGCTGCTTCAGCGTCTCCTTGCGCTCCGTGCCATATTTCTTGCGCAGCGTCAGGTGCTCGTCGCCATAGTATTTCCTCGCTGCTGCCACCACGTCGGCCTTGGTGATGGTGCGTATCCGCTCTATGCGATCGAGATACTCCTGCCACGAGCGTCCCTGCGAGAACACGTCGACCATTGCCTCGGCACGCCCCTCCACCGTCTCGATGCCCTGCTCCATGTCGAGCAGCAGGTTGCGCTTCTGTGTCTCTAATTGTTCGTCGGTGAAATGGCCCTGCATCACCTTCTCCAACTGAGCCATGACGAGTCCCTCGGCCTTCTTCATCTTGCCGAAGGGAATCTTTGGAACGACGTAGAGCGCGGTGGCACCGGCATCGTTCATCGCCATGTGCAGCGCCCCGGCTATCATCACGGCATGCTCGTTGGTCAGCGAGTCGAGCAGTCCGGCCTTCTCGTCCGACAGCAGTCGGTTGGCCAGCACCAGCGCGTCGGCATCAGGGTCGAATGGGGTGGGGGCCCGGTATACCAGCGCCTCGGCCTTGACGATGGGTATGGGTAGTTTGATTTGCGCCTGCTCTCCCTTGCCGAATGGGGGCATGGGCGATGTCTGCCTGATAGGCACAGGCCCCGTCTGCACCCTTCCAAAGGTCTGTTCGAGCAGGGGCAGCAGCGATTCGGCGGGCAGGTCGCCCACCAGCATCAAGCACATGTTGGATGCCACATAGTATTTCTTGAAGAACGCCTCCATGTCGCTCAGTCGCGGGTTCTTCAGGTTCTCTGTCGAGCCGAGCACGGGGTAGGCGTAGGGCTGCGTCTTGAACACGGCGCGCATCACGGCGTTGTAGGCGGCATGCAATCCGTCGGCAGCACGGTTCTTCTCTTCATACACGTTCTCCAGCTCGCCTTGGAAGCCTCGGAACACGGGGTGCATCAGTCGCTCGCTGCACAGCCAGCACCACTGCTCGATATACTGGGGCAGAAACGTGTTGTAGTAGACGGTCATGTCGGTGCTGGTGCCAGCGTTCAGTCCCGTTCCACCGTATTTCGCGATGAGTCGGCTGAACTCGTTGGGTATGGCATATTCGGCGGCGCGCAAGCTCAGTTGGTTGATGTGCTGCTGAATGGCACTGCGGCGTGCTGCGTCGGTGGTCTGGCTCAGCAGGTTGTATTGAGCCGAGATGCTGTCGAGCCAAGGCTTCTCTGCCGCATAGTCGACGGTGCCCATGCGGTCGGTGCCTTTGAACATGATGTGCTCGAAGTAGTGGGCGATGCCCGTGTCGGGGCAGTCCTTGCCGCCGGCATTCACCACCACGCTGCCATAGATTTTGGGCTGCGAGTGGTCTTCGTTCAGCCACACGGTCATGCCGTTCGTCAGCTTGTACTCCTTCACCTGCAGGGCGGGCACTGTCGTCTGCCCCCATGTGGCGACAGCAGCCAGCAGAGCCACTGCCATGGATAGCATGTTGTTTCTCATCATTGCTTTCGTTGTTACGAATTGTTGGGTGCAAAGTTACGGCAAAACGTCGAAACCACCAAACAATTACGTTGTGAACATAAGTTTTTTCGGCACCGCCGACGAGATGGTCGGCGCACAGCGGCCGTGGCAGCGGCGGGAAGGCTCGTTTGCGTAGAAAAAAAAAGGCAAAAAGCGGCTCCGCATGTCGGAGGGCGATGGTGGTGGGAATGATGGTCAATGCCGTTTAAAAAATTGACGTTGACTTTTGAAAATTTGGCGTTGACTTTTTAAAATTTGGTGGCGCTTTTTAAAAATCCCACGCCCTGGGATTTTTATGTTTCATTGGCGGCATCTTTTTTTTTCTTCATTTTTTTTGCCTTGGATGATGTTATTCCGAAAAATAATCGTTAAATTTGCACGCAAAAGTTGTAAGCATGAAAAGACTATCATTATTGGCCCTGCTCTGCGTGGTGGCCGTGGCAGCATCAGAAGCCCAGATTCAAACCAATGCCGGCGTGCAGTATCTGCAGTGCATGCCTAAGGACGTGTCGACCGATTTCAGCGACCTCAGCAACACCTATTTCCTTGCCGACTCACTCGCCGCTTTCGACCGGGCGAAGGGCGAAGGGCTGGTGCAGTGGAAGCGCTATCGCTTGTCGCCCCGACAAGCCTTCAACCTGAACGGCTATTGGCCGGTGCGCATGCAGATGCTCGACTTCCCCGATGCGGCCTATGACAACGACCCCGCGCTGCGCCTGAGCATCGAGTTCATATCGCCTCGCACGGCGCGCATCCGTATGCTCACTACCCCCATCGTGCCCGACAACACCGATGCCGACGACCCGATGTTTGGCCCTGCGTTCACGGTGCGCTACTACTCTGATGTCAACGGTAAGAAGCTCACCACGCCATCGTGGCCCTCGTCTGACGATGGCCGAGCCATCGTCTACAAATCCGACTGCGGCAGCATCGAAATCCAGCGCTACCCCTTCCGTATAGTGCTGAAGGATGCCCGTGGGCGTGTGCTCACCCAAACGCGCCACATCATCGACAACGACTCCACGCAGGTGAAGCTGCTGCCCTTCTCGTTCATCAAGCGCGGCAGCGACAACTCGCGCTCTGTCAACCCCGTGTTCCTGCTCTCGCCTGGCGAGCGCATCTATGGCTGTGGCGAGTCGTTCACCTCGTTGAATAAGGTGGGGCAGAAGGTGCACCTCAGCGTCACCGACCCGCAGGGCCCTGAAACCGACGGCATGTACAAGCCCGTGCCCTTCTACTTCAGCAATCGTGGCTATGGCATCTTCATGCACACGTCGGCACCCGTCACCGCCGACTTCGGTGCCTCGTATATCGGTGCCCAGCGCCTGTTCATGGCCGATGAGCAGATAGACCTATTCGTCTTCTTTGGCGAGCCGAAGGACATCCTCAACGAGTACACCAACATCACGGGCAAAAGTCCCATGCTGCCACTCTGGAGCTTCGGCACGTGGATGAGCCGCATCACCTACTTCTCGCAGCAGGAGGGCCTCGACATTGCCAAGAAGCTTCGCGACAACCGTATCCCCGCCGACGTCATCCACTTCGACACCGGCTGGTTTGGCACCGACTGGCAGTGCGACTATGAGTTTGCCCACGACCGCTTCCCCTCGCCCGAGAAGATGCTGAAGCAGCTGGCGCAAGACGGTTTCCACACTTGTCTGTGGCAGTTGCCCTACTTCACTCCCAAGAACCGCTTCTTCCCCGAGATTGTCAAGAACAATCTCCACGTCAGGAATGCCACGGGCGGCATGCCCGTTGAAGATGCCATCCTCGATTTCACCAATCCCGAAACCGTCAGCTGGTATCAGTCCAAGATTTCGGGCCTGCTGAAGCAGGGCGTCTCCACCATCAAGTGCGACTTCGGCGAGGCCGCCCCCTATAATGGCATCTACCACAACGGGCGTGGTGGCCTGTATGAGCACAACCTCTATCCCCTGCGCTACAACAAAGCCCTGTGGGAGGCTGTCAACCGCCAGCATTTCGGCGAGGGCATCATCTGGGCCCGCTCGGCCTGGGCTGGCAGTCAGCGCTATGCCCTGCACTGGGGCGGCGATGCGGCCACTAATAATATTGGTATGCTGGGCGACCTGCGTGGCGGTCTGAGCTTTGGCCTGAGCGGCTTCTCGTTCTGGAGCCACGACATGGGCGGCTTCGTCACCGCCTCGCCCGAGGACATCTATCGCCGTTGGCTGCCCTTCGGCTTCCTGTCGAGCCACACCCGCGCCCACGGCGCACCGCCCACCGAGCCGTGGCTCATCAGCGAGTCGTTCACCGATGCCTTCCGTCAGTGTGCCGAGATGAAATACAAGCTGATGCCCTACGTCTATGCCCAGGCGAAAGACTGCTCCGAGCGAGGGCTGCCCATGGTGCGCGCCCTGCTGGTGGAGTTCCCCCACGACCCAGGTGCCTGGCTGGTGGAGGATGAGTATCTCTTTGGCAGTCAGATGCTCGTGGCCCCGCTCATGGAGAGTGGCAACAGCCGCATGGTATATCTGCCCTCGCAGGAGGCTGGAGGGAGCCTCAAGTGGATTGACTACCAGACGGGGCGCGTCTACAGCAGTGGCTTCCAGACCATCGAGGCTGGCCCCATCCCTGCCATCATCCTTATTCGCGACGGCAGCATCATCCCCCATGCCCCATTGGCACAGCGCACCGACCAAATCAACTGGAACGCCATCGAACTGAAGAAGTACAAGGCCAGCGCCACCCGCTGCACGGGTCTGCTCTTCAAGCCTGGCGACACCAAGATACAAACCATAGAAAAATAGGGACACGATGATAAGACGAGCAAGGAAAGAAGACATCAAGCGCATCATCGAGCTGCTGCATCAGGTGAACATGGTGCACCACGTGCTGCGCCCCGACCTGTTCAAACCCCACACCACCAAGTATAACGAGCAGGAGCTGGAAGGCTTGCTCGGCGACGACAGCAAGCCCATCTTCGTCTGCGATGATGAGGGGATGGTGTGGGGCTATGCCTTCTGCCAGGTCAGTGAAGTCAAGAACCATCTGCTGTTGCAAGACATCAAGATGTTGTATATCGACGACATCTGCGTCGACGAGGTGGCGCGGGGCCGGCATGTGGGCAAGTCGCTCTACGAGCATGTCGTCAGCTATGCCCGCTCCATCGGCTGCGACCACATCACCTTGAACGTTTGGGAGGGCAACACCCCCGCCCTGCGCTTCTATCAGAGCATGGGCATGCAAGTGCAGAAGACCACGATGGAGGTGATATTGTAGCTATAGATGCTATAGATTCTATAGAAACTATAGAGACTATAGAAACTATAGATACTATAGAAAGCACGCCCATCCGCAGAGGTGGCGGTTGCTGGGCAACGGCAAAGGGGTGGGGACTGCATTGCTCTCTCGGTGAAAGAGCTGCAGACCCCACCCCTGCCCTTGCAGATGGTGCGCGAGGAATTTACCTTGCGATGCGCTTGGTGGTGGTGCCGTCGGCATGGCGCACAATCTGCAGTGCGCCCTTGGTGCTGTGGCTGCCCACCCTGCGGCCTGTCAAGTCGTAGATGTCTTGTGTCTTGTGGGTTGAGGATTGAAGGGCGTTGATGGCTGCGTCGATGGCACCCTCGGTGACGTGAGCCTTGTTGGCATTGCACACGATGTTCTTTGCGGGGTTCTCGTCGTCGTAGTCGTAAATCATGGCGGCCACGCTCAGCTCCTCGGGCTTGTAGTCGGTGCGCATGCGGAACTGGCACTCGTAGACGTAGCTGCCATCGGGCTGCCACTCCACGATGTCGCCCCACGTCTTGTTGATGGCGCGGCCAGTATGCTGATGGGTCCATTGGCCACTGGCACCTGCCTGGCTGTGGGCCGCAATGTTGTCCTCCACCAGCCACACGGTGATGCGGGCGGGGTTCTCGGTGATGTTCTCCTTCGAGCGGCTGCCCTGCACGAGCACCCTCACCAGCTTCTCCTCAGTGTCGAGCTTGGCCTGGATGTTCACCGACACAAAGGCCGGCTGGCGCAGACTGTAATCGAGAATCGCCTTCAGGTCGTTCTGCGTGTTGGGGATGAACACGGGCGTATGGCCATTTGGGTCGATGGTCCATCGGTCGACCATCATGGCGGGGGCATAGGTGGAGCCGCCCTCGTTGAAATACCACGTCAGGTCTTCGTCGCTCGGGATGGTGAGCCAGTCGGTGTAGTAGGCCGAGTGATGGCAAACTGCCACGACGCTCTCCTCGTAGTGCTCATCCTTCAGGATGTTCGACAGGAACCCGGCCACGCGCGGACAGTTGCTGCACATCTCGGTGGTGAACTCCTCGAGCAGCACGCGGCGGGTGAAGTCTTCGGCCACGATGTCGAAGGTGCGGCTCTGCGTGTTGTCGTCGATGTTCTGGTCGTCGCCCTCGTTCAGCGCGGTGATGGTCACGGTGACGGTGCCCTGTCCCACCTCGTTGATGGCGGGTTCGATGGTGTAGCTGAACGTGCTTTCCTCAAGATAGGGCAGCGTCAGGTCGACGTGCGAATGGTAGACTTGGTCGGTGCAGTCGAAGCGCGTCTCCACGTCGAAGCCCGTGATGGTTTGCAGGGCCACGTTTTTCACCGTGCCCTCAATGGTCATCTGTCCACGCAGAATGACGTAGTTGTCGGGAGCCGACAGCGAGAGCAGGCGCAGGTTGCGCAGGGGCAGCGCGTCGCCACTCACCATGGCCTCCAAGCACAGCGTGCCCTCGGCCGAGCGGTCGGTCCACTCGGCATCGGTGCCCAGCTGAACCCACAAGGCATTGGCTTGGGGCTTGTCGAGCACCGCCATGCCGTAGTTCGACGAGGTCTGATAGGTGGAGTAGCCAATGTATAGCCCTGTAGTGTTGTCGAGGGGGATGGCATAGGGAGTGTCGAACTTGACGATGTTCCAGCCCTTCACGATGTCGCTCTTCTTGATGCTGGCCTCTGCGAGGTTCTCGCCGTCGAGCCTTTCGCGCACCCATACCTTCATCTCGCTGATGCCCAGCTTTTGTGCCAGTCCCACGCGGATGGAGTCGATGTTGCTGCCTGCGTAGGTCTTCACGTCGCCAGCGGGCAGGTAGATGGCTCCGCTCACCCAGGTGTCTTTCTCTTTTGTGCCAAACTCTTGGTTCGACGCCGTTTGAAGCTCACCGTAGCAGTAGCCCACGCTCACCGAGTTCGTCTGAGCATTGCCCGCCGTGCAGACGGCGAGCAATGCTATCAGAACGGAAAGTGCCTTTTTCATACGAACAGGCTGTTATTGTTTGATCATAAACTTCACCGACTTCACCGAGCCGTCCTTCATGGTCTGGCGCACGATGTTCATGCCGTTGGCAGGACGGCTGATGCGCTGACCGGCAGCGTTGAAGTATTCACGGCTGACAACGTCGTTGTTGGTGGCCTTGGCATCGATGCCAGTGGTGGTGCCGTTCCACTTGTCCATGGTGTAGACGAAGATGTCGTCAATCTTCAGCAGATACTGGCCAGTGCAGTCGTGGTGGCGGAGGGCCAGTCTGACGGTCTTGCCAGCATAGGCACTGAGGTCGCAGGTATGCTCGTGCCACGACATGGTGGGATCCACCTCCAGCGTCTCACTGAAGATGGGAGTCATGTCGTCGAACTTCGTCTCGTCGCTGAAGTCCTCCTCGACGTAGACGCTGTAGTGTTCTTCGCAGAGCACGTTGTGCTGCGATGCATCCCACCATTGCAGTATGGCACCATTATCAGGCACGGTGAATTCGGGCGAGATGACCCAGTTGTCGGGTGTCAGGGCGTTGCCGCTGGCGGTAGAAGCAGAGCCTATGCACTGCACGCCACTGTGGCAGTATTCGGGCTCCTCATAGTACCAGAGGTTGGTGCCCAGCTCCCAATTGTAGCCGTCGCCGTCGTGGTCGATGCTCTGCCATCCGTAGCCATAGTCCTCAAAGTCGCCAATGAGCAGGATGCCCTTCGAACTCATCGACATGCCCTTGACGTCGAGCGTGAAGTCGCCGGCGGTGGTCTTGATGGTCACCTTGTCAGTGAACCAGGTGTCTTCCTCGCCGATGGTTTCATCCACGTATTCAACGCGGCCACTTGCATCGAGATGTACGCCAGGATAGAATACCAACTGGACGTTGAGCGTGTTGTTGAACGAAGCTGAATAAGTGGGAAGAATCGAGAGGAACGGAGAGTTCTCGCTCTCAGCCTCAAAGCCCGTCACGCTCAGCGGATTGCTGCCGGTGTTCTTCAGCTGCACATTGACGGTGGTGTAGCGGTCGTAGCCTACGTAGGTGGGTGCAAACTCAATGGGACCCTCGGTCAGTAGCTCGGCACCGTTCTCCTTGAAGTCTTCCACGTGCAGGCGGATATTACTAATCTCCAAGCGGTTCTTGCCATAGGTCACACCGTCGCCATTGTGAATGTAACGGAAGGTGAAGGAGTGGCTGCCAGGCTCATTGGTCAGGAAGGAAGCCCAGAAATCATCATCGCTGAATATGTGCGAGCTGGCATCGCCGCCATTTTCGACATCATCGGCATAAGCCTGCTTCTGTCCCATGTTGCCATAGCCACCGAGAGGATAGTGGTTCGCGTACACGAGGGCAAAGTCGCCATTGATATGGCTGTAGTTCTCGTTGTCCACAGGTGTGCCCCAGATGGTTCCGTCCCAAGTGATGTAGCCAATCTTGCCCTCGGGAATGTCGAAACTGAGTGTGAGGTCGGTGCCCAAAGTATACGAATCCTGAGTAGAGGCCACGTTGTCCTCGTTGTAGCAATCGATGTTGTAAGCCTTGCCATCCTCCACGATGAAGGGGCTGCTGGGGTTGGTGGAGAAAGTGATGTACTCGGCACCCTCGGTCACAATCTGCGAGAAGTCGGGCTGGTCAATCACTGTGGCCTTGGCTGTTGCAGTGAACGTGCCGGCAGAGGTCTCTATGGTGAATGTGGCGGTCTTGACGCCCGATACGTTCGTCGAGAAGTAAACGGGGATGACGAGGTCGCCAAGCGTGCCCACTTCTTCATCCTTCATTTCCACCAAGAACTCAGCATTGTCGCTCGCTACGCTTAGCAGCGTCAGCTTGTTCGAGCCACGGTTCTGGATGACGATGGACTTTTCGCCGTCAACGCTGGCACCAGGGTTGAGGAGGAAGAATCCGAAGTCCACCTCAGGAGTCTTCACCACAGCCACATTGTTGTCGGGCTGCAGCAAGTCTAAGTTGAGGTCGCGGATGTAGAGGCCGTCGTCTTCGTAGTTCGAGGCATACTGGGCTTGATGCTGGAAGCGGATGACGTGCGTGCCAGGGGCGAACTCCTTCTCTGCACTGGCATCGCCCTCATACTGCAAAGCAACTTCGGCCTGACCCTCGATGTCGTCGACAAACCAGCCTGCAAGGTTGTAGACTGAATAGCGGAAGGCTGGGTTGTTCTTGTATTTGCCAATCCACGACAACGTGCCAATCTGACCCTCAGGCACGGTGAAGTACACATCCAGGTTGCTGGTCATCTTGCGGCCCTTGACACCCGACTTTGCCCATGTCACGTTCTCCTCGTCGGTCATCACCTCCCAAGGCCCCTCAATATTGGTCTTGAACGTAAAGTCGCCATTCTTGACGACAGGCGAGAAGTCGGGGGCGGGGACTATTTGGCCACTGAGCACCACGTCGAAGCTGCCTTCAGCATTGATGCCCTCGTAGGCGATGGTGCCGATGCCCTCCACGTCGTCGGTCAGGCCTTTACCCACCAGCGTAAACACGATGTCCTTGATTTCACCAGACTCAATCTCGCCGGTGAAGTTCTTGCAGACGATATAGTCTTCGGGATCGCTCTCCACGTCGACCACATAGCTTGCTGTGGCACCACCGAGGTTGATGACCTTCACCGATGAACTTATTTCTTCGCCAATGAAGCATTTGCCCAAGTCCAAGTTCGTCTTGGCCACCAGCAGCGAAGCGTCGTCGCCTGGCAGGTTGATGATGAATTGGCGGTAGACGGCATTCGTGCCATAGGTGTACTGCCCGTAGTAGGTGGGCAGGGCGATGGCATAGCGCGATGTCATGCGGGTGATGGTGCCGTCGTTGGCAGTCTCCACGTCGAAGATGACGCTGCCATTAGATGTCATCTGTCCGGCTGGACTCACCTCACCGCTAATCACAGTGAGGAACGAGCCGTTGCCGGTGGCCACCACGGTGCCATTGGCTCCCGATGGGGCGGCAATGGTCACGGTCTTGGCATCAGCGTCGTAGACACCCGTGACCACCTCGTCGTAATAGGGATTCCATTCGGGCGACAGTGCCTCAACATGGAACAAGTGCTCAAACTTGACATCGGTTCCATCGACGGTCACATCGATGTCCCAGACGCTGAAGTCGCCACCCTCGTAGACGAAGGAGTAGTCCACCGTGTGGCTTTGGGCAGCCACCAGATACTTCACCGGCTCAGCATCCGTGCGTTTCTTGGCCTTGGTCATGCCGGCCCTGCGCAGGGTTGTTGTCGTGGTCTTGGCTGCCTGCTCGCGAGCAAAATCGTCCAACACTTTCTGCGAATTCACTGGATTCAGGTCCAATGGATTTGCCACTACGGGCATCGTCTTTTGGCCACTCCGCTGCTGGGCCTGTGTGGCCGTGAGCGAAAGGAACGCCATTACAAATAGTAAAATTTTCTTTCTCATAAATAATTGTTTAGTTAAATAATGGGTTAATTAGATATAATTTTGTAATTTTGCAGCCAAAATTACGAATATTTGATGAAAATGTCGTCGTTTGCCCCTCATAAATATGTGCCTATTCCCGAATGGGCACAAAAAAGAGCCTTTTTTGCCATCCTTTTCGCCTTCACAGCGCTCTGTGCCTGCGCTGCACAGGAGCACAAGGAGATGGAGAACCTCTATCGGCAGTTGGGGGATACGCCTTCGGATGAACTCTACAAAACAGGGCGCGGATTCCTGGAAGAGAACAAGCTCGACGAGGCCATGGTGTGCTTCTCTATCGTAGGCAACCGATACTCGCCCAATATGACTGACGAGGAAAAACGCCTCTGCGCCTACTCGCTGAACAACGCCGGAGGCATCTCGCAGCTCAGGTCGAACTACTCCATCGCCTTCTCCTACTTCAAGAAAGCCATACAGATTGCCGACGAACCCATCTACCAAGCTTATAACAACATTGCAGGCATCTACCTCTTTTACAACGACTACAAGAATGCCCGCCAATATCTGACGCAAGCCTTTGACATCAGTTTGGAACAGAAGAACTGGGAGTCGCTTTCCAATTCGCTCCAGAACCTTATCTTCCTCGGTTGGAAGATGGACAGCCTGGCATCGCTTCAACCCCAGATTGAGCGCTATCGCTCTGTCGACAGCATCCCGCCCAGCCTCAGTGGCTACACCATCGGCATTGCCGACGGGACCATAGCCGCTTCGAAAGGACAATATCGCGAGGCTATCCGAATCTTCAGCGGCATCATCAATGCCGACAGCACCATCCTGTCTGCCAACCACTTCGTTTATAATACTCCCCTCTACATCGCCAAGTGCTACATGGCACTGAAAGATTACCCTCTGGCGATGCAATATCTAAAAACGGTGGAGGAAGAGATGCGGCGCATCGACGATTATTATATGTTGATGTACGTCTACAACCTTCAGATAGAGTGCTGCCAGCAGGATGGCAACGCCGAGGGGGCGCGCAAAGCCAAGTACGACCTGTTGAACCTGAAGGATTCTATCAACACC
>JAEEGG010017611.1_pt1 | contig 14664 bp, 14 predicted proteins | sample 9134161 | NCBI WGS metagenome assembly JAEEGG01 (sample SAMN16246543, study PRJNA631951) | gut metagenome | biome: gut microbiome; feature: rumen; material: CR-attached | host: Bos | place: Iran: Karaj | collected 2018-10
TGGCATTGGATCCGTCAGTGAAGGATGTTACCGGAGAATATTTTTATAAATGTAAGATCGCCCGGTCATCCAAAAGGTCCAAGGATATGGGACTGGCCGCGAGATTGTATGCCTTTACGAAGGAATTGGTGGAGTGAGGAAAATATATGAAAAACACGAACGAAGATTATAAAAAACTGGTGGAGCATTGGAACAATGTGTTCCGATTGACGGAGGAAGACCGGGAAGCCGGTGAAAATGCGGGAAACGAGACCTGGGGGGATGAAGAACTTAAGGAGATGACGCCCTCTGAGAAGCTCTTTTTTGCGGCGACATCACTGGGGAACTGCGAAAAGGTGCTGGATTATGGCTGCGGAAACGGATGGGCCGGGCTAATTGCGGCGAGGAGCGGATGTGAGGCGGTGATATGTGCGGATCCCGCGGAAAATGCTTTGGAGGCCGTGAAGTTATATGCCCGCATGTTCGGCGTCGAAGACAGGATAAAGACAGTCTGCATTGATGAAACCTGGATCGGGAATGTGGAGGATGAGGCATATGACGGGTTGATATGTTCGAATGTGCTGGACGTGATCCCGGAAGATATGGCGGAGGATATAATGAAAAACGCCGCCCGGATCCTTAAGAAAGGCGGGCGGGTGGTCATAGGCATGAACAACTATTTAGATCCTGCATCGGCAAAGAAACGCGGGCTGGATCTGAAAAACGGCAATAGGCTTTACGTTGACGGGGTGCTGAGACTTGTCAGCAGGAGTGACGAGGAGTGGAGCGAGATCCTTGGGAAATACTTTACAGTAGAGCGCCTCGAACATTTTTCCTGGCCCGGAGAGACCAAAGAGGGCAGGAGGTTGTTTTATCTTACTAAGTAGGATCAGATATTGATTGGAGTGCCAACAGGAAATTTACTTGTTGGTATTTTTTTGACCCCCGGGGACGGGGTCAATGGTTCATTTTTACGGGTAATATTGACTCTATGGAGAGAAAACCTTCACAGAGTCACGAAAAATCGAGAAAAAAAACGTTGCAAGCAAGCATATATTGACTCTGGGCCCTAAAACCCTCAGTAGAGCCACAAAAATGACCCCCGGGGACGGGGTTAGTGGTTCATTTTGTTGACTCTGGCAGCAAAAAATCCTCACTGGGTCAAAAAGTCCCGGGAGAAAAACGCTTCCGGGAAGTATTGTGTTGACTCTAGACGCCAAATCCCTCTGTAGGGTCACTAAAATGAACCCCTAACCCCGTCCCCAAAGGCTCAAAAAATGAACCCCTAACCCCGTCCCCGGGGGTCATTTTAGGCGAGGCGGTAGTTTTCTGTGACTATCCCTGCCTCCAGATGCACCAGATTGTCGCAGCAGGAGAGGATGAATTCCGGGTCGTGGGTTACGATGAAGATGGTCTTCCCCAGGGCCTTAAGTTTCAGGATCTCGGCTGCCACTTGCTTCATGTGGAGGAAGTCCAGGCCGCTGGTGGGCTCATCCAGGATAAGGATGGGCTTTTCGGAAGCCACGCCCGCAGCGATGGCGGCACGCTGTTTTTGGCCGCCGGAGAGGGCCATGGGATGAGTGTCTGCGTATTGGGACAGGTCCATGGATTCCAACACCGAAAGGCTGAGTCGGTCCTTTTCTTCTTCGGAAAGCTTTTTGTTTTCCATGCTTAACAGGACTTCGTCCTTGACGCTTTCTGTGAAAAGCTGGTGATTCACATCCTGCATGACCATATAACAATTACGAAGACGCCCCTTGGCCTTAAGGGTTTTGCCGGAAAACTCCAATGTTCCCCTGCATTTCTTTTCAAGGCCGCAGATGTTTCTGACAAAGGTGCTCTTTCCCGCGCCGTTTCTGCCTACGATGGCTGTGACGCTTCCTATGGGAACGGAGAGCTTTGAAATGTTGATGCCGTGTTTCCCGTCGGGATAGGAAAAATTAAAATCCTTAAAGATCAGATCTCCGCCCTTTTGAAGCCTAAAGTCTCCCCCAAAGCAGGTATTTACCTCACTGTTATTCCTCTCAGCTTTTATATCGGAGCCTACACCACTGCCCAGATCCGGCCGGATCAAGGGCCTGATCCCCAGATCCGATGTGTCCTTGAACGTGAGCGAGAGGATCTCCTCTTTACCCATTTCTTTCTTTATAACCCCGTTTTCCAAAATAAGCATACGATCTGCCAACTCCCGGAGGAAGTACAGCCTGTGCTCTGCAATAACGATGGTCTTGCCGGCAGCTTTCCAGGCTGCCAGCACACATTTAAGCCGCTCTATGGCGGTAATATCCAGATTTGATGAGGGCTCGTCCAACACTATCACGTCCGGAGACAGCACATTGATCCCCGCGCAGGCGATGATCTGCTTTTCGCCCCCGGACAGCTCGAAGATGCTGCGATCTAAAAGCCCTTCAATGTCCATTTCATCCGCGGTTTCCACGATCCGGTCCTTTATCAGCCCGGCCTCCACCTTTTGGTTTTCCGCCGCAAAAGCGATCTCGTCCGTGGTGTTTACGTTAAAAAATTGGGACCTGGGATTTTGAAACACACTCCCCACTTGCCTTGCGATGGCATATATTGGCTTGTCAGAAACGCTTTCCCCCTCCATGGTGACGCTGCCACTAAGTTCTCCCTTGTAATAGTGGGGGATAAGGCCGTTGATGAGTCTGGTCACCGTGGTCTTCCCGCAGCCGGAGCTCCCTGTGAGCACCAGAAACTCCCCGGTCTTTATGGTAAGGTTAAAGTCCGTAAGCCCCGCCACAGCCAGGTTTTTTCCCTCCGGATCCACTGTGCTGTAGGAAAACGAGACATTTTTAAATTCAATCATTATTTCTCCTTAAGAAACATAAAATATGACCAGCCCCACCAGACAGGCCCCAACAAAGATCCAATCCCCAATCCTCATCCGGATCTCGCACACATGGGTCCTGCCCCCGGTGCTCAGCCCCTTGGAAAGCGACGCCGCGGACAGTTCCTCCGAGATCCGCACCGTGGACATCATTATGGGCACCAGGATGTATTCGATGTATGTGAAAGGCCCCACCTTCCGGAGGCTGATCTCCCGCATTTTCATGGCGTCGTGGATGCTGGCATATTCTTCCGCAAGAGTCGGGAAAAACCGAAACATCACCGACAGCGGAATGGTGATCAGATAGGGCACATGCATCCGCTCCATGGCCGTGATAAACTGGCTGACGGAGGTGGACTGCACCGTGTAGTAGCCCACCATGTAGCAGGGCGAAAACCTGGTGATCACGCCGCACACGATCATAACCGCCAGATTTGCCCCGCCCCGAAGTCCCGGGATGATGTAGCCTTCGCAATAAATGGCAAAACCAAGCACCAGGGCATATATTATCGCGACCCTTACCTTTTTTACTGAAAGCAGTAGCAGGAAGGACACAGTCGCACAGACGGACCGCATGATAAAGGCGATACCCTCCGGATTCCCGCTCATCATTACCAGAGATACAGTGATGAGCAGGGCAAATTTGGTCCGGGGATCAAGGGTCAGTAGGGTATTATTGGCTGTTCCCGAAAACGACGGTCCCATTATGCCATACCGGCCTTACGGAAATGTTTCTTTAACACCTTTGCGCCAAGGAGGCCTCCGATAAGTCCGCCCACAAGGCACATGGCGATCATGGAGAAGAACACCCAGGTAGGAGTGTATGACTCTATCGCGTCAACATATGCCTGACCGTAACCGCTTACAAGGCTGTTCAGATAATCTTCACGGAAGCCGAAGAAGAAAGCGATGAGCATGCCCAAAATCCAGAGGCTGAAGGTGGAGGAACCAATGACGCAGCACTTGATGCTCTCGTATTTGCCGTATCTTAAGACAAATTCGGTGAGGAGGCCTGCGCCGATGCAGAAGAAGAAAATGGGATAGGGATGACCTGTTATAAAGAACAGGATGGCAATGATCAGGGAAGAGATGGTGATCATTCCGAAATGCTTTATCTTTGAGAAGTAGAGCATGAGCGGTATGCCTGCAAAAATGGGTGCGATCAGGGGCATGAAGACCATGAAGATGGGAATGAAGCCCAGGCACCCCGCAGCAAAAGCAACAACAAAGTAAAGGGCGGTAAATACACCCACTGTTATAAGATCTTTAACATCAAAACTCTTTTTCATATTGTTTCTCCATAATTTATTTATTTGACCAGCTGTTGCAGGTGTTTCTCTTATTGACCATGTTGCAGTAGATACCCTGCTTTTCCATTAGTTCCTTGTGGTTTCCGGATTCTGCGATCCGGCCGTCGCTTATGACAAGGATCCTGTCTGCGTCGGCGATGGTGTTGAGCCTGTGGGCAATGACCAGCAGAGTCTTTCCCTTACAAAGCTCTGAAATGGCCTGTTGAATATATCTTTCATTGTCCGCATCCACGCTTGCGGTAGCTTCGTCAAGGATGACGATGGGAGAATCCTTTAAGATACATCTTGCAATGGAAAGTCTCTGAGCCTGACCGCCGGAAAGACTTGCACCGCCTTCTCCGATCACGGTTTCAAAGCCGTTGGGCAGTTCCATGATGAAGTCATAGCATCTGGCTTTTTTGGCAGCCTCCATCACTTCCTCACGGGTAGCTTCGGGTTTACCCAGGGCGATGTTGTTGTAAACCGTATCCTGGAAAAGGTAAACTCTCTGGAATACCATGCTGATCTTCTCCATCAATGTGGCAAGAGGAAGTTCCCTGATGTCCGTGCCCTGCAGCAGGATCTGACCGCTCTTAACGTCCCAGAATCTTGCCATGAGGCTAGCGATAGTGGATTTTCCGCCGCCGGAAGGGCCTACCAGAGCCACCATTTCATTCTTGTTCGCCTTAAAAGATACATTCTTTAAAATATCCTTTTGGGCATATGCAAACGTGACGTCCTTGTATTCGATCACCGGTGAGGAATTATTCTTTAAGACAGCTGTTCCGGAATTATCCATTTCCTTTTCAGCAAACAAAGCCTCGATCCTGTCCATGCAGGCGTTCATTACCGTAAGACGGGCGATCTGACCGTAGAATGCCCTGATGGGCATGAAAAGGTCGAAAAGGCAGAGCATCATTCCTATATAATAGGTAAGAGGGATGACGTCTGTGAAGTATAAGCAGGATGCGACCGCAAGGATCAGCACGGTACCCAGGCCGTAAATGAGATTAATTCCCATCTGCCAGGGGGCGTGATCATATTCAAATTTAAGATTGGTCTCGCAGTTCTTTTCAAAACTATCAGTCAGTTCCTTTGACTTGTCTCCCATAAGATTGTAGGTCTTTATAAGGCCTATTCCTTCGGTAAAGTCCAAAACCGCGGAAGTTTGTTCTTCCGTAACCGCCTGTCTTTCGGCGGAATGATACAGAGTGTTCTTCTTCATGGCAAGTCCCAGAAGGAGCATGAGGCATGTGACAAGAATGGATATTAAGCCAAGTCTCACGTCAAAGAAGAACATAAAGATTATCATGATGATCTGTGAAAAGATGTGGCTCATGAGTTCGGCGATGACCATCATGCAGTTTTCTTCGATAAATACCATGTCTGTGGAAAGCACTGAACTTATCTTTCCGATATTTCCTTCAGTAAAGTATCCCATCGGAAGATGACGAAGATGGTCACCCAGTTTCATTCTCATGTCAGCAAATATCATATAGCCGGCACCGCTTTGCAGTCTGTCCGCCATATGCTGGAAAACCGCCTGCAATGCAACTCCCGCCACCAGAAGGATGGCGGTGGTCAGGCAGATCTTTTTGGTGATGGTGCCTTCCAAAAATACACTTACTATAAAGTAGGTAAGCACGATGGGCAGCTTTTGCAGCATTCCCTTTATAAAGAACAGGGCAAATGCACCGTAGACCCTTCCCTTATATTTTCCGGTTATACCCAGAATACGTCCGATAAGTCCTATCATGCGCCCACCTCATTTCCTATGGTCCAGCCTCTGCTTGCTTCGCTGTTTTCCCATAAATTCTTATAAACCTTGTCGGAGTCGAGCAGTTCCCTGTGAGTACCTTCCGCGATGACGGAACCTTCTTTCATTACGCAGATCTTATCGGCATTAACAATGGTCTGAAGTCGATGAGCGATGACCACAACGGTCTTTCCTTTGATGATCTCGCCGATGGCTGCATTCATCTTTTCTTCGTTCTCGGGATCTATGAAAGCGGTGGCTTCATCCAGTACTATGATGGGGGCATTCTTAAGGATGGCTCTCGCCAGGGATATACGCTGCCTTTCTCCGCCGGAGAGCATCTTTCCGCCGTCTCCCGCCATGGTGTCTATTCCCTTGGGGAAGCGGGCCAAAAATTCCGAACATTGAGCCTTGTCTGCTGCCGCCATCACTTCTTCACGGGTAGCATCAGGCTTTCCAATGAGGATGTTTTCATAAAGGCTGGTGTTAAACAAAAACTGTTCCTGGGAGACATAAGAAATGTTATCGTTGAGTGTTTCTATGCTCATTTCGGTAATGTCCTGACCGCCGATCGTGATGCGGCCTTCGTTCAGATCGTAGTAGTGCACCAGAAGCTTTGCCAGAGTGGATTTTCCGCTTCCGGACTCGCCCACCAGCGCTGTGAGGGTGCCTTCCTTAAGCTCCAGAGAGAGACCGTGGATAACCTCCGAGTCTTTATATGCAAAGCGGACATTCTCGAACCTTACGTCGTGGGAAGTGCCGTTGAAGGCCTTGGATCCGGTCTTTAAAGGGGTGTTGTCCATGGCCTTTTCAATCTCGTCGATCCTGTAGTTAAGCTGAGGGAACTTGCCCATAAAGGACAGGGCCTTTAAAAGCGGGGCTCCGATGGAAAGAGAGAGACAGAAGACCAGAACAAGGGCGGACAGGGTGGCGCTGCCGCTTATCACCATCAATGTGCCCACGGGAAGCATCACCAGGGCAACACAGGGGATAAGGGCGCTGTAAAGAGCCATCCAGGGCCAGCAGACCTTGTACCAGGCGAGAGTGAAATCCCTGTAGTTCTTGATATCGGTTTCGAAACGTTTGTAGGACTCGCCCTCGCGGCCGAAAACCTTCACGACTTCCATTCCGTTCACATACTCGATGATGGTGGCGTTCATCTTTGCTGCCGCGCTGTAGTAGGCGTTCATTCTTTCCATGCCACGCTTGAACATCATCCCCATGGCGAAAATGCCCAGAGGAAGAGAGCAGAGGGAAAGAAGGGCCAGTCTCCAGTCCGCGATGAACATGAATATAAGTGAGATAAGGGCCATGCCCAGGTTTGAAAGTCCCTCGGGAATGGCGTGAGCCAGCAAAAGCTCCACCTGTTCTATGTCATCCGTAAATAACTTTTTGATCTTACCGTTCCCCATGTCCTGTATTTCCCCGAGAGACTGTTTTTCCAGCTTTCTCTGCAGGGATATACGGATATTCTTTAAGGTTCTGTAGGCGCATTTGTGTGAGTATTTCAAACCCAGCACATACAAATACGCGTAAGCGATCTCGCAGACAGCAATGATCACAATGTGCACCGTAATGTATTGCACATCGATCTTTTCACCGTCAAGGAGAGGCTTTATAAGGCGGTACACCATAAAAAAAGGTATGGTGGAGGCTATAAGGCCCAAAAACATTACCACCATCGCCATGTAGGTGTAACGAATGTTCTCGCCCATATAGGGCTTGATCTTTTTAAACATTGTTTACTTAACCTCATTTTTCTTAAGCATGATTGCGTCGTCCCATCTGTAAAACCTGCAGATCACTTTACAATATTCCTTGATATCCTCAAGGGACATGTCGTGGATAAAAGGTTCGCAGATGCCTGTCCAGAAGGAGGATATAAGCATGTGGAATTCAAGCGTGGTCAGATCCGCCCGGGCTATGCCGCGCTTCTTTGCTTCCGCGTAAAACTTGTCATAGGCAAAGCTCATTCCCAGAACGAAGTCGTGACTGAAATTCTCGTATCTGGTACCCGCAGCTTTACTTATCAGCAACTTAAATTTGTTTCTGCCGGCGCACAGCATCTCAAACAGTGGGACCATATTTTCGTAAGTCATAATCCATGAGGCATATATCTCCTCGTCGCTTAAGGCTGAAAAATCCGTCACGGATCTATTGGCCAAAAAGTCCGTGAGTTTTGTCACAACCTCATCCACAACCCCGCAAAACAGGTCTTCCTTCCCCTTGTACCTCTTGTACACCGCGCCGGTGGTTATCCCCGCGTTTTCGCAGATGTTTTTAAGCTCGGCTTTAAGAAAGCCCTGCTTCAAAAACTCATCCTCCGCAGCCGCAAGAAGCCTCGGATCAATGCTTTTATCAGATATTGCCATGATATTCCCCTTTCTGAAAATTGGATTATCGATAATTCGATTATTAAATTAGCATAGGCTAACTCAGCTGTCAAGAAGAAATTGTTAAATAATAAACAAAAAGTGAACCATGGGGACGGGGTTAGTGGTTCATTTTGAAGAAATACACCCTCCTATTTCTGCAAAACAGCTGTTTATCCGAGGCGATAGATGGGCTATAATGCAGCCATAGACATCGAACGAAAGGTTCGAGGAGGGAGAAAAAATGTTATTCGGATTTTTAGGTGCTATGGCGGCTATATGCCTGTTGCTTTTTCTTGGCTTTTGTTTTTCAGGCGCGTTGTTCGCTTTCATATTCTGGTTATGCATAAAATTGCCTCTGTCCCTGTTCTTCTTTATCGTAGGAACATTGCTTTGCTGCACGATCATCCTTATACCTTTGGGGATCATGTGCTTCAAGATAGGCGGAGGTATGCTGGTTCCGGGTATTTAAATAATAAAGCTTATATCACAGTGTTTCATGTTTGATCCTCTCAAATGGTGCCACGGTAAGTAACTGCGGCGCCATTTTTTTGAACCTTTGGGGAACCTTTGGGGACGGGGTTATAGGTTCATTTTTGGGGAATATTGACTCTGTCGCGAGAAATCCCCTGTAGGGTCACAAAAATGACACCCGGGGACGGGGTTAGCGGTTCATTTTGTTGACTCAGATGGCCAAAATCTTATGTTGGGCCACAAAAATGACACCCGGGGACGGGGTTAGCGGTTCATTTTGTTGACTCAGGCGGCCAAAATCTTACGTTGGGCCAAAAAGTCTTAAGACAAAAACGCTTCCGTAAAGCATTGCTTTGACTCTAGATGCAAAAACCCTCTGTAGGGTCACAAAAATGAACCCCTAACCCCGTCCCCGGGGTTCATTTGTGGGGAGAAATTTCCCCATGGGGTGGTGTATCATTAAGACAACAAAGAGGGAAGCACACATGAAAGGAGAGCCACCATGAAGGGATATGCGATCGAGAGCGGATATATGGGATATGTGAACGGAAGATACGAGCTTTTTGCAACGGAAGAAGAATATTACGAATTCATGGAGGAGAATAATTAAACCTTAATTTAAGGAAAAATGTACGATAGTTGCATTTTAGGCCTTTATTTGTTATAATACCCTCGTATGACTTATTGGAAGGTACCTACGAGGTTTAGATAAATGAAAAATGAAATAAAGAATGTTATGGACATTGCGGTGGAGCGAGGCGAAGTCGCAGGTTGCAATGCCCTTATTATATCAGGCGGAAGAGAGATCGCCTATGCCGAGAGCGGATATAAAAATGTCGAGAGGAAGACACCTTTTGAGAGAGATACGATAATGAGGCTCTATTCCATGTCCAAGCCCATTACCTCCGCTGCGGTCATTATGCTTATGGACAGGGGGATGATCGACCTTGGCGATGCGGTAGGTAAGTTCATTCCTTCATTTTACGATGCACATGTTGCGACACCGGCAGGAAGAGTCAAAGCGGATCGGCCGGTAACGTTAAGAGATTTATTGAATATGGCTTCGGGAGCGGTTTATCCCGGGAATTCCACAGCGGCTGAATGTCAATCCGCTGCTCTTTTTGATGAATTGATCAAAAAGCTGGGAACTGCAGACGAGATGAGTACGATGGAGCTTGCCGAGAGGATCGGGAAGCTGGATTTTGATTTCCAGCCCGGAGAGATTTTTAAGTACGGTACAAGTGCGGATATTTTGGGCGCTGTTGTGGAGGTTGTATCCGGAGTTCGTTTCGGCGACTTCCTTAAGAAGGAATTTTTTGAACCCCTGGGCATGGTCGACACGGACTTTTGGGTTCCGGAGGAAAAAAGGAACAGGGTTGCGGATGTATATGACTCGGTGAACGGACAGGTGAAGTTCACGGAAACGGATCACCTGGGCATCAATTATAAGGCAGATCACAGACCGGCCTTTGAGTCCGGCGGAGCAGGTCTGTTTTCCACTTTGGATGATTATTCGCATTTCGCTGAAATGCTTATGAATAACGGAGAATTTAACGGCAAAAGACTGCTTTCCGAAAAGGCAGTCAAGTTTATGACCAACGGAAGCATTGCGCCCTGGCAGCAAAAGGGCCTTGATACATGGGATGGTCTTACCGGTTATACCTACGGAAATCTCCTGAGAGTATTGAGGGATTCTTCCAGATGCCTGACCTACGGTGAAGTGGGCGAGTATGGCTGGGACGGCTGGCTGGGTGCTTATTTTTCAAATGACCCCAAAAACAAGCTTACTATTCTTATCGGTATGCAAAAAATAAATGCCGGTACATGGAATCTTACAAGGAAGATCAGAAATCTGGTCTACAAAGAGGTCAGATAAATGGAAGAGAATAAGAGATATCAGAAGTATTACAACCCTTGCGAGTTACCCAAGGTGACCCTTGCGATTGTAATAATTAATGTTGTTCTTTTTGTTTTGCAAACACATTTTTTTAAATATGATGCATGGAGTCTGTTGGGTATCAACTGGGATAAGCTGGTGGACAAGGAGGTTTACAGACTCTTTACTGCTATGTTTACTCATGCGTCTCTGGCCCATCTGGGCAGTAACATGATCGCGCTTTACGGTGCGGGCATGTATCTGGAAGAAAAAATGGGGGCCAAGAGATTCCTGATCTTTTACCTCCTTTGCGGTGTATTGGGAGAGATCCTGGGCTGTACTCTGGGAGGCTATGTGCTTCAAAAGGAGTACATTTCCGTAGGCGCATCGGGTGCGGTTTTCGGACTTGTGGGCATGCTGATCATCCTTTCATTAAGAAAACAGATGTTCAGGATACCTATGATCAGGATAATATTATTTGTGGCATTGTGTATAACTGATGCCCTGACAGAATCGGGTGTGGACATCTTCAGCCATGCCGGCGGTTTTGTTGTGGGTATTGTGATTGGACTCATTTATTCCTATGTGGTGGGGGAAAAAACCATAGAGGAATGAAAGGAGACGCGATGGATAATTCTTCCGAAGAAATGAAGATGACTTACAGTTCTGTGGTTGCTAAAGACGGAAAGCCTGTAGTGGCAGTACGTTTTGAGCGCGGCAAGGATTTTGCGGAGGCAATACTGCCGGATGTCACCATCAGAAAGAGTAACGGATTCTCAGAGGAAGAGATCGCTGCTCTGGAATTTTATTTGAAAGGCAACAAGAAAGATATAGGGGAAAAGGCTAAGGCGATCACGGGTCTGAAAAATTTCTTTGGTTAATGAAATGAGGAAAGCCTATGAGCAAAGAATGGTGGCGCAACGCGATCATATATCAGATATATCCAAGGTCCTACAAGGACACTGACGGAGACGGAATCGGAGATATTCCGGGCATTATAGAAAAACTGGACTATTTAAAGGGCCTGGGCGTGGACTGCATCTGGCTCAGTCCTGTTTACGCAAGTCCGAATTTTGATAACGGTTACGATATTTCGGATTACAAAGCCATCCATCCGGACTTTGGTACAATGGAAGACTTTGATCGTCTGATGAGTGAGGCAAAGGCGAGAGACATTAAGATCATAATGGATCTTGTGATCAATCACACCTCTGATGAACATGAGTGGTTTAAGAAGGCTCTTGCAGGCGACAAGAAATACAGGGATTATTATTATTTCAGAGAGAAAAGGAACAACTGGGGTTCTTTCTTCGGAGGAAGAACCTGGGAAAAGGTGCCGGGAGAGGACATGTACTATCTCCATCTTTTTTCCAAAAAGCAGCCCGACCTTAACTGGAAAAATCCCGATGTTTACAATGAGATCTGCGACATCATGCGTTTTTGGCTGGACAAAGGTATTGCCGGCTTCAGATGCGATGTCATTAATGTCATATACAAAAATTCTCTTGAAAATGGCAAGAGAAGGCTTGTACTTACCGGTCTTGAGCATTACCTGAGCACCGATGGCTGCCACGAGATCTTGAAGCGCCTGCAGAAGGATGTACTCTCAAAGTACGATGCTTTTACCGTGGGTGAAACCGTAATGGTGGATCCGGACGCTGCCAACCTCCTTATGGGCGAGGACCGTAAGGAACTCAACATGGTCTTTGGTTTCGAGCATATGGAGTGCGATCAGCGAGGAGTTAAGTGGTTCAAGCGCCGCTATTCTCCCGAGAGACTGATAGCTGCTTTGGATAAATGGCAGACCGGCTGCGAGTGGACCGCCAACTACCTGGAAAATCATGACCAGCCCAGATCCGTCAGCCGTTTCGGAGATGCTGAAGACCTTCGTAAAGAAAGCGCCAAGATGCTCTGCGTTCTGAACCTTGCCTTAAGAGGCACGCCCTACATTTACCAGGGTGAGGAGATCGGCATGACCAACGGCGACTTTGACCGCATGTCCGAGATCGAAGATATTGAAAGCAAAAATGTGGCCAAGATCCTTAAAAAGCTTCTCGTTCCTCGGGGCGTGATCAAGAAGATGATCAAGAAGACCACTAGGGATAATGCAAGAACTCCCATGCAGTGGGATCATTCGGTGGGTGCGGGCTTTACCGATGGAATGCCCTGGCTAAAGATCAACGGTAACCACGAGTGGATCAACGTTGAGGACGATGAAAAGGATGAAAACGGCGTCATTGCCTTTTATAAAAATATGATCACTCTCCGTAAGCAGAGCGAAGCCCTGCAGTTCGGTGATTACAGACGGCTGGAAGGCAAAAAGGGAATATATGCCTTTGAGAGAAAGAGTGGCAGCGAAAAGCTGACGGTGATCCTCAACATGAACGGCTACAGCGAGAAAATGCCCGAGATCGCCGGCAGTGTCCTTGTTTCCAACTATGACCGAAAGGACACGGAGGAAATGAAGGACCTTATGAAACCTTATGAGGCACTGATCCTTAAATAAGGCATATCTTTTCACAACACTTTAGGATATGATCATTGACTTGACAAGCCTTGATTGGTAAAATAGTCAAGACACTGTGAATACAGCGGATGAGAATAAAGAAAATACCTGAGAGGGAGTAGTGGCGCTCACACAGCGCGATAAGTCAACAGACCCGGTCAGATAAACGACCTGGCTTATCTTAAACAACGAGACTCGTACAGACCTAATGGGCTGTCACGGGTCTTTTCTTATATCTTAAAAAGCCACGGAGATGTGGCTTACAATACAATCTTTTTTAGGAGGAACCATAAATGGTTTTTGCGATTATTCTTTTTGTGATCACCTATGTGGCGATGATCGTATTTGACAAGTACAGACCTTTCATCGCAATGGGATCGGCTCTTATCTTCATTGTTTCGGGGATGCTTCCTTTAAGCGAGATCTTCCCGGCTCTGGACTTTAACGTCCTCATGATGATCGCCGGTACCATGGGACTGGTTGCACTGTTCTCCGAGAGCAGGATGCCCGATCTTCTGGCAGACATCATTCTTGAAAAAGTGCCCAATGTAAAATGGGCCATCGTAAGTCTGGCACTTTTCGCAGGCGTCATTTCGGCTTTTGTTGATAACGTTTCCACAGTGCTCATGATCGCTCCCGTAGCCCTCATGATCTGTAAGAAGATCAAGATCAATCCCATCCCCGTCATCATCGCCATCGCGGTTTCCTCAAACCTTCAGGGCGCGGCTACACTGGTGGGCGACTCCACAGCCATCATGCTGGGATCCTATGCGGAAATGAGTTTCATGGATTTCTTCTTTTATGAGGGCAAGTTCTCCATTTTCTGGGCTGTTGAGCTTGGTGCCGTGCTTTCCGCACTGATCCTTCTGGTAATGTTCAGAAAAGAAACGGCAAAGGTGCCTCACGAGGAAAGGACTCCGGTCAAGGACATGGTTCCCACCTACCTTTTGGGCGGAGCCATAGTACTTCTCATCATTGCGTCCTTCATTCCCAACACACCCGGCATCACGAACGGCCTTATCTGCTGCACCATGTTTGTGATCGGTCTGGTTTACACCTACTTTAAGCGTAAGGGCGAAGCGAAGGAAGTCATCGTAAATGCTTTTAAGGAGATCGACTTCCAGACCATAGGTCTTCTTATCGGCCTCTTCCTTGTGATCGGCGGTATCAGGCAGATGGGCGTTATCGACTGGGTTGCAGGCCTCATGGCCAAGGCCGGCGGCAGCAACGTTTTCCTGATCTACACCATCATCGTTTGGGGCAGCGTGCTCTTTTCGGCTTTCGTGGACAACATCCCCTTCGTTGCCACCATGCTTCCGGTTATCCAGGGACTTTCCCTGAAGCTGGGCATCGACCCCACACCTCTTTACTTCGGACTTCTTTCCGGAGCTACCCTGGGCGGTAATCTTACCCCCATCGGTGCTTCGGCTAATATAACAGGCATAGGTATTCTCCGCAGGGAAGGCTGTGACGTGAAAAACTCCGATTTCTTTAAGATCGGTATCCCCTTCACCCTGGCAGCCATCATACCCGCATATATCTATATCTGGCTGGTTTACGGTACCTG
>JAEEGG010017612.1_pt1 | contig 14663 bp, 16 predicted proteins | sample 9134161 | NCBI WGS metagenome assembly JAEEGG01 (sample SAMN16246543, study PRJNA631951) | gut metagenome | biome: gut microbiome; feature: rumen; material: CR-attached | host: Bos | place: Iran: Karaj | collected 2018-10
AATATGCTTATGGGATATCCGGCGAATTTTCTGGCATTCCAGTAAAACACTTCTTTTAGGCTTCCCGTCTCAAGAAGATATATGTTAAGTGTGGCCAGAAAAAGAAAGATCGCACCCTGAATTAAAACTCCGCCAATGATCGAAAAGATGTAATAGATCACTTTTACGGGAGTCCATACCACGCCTATCTTTGCGGCCGAAAGAATAAAAAGCAATATTCCTAGTCCGCCGTGCCCCACTGCCGCAAACCAGTCTGCGTTGGCAAAAATCAGCTGATACAAAAGACCTCTGGGCCTTAATATGTATCTGTCGAAACCGCCGGATTTGACGGTGTTTCCGAAGTCTCTTAAGCCCGTAAAGAAAATAATGAGTATTCCGTAGGTTACATATATAAGGCTAAAAAGAAACAGCATTTCATATATGTTCCATCCGTTTAACGTATCAAACTTTAAAAGCGTCAAGAAAACCACTATTATGCTCGTGGCTTCTCTTGCAAAAACAGCAAACGAGCGAAGCAGCGCATCAACCTGATATTGAAACCATGCCCTGAATATCATTTTTGTATATACAGCTGACAGTTTAAATACATCCGATCTCATCTCAACCTCCCTGAACAACGATCTTTTTCTGACCCTTGTTCCATACGATAAAGCCAAAGACCACAAGTACCGCTATCCAAACGATCTGTTTTACAAAACTCATCATTATCTCCGTTCCGCCGATCTTTCCCAGATATATCTGAACGGGAGTAAAATATATCGATTCGAAAGGAGTGAACTTTATCACGCCTTTAAGCCAATCGGGCATGAACCAAAGCGGTATCATCGCTCCCGACAATACGTTTATGAATACGTTCTTTATCGTCATCACTGCCCATACGTTCATAAGCCAGAAAGAAAACATCTGAAACAAAAACGAGATACTCCACAAAACTCCGTACCCAAGGAAGACACTCATTATAAACAATCCGAAGGCTCCGATGCTTATCGGTGCGGCTATTCCGACAAAAACACACGATACGATCATTGCCGGAACAAAATGGAATATCAGTTTAAAGCAGGCACTTCCCAAGTTGTCGGCAAGCATTCTGCCGTGAAAACTTACCGGCAGAAGCATTTCCGTAGCTATACTTCCGTCGATCAGTTTATTTGAAAGATAAAAATCATTTACCACGAAAAACGACTCCATTCCAAGCGACAAAATGAAGTTTGTGGTAACCATTGTCATGGTAATGCCGTCTACCGCTTCACGCCCTCCGTAAAGCGCTCTGTAAATCTCTACGTATATAACAAGTCGTATGAGTGTATTCAATATTCCCATCCAATGGTCGAGCCGATATGCGCTTTTCTGAAGAAAACTTTTTTTCGCAAAGGCCATGTAAGGAGATATTTTCATGCAAAAGCCTCCCCTGTATACATTTTCTGAATGATGCTCTCGATCTCCGGTTCCTTGACGGTAATATCCCTTACACTGTAATTGCCTAGTATCTCATGCATAAGATCGTTTACGTCTATGACATTGTTGTCAAAAGTAAAGCTCACTCTTCTGTCCGGCTTGTCCTCAATAACCACGTCTTCTATCGGTCTTACCTTAGTCTCTTCATTGAATTCTGCAATAAGTTCCCTTGTTGTCCCGTATTTGCTTCTGATATCATGAAGGGAACCGTCATACATGATCGAACCTTTATCGATGATGATGAGTCTGTTACATGTCTGCTCAATATCCTGCATGTCATGAGTTGTAAAGATCATCGTAACTTTATCTTTTTCATTGAGTTCCTTTATAAAGCTTCTTATCGTCTCTTTTCCGATGATATCGACACCGATGGTGGGCTCATCAAAAAAGACTATCTCGGGGGAATGGAGAAGCGATGCCACAATGTCGGAACGCATTCTTTGTCCCAAAGAAAGCTGTCTTACGGGCTGATTTATGAATCCACTCATATCAAGCATTTCCGTAAAACGACTGAGATTCTTCTTATACTTCTCATCCGGTATACGATAGATCGCCTTTAAAAGTTCAAAGCTGTCAATCACCGGAAGATCCCACTGCAGTTGTGACTTTTGTCCGAACACGACTCCGATGTTACCCACATATTCTTTTCTTTGTTTGTAGGGAGAATAACCTCCGACGCTGATACTTCCGCTGTCGGGGCAAAGAATGCCTGAAAGCATCTTTATCGTTGTCGACTTTCCTGCACCGTTCGGGCCTATAAATCCAATCATTTCACCCTTCTCGATGGTGAAACTTATATCTTTAACGGCTTCTTTATACTCAAATTTCGGAACAAACATGTTGGCGATCATTCCGGGTATGCCCGAATTTCTCTTATTCACCTTAAATGTTTTTGAAATATCTTTAACTTCAATAAAACTCATCTTTTTCTTCCTCCCTTTATGCTCTCTCCGAGCCCCGATCTGCGGATGTTTACGGACTTAACGCTTGTCGTTTCGCATATCCGTTCAAGCACCTCTTTGGACGAGACATGGTTTGAGTTGTACCATATATTCATTTTCCCGTTCTCGATAGTCATTTTCTCGACTTCGATATCGGAAATATCCGGAGACCGTCCCTCGTATTCAACCGCGCACACCTCCATAGGCACCAGTCTTTTATACAGTTCTTCTGTAGATCCGTAAAAAGAAACCTCTCCCTCATCAAGCACCAATACCCTGTCTGCTATCGCCGCGATCTCTTCCATGTCATGGGAACTTACCAGGATTGAGGCTCCGCGCTCCTTCTTTTCTTTTACAAGTTTTCTGAATGCTTCCTTGCCGTTCTGGTCGAGTCCCATACAGGGTTCGTCAAATATGTACAAAGAAACATCTCGCAAAAATGCCATTCCCAGCTCCGCTCTTCTTTTCTGCCCCAGGGAAAGGTTCTTGGGTTTGGAATCATACAGGCCCTTAAAATCCAGCTCTTTTGATAAATATTCAAGGCTGTTCATGAATTCGCCGTCCTTTAGTCCGAATACCGTTTTTGCTTCGTTAAGACCTTCAATAACGGTGAAATCTTCGCTGTAAACAGGTACATTGGCGAACAGAGCGGATATCCTGTTTGATACTTTTCTTCTGTCCACAATCGGATCCTTACCGCATATCCTTATATGTCCCTTTTCTTGTCTGAGAAGCCCTGCCGCCAGCTTTAAAAACGTAGTTTTGCCCGCTCCGGAAGCTCCTATCACTCCAAGTACAGTCCCCTTGGGGATATGAAGATCCATATCTTTCAGTTTGAATTTATAAACGTGATCGAATAAGACCATAGTTCTTCCTCCAAGCATAAAAGTACCCCCTGTACCTTTGCGGTACAAGGGGTATGGGATGAACGTTATTAATTTAGGGATGAACAGTTTATTTGGGTATCATCATGTTTACGATGAAGTATCCGTCTTCCTCGTAGAAGTCGGTCATTCCTTCGTAAAGTTCAACGGTCTCTTTGATCTGTGCAACACCGAAACCGTGCTTTTCACCGTCAGGCTTGGTCGATCTTAACTCAGGATTACTATCAAGCACCGACTCAGCAATCCTGTTCTTTACAGAAATGACGTCGTAGCCTTTCTTTTCATAAACATCGATGACGATCTCCTTTTTATCCTGACTGCGTTCGCACTCAATGGCATTGTCTACCGCGTTGGCAAAGATCGCAGAAAAGTCGATCCCTTTCATCTTGTCAAAGGAAGCCTTTCCGATCGAAACCTTTACATCTATGTTTTCCTTGGAACATATCTCGAGTTTATCGTTTAAAATATGATTTAAAAGCGGATTGGAGGTCTCCACATAACTTCTTACCGCATTCAGCTTTTCAAGGATCTCTGAAGTATAGTTTCTTGCACTTTCGAGATCGGAATTGTTGATGTACGAAGCAAGTACCATAAGATGGTTTCGCATATCATGCTTAAGCTTCCTGGTGTTCTGATGAAGGTCACGAATCTCCGCATCCTGCTTGCTTATCTCTTCCATCTGCCACTTACAGGAATCGAGTTCGTACTTAAGATCCTTATTCTCTTCTTCCAGTTCATATATTCTGTTTTGAAGTTCTTCCAGTTCTTTTTTCTTTTTACCGATCATCTTCTCATGTACTTCAAAATAGCCTGCTTTGCCTCATCGGAATAGGATTTCCCTATCGGCAGTACCTCGCCCGTTTCCAGGCAAAGTTCGTCGGGCTTATAGGTTTTTATATGCGTAAGATTTACCAAAAAGCCTTTATGTATCCTCAAAAAGTCACTTGCTTTAAGTTCATTTTCCACATTGGTGATTGTGGCTCTCGTTTTGTATTCTCCGGTCTTACTCTTTATCAAAAGATAATTTGCCAGACTTTCAAAGTATAAGATCTCATCAATTTTTAGGCTGACGGTTTCGGAGCCGGTTTTAAAAACATAATGTTTGTCTTTCTTGGACAGTTCTTCTTCGCAATCCCTTAATACGACAGGCAATTCTTTTTGAAGATAACCTTTTCTCACAAATGCAAAAGGATGGTATTTGAAACTGTCGTATACAAGTTCATCGTGGGCCGTTACAAACACGATAAGGGTCTCAGCGCCCCTTTCCGAAAGACGCCCCGCCACGTCCATACCGCTAAGTCCTGGCATATCGATATCAAGAAGCAACACATCGGGATCGGTTTCTTTGTACCCCAGTACCTCTTCGCCGGAAGAATATAGTTCGATCGAAGCATCGGGGCATTTCGACCTGACCAGTTCACGGATGTCTTCAAGCATTTTCGGTTCATCATCACAAATTACGATATTCATCTATGGTCTACCTAACCCTTTAAATCCTTTAATGATCTTATAAGATCGATGTCCGACTGCATCACTTTCATATTTGCGGTTATGGGCTCCTCGCCGGGCTTTGTGACCGTCACTTCGATTATCGTACCTTCCGTCACACCGTTTTTCAAAAATCTCTCCAGGAAGCTTGTAAACTTAGGATGATTTGTTTTAAATGTATTGATCGCAGCCATTAACTGCATCATTGCTGAAGGGTTCATAATATATCTCCTGTATTGTAGTCAGTATAATAGTAAACCCATAAAGAAGGTGTTGTCACGCTCAAATCTTATCGCATAAAAAAACGAACCTCCGTCTTAAGAGGTTCGCTTTGTTTTCTTTGTGCAATGATCAATCTTCAGGCAAAAATCTTACCAATATCGTAAGTTTTCCTGTGTCAAACTCGGAAATCTTGATAGCCATGTCAACTCCGTTATAATTGTAATAGGCTTCATAATAACTGTCGAAAGAATCCGAATTATCTTCTCCTTCAATACCGGCATCATTCAAAATCGCAACGAGATCGTCGAAATGACTGCTCTCGGGTCTTGCCTCAAACAAAACGCCGTCTTTTGCATTTAAAGGATATATCCACTCTTTGTCGCTGATGGATACGGGGCCCGCATCGTCTACCGCAAGATCCGGAAGTCCCATGGCAGCCCATACATCGGGACCGGGCCAGGGTGCTTCGGTAGTATATCCGGGGAAAGTATAAACAGAGCGATCGTCGCTTTCTGTGGGTTCGTCTTTGGTATCGTTGCTCTCGACTGAGGGTGTTGTTACTGTTGTCTTTGCAGCACTCCCACTTCCACCTCTTTCATCATTCATGATGCGCAGCAATTCTTCATCACTTAAATCAAGTTCACCTTCGTTGTAAAATTTTGTGAGCAAAGTTGCTATGGCTTTTCCTTCATAAGTAAAAACAAAGTCATAATATCCCGCATTTTGATACTCGGGATGTAAATAGAAGCTTCCCCAGCATTCGTTTTCTTCATAATCCGGGTCTGGACGAAGGTCGCAATAGTTTGCAAATCCGGGCATAAGATCAGAAAACTGAGCGGTTTCATAGTATGACTGATCCTCTCTGTGCTCCAGCACCCATACTCGCAACCCGTATTCAAGGTCTGAATCAATATATAATTCTACCCATTCATTTAACTCAAAAATGCAACGTATATTATCTGTGTCGATGGGATGACTGTTGATAGTCTCGTCGGGTCCGCTTGAGGAGCCTCCGACTCTGTTTCCCCATAATCGTATACCCTTAAGAACGGATGGATCCCTGTCATCAAGATTGATAAAATTAAGTGTTCCGGGGATCATAGCATTTTCTGCAGAGGTGCTTTTTGACGAGTTACTATCGGTATTGTCTGTTGCTTTGGATGAATCACTGTCGGAATTGCTTTTGGTTGTAACCGTCTTTTCCGCAGCGGATGTGACACCGTTGTCAGTCTTCTTGCCACCGCATGCACACATACATATGAGCATGGATGAAATGATTGCCAGCACAAGTATCTTCTTCATATTTATTCTCCCTTTCAGTCACGTATCTTCATACGTTTTTTGTTAAATAACATATGAATTCTGTCATGTTGTGCCTTGCATGACAATACGGACATTTGGGTAGATATATATGATTTGGCTGTTTTATTCGGATTCCTGAGTGTCATATTCTTCGGCCACTCCGAATATCTTAAACAGTTCCGCCCTGCTGTTTATATTAAGTCGCTTGTAAAGGTCCGAAGTATGCATCTTAACGGTTGACTCGGATAAGCCGAGCTCACCCGCAATCTGTCTTCTTGTCTTTGCCGCCAAAAGTAGTGCAGCTACTTCCTTCTGTCTTGGCGTTAACCCGTATTTCTCAAATCGGTCTTTCTTCTCGATCGTTTCATGCAAAAGTGTCATATCGACTTTATAAATTCCTTCGATCCAGTTAGACGCAAACAGATGCTGATAACTGATTGGAGAAAGCATAAGCATGATTATTGTTACGATCAAAATATAACCAAGCGCCACTATAGGCTGATGATTCGGGAAAAAGCTGTCTATCAGGTTACTGGACAAAGTTGTGATCGGAGTGAATATCACATAGATCAACGTGCATTTCTTTAGAAGCTTGTAACTTGCGAATTTTCTTTGTGCACAGGCAAGTGTATAGATGCAAAGAGGCCACCCCATATAACTCATTCCGCCAAACAGATATTGAGGTATCGCCGTTTTTATCATCGGCGCGATCACTGCGAACACTCCCATCGCTACGGCAAACAGGAAGAAAAGATTCCATAAATGCCATTCGGAGAAATGAATCCGGAAAAAGACACTTATCAAAATGATTCCGGCCACAAAGCTTCCTACGATCATATATACAAAATCATTTGACTCAATATCCGCAAGTGAAGCTATATAACCGTCTATCGCAAAATAAACAATAAAAAAGGCAAGTGCCCAATAAAGTCCCCGGACATCTTCTTTTGAACTTTCCTCTTTTACTTCCAGATCTTCTTCCTTAAATTTGAAAACGCAGAAGGTTAACAATACAAGCAAAGCTATGGGAAGCACATACTCCACAAAAAGGCCTTCAACGTTCAATGAACTGACCCATCTTACAATCGTAACCGAAAAGAACATTAAAAGAATACCGAACAACCTCTCGGCATTATTGGCAGCATATGCATATCCGCACCGGGCTCCGGTAACAACACCGCCGAGCCCGATATAGCCTATAAGGCCGAAAATAAAACGAATATAACCCATAGGCAAAAATATAAAGGGGATGAAACCGGCCAGCATGATCAGAGCAACTGTTCGAAGTAATGGAGTAAATTTCTTTGTCCATAAAAGCATTACTACCAAAGAAGCTACCATATGAGCTGTTTTTGCAATCATCCAGCCTCTGATACCGAAGGGATTTGCTCCCATCGGCAAAAAGTTGCTCCTAACCGAAAAAAAGATCAGTTCGAAGGTGTATGCCATGTAATAAACATACCTTGAGGGGCGAATATCCGAAAATCTTATCATTTCACCGGATTTGTTTTTGAACGAAAAAAATGACTTTATCCCTTGGGTTGATTCTGAAGTGTTCATGCTAAAACCTTCTGCGGATTTTTAGTACTATATCATAATTATACTACATCATTATCTCGGAGCAAAAGCATCGGTTCTGTTCGGATGAAAAGAGAACGCGAAATCTGTATTTCTTCGCCACTTGTTTTACGACTCTTATGCCCAGTCCGTGCTCGGGAAGATAATTGCTTTTTATCCTTGCGTTAAGATTTTTAATCTTTTGCGAATCCACGCCCTTTCCGTTATCCCTTATTGTAAGTTTTACTTTCCCACGATCGGTCGGAACAAGGGATACCTTTATCTCACAACCGTTTTCATTGTGAACGATTGCATTATTCAAAAGATTGTCTATCATCCTTCTTATAAGCGTAACATCCGCCCGGATACATCCGGCTTCTGCTTTATCGTCTATAAACAGGTCAAAATTATACTCCGGCTCGTATGTGTTTATATAATCGCACATTATATCTCTTAAAAGCGGAGCTATCACGATCTTTTCATCGGTCCATTTTCCGGTTCCGGAATCCAGCTTATTCTCGGTGTTGAGATTTCCTATAAGATTTCTCATCTTTAAGCATTGCTTTTCGACTACACTTCCCTTTTCGGCTGACCCCATAACTATACTTAACGGAGTTCTTATATCATGAGAAACACCTGCAATCCATTCGGTTCTGGATCTCTCCCGGTTGGCTATCCTCTTCCTTGTTATCAGTATGGGAACAAATATAAGTATCAATACATTTATAATGATTACGAAAGGTATGACACGTCCAATGGCGCTGAGTGTATCGATGCTTAGTTCCACCATATATTTCCATGTACTGTTTTTCGAAAGTCCGACAACCAAAAGCCCGTCATCTCTGCTCCATGTATATACGGGATGATCGTTAAGGTACCAGCGGCTGAATGATGCCACATCCTTTATGGTGAAACTGTTCGGTATATCCTCCGGTTTATCGTATTTCCATACGACATCGCCGTTATCGTCTATTATCATGGCAAAAGAAAAATGCTTTCCGAAGGAATCCGAAATCGACGGATCTGCTATATACTCTCCGTTAGAATATACAATCTTTTCCGATACTTTCTCAACACTTCCCGCTCTGTCATGTGTGTCGGTGGACAGGCTCAGATAACAGAAAACACCGAGATCGATTACAATCAATGCGAAAAAGACCATGAGCATAGCAAAGATATATCCTGTAATTTTCTTCATCGCTTTTCGCCTCCGATGTTCAATCGATACCCCAGCCCTCTCACCGTCTGAAGATATACGGGATTGGACGGATCTTCTTCTATCTTTTCTCTAAGCCTTCTTATATGTACAATTAGCGAATTTTCAAGTCCGTAGCTTCCGTCGGGCCAAAGCGTATCCATAAGCGCATTCATGGAAACGATTCTTCCGCGATTGTCATGCAGTTTGGTCAAAAGAACAAACTCCTTAGCCGTAAGTTCGGTCTCTCCTTCCGGTCTGTACACTATTCCCGATGAAAGATCGACTTTCACCCTTCCAAGCTCTACCGTCCTATTTTCTTTAAGGTTATAAGTCCGCCTCAAAACGGCTTTGATCCTTAAGAGCAGTTCTTCGGGAGTGTACGGTTTTGTGACATAGTCGTCAGCCCCGAGACCGAGTCCTTTAAGCCTGCTTGCTTCCTCATCTCTGGCAGAAAGAAAAATCACCGGTACGTTTATACTGCGACGATTCCATGCTTCATACAAAGAAAGTCCGTCGATATCGGGCATCATTATATCAAGTACAACGAGATCGATTTTTTCTTTCTCCATCACTTCATCGGCTTCAACGCCGCATGAAGCGATAAGAATCTCGTTAAATCCATTGTCTCTTAACAGTTTTTCATTTATCTCGGATATCTTTTTTTCATCATCGACCAAAAGTATCCTGCATTCTGACAATACCATTTTAAAGTCCTCTTTTCTTTCTACAGTATACACAAAAAAATGATTACAAAACACAAAAACTCTCTTTGTAATGTAATCGTAAGGTAATCGTCATGAAGAAGTAATCTTTGCAAAATATACTGACCTCATAAACCAAAACGGAGGTCAATCAATGAAAGAATATGTACTGGAAACATACGGACTGAGTAAAAAGGGCGGAAACAAATATCGCATCAAGGAAGTGAACATGGCTGTGCCCCGGGGATGCGTTTACGGATTTTTAGGCCCCAACGGTGCAGGCAAGACAACCACCATGAAGCTTATGCTGGGACTCATAAGGCCTGATGGAGGAACGCTTGAAGTGCTCGGTAACCAAATGACTGTGAAGAACCGGTTTGAGATCAATCAAAAAACCGGAAGCCTTATAGAAAGTCCCGCCTTTTACGGGCACCTGACCGGGCAGGAAAACCTCGAGATAATCGCTCGGTACAAAGGCCTTAAAGAAAATGACATAAAGGAAGTGCTTGGCTTAGTTCATCTCTACGAAAGAAAGGATGATAAAGTCAAAAATTATTCTCTCGGTATGAAGCAGCGTCTCGGCATCGCGATGGCTCTCATGGGGAAACCCGAACTCATCATTCTGGACGAGCCCACAAACGGCCTCGATCCTGCGGGAATAAATGAGATAAGAAATCTGATCAAAGACATTCCCGGGCTTTACGGCGCAACCGTCATAATATCCAGCCATCTCCTTGCAGAGATCGAACAGATTGCAGATCACGTTGGAATAATCAATAAAGGACAAATGATATATGAGGGGCCTTTAGCTTTACTCGAAAGAAACAATGCTTCCTTAGAGGAAGTGTTCCTTGAAATGACAAAAGGAGCCGAGCAGATATGAATATGATAAAAGAACTTTATACAGAAACAAAGAAGCATAAGCGCCGCTACAATCTGTTGATATTCATAGCGGTGGTACTTTTTGAAATGATTTTCATATTCGGAAATTACAGCAAAAAGGCCGGAGCGGAGGACGGTTGGCTTCTTCTCTTTTACAACATGCCGATCATGAACTGCCTTTTCTTTCCCGCCGTTATAGCCGGATTTACCTCAAGGCTCATGGATATAGAGCATAAAGGCGATATGCTTAAGTGCTTATATACTTTTACGACGCCCGTAAGGATCTTTTATACGAAGTATCTTTACGGAACAATTTCTATACTCGTACTGGTTTTCATGCAATGCTGCGCTCTCTTTTTGAGTGCTGAGATGTTGCGTTTTCCCTCAACTGTTCCGCACTCGTACATGCTCTTATACTGCGCGTACACGTTTTTGACAAGCGTGATGCTGTTTAGTCTTCACATGATACTCTCATATTTCTTTAAAAATCAGGCTGTCGGTATCTCCACCGGATTGATCGGAAGTTTTCTCGGATTATTTTCGTCTTTTCTTCCCAAATCTTTATTCCAAAGGATCCTCCCCTGGAGTGCATTCGTAAACGGAATGTTTGTTAGGATGGACTGGGACAAAGAAACAAACGACACAGTGCTTTTCCTTGAAAAACCGGATTTTTCTGCGTATTTGATATGTGCATTTTGGATATTTCTTTTATCTGCGGTTTCGTTGATCTTACTTAAAAGAGCAGGTGTAGAAGAAAACGAAAGATCGAAGAATGTTGAAAAGAACGGTAAAATAATGATACACAAGCGTCCTGTTGAGGTTCTTAAACTTAAAGGCTCTCCCGCTTGGATCGCATTTATCATAGTTCCATTGATATCTGCAATAATAGGAACGATCAATTACAAAGAAAACCTCGGGATACTTACCGAGGGCTGGTACTCTCTTTGGACGCAGCATACTTTGTTCTTATGCTACTTTTTTATGCCCGTTATAATCGGCATTTTTACGGGATGCATATGGAGAGTGGATCACCAGGGAACAAATATGAACCTTTTGATGACACATCAAAGACCTTCGAGGATCGTACTTGGAAAGTTCGGAGCAACCTGCTTCATAACGACAGTCTCAATACTGTGGGTGACTTTTCTTTATACCGCTGCAGGTTTTATCCTAAAAATTGATGGGACACTTCCAAAGGGGCTCGTTTCATGGCTTTTGATGGGTGTGCTGGGAGCATTTGCGATATGCGCTTTCCAGATATTTATATCACTCGTGATAAGAAACTTTATACTTCCGATCATGATTGCTTTCGTGGGAGGATTTGCGGGAATCGGGTGTGTGGCCAAAGGGTATTTTTACTTAACACCCTTCTCCCTGTTCGATCTTGCCATGAATCAAAGAGAGCTGGGAACCGCAGATTTGGGAAAGTTTATAACGGCTTCGATAGTAATGATCGTTCTGTTTATCTTGCTTTCAATACTATACTTAAATCGAGCCGACGTAAGAACACATGAATAAATTACATTTTGTCAAGCCCCCGGCCATCGTTTAAAAGCTTTATATAGCTCTCAGGATCGGCCATGAGGTCCGCCATTGCCTTGAATGTTTCAAGTATCATGGCAGCTTTGTTACAGGCTTCGGTATTCTTGCCCGTATCATTGGCGATGTTATACCGATCGATCCTGTGAACGTAAAGATCTATCAGGGAGTATCCTTCAACGCGCATAGCGTTTTGGATATTCCCTGTCTGAACATAATATGCAAACTCGTTGTAAAGTTCTTCGCATGCGAGCATGCTTTCCCAAAGGCCGTCTACAAATGCACCGTCTTTTCCGGTCATTTCGGCCATTTCTGAAAGTTTCCCATATATTCCAAGTTTAGTGGTGTTTATGATTATATCCATAATTGCTGCTCACCTGCTATATTTTATTCACTGACAACTTTTAATGCATATGAACATGTCGGAATGATGGCTTTACCTTCACGATCGGCAGATTCCAGCACTTTATAAACGAGACGTTTTGCGATTCCTTTGCCACCGTAAGCAGGATCCACCTCGGTATGATATATTTCACGACCTTCAGCGGTATCACGATAGTCGCACTCTCCTACCTGCTGCTCGCCGTCGTATGCGATGCTTCTGTTAAGTTCAGGCTCAAGAACGATCTTAATGCCATGGGTATAAAGGCAAGTCAATGCCTTGGACGGACAAGCCTCTATAGCCTGCCATATCTCGGGAGAAGGCGCCTTAGTCAGATCAATCCACGGCTTTCTCGTTATATCAAATGTCTTTGGACTTGCGCTCACGCATCTCTTGGAATGCCAACATTTATCCGAATTCCAAAATACAGCAAGGTCTTCCGTCTCATACAGTCTGTGCATCTCGATTCTCTCCTCTTGTGATACTACTTCTTCTCAAATATCAGATGATTAAAAAAACTACTTTTTTATACTCATCGACAGAATATGCCTTTGTTTCCAACTCTATCTTTTTAAGTTAAACGTCATTTAAGTATTTTTACAATCTTATCATCCTCAACACCCGGCAGGATAGTCTTAAAGTGCTTAAGAATAGCTTCGTAAGATTCCTGCGGGGTTTTACTGTATACCCGGGAGGTAAAGGACTCTCCGAAGAATTTCTCGGGAGTAGAGTAATTCGCTACGCCCCAGCCATATTCTTTACCGGATTTGTCGGTCATGTATCTGAAGTCGCTGATAACGGCGTAGCATTGTTTCTGAAGCCTTGTTATCATGGTATCGAAGCCTTTACGCCCACCTTTACCGTAGTTTCCAAGCTGCTTGAGTTGTTTTGACATAATGGGAGCATTGGCATCTAATAGTTCAAATAGTTCCTTGTCATAGCGTGAAGCCAGACCGTCATCGTAGCGCGCATCAAAATCGTACCCGTCCCTACGGAAATTGGCAAAATCAGGGAACCATTCGGCGCTTATATACATGGCTTTGCCTTTTAAAAACTTACCGTAGGCGCACTTCATTTCTCTGATGACCGGACCTTTCCATTCCCAAGCAGGCCAGAAACCATCGTCTCCATCATAGTACCAACAACCCTTGGCTATATGCTCCTCAATGGAGAACCCGGGTATATCATTTGCAAAAAAAGGAACAAATCCAAGCTCATCAATTATCTTCATAAGGTCCTGCATCGAACCGATTTTAAAACTATCGAAAAAAGTCATTTTCTTTGTCCCCTTCTGAACATTTACTTTCATATATTCGGACATTTAAATGTACGATCAGCTTTCGCGATCAATCAAGCTTTTTGACAAAAACAGGAGAAGATCGTCATCATTAACGCAGGGTGCATATTGATCCAACACCTTGTTTTGGTACCAGACTCCGCTCCCGTCAGGAATATACCCGCGTTTAACATATATACGCTGAGCCGGCCCATAACCGGAGTGCACACCAACCGCCAGAAATACCATGTCCGACAGCTTGGATGCTTCGCTCTCCGCCACATCGAGCAGCTTATTGCCGATCCCTTTTCCATGTATGTCAAAGAAAACCGTCAGATCAACGATCTCGGGATAGTTCATGCCTCCCCAAGGCCCTTCTGTCGGATGAAGGACAAGAGTGCACTGACCCTTGACTGCTCCTTCATATTCTGCAATGAATACAAGCCTTTCGCCTTCTTCCTGTTCTTTATAATAATCCTCGTATATCTTGATCTGCGGATGCCATCCGTAGGAAAGATATGTGTCATAAAGGATCTTTGCATCCTCCGGCACCATGCTTCTGATCTTCAAAGTTCCATCGTCGTAATATGTTGTCATGGGTCCTCCTTTTTAATGATCTACAGTATTTCATAATCGTCCAATTTCACTTCTTCTATCATCTTTTCCGTATCTTTTCCGGTATTATCATAAATATGTCCGATGTTCTCCGGAAGCAAGTCAAGTTTTCTTTTCAGAAACTTTGCCCTTTCGATCAGGTCCACATCTCCGCGGTTGCGAATACGTCTTTCCAGCTCCTCTTCCGCAGCAGTAAGAACGATATAATAAAGCTTTGCACC
>JAEEGG010017613.1_pt1 | contig 14663 bp, 9 predicted proteins | sample 9134161 | NCBI WGS metagenome assembly JAEEGG01 (sample SAMN16246543, study PRJNA631951) | gut metagenome | biome: gut microbiome; feature: rumen; material: CR-attached | host: Bos | place: Iran: Karaj | collected 2018-10
TCCCTGTTGGCGGCCGGTCCCCCGGCGGAGCTACCGCCTCGCGCGGCAAAGATCTCGCGGTAGACAGGACTCGACTCGAGCAGATCGGCGTGCGTGCCCAGGCCGTCGCAGCGGCCGTCCTCGAGCACGAGGATCGTGTCGCACTCCTCGACGGAGGGCTGGCGCTGGGATATTATGATCACGGCCGGGCGCCCGTCGGCCCGTGTAACGTTGTTCCTGACGAGGCGCTCCGTGCCGTAGTCAAGGGCGGAGAAACTGTCGTCGAGGACGAGCAGAGGCGCCCCGCTTATAAGGGCGCGGGCTATGGTCAGTCTCTGGCGCTGTCCTCCGGAGAAATTGGAGCCGCCCTGGCCGGTCGGGCAGTCGATGCCGCCCTCGCGCGCCATGACGAAGTCCAGCGCTCCCGCGGCGCGAAGGGCCTCGGTCACCTCTTCGTCGGTCGCGCCGGGCCTGCCCCAGCGGACGTTCTCGGCGACGGTACCGGAGAACAGCTTCGCGTCCTGAGGCACGAAGGCCACCATGCGGCGCAGCTCGCTCAGCGGGTAGTCGCGCACGTCGCGCCCGAACAGTCTGATATGCCCGGTAGTGGGCTCGTATATGCGTTCTATGAGGCTGACAAGCGTGCTCTTCCCGGATCCCGTGCCTCCGATGATCCCGAGGGTCCCTCCCCGGCTCAGCGAGAACGACAGCGGCTCGAGCGAGTCCGCCCGGGAGCCCGGATAGCGGAAGCCGGCGTCCTCGAACTCGAGCGCGGGCGAGCCTGGAACGGGCTCGACGGCCGCGGCGCCGCCGTCGTCCTCGACCGGCAGATCCAGCACGTCAGCTATGCGCCTTGCGCACGCGGCGGACTTTGTTATCCTCAGCGACAGGTCGGCAAGCTTCACGAGCTCCGTGAGGATCATGGCCGTGTAGTTGTACAGCGCGACCAGCTGCCCACCGGTCAGCCTGCCGCTTTCGATGCCGACGGATCCGGTCCGGATGACCATTATCACCAGGATGTTGAGCAGGGCGAAGGTCAGGGGATTCAGCAGCGCGGAAAAGGCCCCCGCGGCGGAGGACGCCTTCTCGTTTTCGCGGTTGAGCCTGCCGAAGGACTCCTCGGAGCGCTCCTCGCCGCGGAAGGCCCTGATGACCCGCACTCCGCGCAGGCTGTCCCGAACCGCTCCGGTAAGGCTGTCGAGCTTCCTGCCGACCGCCGCGTGAAGGGGTATGCCCCCGAGTATAACGGTGAATATGACCGCTGCAAGGACCGGGACCGCGGCGACGAACCACATGCCGGTCTGTCTGTCGGTCATCACGGCCATGACCACGGCGCCGAACACCACGAATGGCGACCGCAGCAGCAGCCGCAGCGTCAGGTTGATGCCGTTCTGCAGCCTGTCGACGTCAGAGGTGAGTCTGGTCAGCAGCGCGGAGCCGCCGACCCTGTCGCTCTGCTCGGCCGGCAGACGCAGCACCCTGCCGAAGAGGTCCTCCCTCAGCGCGCAGGAGAAGCCGACCGCGGCACTGGCCGAGAACCACTGGGAGCAGGCGGAAAGAGCCAGGCCGGCGGCGCCGATGAGCGCCATGATCCCGCACTTGCGCCATATGACGGCCGCGTCGGCGGCCGCCACCCCGTCGTCGATGAGGGCGGCGACTATCCCCGGTATCAGCAGCTCCAGGAGCGCCTCGGCCAGCTTGAAGAACGGCGCGACGGCCGCCCTGGCCCTGTAGCCCCTGAAGTATTTCATGAGTCGGCGCATAAGATGTCCTTTCGAAAGAAACGCCCGGCGGCAAGCCCCGGGCGTTTGATAGTTCGGCCCGGCAGTCAGACGGACCGGCCGTCGTTGATGTACAGTCTCCAGTCGAGGTCCCCGCGGTCGAGCGCTATTACCAGCGCCTCCGCCGTTCCGATGTTGATGGCCACCGGCACGTTATAGAGGCTGCACAGGCGCAGCAGCTCGGTGAAATTGGGGTCGTCGAGGTCCCCGGGCCGCGTGCCGGTGAAGTCGATCAGCAGATCGACCTCCCCGTAGGAGATGCGCGAGGCGATCTGGGCCTCTCCGCCGAACTCTCCCGACATGAGGGACTCGACCGCGAGCCCCGTATAATCGGATATATATCTGGCCGTGACGCCGGTGGCCGCCAGCTCGTGCTTGCAGAGGATGCCGCAGTAGGCGGTGCAGAACTGGCACATCAGCTCCTTCTTGGTGTCGTCGGCAATGATGGCAATCTTCATGACAATCTCCAGATGATTAATGCTGGCGCCTTGCGGCCGGCCCGGCCGGGCTCAGCGGCTCAGTAGCATCCTTCGCTTCCGTTCGGGAAGGAAGGACATGATGGGCAGGCGGTCTCCGCACATGCGCCTGGCAGTCTCGTCGAAGGCCGCGGCGGAAAGGTCGCCCTTCCCCTTGAAGTCGGAGGCAAGCAGCCCCTTCTCCTGGGCCAGCTCGAGCTGCCTCGAGTCCGGTATGACCCCTATCAGCCTCACCTTCGTCTGGTCAATGAGCGCGGTCAGGCCGGGGCGCTCGCCGCTCCTGACCTTCTTCATGTCGAAGCGGTTGACAATGAGATACTGCTCGGTTACTCCGAGCGACTCGAGAAAGTACCCGGTCTTCTCCGCCCCGCGGACCGAGGTGGGCATGTGCGAGGCCACTATGAGGGCCGTGTCCGCCACCGGCGCGACGACGGGCAGGATCCAGTCGGCGGCGCCCGGCGTGTCGATGAACACGATGTCGCAGTCGAAGGCCCTGGCCGCCCGGGCGACGGCGTCGCCGAGCTGCTCTGTCGTGAACAGGTCGCGGCACACGGGCGGGGCGGGAACGAAGAACAGGTTCCTGCGGCCCGGCACCTCGATGACGGTCTGCTCGGGGCTGGTCCTTCCGAGGGCCAGGTCGGTAATGTCGTTCACGACCTTGTCGGCGCAGCCGAAGATGAGGTCGAGCGAGCGGTTCGAGAAGTCGCAGTCGACAGTGAGGACGCGGTGACCGAGACCGCAGAGAGAGGCGGCAATGTTGGCGCTGACCGTCGACTTGCCTATTCCCCCCTTGCAGGAGGTCACTATATACGACCTGAATCTGGCTGCTTTCTGAGCGGACATTGCGGACCTCTCGGGTGGTGATCAGTTTTCCGGCCGCCGGCTCGCGGCCGCAGATACTTTACGGCGGTGCACAAAACGCGTTGCCGGGTTTTGTACACCGCCATACCGGTCAGACCGGGCCGGGCTCACTCGGCCGTGGCGCCGCTCTGTCCTTCCTCTTCGGGTGCGTCGGCCTCTGCGGCGTCTTCGGCGCCGTCGGCTTCCTCCCCGTCACCGGCTTCTCCGAGGAGAGCCTTGATGGAGAGGGAGACCCTGTGCTGGTCGTCGTCGATCTTTATGATCCTGACTCTGACCTGCTGGCCGGGGACCAGGACGTCCGCGGGGTTCTCGACGGGCTCCGCGGCGATCTCGGAATAGTGGATGAGACCGTCGATCTCGTCCGTGATGTGTGCGAAGGCGCCGTAGGACATGATGTTGGAGACGGTCACGTCGATGTCGTCGCCCACCTGATAGGCGGCCTTGAACTTGTTCCAGGGATGCATCTCCTCGGTCCTGTAACCGAGGGTGATCTGGCGCTTTTCGGGGTCGTAGGACTTGACGAAGACCCTGATGGGGTCGCCGAGCTTGAGCAGGTCGGCCGGCCTGCGGATGGGCCTCCAGGACATCTCCTTCTTATGGAGCATGCCGTCGACGCCTCCGAGATCGATGAACGCGCCGTACTCGGTAAGGCCGCGGACGGTGCCGTCATAATACTTGCCGACCTCGATGTTCTTCCAGAACTCCTCCTCGAGGGCCTTGCGCTCCTCGCGGACCGCGGCGCGGATGGAGCCGATGACTCCCTTTCCGCCGGGTCTGATCTCGGTGACTTTGAACTTCACGGTCTTTCCGACGAGGACGGAAAGGTCGCCGTCCTTGGGGACCGTGGTCTGGGACGCGGGGATGAAGATTCGGGATCCGTAGAGCCGGATCACCACTCCGCCCTTGACCGCCTCGGAGACGGTGCCCTCGATGGACTCGCCGCTCTCCTTGGCCTCGGTGACCATGTGCCAGTTCTTGTCGCGGTCCGCACGCTTCTTGGAAACGGTGGCGGTGCCGTCGATGTCGCTGACGCGGATGACAAATACCTCTATTTCGTCACCGACCTTGTACTCAGAACTCAGCTTCAGAGAAGCATCGTCTGAAATCTGATCGGCGGTCAGTATGCCGGTGACCTTGGCGCCGAGATCAAGCTTGATTTCCTGATCGTTGACGGCAATCACGGTACCGGTAACGGTGTCTCCTGAATTTAAAGTTTTAATCGCTGAGTCGAGCATTTCTTCAAAGTTCTCCGCCTCACTGACAACTTTGTCGATTTTTTCTTCGCTCATTAGTGAATATACCTCCTCTATTATGTCGCCGGGAGTTGAGGCCCCTGCGACAATTCCCACCTTGCGGCAGTCTGACGGGATCTTTCCGGCAAGTTCCGACGCGTCCGCGATACGTACGGTCCGCGGGCACCCGGAAGAGCAGATCGAAAAAAGCTTGGAGGTGTTTGAACTGTCCTGTCCGCCGATAACGATGACAAAGTCGCACTCCGCCGCCAGACGCTCCGCCTCGAGCTGCCGATTTTCCGTCACATTACATATTGTATCAAAAATTACCGATTTTGTATATAGCTTTTTAATAATTTCCAAACTTTTTTTCCACTCGGAAAGTCTCTGAGTGGTCTGGGCCGCGACCGCGGGGACGATGCCCGGGCCGGCCGGGAGCGCGCCCGACGAGGCCGCCTCAGCCAGCGCCGCCGAGTCCGGGAAGACGAAACTGCGCCCGGAAAAGTAACTGACTATGCCCTTCACCTCGGGGTGGTCGGCCGAGCCTATAAGGATGAATATCCTCTCTTCGGCGTCGCCCGGCTGAGGCGAGTTTCCCTCGGCGATCCTGTGGATCTTCTTTACGAACGGGCAGGTGCAGTCGACGTAGGTGAAATACGGGTTCCTGGCGGCGCTCTCTTTCAGAAGCCGGTCGGTCTGGAGCGTCATGCCGTGGGCCCTTACGAAGAGCGTCACGCGGCTGTCCGGCCCCGCCCCCGCGGCCAGGCCGGCGATGTCGCCCTCGCCCACCGCGGTCACTCCGGCCGCCTCGAGCCTCGCGTTGTAGGTGTCGTTGTGGATCAGCTTCCCGACGGTGTATATGTGCGAGCCGTCGCGCTCGGCGATCTTGGCCTCGATGAGCTCGGTGGCCCGCTTCACTCCGAAGCAGAACCCCGCCGTGCCGGCCACAGTGACTGTCCTTTGCGGCATGTTACGCGTCCTTCCGTTTCTTCTTTCCTTTTTCCGCCTCGCGGCCGAGCTCGCAGATCCGCCCGAAGACGTACTCCGTGATGTGGCGGTAGTCGCCGGCGAACTCGCCGTCCGACGTGTACTCCTCGTACGGTATCGGCTTCCCTATGTAGACGTGCACGGGCCGGAGGAACCTCCTCCTGTTGCCCCTGGTCCTGATGTAGACCGGCAGGACCCGGGCCCTGGTCTTGGAGCAGATGAGCCCGGTCCCGTTACGGAGAGGAGTCCCGGCCGGATCGACGCCCGGTCTGCGGGTGCCCTGGGGAAAGAGCCCCACGGACATCCCGTCCTCTATCATCTTGACGGTCTTGAGTATGACGCCGGCGTCGCGGCCCGCCCGGTCGACCGGGTAGGCGCCGAGCCAGCCTACTATCTTCCCTATGACCGGCCACGAGAAGATCTCCTTCTTGGCCATGTACCTCGGCTGCTGCTTCTTGACGCTGTCGCAGATGATCACGGGGTCGACCGCGGATATGTGGTTGGAGCAGAGCAGGTACGGCCCGGAGCCGATGTCCGGCTCGTTCTCCCGCCCGTGAGGGATGACGAAGAAGATTATGTGCACGAGCCAGGCGCAGAAGAAGCGCCATATCCTGTATGTCCGGGATATCATTTTTCGAGTTCAGGGAGCTTTTCGAACACTATGCGGAGTCCCGCCTCGAGCGACTGCGCGGGCTCGAAGCCGGAATTGTCGAGCAGGACCGCGTCGTCGGCCGCGCGGAGCGGAGCCACGTCGCGCATGCTGTCGCGGCGGTCGCGCTCCTCGATATCGGACAGCACCTTTTCGTAGGTCTCCGGCATGCCCTTCTCGGCAAGCTCCTCGAAACGCCTGCGCGCCCTGTCCCCGGCCGAGGCAGACAGGAAGATCTTGACGTCCGCCCCCGGCAGTATGACCGTGCCTATGTCGCGGCCGTCCATGACGACGCTGTTCCGCGCGGCGATGCGCCGCTGGGCGTCAAGCAGGAAGGCCCTCACGGCGGGCAGGGCGGAGATCTTCGAGGCATATGCGGAGATCTCGTTCTCCCGGATGGCGTCGCCGAGGTCGCGCCCGTCCAGATACATGTGCTGGACGCCGCCGTCGAACTTCACCTCGACCGAGATCTGTCCGAGCATGGCCTCGACAGCGGCTCCGTCGCCGGGGTCGACGCCCCTCTCCCGTGCCGCGTAGCCGACCGTGCGGTATATGGCCCCCGTGTCTACGTAAGAGAAGCCGAGCGCGGAGGCTATTCCCTTCGCGAGCGTGCTCTTCCCCGCGCCGCTCGGGCCGTCTATGGCGATGCTGTAAACTCTGTCTTTCATCCTTTTCACCTTCTTTTCCCTTCCGGACCCGCCCGCGCCCTTGACTGAGCCGCCGGGCAACGCCGCCGCGGTGCCGGCCAGCCTTCCGGTCGACCATGCGATCTGAAGGTTGAAACCGCCCGTGTAAGCGTCGGCGTCGATGATCTCGCCGGCGAAGTACAGCCCCGGAACGAGCTTCGACTCCATGGTCCGCGGATCGATGCCGGAGACGTCGACTCCGCCGCGCGTTATGACGGCCTCGTTGATGGGCCTTGTCCCCGTTATGTCGAGCCTCAGGCATTTCAGCAGCTCGCACGCGGCACGGCGCTCGGCCCGCGTCACCGAATTGGCCCTGCGGTCGCCGGCCGTGCCGCAAAGAACGGCAAACGGGCCGACCAGCTTGGCCGGCAGCAGCGTCGAGAGGACGTTAGACCAGCTCCGGTTCGGCGACGAGGAAAGCTCCCTCACCAGCCGCCTGTCGAGCTCGTCCGCGCTCAGGGCGGGCTTGAGGTCGATCTCGGCCGCGTAGCCGCCGCTGCCTATGTCCCGGACCGCCGACGAGGCGGTGAGAACGACCGGGCCGCTTATGCCGAAATGCGTGAACAGCATCTCGCCGAAGGCTTCGAAGACCCGGCCGCCTCCGTCCTTTCTCACTATTCGCAGCTCTATGTTCCGGAGCGACAGCCCCTGCAGTTCCCCGCACAGCGAGCCGGCGCAGGTAAGCGGGATCAGGCCCGGCTCGGGGGGCACTATGCCGTGGCCAAGCGACTCGGCAAGGGCGTAGCCCGAGCCGTCGGAGCCCGTCGAGGCGTAAGAGGCGCCCCCTGTGGCGATGATGACGCGGTCGAACAGCTCCCCGCCGTTCACGCGGAAGCCGCCCTCCTCCCTCTCGACCGACACGGCGTCCTCGCCTCTAACGGCGCAGCCGGAGCGCCTCACCGCTCCCTTGAGCGCGGCGACGACGTCGGCGGCCCGGTCGGACACCGGGAAGACGCGGCCTCCCCGCTCGGTCTTGAGCGGGACGCCGGCCTTCTCGAACCAGGCCATGACGGCCTCGGGCGGGAAGGCGGCAAAAGCCGAATACAAGAATCTCGGATTGCGGGGAACGTTTGCCATGAACGTGTCGCGCCCGCAGTTGTTTGTAAGGTTGCACCTGCCCTTGCCGGTCAGGCCGAGCTTGCGGCAGAGCCTGTGCCCGCCGTTCCTCTCGAACACGGTGACCGAGGCGCCGAGCTCGGCGGCGCTCACCGCGGCCATGCAGCCGGCGGCCCCTCCGCCTATGACCGCGACGGAGGGTCTGCCGCGGAACGTATCACCCACGGCCGCCTCCCGCCGACGCGTCGTAATCGCGCAGCGCGTCCCTTGCTATGTCGACGTCCAGCGGATACGGTAAGACCTTGCCGCCCTTTCGCTGGAAGTCCTCGTCGCCCCTGCCGCAGAACAGCACGAGGCGCCTGTCGCCGCCCTCGGGGGCCGTAACTGCGTACCTGAACGCCTCGGCCCGGTCCCGGACGGTGACGTACCTCCCTCCGGCCCTGACGATCCAGGAGGCGGCCTCTTCGGCGATGTGCTCGAACGGCTCGTCGTTGGAGTCCCACTCGCATATGACGGTCAGGGCGGCCCGGCGGCCGACGATGGTCCCGACGTCCCTGCGGCGGTCGAAGACCTTGCTTCCGTTCCATCCGAAAACGACTATGTAATTCCTGTCCGGGAACTCCTTCTCTACCGAGTCGAAAAGAGTCTCGAAAGACAGCTTGTTATGTGCGTGGTCGACCAGCACGGCGATCTTCCCGTCCGCGCTGTAAAGGTCCGTCATCCTGCCGAGTATCTTCACGCCGGCCAGCGCCTCAGCGCAGGTCCCGAGCGGCACCCCCGCCGCGTACGCCATGGCTATGGCCGCGACGGCGTTCTTAACGTTGAACAGACCGAGCATGGCCAGCCGGACCTCCGCGGATCCGCCTGGCGTTACGACCTCGAAGCGGATGCCGCCGCCGTCCTTTTCCACGTTTCGGCTGTACACGTCGGCCTCCGGGGTGCTGCCGAAGGTCAGCACACGCCTGCGGCCCCTGACGTAAGCCAGGGTCTCTTCGGCGTGCTCGTCGTCGAGACCGACGCAGGCGATCCTGCACAGGTCGAATATCCTGAGCTTCGACGCGTAATAATCGTTCCAGTCCGGGTGCTCGGCCGCGCTTATGTGGTCGCTGCCGACGTTCGTCAGGCAGGCGATGTCGAAATGCACCTGCGCCACGCGCCCGTATTTGAACGCCTGGCTGGAGCACTCGCATACGAAGCGCTCGAGACCGTTCCCGGCCCCCCCGGCAAGGCACCTCCAGAAGTCCGGGGCCTCGGGGGTGGTTATCAGCGCGGCGGCGCGGGAGCTGCCGTCGAACATGTCGGTCGAGTTCATCATGCCGCACGGCGGCGCGCCCCTCTTCCGGGCGTCGAGGTCCAGAATGTGACGCAGATAGACCGTCGTGGTGGTCTTTCCCTTCGTGCCGGTTACGCCGAATAGCTGCAGACGCCTCTGCGGGTCGTTGTAGAACATGCGGGCGACGGCCGTCATGGCCCGCCTTACGTCGCTGACTGCGATGCGTTCCGGCCCGCCGCCTGTCCCATCCTCGGAGATGTAGGCGACCGCCCCGGACGCCATCGCGGAATCAAGGTATTCGCGTTTGAAGTGCAGGCCCTTGGCTATGAACAGCGTCCCCGGGCGCACGTCCCTCGAATCGAACGACAGGTACGACACCTCGGTCCCGGGCGACGAAAGGGTGTCGGACACGTAGAGCCCCGCCTCCCTCAGCAGTTCAATGTATTGCGATAAAGGATAATACTTCATTGCGGCCTCTGTTCCGGACGGGAGCCCGGCTCGCCGCCGCGCCCGTCGCGAGATAAACGATATTTATATCATTATATCACTTTTGGGCCGGGCGGACAAGTACCGCGGCGCGAAAAACGTCCGGCCGCGGAAGATCCGGGAAAGGATCTCCGCGGCCGGACGCCGTTTGCCGTCCCGGCCGTCAGGCCGCCGTCATTTTACGGACACCCTCGCGCTCTCCGGGAAGGCCCGCTCCCCGACGGACGCGCCGGCGGGCACCTTAACAGACATCAGGCCGTCGCAGCCGCAGAAGGCTCCGCGGCCGATGCAGCTTATCGAATCCGGGATCTCGAGCGCCCCGGTGACGAACCCGGAGCAGACGAACGCGTAATCCGCGATCCCGGTCACCGGCCTCCCCCTGAATGAATCGGGGACGATGACCGCGGAGGCCGCGCCGGGGACCGTTCCGGCGACGGAGTACGTGCCGTCCGGGTTGCCGAGGTAACGCAGGCCGGTCTCCTCGTCGAAGATGTACAGCGCGCCGGGGACCCAGCAGGACCCGGCCATGAAGAAGGGATCGCCGTCGAGTTCGGTGGAGGAGCTCAGGTACTCGACCTCTTCGAGCCCCGTCGCATACTCGAAGGCCCTGTCCCCGACCGTCCTTACGGTCGCGGGGACGGTCAGCCTCGTCAGGCTCCGGCACATGCGGAAGGCACGCTCCGGGATCCCGGTAAGAGAGTTGCCGAGGCCGACGGACGACAGCGACACGCACAGTTCGAACGCGGCTGGGCCGATCCGTTCCGTTCCGTCCGGCAGAACGATCGAGGTGAGAGATTCGCATCCGAAGAAGGCGCCGTCGCCGACGGATACGACGCCGGACGGGATGGATACGGAAACGAGAGCGCGGTCGGAAGCGAAGCAGCTGTCCGGTATCGAAGTCAGTCCGGAGGGAAGCCTGACGCTCTCGAGAGCGGCAAGGCCGCTCAGCGCCCCTTCCTGAAGCTTCGTTATGCTGTCGGGAAGGACCAGCCGGACCAGGGTGTAGTCGCAGTCTCCGTTGTATTCCCCGGAGAGGGTGTATACGGAGTGAAGCGGTCCCTCGATCGCGACCACCGGCAGCCCCCTGTATACGGAGGGCACGGTGAGTTCGCTCCTGCCGCCGGTGAAGGCGACGACCGCGTACGCGCTGCCGTCCATCGTGAGAATATATGACAGGCCGTTTTCATCGGGCCCGATGCAGAAGCCGGGTGCCGCGAAGAATGCGTATTCGCCGAGCTTCAGCGTATTGTTATTATACTGATCCCAGAGCCCGGCAAGCTTGATCGTAGTGAGCGAGCGGCATCCCGCGAACGCGCCGTCGTACACGGACACAGACTTTCCCCGGATCTCGACGCTTTCGAGCGCCGGGCACCCGGAGAAGGCGCCGGTCGACACGTTCAGCACACCGTCCTCTATGATCACGCTCCTGACCGTCTGGTCGCAGAAGAAACCGCTGACCGAATTGACGGCCCTGCCGGCGATGACCGCAGGGATGACTATAACGTCGGACGTGCAGGTCCCGCGGCCGGTGATGTTGGCGTCGAGCCCGGTCCTGCCCTCGTAGGCGTAGTACTCGAGGCCCGTAGCCGGATCTATGCTCCTGCCCTGCTTTTCTGTATCAGGCACCGCGTCCGCCCCGAAGACGACTTTGGTGCTGAGGGTGATATACTTCCTGGTCGTTCCTTCATCGTCCGCGAACGCACGGGCGCCCACGGTCTCGAGAGTCGAGGGAAAGCAGAGCGGGCCGGCGAGCGAGTGACAGTTCTCGAAGGCGGACTCGCCGATGGAGCGCAGTCCTTCGAGCATGTATACCATAGTGAGCGATCCGCAGCCGCTGAACGCCCCCCTTCCGACCGTTTCGGCGCCGATGCTCACAGTGAACAGGCCCGCGGATCTGAAGGCATAATCGCCTATGGCGCGAATTCCGGCGGGGAGATCGGCATATGCGAGCCGTACGTCCCCGTCGAACGCTCCGGCCCCGATCCGCTCGAGGGTCTGCGGCAGCATGAGCCGGCTGAGCGAGGTGCACCCCGCGAAGGCCCTCTCACCCACTGTCACCACACCCCGGGCCTCGGAGTAACGGAGACTCTGGGGATTATCCGTGTAAGGGTTGTCGATGCGATCGGTGTCCGTGACTATGACGTAGTCGGCATCCGTCCCCTCGAACCGGACGGTCTTGATCGTCCGGTTGCCCTCGAAGGCAGAAGGGGCGATCGCGGTAACCCGCCTGCCTTCGTGCTCGGCGGGGATCAGAAGATATGTCACGTTCTCCGCCGTCATCCCGGCGACCGAGTACGTCTGTCCGTCGGCGTTCAGTTTGAATATCAGGCCCTCGGCGGCAATGACCTCCGGATCGTACTTCAGGCAGTTCCTGCATACGCCGTTCACGTACATGTGTCCGAAGGTGCCGATCTCCCTCTTGACCGTGTATCCGCACAGAGTGCAGTATTTGCACTCGGTGATGGGATTGCCGCAGCAGAAGGGGTAGCCGTCGGAGTCGTTCCCGCCGTCCAGCATCTCGTGCTCGTGCGGATACTTCCAGCTGCCGAGGAAGGCGTTGGGATTCGGCTTGAACTTGACCCCGCCGGCGGAGACGGTATCGAGCGCGGGACAGTCGGCAAGGGCGAATGCCGCCGCGGAGAAATCCTGATCCTTCACCTCGTCCCCGGTGTTTTCGTAAGGAAGGATCGTTACGCTGCGCAGGTCGGGGCAGTTACGGAAGGCGCTGGCACCGAAATACCTGAGCGGAAGCCCGGCGGTGACCGACGTCAGTCCGGCAAAGCCCTTGAAAGCGCCGTCGCCGACGCCTTCGACCGGCACTTCCCCGACGCTTCGCGGCAGGATCAGATCCCCGCCGCCGAAGCTGCCGGGCCCGGTGACGGTGAATGACCGGTGAACGGCGGAATAGGTGAGCTCGACGCCGGAAGCGGCGTCGGTGAGGACGGTCCCGTCATCGTAGTCGGGCCTGCCGCAATAGATGCATACGTGGTCGGAGAAGCTGTGGGCGGTGACTGCCGAGACCCTGCGCTCGACGTATCCGCAGAGCGAGCAGGTCCTCTCGGAGTACGACGGGGTCCTGCACGGCTCGCCTTCGTGATCCGTCCATTCGCCGAATTCGTGCACGCATTTGACGGCCGGGGCCGGAGCGTTCGTTTCCTCGGGCGCGTCGGACTCCTCCGTCTCGGCCTGCGACGTCTCCGCAGGCGAAGCCGAGGACTTTGCGATCAGCGCCCAGGAGAGCGGGATCATGAGCAGCAGCAAGACCGCCGCCGCGGCCGCGGCAACGGCCGTGATCACCGTTTTGCCGCCGCGCTTCCTCGCAGTTCCGGCGCCGGACCGGACGTCGATATACTCCGGGGGTATCCCCTCCCTCATTATCTCGCTTATCTGCCTATCTTCCATCTCTGAACTCCTTGTATGCCTTTGCGAATCTGTCCTTCAGCCTGAACAGCTTGTTGTAGATCTTTTTTACCGGACACGATCGCTCCCGGGCGATATCCTCCGGCGTTTTTCCGTACCAGTAGCGCTCGACGAACACGTCCGCGTCGCCCGGCCGGAGCGAGTCGAGGAACGATCTGACGAAGGATGTCAGGCTCTCGTTCCCGTCCTCGGGCGGCTCGAACCGCGGCGCCTCCCCGGGCACCGCGGCCGCGTCGAGGCCGGACACCTTCGTAATATCGCGCTTCTGTCTGCGTTCGTGCTCGGCCCTGAGCAGCGCGGTGTTTCTCACGACGGTGAGGAAGTAGCGGCCGAGGTTGCCCGGCCTGCATGATCCGAGGGCGTTCCAGAGGCGGAGCAGCGAATCGTTGACGGCCTCCTCCGCGCTCCCCCTGTCAGGCGTGATCCTGGCGGCCACGTCCAGAGCGATCCGGTAATAGCGCGAGGAGAACTCCTTCAGCGCGGACTCGTCCCTTGCGCACAGCCTGTCCGTAATGACGTTCTCCCAGTCTTCGTCCCGTACTGTCACCGTCCCGCCCCCTTTCTCTCTTCCGTCTCCGGGATGCCGGCCTCCGCGGAGGTATCCCCGGCGGACGTATCCCTATTATTATAGACAGTTTTTTTCTCCGGATTACTCGGCTTTGCCGAAAAAAAGATTATCAGCCGGACCTCTGTCCGGACATCCGGCCGGACCCGGCCCTGAAAATATGTCGGAAATGTATCTTTTTTTTGCATTTTTTCAAACCGCTTTACAAATCGGAACATATGTGTTATTATTTATCCAACGGGAACCGACTAGCCGGCAGATGCGTTTAGTGTGAAGATTCCGTCATATGTTCCTCGCTTTCCGCAGGGATCTCCATATTTTCACGCTCGCGCCCGGTCCTTTCCCGGACGCGGGCGTTTCGTCTTTTTCCGGCCGTCCGCGAGACCACAGCGGCCGTTCATAGCACATGGGCGCTGCGGAGGACGCTCAGCGTCAAATCCAAATCCGCGGCGCAGGTCCCGCGCAGACAGGCGGGACCGGGAGGATCACACATGAAACTCACCTACAACGTCAGCGACAGACCGAAGATCGGACAGATCGTCGTATTCGCATTCCAGCAGCTGCTGGCCATCCTGGCGGCGACCATCGCCGTGCCCGCCATCGTGGGCAACGGCATGAGCCAGTCCGCGGCCCTGTTCGGGGCCGGCGTCGGCACCATCGTCTACCTGCTGTTTACCAAGTTCAGAAGCCCCGTGTTCCTCGGCTCGTCCTTCGCCTTCCTTCCCTCCATGTTCGCGGCCTTTGCCGGCGGTGTCTCCGCCAGCCTCGGCTTTCTCGGACTCGTGATTGGCGCCGTCATGGCGGGTCTGGTCTACGTGGTCATCGCCGTCGTGGTCAAGCTCTGCGGCGCGGGCTGGGTCAACAAACTGATGCCCGCCGTGATCATAGGGCCCACGGTCGCCATCATAGGCCTCTCGCTCTCCTCCAACGCCGTTCTCAACTCCCTCGGCTACGCCAACGCCGGCCAGGCGGTCGTCGACTCAAACGGCGGCTTCATCATGAGCCTCGGCAACGGCATCAACCTCATCTGCGCCCTCGTCACCCTGACCGTCATAATCCTCTGCTCCGTCTACGGAAAGAAGATGGCCAAGATGATCCCCTTCATCATAGGCATCTGCGCGGGCTACGTGGTGGCCCTGATCTTCACCCTCATCGGCAACGCCGCCGGCAACGACTCGCTCAAGATACTCAGCTTCGAGGCCTTCAAAGACA
>JAEEGG010017617.1_pt1 | contig 14661 bp, 11 predicted proteins | sample 9134161 | NCBI WGS metagenome assembly JAEEGG01 (sample SAMN16246543, study PRJNA631951) | gut metagenome | biome: gut microbiome; feature: rumen; material: CR-attached | host: Bos | place: Iran: Karaj | collected 2018-10
TCATACCGTACTTTTTTTGTATTCCCCCACCTTTTTCATTGGGGACTACATGCACCAAAAATCCCAAGGCCTGGGACAAAAATTTGGAGCGCTCCAAATTTTAAAAAGTCAACGCCAAATTTTAAAAAGTCAACGCCTTTTTTTCGGGAACGATATGCTTTTTTTCCGCCGTGCGCTTCAAGAGCCTTTTTTGATGTGCACAGCCAGCGATTGGGTGTCGAGTGTGATGCCGTCGCCCGTCTCCACGAACGCCGACAACACCCCTTCGTCGGCCAACTGTCGTGGCGAGCCAATGTGCAGCTGGCCACCAGGCATCATCAGCCACAGGCGGTCGGCCACCTGCAGGGCCAGCTCCAGGTCGTGGGTAGAGAGGAACACCGTTTTCTGCGATTCTTGGCTGATGCGCCTCAGCAGCATCAGCGTGTCCACCTTCGAGGGGTAGTCGAGGAAGGCGGTAGGCTCGTCGAGATAGATGATGGGCGTCTGCTGCGCCAGTGCCTTGGCTATCATCACCTTCTGCCGTTCGCCATCGCTCAGCGTCGTCACCTGCCGATGTGCCAAGTCGCCGATGCCCACCTGCTCGATGGCCTCGGCCACCACCTGCTCGTCGTCTTTGTCTAATCGTCCCCAGAAGCCGGTATAGGGCGAGCGCCCCATGGCCACCAGTTCGATGGCGGTCATCTGCTGCACGTCGGGGCGCTCGGTGAGCACCACGCTCAGCGTCTGGGCCAGCTGGCGGTCGCTGTAGTCGTCAATCTGTCGGTCCTTGATACTGATGCTGCCGCCTAAGCGGGGCTGGAACCCTGCCAGCGTGCGCAGCAGCGTGGATTTGCCCACGCCATTGCGCCCCAGCAGACATGTTAACTCACCCTGCTTGATGGCAGCTGTAATGCCTTTGGCCACCGTGCGAATCCCATGGCGCGTTCTGTAGCCTATGCTGACGTCGGTCAGCTTCACTGTCTCGTTTTCCATTTTCTGTGCAAAGGTACGAATAAGCGAGGAAAAAACGAAAGAAAAAATAGTTTTCCTTTCGTTTTTTCCTCGCTTATTCGTACCTTTGCACCATGATTGCTACCATGAACGATTTCGAGGTGATGGCTCCCGTGGGCAGCCGTGAGTCGCTGGCCGCCGCCTTGCAGGCAGGAGCCGACAGCATCTATTTCGGCATTGAGCGCCTGAACATGCGGGCTGGCTCGGCCTCGGCCTTTACCATCGACGACCTGAAGGACATCGCCGAGCAGTGCCGACAGCAGGGTGTCAAGAGCTATCTCACGCTCAACACCATCATCTACGACGACGATATCGCCCTGATGCACCAAATCGTGGATGCCGCCCGCCAGGCAGGCATCAGCGCCATCATCGCCAGCGACGTGGCCGTGATGCAGTATTGTCGCGCCTTCTCCGTAGGTAGAGGCTCCGCCTCCGCCACCCCCATCGAGGTGCATCTCTCCACGCAGCTCAACATCTCCAACACCGAAGCGCTGCGCTTCTACGCCCAGTTTGCCGATGTGGTGGTGCTGGCACGCGAGCTGCAGATAGAGCAGGTGGAGAAGATTCACCAGGCCATCGAGCAGGAGCACATCTGCGGCCCGTCGGGGCAGCCCGTGCGCATCGAGATGTTCTGTCACGGAGCACTGTGCATGGCCGTCAGCGGCAAGTGCTACATGAGTCTGCACGCCGCCAATCGCTCGGCCAACCGTGGCGAGTGCATCCAGGTGTGTCGGCGCAGCTACACCGCCACCGACAACGAGACCGGCCATCAGCTGGAGATTGACAACAAGTACATCATGTCGCCCAAGGACTTGAAAACCATCCGTTTCATCGACCGTCTCATGCGTGCGGGCGTACGCGTATTTAAAATTGAGGGGCGTGCGCGTGGGCCGGAATATGTCTACCAGACGGTGCGCTGCTACAAGGAGGCCATCCAGGCCGTGCTCGACGGCACCTTCACCGAGGAGCGCAAGGACAAGTGGGACGAGCGCCTGGCGCGCGTCTTCAACCGTGGTTTCTGGGATGGCTACTATCAAGGGCAGCTGCTGGGCGAGTGGAACAAGAGCTATGGCTCGAACGCCACCGAGCGAAAGGTGTATGTAGGCCGTGCCACGAAGTTCTACTCCCGTCTCAGCGTGGGCGAGTTTGCCGTGGAGGCCACCACCTTCAAGCTCGGCGACAAGCTGCTCGTCACCGGACCCACCACCGGTGTGATGTACCTCACCGCCACCGAAATACACGACCAGGACGGCCAACCCGTCAGCGAGGCTCCGCAGGGGCGGCTCTGTGCCATACCCGTCAGCGGCAAGGTTCGCCCCAACGACAAGCTCTTTAAGCTCACCACCGACAATCCCAATTAGTCTCAATATAGAAATGACCATCAACGAAAGACAAGACGAAATCATCGAGGAGTTTCAGGACTTCGACGACTGGATGGACCGCTATCAGCTGCTCATCGACCTGGGCAGCTCCATGCCGCCGCTCCCCGAGCAATACAAGACCGAGCAGAACCTCATCGACGGCTGCCAAAGCCGCGTGTGGCTGCAGGCCGACCTCACCCCCGAGGGCCGCATCCATTTCCAGGCCGAGAGCGATGCCCTCATCGTGAAGGGTATCGTCAGCCTCCTCATCCGTGTCCTCGACGACCAGACACCGCACGACATCCTTGACGCCGACCTCTACTTCATAGAGCGTATAGGTCTGCGCGAGCATCTCTCGCCCACCCGCAGCAATGGCCTCGTAGCCATGGTGAAGCAGATGCGCATGTATGCCCTGGCCTATCAAGCCAAATAATCCGGGCTATCCGGATATCCCAGAAATTCTGGATAATCCAGAGATTCCGGAAAATCCGGGAAACCCCGGCAAAAACAAAAACACCCATAACCATGCAAGAAGACTTCGACATCCGCCAAGAGCGCTACTCCTCTCCCTCTCAGGGCGAGAAAGACTTCGAGAACGCCCTCCGCCCGCTGGCCTTCGACGACTTTGCCGGCCAGCAGAAGGTGGTGGACAACCTGCGCGTCTTCGTGGAGGCCGCCAAATACCGTGGCGAACCCCTCGACCACACCCTGCTACACGGCCCACCCGGACTGGGAAAGACCACGCTCTCGAACATCATCGCCAACGAGCTGGGCGTGGGCTTCAAGCTCACCAGCGGACCTGTGCTCGACAAGCCGGGCGACCTGGCGGGCATCCTCACCTCGCTCGAGCCGCGCGACGTGCTCTTCATCGACGAGATTCACCGTCTCTCGCCCGTGGTCGAGGAGTATCTCTACTCAGCCATGGAGGACTACCGCATCGATATCATGATCGACAAAGGCCCCTCGGCACGCAGCATACAGATTGACCTCAATCCCTTCACGCTGGTGGGCGCCACCACCCGCAGCGGACTGCTCACCGCCCCGCTGCGCGCCCGCTTCGGCATCAACATGCACCTGGAGTACTACGCCCCCGAGACGCTCTGCGGCATCATCGAGCGCTCCGCCCGTTTGCTGGGCGTGCCCATCACCGAGGACGCCGCCATGGAGATTGCCAGTCGATCGCGTGGCACGCCACGTATTGCCAACTCGCTGCTGCGCCGTGTGCGCGACTTCGCACAGGTGAAAGGCAACGGAGGCATCGACACCGCCATCTCGCGTGTTGCCCTCACCGCCCTGAATATCGACAAATACGGCCTCGACGAGATCGACAACAAGATTCTGCTCACCATCATCGACAAGTTCCGCGGCGGTCCCGTGGGCATCACCACCATCGCCACCGCCATCGGCGAGGACAGCGGCACTGTGGAGGAGGTCTATGAGCCCTTCCTCATCATGGAGGGATTCATCAAGCGCACTCCCCGTGGCCGCATGGTCACCGAGCTGGCCTACCGCCACTTCGGCCGCAACCCCTACGGCGGCAACATCATGCAGCCCGACCTCTTCGGCTGAGCCATTAGCCCCCTAAATTAGGGGGTTGGGGGTCTGAACAAACAGACATACATCATTAAAAAGAAATATGGAAGATCATACTATTATCAACGAGGTTCGTTCAGACCCCCAACCCCCTAACTCAGGGGGCTTTCAAACAGGCATCTTTGTAGGCACCTTCAATCCCTTCACCGTAGGCCACGATTCCATCGTGGCCCGCGCCCTCCCCCTCTTCGACCGTCTGGTCATCGGCGTGGTGGGCGACCATGTGCAGAAACCCAGTCTGCCACCAGCCACCGAGCGTGTGGCGGCCATCGCCGCCCTCTATGCCCATGAGCCTCGCATCGAGGTGAAGCCCTATTACGGCCTCGCCGTCGACTTCGCGCGCCAAGAGGGGGCACGCTTCATCGTGAAGGGTGTCCGCTCGGTGAAAGATTTCGAGTATGAGCGCGAGCAGGCCGACGTGAACCGCCTCATCACCAACGGCGAGGTGGAGACCATCCTGCTCTATGCCGAACCGCAATTCAGCAGTATCAGCAGCAGCATGGTGCGCGAGCTGCAACACTTTGGGCTCGACGTCAGCGCTTTCCTACCATCGCATCCCTCTCATTCTTGATAATTATGATTACCTACAACAGCGAAAACGTACCCTTCCCCAAGCTCCGCCGCCGCGACACCACCGCCTGGATACGCCGCGTGGCAGCCACCTATGGCAAGCGGGTGGGTGAGGTGGGTTATCTCTTCTGCGACGACGAAAAAATGCTGCAGGTGAACCGGGAGTTCCTGCAGCACGACTACTACACCGACATCATCACCTTCGACTACTGCGAGGATGATACCCTCAATGGCGACATCGTCATCTCTTTAGACACTGTGCGCTCGAATGCCGAGCAGCTGGGCAAGGACTACAACGACGAGCTGCACCGCGTCATCATCCACGGCATCCTGCACCTCTGTGGCCAAAACGACAAAGGCCCCGGCGAGCGCGAGCAGATGGAGGCTGCCGAAGACCGCGCCCTGGCGCTGAGGTCGGAATAACATCTTCTTAATACTCTGTATCATCATCGTCCCAGCCGCCACCGCGGGAGCATGCTTCAGCCCCCCCGTTGTTGTCGCTGCCTTTGCCTCCCCAGCCCAAAGTAGTGTTGCCATTAACATTATTGGTGCCATTGAGAAGATGACTTGCATGGCGGAGGAAGACGATAACCGTCTCTGGTGCTTGATATGTTTTCTTGTTCATTGTCGCTTTTCGAGTTAGGTTATTTAATCACGACCTTTCGGCCATTCCTGATGTAGATACCCTTCTTCACCGGAGCATTGACCTTGCGGCCGTTCAGGTCATAAACTACATCATCCGTTGTCCATTGCCCATTGTCAATTTCCCTGATGACAGATGGTTCATCGTCGCCGAAGTTCAGGTAGATGGAGCGGACTTCTTCAGACTCTGAGGCTCCTGCATCGGAAATATCCACGATAAAATAGCCGCGGAAGGCATTCACCTTGAAGCCATCGGTACCAGGATAATAGAGCTTGTCATTAGAGCCGAGGTAGAGGTTGCAAGTGTTGTCCTTTTCAAGCGGGGCAGGATCGAAATTGCCCACGAAAAGGACACCCACATCGCCACTTTCTATGAAAGCGCTACTTCTGGTAATCTGCACATTGCTGAATATCGGGCTATTAATGTCGCTTTGAGGCTTTACAATATAGGGTTTGCCTGCCGTTATCTCTGTTGCCTGTTTGAAATAGAGATATAGTTTGTCCTCCCAGGCATCGTAATGAGTGTAATAATCATCATCAACATTATTGTCAATGACACCAGCTGCATCGTAAGAATTAGTGAAGTCAAGCTCCCTTATCTCTGCTCCAGCGAGTGGTGTGCCATCAAGGGTAGATAGGTTGAACGGCAGGCACAGCGTGTTCCACTTACCACCATTAAGCTTGCGACCCGTTATTGTCACGTTCTTGGTTTTGTTCCTATAAAGGGCAAGGAGGCCACTATTTACATGTGCATTTGATAGCTCGATGTCTGAGTAACTGGTTTCTTCTGATATTTTGTAATAGACAGGATTGATGCTATAATAGATGCCCTTTCCCTCATACCATTTGACAAATCCATCGTCGGCATCGGCAGTTTCATCCGTAAAAGCAACAGCAGTGACTTCACACGGTGTCCCTTCAGCCTCGCCAAGGACCTGAGTGTACAAGCAGCAATTTATATTGACTGTGTTTGTAGCGCTATAGCGGGCTAAGGTACGGCAGTCAGTAGTTGCTGTACCATTGGTCATTTCCATCGGCGCAAAGAGACATGCCTGAAGAGATAGTTCTGCCCCTGACTGCACATAGCCCACAAGGCCGCCCACACCGTTGTGTACTCCATTGGAATAAATATTTCCGATGAAAGCACAATGATGCATGTTGGTATGGCCACCACTTATGTTAGCAATGAATCCACCTTTTGACGACGACCACGCACTTTTAAGGGCACTCTGCACGGTGCCCATTACCACGCAGTTACTAATCTCGCAGGTGCCTGTGGCATTAGCTACGAGGCCCGCCGTATAACGTCCAAAATCATACTTGGTCTGTGAGTTCATGATTGTTCCGTCTATAATGAGGTCCTGGATGGTTGCTCCATCAATATAACGGAAGGGAGCAATGTAGCATACCTGTCCATTGATGTTGAATGTCAACTTTTTCTTGTTGCCCAAGAATGTTCCTTTGAACGGATAATCAGGCGTACCCACCGGCTTGCTCTGAGGACCTGATTCATCGTAGGCTGACCATTCCCACTTGCCAAATTCAATGTCATTTTCAAGTTTGACATATTCCCCACTGAAGCTGTAGCCAGCATTAACCAATCTGACAAAATCTTTCCAATTATCTGCCGTTTCAATAGTATATGGTTTATCTAAAGTACCCGCTCCAGATTCAAGTCCTACAGTTGAAGCAATAGTGAGCGGGTATACATAACTGTCGCTAAGTATTGTGTAAATGCCATTTTGGGCTTCAAGTACATTATTTAAGTTATAATCATGTTTGAGTCTTACTTCTTTAACAACATAACCCGTAGTATTGGGAGATACAGTGAAATTTATGTAACTACTACCTCCAGATTCAGGATAGTAATATACATTATCATACCAAAGTCCCTTGGCAAAAGCTTTGATGCCAGTTTGAGCGTATTCAGTTGTTTGATTTAAGTAGTTGATAGTAACGGCAGTGGATCCATTCGATATGGTATTAGCTTCTATCACATTGTTTTGGGTAACATTGGCCACCCTGATTGGGCACATGTTGTTATTTGTAGCATAAGCATCTTCTGAATTACCGATGACTTTACCACCACTTAGAGATTCTAATGTTCCCAAATAAAGGCAGTCCTTAATCTCGCCATTGCCTTTTTGACCTATCAATCCACCAATGACAGGACTATTGGTATTGCTAAATACCGCAGAACTGACACAGCCAGAAATTGTTCCGCCGTTTGCAGCCGCAATGCCCCCCAAGGAAGTATTAGTCGCAGTGGCAGAAACAGTGACATCGCCTTCAACGACACAGTCAGTAATGGTGCCTCCATTGTTGTATGCCGCAATGCCACCCACATAATTCTTGCCGCAAAGGTGACTATTCTCCAGCTTCAGGCCTTTGACGCATCCTCCTTCACCGATATAGCCAAAGAGGCCGCCGATGCTCTCCGATGGGTCGTTAATGATGCCACTAATAGTTTTGCCTTCGAAATCGAAAGTACCTTTGAAAGGATGCTCCGCCGTTCCTATAGGCAGATCCCAGTAATGTTCACTGAAATTAAGATTGGCATTTATCCTAATCGTCTTCCCTTCAAAATCGTAATTTCCAATTACGTTGTTATTGCCATCATATCGGTTGCTATTTACTAAACCAGCCAAGAATGCAAGTTGTCCAGGATTGTAAATAATAATAGTAGCAGTATTATCATAGTCCAAGGTAAAGCCGGTGTAATAGCGTGAATCTTGCCAACTTCCACTCGGCGTGTCATCCGCCCATACATGTGCAAAGCCTGCGAGCAGGGCGATAAGCGTCAGTATTGTTTTCTCTTTCATATCTCAATGTTAACTTTGTGAACTTAGCCGCAACCCGGCCATGCATGAGGTATGCTGACCGGGTTGTGACAAAGTCCTGTGTTTTTATCTGCTCGCTTTTCTGCCTTTATAGATATACAATCCCTTTGCAGGCTTGCCTTGGAGGCGACGGCCTTGGAGGTCATAATAGGCGTCACCCTCTTCCCCTTCGAAGGATGGGTGAGAATCCTGCGCGATGGACACGATGCCCACGGTAACCTCATCGTCGTAGGGAGGCATGTCGCCATCGCTCTCATATTCATCGGCCGGGAAGTCGGTGATGATGTCATCGTCTTCGCCCTCCTCATGATAATCGAACACCATCTTGTAGCCGTTGCGCCTGAGGTTCTTTTCAGGTTGGTAGAAAGCTCGGAAAGAGGTGATATCCACCGTGTTGTTGGTGATACGGCGGAAGTATCCGTCTTTCTGTATGATATAGGTCTTCTTTGCCTTGCAGTCGGCATTGCTCATTGGCATGAAGGTGCCCGTCCACAGTCCGGCAGGATCAATTTCCTCGTTCGCGTTGTCTGCTAAGAAAAAGACGTACTCCTTATCATAAGGATTTGCCTTTACCTCAAGAGAGGCCGGCGCCCAATCAGGAAGTTTGTCCTTGTCTGAATTAAGCAGTACCGACCCGTTGCTCACTACCAGCACATAACTATGCCACCCCATGACAAGGTGGGGTGTTGAGTTGGTGAAGATGAACTGTCCGGTTTCCTCGTTGATGTTCCATAGTTCATAGATGGCCAAGCCTTTATCAAGCACCTCTTCCATATCGAGATAGACAGGATAGGGCAGGCAGACACTGTAGGCCTTCGAGGTCCAGGTGCCGTCGCCATTGTCGATGGCCGAGAACACGCGGTCGTAGGTGGCCTTCTCGGTCGTGAAGTCGTAGGGCGGCTGGAATCCCCATCCGTCGGTGAGGTTCAGCTGCTGGCACTCGGTGCCGATGACCACGTTCTGCTCACCCTCGGCGGCCGTGAAGCCTTGGCCTTCGGGCAGGTAGATGATGGTGCGCTGATCCATGTGATAGAAAGGATTCCTCACGTCGTTGCGGTCTACCTTGACATCCTTCATCAGGCTGTTCTTCGTGAAGTCGACGCTCCATACATCGACCTTGGCATCCTTCAACCATGCCTCGTCCATATCTGTCACCTGGAACTCATGCTGCTCGCCATCGAAGAAGGCGGTGATGGTTTCGGGGATGACCAGGTTTTTGCCGCCAGCTCCGCTGTAGCCGCTCAAGATGGCATGTCCGTCGTAGCAGCCCCAATATTTGAAGTCGCTGTTGTCAGACACAAGGAAGGCGAGACCGAAAAAGACATTCGGGCCGAGGTCGTAATCGAGGTTGTTGTATTTCAGGCACGCATGGAATGGAGGCACCATTTCTTCACGGTGCAGGTAGAAGCCGGGCTTGCCGTCTTCACCCCTTTGCAGCGTGTAGATGTTGCCTTCTGACGAATCCTCCTGATAGACGGGCATACCGTCGATACCTACTGCGGAGAGACGGTTTTCGTACATCTTCCACTGCTCAAGCGGCTCGACGTTGGGCATGAGATGGTAGACGCCGGGTTGAGAAGCAAAGACCACCACAGGTGACCCTGACGGAACCTCGCGGCTCATCTCTTGCAAGAATACTGCATTCAAGATGGGGCGCATCTGTGTGGCGATATAGGGTGTGAGTTCTTCTGACAGCTTTGTGTCGAAGCCGATGTAGAAGGAGCCTGTGAGGGTCTCGTCAATCTTCAGCGGATAGTAGCGGTGCAGGCGGTTGTCCTCGGCATACTCCTCCCATGAGTAGTCGTTGAACATCTCGTCGTACACCTGCTGGTCGAAGGTGCCATCCTTCACATAGACATCGATGAGATTGCCGTCGACGGTCTCAATGCCGCCCTCTGCCAGTTCGGGAATGATGCGGTTATAGTCATCAAGGTCGAGATACAGACTCTTGAGCATCGGCAGCTTGTAGATGGCTCCCTCCTCAATGCGGTTGACATCGCCACTGATGGTGACCTCCTCGGCTGCCGGTCGGCCGTTGAGATAGGCTATAAGGGTGTTGTTCACGTCGAAGAGCAGGCCATCACGACTCTTGAAATCGGCATTGAAACGGTCAACGTAGACGTTCTCGATGCCTGAGCCATAGAAAGGATGTGGATTTACGTTGGTGACTTTCGCCGGCACGGTAATGCTCTTCAGCTTAGTGCATCCACTAAAGGCATCGCTGGCGATGGTCTTCAGGGTGTAGGGCAGTCGCACCTCCTCCAGTTTGTCCAAGTTGTTGAGCTGCGTAGTGAGCTTGGTGACGCTCTTGAACAGTCGGAACTCTGGGAAGCGTACGATGTCACGTGCCGTCGGTGTCTGGAAGGCGGTGAGCGTCTGCTCGTTGGTGACGGCACTCAGCTCCCTCAACGAGAGGTGCTGGGCGTCGTGGTCGGTATTGAAGGCATCGAGGCATGCTTGCAGGGCATTCTGGTCCACGAAGGTGATGCCAGGATTAACAAACTCTGAGCTGGTGCGCAGCGGGATGAGATTGACAAACTTGCCTTGCTGGGGAATGAGGTAATGCACGCCAACAATATCTCTGGTCCTCGGGTTGGAGCTGGTGTGTTGAGGCGGTACGGATGTAAGAATTGGTGAGACGACACCAATTTCGGTGTCGGCCTCGAAATAGTTAAAGTTGACAGTGGAACGTCCCCATGTTGCCCCTCCCGGTTCGAAGAGCAGGTGTTGCCTCACATCGAGCATGCTGTTCGCATAGGTGGCATCCTCAAGGTCGGTACGCACCGGCAACATCAGCAGTTGCCCCATATCGCTGTCGGCAAATGTCTTGAGCATGGGGAAGTAATAGCTTTCACTGGCCTGCCAGCGTTCCCGGTTTCCGAGTGCTGCTGTGATTTCCTCCAGTGTGTGGCCTTCACGAGTGTTTTCACAGCCCTTCAGCCAATAGCAGTCCTTGATATAGCTCTTCCTCGCTGCAGTGAGGCCTTCATTGTTGTAGTCCTGGTCGCCATAATACACGGGTGCAGTAACAAGGCAGTTGCGCACAGTTCCCTTGCTTTGGTCGTTCAGACATACCAAAGGATTGAAGTCGCTGAAGATCTTGGTGCAGTAGACGGCTCCAATGCAGTCCTCCACTACGGCTTCAGGATTGTTTTTGCCCACCGAGGTGCAGATGCCACCACTGCCATTGATGTGGTAGTTGGAATGTTGATTTACCACTGGCGTCATGACACCCTGCACAATGCAGTTGTAAATCTTGCCGTCGACATTGTTGGCCAGGAGTGCCGATCCCAATCTTGAGCAGAATCCACCTACCAAGCCAAGTCCGTATATCTGACCTGTTGAGGACACATCGCCAAAGAGCGACTGCTTGTCGCTGACATTGCTGAGGTAGGGGCGTATGATGTAGTGCCCGTCGCCATTATAGACACCCTTCCATCCGTTAGCGGGTTTTATGCAGACCTTGAAATTCCCCATCCCCTGCGGAATGTTGTCTGTATATGCTGGGTTGAGCGTGATGTCGCAGAGCTGCTTAAACCATTGTCCCTCCTGATTGTTGTTGAGGGCAAGTACCAGCTGTGCGCCGTTCCTGATGATGTAAGGATCCTCGGCCAGACCGCTGCCGGCGGCATACTCGGTGGCTGTGGAGCCGTCCCATATCTGGTCGGGTGTGGCATTGAAGAAGATGGGCTTGGTGGGTATCAGTGGCTGCGGACGGCTGCAGGTGGCATCTATCTTCTTCGTGGGGTCAAAGCTCATGGTAGCCGTAAAGGTGCCGTTGGCAAAGGCATGGGCCGTATTGTCCTTGACTCTGATGATGTTGCTGTTTCGTGGGAAGTTGATGGTCGACTTGAGCGACACATCGCGCTGGTCTTCGTTCCATCTCACGCTTTTCTCTTTATGGGCAGCACTGGAGACGAATTCCCAAGTGGCATCGCCCTTGGGAATGATGACAGGCACAGCGGCCAGCCAGAAGGTGGGCAGGACAACGGTGTTGTCGCGATAGATGTTGTCGACCCCAAACAGCTGGAGTGTGACGTCGGAAATGCTGGTGTTGGCCTTTATTCTATCATAGCCGTCCCACTGCTTGTTCACCACCAAGCGGGGGTAGTAGCCCGCTTGGAACTTGAAGTAGAAGTCGGCCTGGTCGTCGGTGTCGAGCAGAGGGGCATCGTTGAGCTTACCCGAGATGAGCTTTTCGGTGATAAGGGCCTTTACGGTGGTGGGCATCCTGGGGTTGTCGCCTTCGCCGCTGGTGATGTTCGTGCCAGCAAATAAGGTCTTGTCCCAATAGCTGTTGCTCAGTGCCTGCACCGGCTCGGCCTTACATTCACCTAAGATGCCGTTGTATGCTTTGGACGCGGTGCTGGTGCCAATGACCAACGTGTTGACAATGCGTTCCTCTTTGTTGGTCCATTGCATGCTGCCGCAGATACCACCTACGGGGCTGGTCTGGCCTGTGATGTTTCCGGCAAAGACGCAGCTCTCAATCTTCGACTCGGTGGGGTTGCCTTCCTGATAATTGGAGCCAGGGCGCATCGTGCCTGCGATGCCACCCGTGGCACCGCCCCAGCTTTCAATATGAACAGTAGTGACGCATCCGCGCACAAAGCTCTGCTGCTCCATGAGTCCCACGATGCCTCCGGAATGGATTACATGGTCGTTGATGCTGCCAGTGCTGGCGCAGGCCTCGACGATTCCCGACTTCATGAGGCCAGCAATGCCTCCCATACTTAAGCTAAGAACATCGGCATGGAGGTCGACGTCGGCAGCACAGTCGAAGATTGCTCCTGAGTTGCAGCCGGCAATACCGCCCACGTTGTTTTGGCTGCCATTGCCGACGACAACCTTTGCCGTGGAGTGTACCACAGAGCCTTGATTGTCGCCCACCATGCCGCCCAAATGAGTGCTACTCAGAGCGCTGGAGGCATTGATCTTGCCTTCAGTCCTGACGGAATAGATGGCATTGGGAATGGTGAAAAACGGAAGGTGCTGACATCCTCATAGCAGGTGATGGAACTTGAACTATTGGGAATAGGTAAATGTGCTAATGTGTTTTTGTGTTTTTGTGTGTTTACGCAGTTTTACTGGGGTTTCCAGCGATTTTGCCTTAAAATAGTGGTTTTAAGATTGATTGCACACACTCCGCAGGAGTGTGCAAAAAAAGCATCGCCGTGAGCTTCACAGCCCACGGCGACACCAACCTAAACAAACTAACTAACATGAAAACACACAAGAAAGAGATTTCTTCGATTACCTTAGCCGAGCCACCCGATGCAGGAGCTTACGCCGAGCGAGGTGGCAATGGCCGAGACGATGGCGGCTATCAGCCGAATCCAAAAGTCCCATTTCTTACCCGGAGCAGACATAACTCAAACGCTTTACTCTCCGTCGTCCAGATACTTGCCCTTCTCGTTCGAGAGGGTGGCTTCGCCAGCCTTCAGCTTCTGGGCGAGCGAGGTGTACATCAGCGAGCTGGAAGCAGTCATCTGCTTGGGCACGCAGTCGCCGGTGGCCTGGCAGAGCAGCTTGGTCTTCTTGATGTTCTGCTGCAGGTCGAACATCTCCACGCTGACGGCGGGGACGGAGATGACGCTGGCCTTGAAGATGGCGAGGTTGTCAATCTTCACGGGCTGTCCACTCAGGGCAAGCTCGCGGATGCAGCGCGAAGCGGCGATGAGCACACCATAGATGGTGTCGACGGTGAAAGGCGAGCCGTGGCTGGCAATGTGCTGCGAAAGCTCAGCGATGCCCACAGGCTCCAAGTTGTTGACGCGACCATAGACCTTGCCATACTGGCGGCTCTCTTGGTTCTTGTTCTTGTAGAGGTCAATACGTAACATGGCTTTGAAAAGGATTTAGTGAAACATTATGTGAACTGTAGTGCAAAGTTACAAAAAACCCTTGCCGTGAGCAAGGGTTTTCCCACTTTTCTTCCCGTCTACCCGTCCGTGCGCTTGTAAGTCATTTTCGATGAGGGGTTTACGTAGAGTGCAAATCCCACCACCATGTCATCGTAGTGCAGGTTCTTCACCGTGCCGTTCTCCACCTTCGCCATCGCCCACGCCAGCCGCCGCCACAGGCAGGGGTTTTGGCTGGGTGGTGGCAGCTCTTGGGTGGCCGAATAGCCAATGGCTGTGGCCACCTGCGCCACATACAGGTTAGTATGGTTTCCGTCGCTGGGTGGTGCCCACGTGCTGATGATGCTCTTCACGGTGCGCAGCGCCCATTTGTTGTAGTAGGTGTCGATGAGCAGCTTGAACGCCGCCCGCCAGCCCCACTTGGCATCTTTGAAAACGCAAAACTCGGAGTCGGTCTGCCGCTCGGCCAAGCCCATCCATGCCGACTTGCCGCGCCTGATGTTGAGGGGGTTGTTGTTGCGGATGCCCCTCGGAGTACGCTCGCTCATAATTTGGTAACGGTTTTTTGATATTTCCCGCGCTCCAATTTCTTGATAATGCCCGCTTTTTGCCAGCGCGAAGCCACCGTAGAAGTACTCGATGCATTCTGAACAATGCCGCATGCAACCATGTCGCCGGGCGTGAACACGCTGGGCAGCTGCTCAAATTTCCGCCTCGTCGTGTCTTGCATTCCCCTGGGCTTGAATGCCTGTGCCTCCGCCTCCTGCGCGTCCATCACCATCTGGCCAAACATGTGGATTTGCG
>JAEEGG010017618.1_pt1 | contig 14660 bp, 10 predicted proteins | sample 9134161 | NCBI WGS metagenome assembly JAEEGG01 (sample SAMN16246543, study PRJNA631951) | gut metagenome | biome: gut microbiome; feature: rumen; material: CR-attached | host: Bos | place: Iran: Karaj | collected 2018-10
TGGTTATGTTCACTGGCAGGTAACAGGCGAGTTTGTACTGGGCGTAGGCGATGCATCAGGTATGATTCCTGTTGATCCCGCTACCAAGACCTACGATGCCGAGATGGTTCGTAAGTTCGACGAGCTCATCGCACCAAAGGGCTACTCTTGGAAGCTACTCGACATTCTGCCTAAGTCACTCAACGCTGGCGAGAACGCCGGTTTCCTCACTCCCGAGGGTGCTAAGAAACTCGACGTATCAGGACACCTGAAGCCAGGCTGCCCCGTATGTCCTCCTGAGGGCGACGCAGGTACTGGTATGGTTGCCACCAACGCCGTTAAGCAGCGCACAGGTAACGTATCAGCCGGTACCTCATCATTCTCAATGATTGTGCTCGAGAAGCCACTCTCTAAGCCTTACGAGATGATTGATATGGTTACCACACCTGATGGTAGCCTCGTAGCAATGGTACACTGTAACAACTGCACCAGCGACATCAACGCCTGGGTAGGTTTGTTCAAGGAGTATCAGCAGCTGCTGGGTATCGAGGTTGATATGAACGAGCTCTACGGCAAACTGTTTAACAAGGCCCTTGAGGGCGAGACCGACTGCGGTGGACTGATGGCTTACAACTACGTATCAGGCGAGCCTGTAACAGGTCTGGCCGAGGGTCGTCCTATGTTCGTTCGCTCTGCTGGCGACAAGTTCAACCTGGCTAACTTTATGCGTGCCCACCTGTATGGTGCTATCGGCGTGCTGAAGATTGGTAACGATATCCTGCTGAAGGAAGAGAAAATCAAGGTGGATCGTATCACCGGTCATGGTGGTTACTTCAAGACTCCTGTTGTTGGTCAGCGCATGCTGGCTGCAGCCCTCAACTCACCTATCTCGGTGATGGAGACCGCTGGCGAAGGTGGTGCATGGGGTATCGCCCTGCTGGCTGCTTACCTGATTAAGAAGAACGGTAAGAACCTGGCCGACTACCTCGAGGATGTAGTATTTGCCGGTAACACCGGTACCTCTGTAGCTCCTACCGCTGAGGATGTAGCTGGTTTCGAGAAGTATATCGAGAACTACAAGCGCTGTCTGCCTATCGAACAGGCCGCTGTAGATAACAAGTAATTTTTATCAACCACATGAAAAAGTTTATTTTTACCGCGACTATCGCACTGGCTTTTGCCACATCGGCATCAGCCGCTGAAATTGTGAAAGCTACGGTTCATGCCGATCAGGCTGGAGCCAAGATCAACAAGGAGATCTACGGTCAGTTCTCCGAGCACCTGGGTAGCTGTATCTACGGTGGCCTCTGGGTTGGCGAGAACTCTCAGATTCCTAACATCAACGGCTATCGTAAGGATGTGTTCGAGGCTCTGAAGGCTCTGCAGATTCCTGTACTGCGCTGGCCAGGCGGTTGCTTTGCCGACGACTATCACTGGATGGACGGTATCGGTCCAAAGTCAGAGCGCCCCTCTTTGCGTAACAACAACTGGGGTGGCACCATCGAGGACAACTCGTTTGGTACCCACGAGTTCCTGAACCTGTGCGAGATGCTGGGTTGCGAGCCTTACATCTCGGGTAACGTAGGTTCGGGTACCGTTAAGGAGATGGCACAGTGGGTTGAGTATATGACCAGCGATGGCGATACTCCAATGGCCCGTCTGCGCCGTGCTAACGGACGTGATAAGGCCTGGAAGGTAAAGTACTTCGGAATTGGTAACGAGGCCTGGGGCTGCGGTGGTAACATGAGTCCTGAGTACTACAGCGACGAGTTCCGTAAGTTCAACACCTACCTGCGCGATCAGGGTGGCAACCGTTTGTATCGTATTGCATCGGGTGCCAGCGACTATGATTACAACTGGACCAAGGTTTGTATGGATAAGATTGGTGCCCGCATGCAGGGTATCTCTCTGCACTACTACACCTGCACCGGTTGGAACGGTCCTAAGGGTTCGGCCATCAACTTCGATAACGATCAGTACTACTGGGCACTTGGTAAGTGCTTGGAGATCGAGGAGGTGATTAAGAAGCACAAGGCTATCATGGACGAGAAGGATCCTCAGAACAACATCGGCCTGCTGGTTGATGAGTGGGGAACCTGGTGGGACGAGGAGCCCGGTACTATCCCTGGCCACCTGTACCAGCAGAACGCCCTGCGCGATGCTTTCGTAGCTGCTCTGAGCCTCAACGTGTTCCATAAGTACACCGACCGTGTAAAGATGGCTAACATCGCTCAGGTGGTTAACGTGCTGCAGTCGATGATTCTTACCGATCAGGAGGGTACAGGCCACATGGTTCTCACCCCAACCTATCACGTATTCCAGATGTACACCCCATTCCAGGAGGCTACTTATCTGCCCGTTGATCTGCAGAGCGAGACTGTACAGTGCAGCACCGAGTACTTCAAGGAGAAGCAGAAGACCAGCGACAACACCACACGTCCTTGCCCACTGCTCTCTGCATCGGCAGCTAAGACCAAGGATGGCAGCATTGTTCTGGCCATCACAAACGTAAGTCTGGATAAGGATCAGACCGTAGATTTCAACTTTGCTGGTTTCAACGCCAAGCAGGTTAGCGGCCGCATCCTCACTTCAAAGAATGTAGCCGACTTCAACGACTTTAATCATCCTAACGTGGTTGCTCCAAAGGAGTACAAGGACGCTAAGATTAAGAAGGGCGTTCTCACCATGAAGGTGCCAGCTAAGTCGGTAGTTGTGGTAACGCTTAAATAAAAAAACTGCCTCGCACTTAAAATGTGCAAGGCAGTGTAAGCAACTGATAGAAAAGGGTACGGGCCAAGCGCTCGTGCCCTTTATCATTGGGGTGCAGACGGTCGTTCTCGGCACTCTTAAAATACTGGGCGTGCTCGTCCATCAGCGGGTACAGTCCACTCATAGCGCCCCAGTCAATCACAGGCAGCGCCCAAATCTGGCCAGCCTGCTTTACCGACTGCACGTAGGCATCCACATACTCGCCACACTGGTTGGTATAATCCTCGGTAGGCTGCCAGTTCTTGTCGTTGGCATAAAAGCCCGCACGGTGGATGGGTGTCAGCAGTATGATCTGCTTGGTGGGATACATACGCTTTACCTTATTTAATGCGATGTTGATACGTCCGCGATACGTACTGTCGGTCATCACCGGATAGCGGTGTAGGCGGTCCACCGGGTGCTTCTGCTCGTGTATGCCAGCCACTACCTTCTCGGGTTTCTGTGTAAACCACTCGCCTATGGGCACACCCGCATTGTAATCGTTGGTACCAATAAAAATCATAATGGCATCAATGCTGTCGCCATGCTCCTCAAAACATTTGTCAGCCTGTCGAGGGATATCGTTCCACTGGCGCCCGCTCACCCCATACACGTAAGGCTTGATATCCAACCAGTCGGCCAGATAGCCCCAGTATTTAATTTTCGAGCCACTGTTACGCGGGTCGGTAATCGAGTCGCCAAAGTAAGCCACACGCTTACCCTGCCAGGGATGCGTAAAAACAGTTTGCGACAAAGCCTTGATAGCAAAAGCAGCACAAAACAGCACTGCCATCATTCGTAGTTTTAGATTAATTTTGTTGTACATCGTTTTTAAATTTTGGGTGCAAATATACAAATAAAACATGAATATAAATACCGCAAACTGCATTTTAATGTTAATCAGATATAAAAAAATGCCCTTCCGAGTACAACCAACCCGAATAATGCTTATATTTGCTGCAACTAAAAATCACCTAAAAGGAATGCTTATGACAACTAAGAACGAAACAAGGGACGAACAATTACAGATCGACGACAAATTAGTCGATACCAGTACACCGCAACAAATGCCATCTATATGGTACACTTAATTACAAATCTAGCCAGCGCTTCACGCTGGCTACTTTGTTTTTCATAAGAACCATCAGGTTAAAATATAACAAATTCGGTAAAATTCCTTAATAAATCCGTGCAAACAGCCTAATTTTTCGTATTTTTGCCGAAAATTTTAAAAATTGTAAATATGAAAATCTATTCTATTGTACTAACTGCAGGTCTGTGTTTAACCGCTTCTTTATCCTCATGCACAAAGGAAGCAATCACCACTTACGAGGAAGCACAAAAAGAAACCTATGCCAGTAGTTTCGTAGCCAAGTATGGCGAAATTAGCCCCACCCAGTCGTGGGATTTCACTACAGGCGAACAAAACCTCGCTAAAACCCGTGGTGTATCTACGATCAACGTCGAAGTTCTGGAAAAAGGTGTCGACTGGGGCGATGTGTCGAATCTGGAATTAGAGCACCATACCTATTCTAATGCGGTATGGAATTATGATATTATCAAAAGTGGCATCCAAAAGAATGCAGCTTTATTCAATGCCATCAATATCAAACTCCCCGAGAAGAAAGTTTGGGTGGGCAACGAAGTAGCATTAGTTGCACCATCCAGCTCATTCTATATCTTCCCCCTGCTCAGTGGTGGTCTTAATCGCTACGATCTGAAGGTGAAGGTTGGCAATGAAGACCCTGTTATTATTTTCAGTAAGGACTACAACTTTTTCCAGACCATCAACGGCATGACTACACCCGATGGTAAAACCGTCAATATGCGTGGTGTAAAGATTGAGGCGCCCGTTGGCACACCTATCGAGATTTATCTGGATAACATGAGGAATGAAAAGAACGAAACACTGCCAACTGTTGGTACCACCAATGGCCAGGCTGTTTACATCGATGTGCCCGACAACGTAGAACTGGAACTCGACGGTATTGAACTGGCCGACGATCATGTGGCCAAGTACATCGGTATCGAGGATGCCATCAGTGGCAGCGACAACGATTACAACGACCTGGTGCTGGCTGTTGTGGGTAATCCCGATGTACCTCAAGAGAAGGTTATCACCGAGAACACCTATCAGGTTACTACCTGCCGCGCCAAGCGCTATATGATTGAAGACCTGGGTGCCATCGGCGACTTCGACTTCAACGATGTGGTAGTAGATGTAGAGGAATACACCGTCTATACCCATAAGGTAACATCCGAGAATGGTGTGAAGACCAGCGACGAGGTTATCAGCACTACCACCGCTCCCACCAAGGCATTTATCCGTGCTCTGGGCGGCACCATCGACTTTGAGTTAACCATCGGTAGTACCAAGTGGGTAAAGAGTGAGTCGGATTACGATACCGCCACCATGTACAACACGCAGGGCACCATCGACTACACCAAAGCCCTGGCTGAGTTCGAAGTGAGCGGTTATAACTACGACAATAACAACATCACCTTCCGTGCCAACGGCAAGGACGGCAAGATGTACACCGTTTCGTTCCCCAAGAAAGGCGAGGCCCCAATGATGATTGCCGTAGATCCATCCACCAACTGGATGACCGAGCGCACCAGCATCCCCAGTTCGTGGTTCACCAAGGGAGTGTAAACACAAAGCGGGCACCTGCGGTGTAGGTGGTGTCGAGAACCACATCACCTCCCAAGCGGCGTGCCAAACTGCGAGCCACTGTGAGTCCGATGCCTGTACCATCGTAGTATTCATTAAGCTGCACGAACTCATCGAAAATGCGCTCGGCCTCGGCAGCAGGTATGCCGATACCCGTATCTTCGACGATGAACTGTATGCCGCCGTCAACTACACTAAGTTTCAAAACTACACGTTGTTTCTCAACTGCTGAAGCGTGGTGCCCATAAGCCTCTGCAGGAGCCGTAAACTTGCGGGCATTATCGAGTAGCAGCGACAGCGCACGTGTTGCAGCACTTTGGCTTGTGGTGAGTTTTATTGTCTCGCATCCTTCGTCAATCAATAATTCGAACGCCAGATGACCGGCCCTCTCAATGCCAGAGGCTTCCACAGCACTCAATGCTATTTGAACGGCCGGAACCTGATCGGAAAGTTCGATAACGGTACGGCTGCTGGCATCAGAGAGTTCGAGCATTTTGTTTACCAAGCCAGTGATGCGGTCGGTGTTCTCGAGTATCCGGATGTTGGCTTCATGGCGCGAGGCTTCGTCAAGTTCTGCGCCCTCGGCAGTAACCACTTGCGCAAAGCCAGAAAGGATATTCAGCGGTGTGCGGAACTCATGTGATATCTGCTGAATAAACTTAGTCTTCATGCGCGACGACTCCTCTGCACGCTCGTTAGCTATGGTGAGCTGTTGGTTCTTCTCCTCCAGACGCCTACGTTCACTACGACGTATCAGCGCATAGATGGTAAAGAATATGATGAGCAGTATAATAACCACGCCCATGGCTATCACTCTGGTATGCATCAGCTTTGCCTTCTGCTCGGCTATCTGCATCTCCTTGCCTTGGATATCGTACACAGTTGCCATTTCTGCCATCTGACTGCGTTTCTGCCACATATAGGCCGAGTCAAAGCGTTCGGCTATCTGTTTGGCTGTATAAAGCGCTGAGTCATTCCGCCCAGCATTGATATTGGCACGGAACTTAGGCAGATAATAGGCATGAATTTCCTCCAGATACACCTTGGGTACACGCCACTTGATGAAAGCATCCAGATGTTCATAGTTCTCAGCTGCTTCTTTCCAGCGTCCGGCAGGCATTAAGTAGTCGTTAGCCTGGATATACCCATTCTCATCACGGGTAGTTTCGTATTTACAGAATTTATCATATTCCGCTGCAGCCGAATCCTTCTGTCCCATAATCCATAATTTGGTGGCACGGTCCAGGTGAATATAGCCATCATAAACTTCCCATACAGGTGCATCCGGATGTCTGCGTCTGAACACCTGTTCAACAGAATCTACAATCTCAAACCAACTCTTGCTTTGCTCCCAATCCTGCACCATCACGTAGGCATCTTTCACTCTGGCATAACAATTAATGAGCCTCTGATGAATGCCTATCGATGAGTCGGCAGCCAATATATCCCAGCAATAGCTTCGGGCCCTGTCTGCCACAACCTTAGCCTTTTTGGGCTCTCCCAGTTTAACGTAACAGCAGGCCATCATGGTAAGCACGTTGGTCATCTGGTCGTATTGTCTGTTACCCAGCGAGTCCATAGATGCTATCAATGGCACGGCTACGCGCAGAAAACCATCGTAGTTGTGGGTCATATACAGTTCATATGCCAACCAGCTTACACCGTAGTTGTAATACCACTGCTTACGGTCTGCCAGACTATTGTGAGTCGCAATCCGCCTGCCCAATCTTTCTGTTTCGGCATCAATCTCATTAAGATGATAGAAACGCTGATGAGCAATAAGCCGAAATGCTTCAGCACCCAGTTCGTTCAGGTCTCCCGTCTGTTCCAAACTGTCTATCAGAAAATAAGTACGCACTGTATCGCCGGCATCAATACCCTCTCTCAATATCAGAGAGTCGGTCTGACTATAGTTGGGGTGTAATAACATTTGTTTCTTTCCTTGCTTATTATCGCATGCGAAAAGAGAAGCAATTAATGCAACCACAACAAAAGGTGTTATGAAAGGCTTTTTAATTGGTAAAAATCTAATCATTCAAATAATTGGTTATAAGTTTTATGGCTGCAAAAGTACAAATAATATTTTACTTACAAAGCGTGAAATACCTATTTTTTGTTAAAAACAAATTGTTTTTCGAGAAAAAATGACTATCTTTGCAGAAAAATTGACCAACAATGAAAGCAACATCTAATCTTTCCTTTCTATTCATTGCCATCTGTTTGTTGGCGATAACATCCTGTAACAAGCAGCAGACTTATGTCCCAAAGACAACACTTGCCGATAGTCTGATTTATGCTGCTACCAGTGTGCAGGATCTTGATCGCGCCGTTTTCCTTTCCGACAGTTTACTGGCAACTGGCGACATTTCGATATTCCGAAACAGCTACTTGAAAGGAAGTATATATACGCGAACAGGAAAATTGCGAGATGCAGAAACAATCCTGAAGCATGCCTTAGCAATAAAGCCCCAAAATGCCTACGACAGTTTGTTCTATTTCCAGTGCCTCAAGGCCATGATAGAATACAATACCAAGAAAGGTGATTACGAGGGGGTGTTACGCGTGGCCTTGCCTGCCTACGAAGGTCTTTACGACTTAGTCTCTAACCCCGAATACGCTGCCGAAGCCTATGATATCTTAGCCGAAATATTGCAGCAGGTAGGTGCGAGTCAGATTACTCAGGGCTTGACTACCGAAGCAGAGCAATATTTCGAGAAATGTTATGATTGCATCCAGAAAGTCAGGGCGTTAGACAAGTCATGGAAGCACGATTACTATGCCACTGTGTTCCTGTATAACATCGCCACTTCGTATTCATTTCAGAAAGATTTCTCTACGGCCGAAAAATGGATGAACTACGCCGAGCCTATCATTAAGGAAATGGCAAACAAAGAGAATGTTCCTGCCGCTATCACCGACATGTCGTGGAGCACCTATTATCTCGGTCGCGCTATAGTCTATTGTGGCTTGGGTAAGCAAAAAGAGGCTGACCAGGCCTATGAAGCGTATAAGCGCACACAATATGCCAAGACAGATCTTGCACAAATTCATGAGGGCGAGTATCTGATGAAAACTAAGCGTTACGCCCAAGCTGCCGATGCTTATGCCGTAACATATCGGTATCTGTCCGAATCTGGTTCGGAGCATACACTCGATAACGTAGGATACCTGACAAGGAAATTCCGAGCCAACTACAAAGCCGGCCGTAACGACTCGGCATTAAACGTAGCTGTTTACACCTTCGAGTATCTCGACTCTGCCATTGCTTTTGAAAAGAAGAATCAGGCCATCGAACTGGCAACCATCTATCATACACAGCAGAAAGACGCCGAGATTGCCGACCAAAAAGCCAAGCTGTTACAAACACGTATGCTGGCTTTGCTGGTTGCCCTTGTGCTGGCTGTTTTCTTCTTTACTATTTATGCTGTTATCCGTCGCCGCCAGCGCATCAGTTTGGAGGAGAAGAATCAGCAGCTGATGATTGCCAACGCCCGTGCCGAGGAGTCGTTGCGCATGAAGACCAAGTTTATCCAGCAGATATCACACGAAATCCGTACGCCACTGAATATCCTTTCGGGCTATGCACAGGTAATTACCTCCCCGGATATGGAGATTGATAATGAAACTCGCAATGATGCCAACCAGCAGATTCTGGAGAATACCGACCGCATCACCGGTTTGGTTAACAAAATGCTCGAACTTTCTGATGTAAGCAGTCGTACCGTTATCGAGCTTACCGATCAGGTTCCTGCCGTTCAGATAGCCAACCAGGCTGTGCATTCGTCGGGTATAGAGGATGCTGCGCATCTTGATTTCCAACTGCAGGATACCGATGGGGCTGGGCAGACGGTGCTTACCACCAATCAGCAGGCCGCTGTGCGCGTATTGTCATTGCTGCTTGATAATGCCATGAAGTTTACCGCTCCTGCCGAAGCCTATGGACATCACTCCGCCGCTGATAAAAAGCGTGCCACGCTCACAATTACTAAGCACGATAATGGTGTACAGTTTATAGTTGAGGATACAGGTATTGGTGTGCCAGCTGCCGAGGCTGAGCATATTTTTGATGAGTTTGTGCAACTTGATGAGTACTATAATGGGACAGGTATCGGACTTACTGTTGCCCGTAGCCTGTCCCGTCGTTTAGGCGGCGATGTGGTTCTCGACACCACCTACACCGCAGGTGCCCGCTTTGTGTTTACACTCCCATGCAGCTTGTAGCGCCCAGGGCCGTAACAATCGCTGTGGCGATGCTGGCAATCATCTGAATAATAAACTTGATGGTTTCCTTCTTACTCATAACTCACCTCCTTTCGTTAGTTCATGTCTGAGCCACCGCTGCCAGAGTTGCCGCCACCGGTATTACCGCCTGTGTTGCCACCAGTGTTGCCGCCGGTATTGCTACCCTGGTTGGTGTTACCACCATTCTCGTTCTCAGGATCCTCTACCTCGCCAGCTGCATCCCAACAGGCCTTCATCACGCCCTCCATTACACCGCTGCGACTAGCAGCCTCCTTGATCACCTTGTCCTGATCCAGACTCGAGTACAGGTCGGGGCTCAGTACATAACGATACTTACCATCTTTCTCTTTGTCAAACTTAAGCAGTCGCTCAACTGCCTTAACTTTAAGTGCCATAATTTTGTTTTAAATAAAAGGGTTTGTTAAATCTTTCCTTTTCCTTAAAACCTCTTCCTTAGTCGTGTTTGAGCGGGTGCAGCTATCAAAAATTTTCTGGTAGGCCTACTGAAAATTTCTATCTGGCTTAAGCGCCCATTTTGTTGCGCTTCTAACAACATTGCAAAGATACGAAAATATTTTGAATTGTGCAAATATTTTAGCAATTATTTTAGCTTTATAGGCAACTTTTTTATCTGATGGTGGTTTTCCACTTTTCCACTTTTCCACTTGTAACAGGAAGGTTTTGCGATACTCGCAAAACTGCCTTATAAGATATTATATATATTTTAATATATATAATATCTTATAATAGGTAATCACAATAACTTAAAACCTTCCTGTTACAAGTGGAAAAGTGGAAAACTGCAAAAGTAACTCCAAATTATTTTGTTTTGATTTTCTGCGAAATGTAGCGGAAAAACATTTTGTAGCCGGGGCATAGGTAGTTGCGGCGTTCGGGACCGTTAAGGGTGATGCGCTCTACCAGGCGATCCTTGGGGCAACCACCGAAACAGAGGTGGGCTACATCGCAATGCAGACAGGCGGAGGGCAGGCTGTCGAGTTTATACTCGCCAAACTTGCGGTTGGTTTGCATCATATCGTGGAGCGAACCCTGCAGGATGTTGCCAATGCGATACTCGGGAAACACATAGCGATCGCAACGGTACAGGTCGCCATTCTTCTCAATCACACCACAATGGCCGCAAACGGATTCGTGAACACACAAACCGGCTGGGCGGTGGGTAAGGTTGCCAATGGCAGCCTCGATAACCTGCACGTACTTGCGACCTACATCACGGCGGCTCCACTCATCGAATACGGTACAGAGGAACTTGCCGTAGGCTTCGGGTTGCACAGAGAAGGGGGCCAGGTTGCGAGGCTGATGGCTATAGATGCCTGGGGGCAAAGCCACATTCTTATGGCTATCATTAAGCGGCAGGCTCTCGACAACTGGCAAAAACTGCATGTAGTTGCTAAAGCCTCGCAAAAACTGATACACCTCGGCAGCATGCGTGGCGTTGGCGGCATTAACGGTGGTAAGGGTATTGAAGTCGACACCGTGTTTCAACAGCAGGTCGAGACCGTGCATGGTGCGACTGAAGGTTCCCTCGCCCCGTGCGTCCTTGCGATAGATGTTGTGCAGATGTTCGGGACCATCGATACTGATGCCGATACGGAACTGGTGATTGCGGAAGAACTGGCACCACTCGTCGGTAAGCAGCGTGCCGTTGGTTTGCAACGTATTCAGTATGTGGCGGCCCTCGCCGTATTTCTGTTGCAGCGCCATGGCCCGCTCAAAAAAGGGAATGCCGCACATAGTGGGCTCGCCACCATGCCAGGCAAACTCTATCTCGGCATACCGACCGTGGATATCAATCACCTGACGGATATAGTTCTCGAGCACCTCATCCGTCATAAGCGAAGGGCCAGCGGCATAGCCACTACCCTTCGCTAAATAATAACAGTACTGGCATCGCAGGTTGCAAGCCGCACCAATGGGCTTTACCTCGATGGCATAGTGTCGCAAGTCGTCACTACTGGTCATACTTATTCTTATCGTACATTTCTACACCGCCCTTATAGCCTTTCTTGGTTTCGCTACCATCGTCGGTACCAATCTCGCGCTGTATCAGGGCGTTCAGCTTCTGGTTCATCAGCTCTACCAGTTGCTGGTTGGCGTTATTATCCTTAGGCCATGCCAGGTTCTCGGTCTCGTCGGTACCGCACATCAGCAGCTCTACATCGTTGTCGGCCCACAAGGCTTCGTAATCGGCTGGTGTGTTGAACTTAACTGGTGCAAAGTAACGGGCAAACTTATAATCGGGGGTGATGATGCCACGTACAAAACCGCGCTTGTTCATATCGGCACGATAGGCAGGCTTCAGGCTGGGATTCATCACGTAGTCGCCATCAATCATGGATATCATCTCGAAACAGAACAGGGCACCCTCGCTGTTACGGATGTCGGTATCGGGATTCTTCACAGCAGGCATAAGCGAGTGGCCGTGGAGCTCCTGAGTGATAGCACTAAACTGCTGCACGTTGCCAGCTGTAGCAATATCAACAAATGTGGGTGCCAGGTCGAGATGCGAGGTAAGGTTGTAACAATGGCGACCGCCCTTCATCTCGGGGTGATAGATAATCAGGGGCACGTGGATGTTGTTCTCGTAGATATTACCACCCTTACCCTTCAAGCCGTGTTCGCCTTGCATCTCACCATGATCGCTGGTGTAGATAACGATGGAATTATTAAGCAGTCCGGCTTTTTCGAGATACTTGAGCAGCACCAGCATGTGGTTGTCCTCGTCCTGAATGGTGTTAAAGTAATAGTCGCGGAAGGTGTGCCATCCTGTGCTGTCGGTTGGCGATGGACCTACCCAGTCCTGCCACTGCTTGTTGTACTCCTTATGTGCAGCAGGGCGACCAGGTTTGTCGAACGACTCGTTCCACGATGCAGGAACAGGCACATTGTAGCTCTTTTTATAAACAGGATCGTCGGGTGCAGGTGTAGCCTCGCCAGCGATGTACGTGCCCGGTGTTTCGTTAAAGTACATGATATCATGTGGGTTCAGGAAGTTTACAGCCAGGAAGAAACTCTGGCCGTCGTTGTTCAGCTGCTTACCTTTGTTTTTCAGCCAGTCGATGGCATGGTCGGCAATGGTGCCATCCTCTTTATAGCCCTCCCAAACTGAACCGTACATATCACCTTCGGTCCAGTCGCTAAAGCCGTACTCCTCAAGCGACTCGGTATCTTCAGAAATGTGCCACTTACCCTTAAAGGCGGTATAGTAGCCGGCATTGCGCAACATATCGCCTACGGTAGGCAGGTCGCGCGACATATCGTTTACAAAGGCATAGTTGGTGTTATCCAGCATACAGGTTTCGGTGATGTGGCGGCCGGTGTAGATAACCGAGCGGCTTGATGTGGAAACATTGGCACAGGCGTAGTGCTTCTCGAATGTGGTACCCATCTGGCGCAGGCGTTCGCGAGCGGCATAGTCGCTACCAGCAGGATACTGCTCCATGTAGGCTTCCTGGTCGGTAGTGATAAAGATGATGTTGTACTTGCCGTCGGCATTAGGCGTAGGCGTGATTTTGTTTGCAGGGTTGTCGGTCGCATCCAAACAACCAGCCAGGAGTGCACTTGTAGGTAGCAGCACCAGCGTTTTCTGAATGTTTTGTTTGTTCATTATCTATAGTTTTTTAGAGGTTAAATCATGGCGATCCTTAGAACTGAAAAAACTGTTTACCTTATATAAAAGGTAAAATACGATAACGGCGGTAACGCCGAAAAGTACGTAAAGCAGAATCTCTAAAGCCATCATACGCGTAATTAATATAAGTTAGCGTGTGCAAAGATACACACGACAGCCGAAAACGGCCTTTCCCCTCGCCAAAAATACGATGAAAGGAAAGCAAAAATACGCCAAGAGGAAAGAAATACGCTGAGAGGAAAGACGACTACCCGCGCTGGCGATAGGCCGATGGCGACTGTTTTCCTAACTGCTTGAAGGCTTTGGTCATCGAGGCTGGCGACGAGAAACCACACTGTTCGGCTATCACCAGCAGGCGCTCGTCGGGACGGGCGGTTATCAGGCTGATGGCATGGCGCACACGGTGCTGACAGATCATATCGTAGAACGACTGGTAGCCGCTGCGACGTATCACCTCGGAGAGATAGGTGGCATTGGTGCCCAGGCGTGCAGTAAGCGTATCGCTGGTGATATGCTGCTCGGTAAAAATACGCTCCTTGGTAAGCAGAAGGTCGAGTTTCTCGCTTAACTGTTCAAAGCGCTCATCGGTTAAACGGAAGTTGCCAGCGGCAGGGGCAGTTTCGGGCTCATCGTCGGTAACAGGTCGGGCTGTGCGCTCGGATGGGGCCGCGTAAGGCTGTCGCCAGGGGTTAAGGGTAAAAATGCAGAACCAGATGTTCATACCGGTAAAGATCACATCGCGTACGGCTTTTACGATGGCATTATCGGCATAGAAGTTGATGGCCATCAGCACACAGATACACGTGGGCAGCCACTGGATGTACTGCGCAAAGCGTACGGGGAAATCGTCGCTATCGGCGTAGATATCCTCGTTGGCACGGCGTACAGCCTGACCAATCCTCAACGCCATGCGTACCGACAACACGAAATAGGCGGCAAACACCACACTAACGGCAGCAAACGCCCACGGACGATAGCTGCCAGGCATACTGATAATACCCACCGCCTGCAGCAGCAACGGGGCCAGCACGATGACACCAGGCAGAAACAGCCAGTAGCCTTTCTTATCAAGCATGCAATTACACGATGAATGGCCTGCCGCAAAGAAATAACCATGGCACATCACCAGCATCTGCAGCGAGAAGAACAACACAGCAAAGGCGTTGACATACAACAGGGCATCGGCGTCGCCCACCTGCAACAGGTAGGGCAGCTCCATAATCTGCATCAAGTACAGCACACCTACCGACCGCTGGGCAGGAAACAGCTCGTGGAAATGCGCGTTGTAGGCTTTGGGGCGATAGTACCACTTAAGAATCCATCCGTACAGGTTGGTGAGGATAAACGCCAGGTTGACTGCAAACAGTA
>JAEEGG010017622.1_pt1 | contig 14659 bp, 10 predicted proteins | sample 9134161 | NCBI WGS metagenome assembly JAEEGG01 (sample SAMN16246543, study PRJNA631951) | gut metagenome | biome: gut microbiome; feature: rumen; material: CR-attached | host: Bos | place: Iran: Karaj | collected 2018-10
TCAGTTTGAAGGGATGCTTTGGATCCACCGTCGGGAAATTGGTATCGAGCAACTCATACTCTTTGCCTTTGATCTTGATAACACCTTTCTTCAGGTCCATCTTATCCAGCAACAGGCGATCCTTCATGTCAAAGTCGGGACGGCGCTTGATGGCGGCAGCCTCAAGCTTGAACTGGATAATGCTGATGGCCTTGTGCATCTGGGCAACGAGCTGTGCTGTGCGGGCTCGCTCTGGATCCTTGGCGCTACCGTCCTTAGGCAGGAAGCGCTCACATGGGTCGTTGGCATAGGTGTCCATCGCAAAAGTTGCCAGCGGCAGCAGGTTGATACCATAGCCATCCTCAAGAACGCCGTGATTGCCATATCGCAGGGCGATACGCAGCACGTTGGCAATACTGCAATCATTACCGGCAGCTGCACCCATCCACAGGATGTCATGGTTGCCCCACTGAATATCAAAGTTGTGGTAGTTGCACAGGATATCCATGATTTTATCAGGGCTGGGACCACGGTCATAGACGTCACCCAAGAGGTGAAGCATATCGATAGTCAACTGCTGGATCAGGTTACACATGGCGATGATGAATTCATCGACACGATGCGTCGAGATGATGGTCTTGATAATCACATCGACATAAGCCTGCTTGTTCGGGTCACTGCTATGCTCGTGCAAAAGCTCTTGGATGATATAAGAGAAGTCTTCGGGCAGTGCCTTATGAACCTTAGAACGGCTGTATTTGGACGAAACGTGGCGGCAAACCCTCACTAATCGGTTGATGGTAATGAAGTACCAGTCTTCCAAATCTTCCTTGTCGGTAATCTCATCTTTTACCAATTCCAGTTTCTCGGCAGGATAGTAAATGAGGGTACACAGGTCCTTCTGTTCACGTGCGCTGAGGGAGTCATTGAAGATCGTATTCACCTTTCGTTTGATCCTACCACTGGCATTGCGAAGCACATGCTGGAAAGCAAGGTACTCACCATGCAGGTCGGCAAGGAAATGTTCGGTGCCCTTGGGCAGGTTCAAAATGGCTTCAAGGTTAATGATCTCTGTGCTGGCTGTTGCCACGTTAGGGAAACTGCGGGAGAGCAGTTTCAGAAAATAGAGGTCTCGTTTTCTTTCTTCGGGTTTCATAGTTTTACTTTAGCTAAAGTTTAAGGTGTGATTTTATTAATATAATAATAACGAAAAGAGAGGGAGAATATTATCTTAGTAGTGATATTCTCACCTTTTTCCCTTTAATCTTTGATGACTGCAGACGCTTCAAAATTTCCTGCGCCTGCATGCGAGGCACTGCAGCGAGGGCATAATGGTCACGCACATCGATGATACCGATATCGTTAGCATTTGCATCGCTATTATTGGCAATAAAGCCCATAATGTCGCCCTTTGAGATCTTCTCTTTCTTACCTGCTTGGAAATAAAGTGTTGCCATCGTTGCCATTACAGGTTTATCCTTTGGACTTAGACGATATGTCCCATCAATAGAAATCCACTCGGGCAAAGGCTCGCCAGGCGCCGAAATAACATAAGCTGTACCTACCGCATTCACGCGTGCAGTGCGTCCGTTGCGATGCGTATAGGCTTGCTCATTCACTGGAATGTGGTAGTGAATAATGTGCTCAACCTGGGCAATATCAAGACCACGAGAGGCCAAGTCGGTTGCGACAAGAACCGTCAGGCTGCCATTGTTGAGTTTTGAAACGGCACACTCACGATCCTGTTGTTCCATGGCGCCATGATAAATACCTGCATCGATGCGTTTGCCATCGAGGAACTGATGAATGCGTTCGGCACTCTCTCGATAGTTGGCAAACACGATGACTTTCCCTGGCTCAAGGCTTAGCAGCAGCTGTTGCAACGTCTCAAGTTTGTCCTTGCACTCGGACATGACCTGCCATACCTTGATGCGCTCGGCGGGATGGTCGGCTTTATCCAGGACATCAATGGTCAAAGGATTGTGCAGGCGCACATAATCAGGCACCACGTTAAGAACCGTTGCCGAAGCCAGGATGCGGCGATTAATATGAGGCATCTGTTTGAGCAACTGTCGCATCTCGTCCTCAAAGCCAAGCTCAAGCGATTTGTCCATCTCATCAAGAACCAGCAGTCGAGTCCCACTCAGATTGATGTGGCCGCGCCGTTGATGATCCAGCAGGCGACCTGGTGTCGCTACTATGATGTCGGGCGTCACGGCAAGTGACGATTTTTCCTCGGCAACAGCATGGCCGCCATAACATGGTGTCACCTTATAACCCTCGGCAAGTTGTCTCAGAATTTCGGCCGTTTGCATCACCAATTCCCGCGATGGGGCCAGCACGACTGCATGCAACTGCTGCATGGGGGGCTTCAATGCTTGCAGCACACACAAGGCAAAGGCTAGGGTTTTACCCGTGCCAGTGGGGGAATAGAGCACAAGGTCTCCCCTACCCGATTTCCACGATTCCAAAGCCAGCTGTTGCATGTCGTTGAGCGTGTCAATGCCCATGCGCGCTTTTATCACTTTTAATAATTCCTGATTGTTCATGCAATTCTCATGCTTATTGCCGCAAATATACACAAAAAAAGTGGAGACAAAGAAGAATAATGAAAGGAAAAGAGATAAGACACAGAATAATTGCAAAGATTTTTGCGTGGTATAATTATTTTGTCCATATTTGCAAAATTAATAAATAAATTGAGAGCGCCTCTTTTCTCATGCAAGAAACAGGTGTAGTCCCTCTCTCATGACATTCTCAAAGTAACCGCTGATTTTATGGGGCTAGGAAGCAACTAAAGAATTAGTCTTATGAAACATTTAAACTCTTTTTTACTAAAAACAGCACTGCTGATTGCGATGGTTTTGGGCATCACGTTTAGCGCTAAAGCAGATTATGACATTGAACGTGATGGCGTTTATTATGCTTACACCTATTATGATACTGATCTAAATGACTATTTTGAGTATGACGGCCCTCATAATACATTCCCTTATGATGAAGACGGCGACTGGATGTTTGGCTACCCCAACAACAGTACTGTTGCCGTTACTTACGGAGATTCAAAATATACTGGCTCTGTGAGCATTCCATCCATGATTTATCTCACTTATTTATGGGATTATTTTACTGCAGATGTTACTTCAATTGGTTATCGTGCATTCATATCTTGTAATCAACTGACAAGAGTATATTTGCCATCTTCGATTGATTCTATTGGTGCGACTGCGTTTTATGCGTGCACCAATTTACAGAGCATCGAATTCGGCGGTAACGAGACTTTCATTGGAGATCATGCTTTCGTGGACTGCACCTCGTTACAGAGTGTAACGATACCAGATGGAGTGAAATCCCTCGAAACCGAATGTTTCTGGAAATGTTCCAATCTAAAAACAGTTGTCATTGGCAGTGGCATGCAGAGTATGGTGATTGGCTGCTTTAAAGCATGTACTTCGATCACCAGCATCACATGCAAGGCTATGACCCCTCCTTCAATCGGTTCTACAACCTTTGATAGTAAGGTATACACCAATGCTACGCTATATGTGCCCGCCGATGCTGTCGAGTCATATAAGTCAGCAACATATTGGAAGAATTTCACCAACATCAAGGCGATTCCGGGTACTGGCATTGACATCAACGCCACCAATTTTCCGGATGCCAATTTCCGCAGTTACATGCTTTCGCTCTATCCTCAAGGCTATCTTACCTCTAGCGATATCAATAGCCTTACCAGTCTAAATGTTGCTAATAAGGGCATTGTTAACATGAAAGGTATTGAGTTACTCACCGGATTGAAAGAGTTGCGTTGCTGGGGCAATTCGTTTAGCACGCTGGACCTCAGCAGTAACACCAAGTTGACCTATTTGGACTGCGCCCCCAACTTATCACTGACCTCCCTCAATGTGAGATATTGTCCTAATTTGGAGAATCTCATTTGTTATAGCACCAGCATCCAATCTCTCAATTTAGCATACAACTCAAAACTCAAGTCGCTTAGTTGTTATAACACCAAGTTGGTGTCTTTGAGTCTGATCAATAAGAATCAATTAGCCTCCATCAACGTCAAAAACACCCCGACGCTGGAGAGCCTAGATTGCTATAATAATGTATTAACAACGCTTGACGTAACAGGCTGTACTGGATTAAAATCATTAAAATGCTACTATAATGATGATTTGACTGCCATCACCGGATTGGGAGACTGTAAGGCCATCACCTATCTGGACTGTGAAGACTGCGCCATCACCGACCTGAGTGCCGTTGAATCGATGACCAATATCGTGCATTTCTACGGTCGCAACAACCGGATTTCATCCTTCTCGCTCAATAACAAGTCCCAATTAATCTACGTAAGGATTTCGGGCAACACAAATCTAACGACCTTACGCTGCTCTGGCAATTCCAAACTTAACACGCTATATATGCAGAATTGTCCTGCATTAAAGAGTGCTTGGATTACCATGTGCGATTTAAGTTCACTTGACGTGACGGGTTGCACCGCGTTGAATGATCTTGCTTGCTGGCAGAACCATATCAGCGGCAATAATATGACAATCTTGGTGAACAGTCTGCCCACAGTCTCGGGGACTCCTGGCCAATTCGCCGTTCTAGACAATGTCAACGAGGGCAACGTGATAACTGACCAGCAGGTATTAGCAGCCAATAGAAAAAACTGGGTTTGCAAGCGATGGACTGGCAGCGGTTGGGAAATTATCTCTGTACTTCAGCCTGGTGACGTCGACGGCAATGGCTATGTAAACATCGCTGACGTGTCTGCACTTATTGACATTCTGTTGAGCAGTACTACCTCAGCTCCTGCAACAGCCGATGTTAATGGCGATGGACATGTGAATATCTCTGATGTGAGCGCACTGATCGACATACTTTTGGGCGCCAACTGATCGGGAAAAACATTCACACGACTATATCATTGAAGACAAATGCGTTACGCCATCAAAGCGTGACGCATTTGTGTCATTCATCATTTTATTGTATTTTTGTCGCTTAAACCAAAACAAGTGACATCAGTTAATTCTATGGCAAAATTCTTTATTGTGGCCTTGACCGTGATGCTGGTCATGCAGGGATATGTTATGTGGCATGTGTGGCGCGTGTTGCCCTTTTCCACAACTGTTAAGGTATTCATCATCCTGCTTATGCTACTTGCACTGTGCTGCATGGTATTTCAGTTCAAGAGTGACAGCCTCCCGCTGGGCATGGCTACGGGGCTGTATGAAATAGGCAACTCATGGCTTGTCATCATGTTCTATCTGCTGATGGTTTTCCTGTTGCTTGACATCGGGCGATTGGTTCATATCGTTCCTCCCGCATGGCATAAAAGTAATGCCATCACTACAGTTTCACTCACGGGACTGATGCTTACCGTTTTTCTTGCCGGCAACATCCATTATCACAACAAGCAACGCCAGGAAATCAATCTCAAGACCGATAAACACCTTGAACGCCCCCTTAAGATTGTGATGCTGAGCGACCTGCATGCAGGATTCCATAATCGCCGTGCCGAGGTGGGACGATGGGTAAATCTCATCAACGCTGAGAATCCTGACCTCATTCTCATTGCAGGAGATATTATTGACGGCAATGTGCGTCCATTGTTGGTTCAAGGCACCAACGAGGAATTAACTCGTTTCAATGCCCCTACTTTTGCATGTTTGGGGAACCACGAATACATCACAGGCATTGATAAATCCATCGAATTGATAAAAAAGACAGGAATTGGCCTTTTGCGTGACTCTGTCATCACCGTCGACGGTGTCACCATCGTGGGGCGCGATGACCGCAGTAACCGTAGCCGACAGAGTGTTGGGCAACTGATGCAAGATGTGGACCGCGACAATTATATCATCCTGTTGGATCACCAACCGTTTAACCTCGAAGAATCGGAACAAAACGGAGTGGATCTGCAACTGAGCGGGCATACACATCAAGGCCAGGTTTGGCCGTTAAACTGGGTTACCAGGAAAATGTATGAATGTGACCACGGTGAATACAAGCGCGGCAAGACGGACTACTATGTGAGCTCAGGCATTGGCATTTGGGGCGGCAAATTCCGCATCGGCACCGACTCGGAGTATGCGGTAATTACGGTTACTCCCAATCAATAATAAAACCGCACCAGGAACACCGATACATCATTATTTCCACTTCTTGGGAGAAACTCCGGTAGCTTCCTTGAAATACTTGCCAAAGAACGACTGGTTGGGAAAATGCAACTCGTCGGCAATTTGCAGTACAGTATATTTGCCACTTCGCAACATGGTCTTGGCATCGAGGATGACATAATCCTTAATCCAGTTGGCCGGATGTCGCCCCGTGCGTTCAAAAACGACATGAGACATATATTTGAGTGACAATCCCAATTGGTCAGCATAAAAACTCAACTCTCGGTGTTCACGGTAATTATCATGCACGCACTGCATGAAACGCGCTACAATCTCGTCGCGGCGTGTGGGTTTGGCATCCGACTGCTGCTGGCTATTGGAGGCTTGGGTAATAATGCTGATGATGAAGCTCAGACAATGTGCAGCAACACCTTCCCTGTTAATGGCAAAAGCATCAGCGTTCAAGATTGTGCGCAACATCTGATATGCCTGTTTAAGCATCGTCAAGTGCTCGTTACACAAAGGAAACACATTGCTGCCAGCATTCACACTAGGAGCATTCATCGGTGTATATGAGATCAGGATAATACGGCAGTTCTCGTCCACCTCCAGGTTCTCAATGATCGTGTCCTTGTTGATAATGACACAAGTATTATCACTTGCCGCAAGTTTGTTGAAACTGAACTTGAGATGGAGCGTACCACGTTCGACAATGAGCAGGCATGACTGGGACAATTTCATGGGAAAATGCTGGTTGCGCCATTGCTCGTCAAGGTGATTCAAAGGCGACACCATGCTATCCATTATCAACAAGTTGTCGCCAAATGCTATGGCTGACTCATTGACTGGCATTATCAGTTGTTCAAAATGTTGCGATGCAGGTTGCTTCATTTCGGTATGCGATTATTTAGACTGCAAATATAGGTAAAAATAGTTAAAAGTCAGAATAAATTACTACTTTTGCGCCGCCAAACGGCAAGACATTTAATAACGTATTTCCATTAAAATTTCATATGCAACAATTTTACACTATCGGCCTCCTGATTATCGCCAATGTATTCATGACTTTTGCCTGGTACGGGCATTTGAAACTGCAGCAGATCAACATCATTACCAACAATACCCCACTCTATGTCATCATTGTGCTCTCTTGGTTGCTGGCGCTTCCCGAATATTCCTGCCAGATTCCAGCCAACCGCATCGGTTTTGACGGCAACGGAGGACCATTCAGTATCATGCAGCTGAAGGTGATTCAGGAAGTCATTTCGTTGACGGTTTTTACCGTATTTGTGACCATATTCTTTAATGGAGAGACCTTGCGTTGGAACCACTTGGCTGCCTTCATTTGCTTAGTGATGGCTGTGTTCTTTGTATTCCACAAGTGGTAGAATTCTTGTCGGCTATAGTCTAAAGATAGCCGTCACTAGTGTAAGATGCTTGGGCAAGGAGCCGTCGGTACTCCACTCGAGGTCGATGCCCAACAGGTCTTTTGTCATGGCACCGATGTCAAAGCCCACCGCTTCAAGCGAGTGTCGCAACTTGTCAGGATGCCTGCAAGGCATGCCTTGGGGACGTGTGCAACCTTCGGGACAAAAAGCACAACGGAAGGTGAAGCAACGGCTGCCTGGACTCTGGCGTTCCTTCTCATACAAACTTGGCAATAGGCTTATCCACACATTTTCCATGGCTTCGCGTCCAGTTGCCGATGCCTGCTCGGCAGTCGTGCATGCTGCACGAGTATCTTCATCAAATTCAATGGTTGTCCCCGTCAATGTCACTGTTTTGAAGCCATCGCTCAGCGTCCTGGCATCAAAGTCAAATGGAGGGCAACTCCATACCTTTCCATAGGACGGACATTGCTTGCACAATGCCTCAAAACGCTCCACGTCACGATAACGGCGGACAAACTCATCGGCCGCAATTGTCGTTTCTTTGCTAGTAACTGTATAATTCATATTTGCAAAGGTAAACATTTTTATTTACCTTTGCAAACAAATTTCATTAAAGTGCTTATTATGAGTTCAACATTCAATAACAAGACACATGTTGTCTTTGACCTGGGAGGCGTGGTATTCCGCCTTGACAAGATGATAGCCATCGAACGATTTAAAGAAATCGGTGTCACTCATGTTGAGGAATTTCTAGATGACTATGCCCAAAAAGGTATTTTTGGGGACTTGGAGTCGGGTCTGCTCACGGCGGAGCAATACCGCAGCGAGTTGAGTCGCATTGTGGGCAAGCAGTTGACGATGGAGCAATTGGAATATGCCTGGACTGGTTATGCCGCCCAGTTATATCAGCGCAACTTTGAAGCTTTGTTGAGGTTGCGTCAAGAAGGATTTCCGGTTGCCTTACTGTCCAACACCAACCCTTTCATGATGCGGTGGGCACGTAGTAGCGCCTTTGACGGCAACGGTCATGGTCTGGACTATTACTTTGACCGCTTGTACTTGAGTTACGAGATGCGCATGATGAAGCCATCACCCGATATCTTTAAAGCCATGATTGCTGGCGAACAGACAACACCTGGCAATATCCTGTTTATTGACGATAGCACTCACAACTGCGAAGCAGCATCTGCGTTGGGTATTCAAACTTTATGCCCCGAAAACGGCAGCGATTGGCGTCCCGCCGTTTTCAAAGCCCTGGGATTGAATTAATTGGTAATAATGGCGATGTAAAAAGAGGGAGGCCCACAATAGGTCTCCCTCTTTATTCATAGTTAGCTGTAAGTCAATCAGTTCTTTTTCTCCTCGGCGGGAGCAGGGGCTACAGCAGCTTTAGCGGCGTTGATGCTGTCCTGCTGAGCCTTGTACTGCTTGGCAGCTTCGCTATCAGGTTTCAGCCATGTGTCAAGCCATTTAAAGAACTCACGCTGCCACAGGATGCTGTTTTGGGGCTTGAGAATCCAGTGGTTCTCGTCGGGGAAGAGCAGCAAGCGAGCGGGCAGACCTTTGATCTTGGCGGCGTTGAATGCCTGGCAAGCCTGAGTGAAGACGATGCGGTAATCCAATTCACCAGCGGTACACATGATGGGGGTATCCCAATTCTGCACATAGTTCTTTGGGTTGGCTTGGGTGTAGGAGCGCTGAGCGATGGCATTGCTTTTAATGCAATGCGGACCACCGAGATCCCACTGTACAAACCACATCTCCTCGGTCTCAAGATACTGGGCCTCGAGGTTGAAGATACCTGCATGAGCCAGGAAGCAAGCAAAGCGCTTGTTGTGGTTACCGGCAAGGAAATAAACCGAATAGCCACCATAGCTGGCACCAACAGCACCAATGTGATCACCGTCGATATAGGGCTCCTTCTTCATGTAATCGACTGCGGCAAGGTAGTCGCGCATGTTCTGGGCATTCCACTCAGATCCGAAGCCAGGAAGACCGCGGCGGTTGGGCAGGATAACAATGTAGCCGTTGCTAGCCATGATGCGCATGTTCCAGCGATAGCTCCAGAACTGGCTCACAGGCGACTGGGGACCACCCTCGCAGAAGAGGATAGCGGGATACTTCTTGTTGGGGTCAAAGTTGGGCGGGTAGCAAACCCAAGTGGTCATCAGCTTGCCGTCGCTGGTGGGAACCATGCGCTTCTCGATGCCGATGGGATCAACCTGTGCCAGTGCCTCGTCATTGACGTGGGTAAGTTGAACGGGCTCCTTGCCCATTTGAATACTGAAGATCTCGTTGGGCGTCTGATAGCTCTGACGACAAGCGATAACAGTATCGTTTCCTACAAATGCCATGCTGTTGAAGTCACACACACCCATGGAAATGGTGTCAATCTTCTGGGTAGCCACTTCCATGCGGAAGATGGGCTGTACGCCCTGGAACGGGCAGATGAAATAGATGAACTTCTCATCGGGTGACCATGCGATATCGTCAACGCTGTAGTCCCAATTCAAGGTCAAATCCTTCTTGTTGCCGGCAGCATCCATGAAGAAGATGCGGTTTTTATCGGCCTCATATCCGTCATGCTCCATCGACAGCCATGCCATCTCACCCTTGCTGTTAATGATGGGATAAGTGTCATAGCCCATCATGCCCTGAGTCAGATTCTCGGTCTTGCCGGTCTCCAGGTCATACTTGTAAAGGTCACTGTTGGTCGAGAAGGCATAGTCCTTGCCTGTCTTCTTGCGACATACATACACCAGGCTCTTGCTGTCGGGAGTCCAAGCCAGCGACTCGATGCCGCCCCAAGGCTTCATCGGCGATTCGTAGGGTTCGCCCTCAAGCACATCCTTCACATTACCTGCCTTGCTGCCGTCATAGTCGGCTACAAAGGGATGAGGAATAGTGGTCACCCACTCGTCCCAGTGCTTGTACATCATGTCGTCATAGATCTTGCCAGTGGTCTTGTCCAAGTCAGGATACATGTCTTGAGCCGTTTGGCCATATTTCACTTGCGAAATCATGACAACGCGCTTCTCGTCGGGCGAGAAAATGAAGCCCTCGATGCCGTCCTCAATATCACTCACGCAGTTGCGGCCGCCACCGTCGGCATTCATCGTCCACAGCTGAGGCGTCTTGTCGTCGCCCTCATCCTTATAGATGAAAGCAATCTTCTTGCCGCCGTCAATCCACACATAGTTGCTCTCGCTGTTGGGCGTGTTGGTGAGCTGGCGGGCATTCTGGCCGTCAACATCCATCACCCACAGGTCGCAGTTGCCCTTGTTGGTGGTAATGTCATAGTAGGTCACGCCATACAGAATCTTCTTTCCGTCGGGCGACACTTGAGGACCACCCACGCGGCCCAGCTGGTTGAGGAATTCGGGAGTGAACTCTTTCTTTTCCATTTTACCGGAAGTTTTCTCGGTAGCGGGAGCCTGACCAGGAGCTGCCGTTTCCTGCTTGGAGCAGGTCGAGGAGCTTAACAGAGCCAATACCGCAACCGACATTGCTGTTAACTTGAAGAATTTCATAATAATTGTACTGTTAATGATGTATTTAGTGTTAAATTGGTTTTCGGTTTGCACATTATTTCAAATTGCAAATATAATCATTTATCGGCAACAACCCGCCATTAGAAGCCAGAAAAACACCAAGACCTTTTATTTCACTTTCTTTAGGTCTAAACAGACAACCAAAAACGATTGTCTTTTCTAAAAACAACCAAAAACGGTTGTTTCTTGAAAAAACAATCAAAAATGGTTGTTTATATCATATATTATATATAGTTTTGCACCGACAATCATAACACGTCATTCATTATGAAAGGAATCATTACCGGCGATATCGTGGATTCTTCCCAAATCAGCGCCCAATACCGGGGTGAGCTGCTCAATTGCCTCAACACGATGGGCGAGGAATTGCAATGCGTCGCTCCATTCACGATGGAACTGTTCCGCGGTGACAGTTTCCAACTGCTCATCGACGAGCCCAGTGCAGCGATAAAAATCGCCATCCTGCTGAGGGCGGGACTTATACGGCACACGGCAAGCAAGGAAAACGGCGTGTGGGATGCGCGCATCTCACTGGGCATCGGCAATGTCGAATTCCTGTCGGAACGTATCGTCACATCCGATGGCGAAGCCTTCCACTACTCAGGACGGCAACTTGACGAAATGGGCAAGCAACGCCTCGCTGTCAAGACGCCCTGGCAGGATGTGAACGATGAACTTGCACTATCCACGGCATTTATCGACGACATCATCAACGGGTGGTCCAGCAAGCAGGCAGGTATGATTTACCTCGCACTCCGTCAGGATACACCCAAGAAGGACATCGCCAAACTCATCGGCACATCGGTGCAAAACGTGCGCAACGTGCTCTCTTCGGCCAAGGAAAGCCTTGTGCGGAAATATATCGAACGCTACCGCGATATCATCACGACCCACCAGAACCAACCGACGAAATGAACATCATCATCCTACTCAAGCTATTATCGGCACATGTCATCGCCGATTTCTTCCTGCAGTTTGACAAATTGTGCCAATCCAAGCACGAGAAAAACTGGCGCGGGGTTACAGCCCAAGCCATCCATGCGCTCATCCATGCCCTGTGCGCCTATCTCCTGCTTGCCGACTGGGGCGCGTGGGTGATTCCGCTAGTGATTCTTGTAACGCATTTCATCATCGACATCCTCAAAATCAAGTGGAACGGGAACAGCACGCTGGGATTCCTCAGCGACCAGGTGGCACACATCGGCGTCATTCTTGTTTTGTGGTGGGCTTACTATGCCGACCACACTCAAGTGCTGGACGCGACGAGCACATTCATCAACTCCAGGCGCCTGTGGGCTGTGCTGCTGGGCTATATGCTGGTCCTGAAGCCCGCTTCCATCCTCATCAGCGTTTTCATCAAGCGCTGGATTCCCTCCAACAACATGCAATCCCAAGGGATGCCCTTTGCCGGCGCATGGATCGGCTACATCGAGCGTGTACTGATTCTGACCTTTATCATCACCGGCAACATCGAGGGCGTCGGCTTCCTGCTGGCGGCAAAATCCATCTTCCGCTTCGGTGACCTGAACAAGGCGCGCGAGATTAAAATCACAGAGTATGTCCTGCTGGGCACTCTGGCAAGTTTCTCGATTGCGCTGTTGACAGGCTTTGCCATCAATATGTATATTCATTAACCAATTCCACCATAACTATGAAAAAAGCCATCTATACACTGTTTTTTCTTGCTGCCAGCCTTGCTATCACGGCGAGTGCGCAATGTGGCATGACCAATCCTCAGAAACATCATTCAGTCCGCAGCAATTGGGTGAACCCGCGCATCGGTACGGGAGGTCACGGCCATGTGTTCTATGGAGCCAACGTGCCTTTCGGCTATGTGCAGTTGGGACCAACCGAGCCCACTCAGGGTTGGGACTGGTGCTCAGGCTATCATGACAGCGACTCGGTGCTCATCGGCTTCGGCCACCAGCACCTGAGCGGCACCGGTATCGGCGACCTGGGCGACATCGCCTTGCTGCCCGTCACCAGCCGTGACCAGAATGCGGTAATTTTCAGTCACAACGACGAGAGTGCCCATCCGGGCTACTACTCGGTGACACTGCGCAACGGGGGTAAGCCTTACGTTCAGGTGAATTTGACTGCCACCAAGCGCACAGGTATGCACCGCTATGAATTCAATGTCGAACAAGACACTATCTACCTGCGACTCGACCTGGGTCAAGGTATCGGATGGGACACCCCGAAACAAATGATGATGCAGCAAGCATCACCCAGGAGGATTGTCGGTTACCGTTATTCATCGGGATGGGCAAGAGACCAGAAAGTCTTTTTTGTCATGGATTTCCAGCAAGATGTAACACTCGAGAAACTGAATGGCGACACCACGGGTATCATATCGGCACCCAACTATCCCGCAACACCATTTATCGTCAAAGTGGGACTGTCGGCAGTAAGCATCGAGAATGCGATAGAGAACCTGACTGCAGAGAATCCTGACTGGGACTTCTATGACGTCGCCCGCAAAGCATGGTGCGCTTGGGCTGACGAACTGGAGAAAATCCAGATTGCCACCGACAACGAGAACGACCGCAAGGTGTTCTACACGGCACTCTATCACACGATGGTCGCCCCGTCAGTCTTCAGCGACGTGAACGGGCAATACCGCGGTGCCGACGGCAAGGTGCATCAAGGTGATTTCACCAACTACACTACCCTATCGCTCTGGGACACCTACCGCGCCGCTCACCCGTTGCAGACGCTCATCCACCGCGAGAAACAGCAGGACATGGCACAGACCTTCCTGCACATCTTTGAGCAGCAGGGCAAACTGCCCGTATGGCACCTGATGGGCAACGAGACCGACTGCATGGTGGGCAATCCCGGCGTGCCTGTACTGGCCGACCTGGTGCTGAAGGGCTTTGTTACCGACACCGATGCCGCTCTCAAGGCCATGACCACTAGCGCGATGCTCGATGAACGCTCAATGGGTCTGTTAAAGCAATATGGATACATCCCCTATGACCTGGAGCCCGATAAAGAGACGGTGGCACGAGGATTGGAGTATGCCCTTGCCGACTGGTGCATTGCCCAGGTAGCCAAAGTGGCCGGTGACCGGGAGAATTACAACTACTTCGACAAGCGCAGCAAATCATACCGACACTACTTTGACAAGCAGACACGCTTCATGCGCGGCAAGGACTCTCAGGGCAATTTCCGCCCCACGGCTGAGTTTGACCCGCTGTCGACCAAGCATCGCAACGACGACTATTGCGAGGGCAACGCCTGGCAGTACACCTGGCTTGTGCCACATGACGTACACGGCTTGGTGGACCTGTTCGGGGGCGAGAAGGCTTTCATCCAGAAACTTGATTCACTGTTCATCGTCGAGGGCGACTTGGGTGAAGAGGCATCTCCCGACGTGTCGGGCCTCATCGGCCAGTATGCCCACGGCAACGAGCCAAGCCATCACATCATCTACATGTACTACTACGTGGGCCAGCCGTGGAAGGCTGCACGCCTCATCCGCCAAGTGCTGCGGGAGCAGTACCGTAACGCCCTGGATGGTCTGTCAGGCAACGAGGACGTAGGTCAGATGTCGGCCTGGTATGTCCTGTCATCTATCGGTCTGTATCAGGAGGAGCCTGCTGGCGGCAAG
>JAEEGG010017624.1_pt1 | contig 14658 bp, 10 predicted proteins | sample 9134161 | NCBI WGS metagenome assembly JAEEGG01 (sample SAMN16246543, study PRJNA631951) | gut metagenome | biome: gut microbiome; feature: rumen; material: CR-attached | host: Bos | place: Iran: Karaj | collected 2018-10
GACGAGGCTTTGGACCCCAATGCAGAGTTGGAGAATGGCATGCTAGACCTCAAGCACTCTACCGACAAGATATTCTGGCAAGACTACCTTGGCAGCGAGAACTATGCTCCGGCAGTTGCAAAAGCAGCAAGCAGAGCATTCGCAGAGTTTGGCGGCGAAGCTTCACAGCTGAAGTTCTTCATCAGCGAGTCTGGCCTTGACGACGCCAAGAAATTCGAGAGTCTCAAGTACTGGATTACCATCTGGGACAACAATGGTGCAAAGATTGACGGTATCAATGCCAAGCTGAACCTCAGCTATAGCGAGGATGCTGCCACGCAGGCTGCCAACGAGGCCACTGTGAAAACCCTCCTTAACAACCTTGCTACTACAGGCAAAATGGTACGCCTCTCTAATTTCGACATCAAGTATGTGGATGCAGAAGGCAAAAGCGTTACAGCAGCTAACATCACAGAAGCCCAGCGTCAGAAGCTGGCCGATTACTATGGCTTTGTCATCAAGCAATATGTGGCCATTATTCCTAACGACAAGCAGGCTGGCATCTGTAAGGGCAACATGGTTGACACGGGCGATCCTGTAGGTCTCTGGTCTAAGGACAGTAAGACTCAGGACTGGGTGCGCAACGCTACTTACAAGGCATTCTGCGATGCACTGAGTGGAAAGTAAATAAACTAACATAATTTATTATTTAATTCATTTTTATTATTAATCTAAATTATTTCTATTATGAAGAAATTGTTTACACTTGTTGCTCTCTTGGCATGTTTCATGGGAGCAAAGGCTGAGTGGGTAGAAGATTACTCTGTCGACTACTCCGCTTACAATGGATTCCCATTCTACGTAATGGGCTATGTTCCTGAGTGGTATGATGGCATCATGACAGACTTCGGTGCTCTGTACAAGTACGTACAGGTAACGGACGATGCTACTGAGACCAGCGACGTGACTGTCAAGACGAACAATGGCGTTGAGTACTACAAAATCGTTCTGAGCGAACCCGGATGGCACCAGTATTTCATTGCCGATGGTATCCCTACTGAGGTTGGCGGATCTTACACGGTGAAAGCATTGGTCAAGGCTTCTGAAGACTGCACCATCAACGTCAACATGGGTTGGGGTTGGGGTGACGGCCAGCAGACTGGCGCATCCGTTAAGATTCCTGCAAGCTCTGAATTCACAGAGGTAGAATGGAGCTACACTGACATCGCAGGTACTTCTTGTAACCTCGTTGCTCAGCCTGGTACCTGTCAGGCAACTATCGAGTGGAAGTCGCTGACCGTTTCTCACAACGAGAAGCCCAAGAAGCCCACAGTATGGCAAGAGTGGCTCACAAAGGACGGCCAGCCTGTCGTAATTGACACGAAGCCTTCAGACATTCCCACCTATATGGGTAATGCCGAGTTTGGTGCATGGCCTGACTGGGCTCTTGAGACAACCGATGGTATCAACATCAACTGGAGAGGTGACCGCACTGGTGAGATTTGCGCATGGGCTCTGACTATGGGCAAGAACTTCCAGGAGAGTGTTATTAATACAGATAGCCCCAGAGCTCGTCCATATCCCGCTGATATCGAAGTTGATGCAACAGATGAAACAGGAAAGAACCACGTGTTTGCTGTTCATGCTGAACAAGTTGCACCTGTTTCCGAGGATGATGCAAATTCTGTAGCTTGGGCTAACCAATTCTGGATTGAGTCTCCACAGGGATGGAAGGAAGGCACTCAGGTCAGAATTAAGTTCCGTTATAGGGCTGACCATGCTTGCTCGACAGGTACCCAGATTCACAAGCAGTATCCGTCAGACTACCTCCACTGGCAAGCTGCTGGTGACGTAAACTTCACCACTGAGTGGCAGGATTTTGATAAGACCATCACATTCGATTCAAATCAGGCTACTGGTTGGTCTCTCGCTTTTAACCTGAACTCTGACGAAAACAACGGTCGTACACCTAACGTGTTCTACTTCGACGATCTTTCTTGGGAAACTATGGTACTCGACGAGGGTTACTTCGTAGCAGGTTCTAACGCAAAGGAAGGTATTGAGTACGATTACGACAATGCTATCCAGTTCGAGTACTCTGCTGACGACGGCTGCTACACTGCTGTTGTTGGTGAGGCTGAAGCTTATATCAACCAGGTGATGATTTCTACCGTTCGCGGTAACGACGCTGCATTCAAGAGCAACACCTTGAAGCCTTCTGGCATTATCAAGAGCGATCCTGATGAATGGCTCGACTATGCTCCCGCAAGTCTTGCTAAACTGAACCTCCCGGGTACTGGTATCTGGAAGATTTACCTCGACGACGCTTACAAGGCAATGGCATTCGAGATGCTCGAAGGTACTCTCGAAGAGCCTCTGGAAATCACTCCTAACCCAACAGAGATTGTTATTCACGGTAAGGAGAGAGACTTTACAAGCGGTGAACAAGAAGGTGGTACTGGTCAGCCTTGGGACAACCAGTTCTTCATCAAGGCCGAGCGTAAGCTGGCTTCTGGCGAAGCAACTGTCCTTTCGTTCAAGTACAGAAGTACTGTTTCTGCCAAGACTTCTACACAGTGTCACGGTGAGCCTGGCGCATACCTCCATTGGGGTGCTATTGGCGACGTAAACTTCGAGCCTGGTGATTGGCAGGAGTTCAGCAAGGACTTCACCGTTCCCGGTGAGGCTAACGACATGCAGTGTATCGCATTCAACATGGCTGAGATCAAGGAAGCTTGCGATTACTACATCACCGACGTTGTTTGGGCACTTAAGGACGGTTCAGAGACACTGATCAACATGAAGGACGGACGTAACTTCTGGATTAAGGAAGGTGCTGGCACTGATCCTTATCAGATGGAAGTCCCCGATGATCCCACAGGCATCAACAACGTAGTGAATAAGGCTACACGTTCTGCTGTCATCTACAACATCGCTGGCCAGCGTGTATCTAAGGATTACAAGGGCCTCGTGATTAAGGATGGCAAGAAGGCTGTGGTTAAGTAAAGAGTATTACTTGCCAAGTAAATAAGGCATTACCCCATGGGTAATTTTTAGAACTTTACATGTGAAAGTCTCGGGCTCGTGAGAGTCCGAGACCTTTTGTTAGAAAAGTCTCACAGCTAGTGAGACCTTTTTTAATAAAGTCTCGACGACGAAGAAATTGAGTCCGAGACCTTTTGTTAAGAAAGGCTAGCAAAAGTAGTCTTCATTGACGCAGTATTATCATCCATTGACGTCGTTTTATTATCCATCGACGCAGTTTTATCATCCATTGACGCAGTTTTAACTTTCGCCCGTACCTAACAATGTTTTAGGACGGCGCAAACACCCTTTTAGCAGGGACCTTCGAAGATTTAAAAAAGGCGGCTATTCAGTAGCCGCCTTTAGTATTTCACCCAGCGTTGGGTGGATGTGGATCATGTCGCGTAGCTGAGTGACTGTCGTTTCGCGACACATCAGCGCCGCGACCTCTTGAACAATGTCGGCACTGTGAGCGCCATAAGCATGGCAACCAAGAAGGTGTTCATCGTCTGTAGCCACAAAGAGTTTCAGCATACCTTCCGTCTCACCCATCGCAAGGGCCTTTCCGTTGGCACGCCAGAACGACTTGCGACACTCGTAGGCGACGCCCTGCTCCTTCAGTTGGTCTTCCGTAGGACCTACGCATGCTGCCTCGGGTTCGGTAAAGATAGCTGCAGGCATGATGTCGAAACGAATGCCATCCTGCTGTCCAAGAATGTGATTGACAGCACGAACAGCCTGCATTTCGGCAGCGTGGGCCAGCATCTGGCGTCCGTTGACGTCGCCGATAGCGTAGATGCACGACGGAGATTGCAACGCCACACTTTGACCACTGGTCAAAGAACCAGCGGGAACGGTGGCGACACGGAAATTACCGTCGACGGGGATGGTGCCGTTGGGGGCGAGGGTAATGCCAAGGGCTTCGAAGTTCAGCCCCTCCGTACGGGGCTTACGGCCTGTAGCCATCAGAATCACGTCAGCATCGATGTCTTTCAACGATTGCACGGCAGTCTTCATATGGAAGGTAATGCCACGCTTCTCGAGCAGTTTCCGCAGACGCTTGGCAACGTCGCTATCCAACGCGGGAATACACTCCTTCAGATATTCAATCACAGTTACCTCGGAACCAAAGCGATTGAAAACACTGGCGAACTCCATGCCAATGACGCCTGCTCCGATGATGCAAAGACGTTTGGGCAGCGTGTCGAGGTTCAGCAGGCCTGTGCTGTCAACGACTCGAGGGTCGTCAAGCCCTTCGACAGGAATCAGCTTGGTTTCCGAACCCGTAGCGATGATGATGTGAGGGGCGGAGTAAGTTTCGTTACCTGCGAGAATCACGGGGACAGTCCCCTTGATCTTCGCTTCGCTACTATCACAGGGACAGTCCCCATGATTCACGAACGAGGCCTTCTCGCGAACAAGGGTAATGTTGGGATGCGAAAGGATGCCCTCTACCCCACTACGCAACTGAGGAACGACCTGAGCCATACGTTCGCGGGCCTCAGCAAAGGAAGCAGAGTGGACGTAGGTCTTCGTGGGGATACATCCCACATTCAAGCACGTACCGCCCACGTTGTCGCCTTCGAATATCGTGACCTTCAAGCCGTGCTTGGCGGCATATTCAGCGGCGCGGTAGCCCCCAGGCCCCGCACCGATGATGATGAGATCGGGAGCCTCACCCCCGTCCCCTCTCCAAGGGGAGAGGGGAGTAGTCACTTTTTCATTATTACTGTTCATCTTTCAACTGGCGATAAGTGGTTATCGGATGTTTTGCTGCCAATACGTCGTCTACACGCCCGATGGGAGTATTGTGAGGTGCAGACTTCACCAAGTCAGGATCATTCTTAGCCTCCTCAGCAATCTTACGCATCACAGCGATAAATCCGTCGAGCGTCTCCTTCGACTCGTTCTCCGTAGGCTCAATCATCAACGACTCGTGGAAGAGCAGCGGGAAGTAAATTGTAGGAGCGTGATAGCCGTAATCAAGCAGGCGCTTCGCTACATCCATCGTAGTGACACCAGTGCTCTTATCCTTCAGTCCGTCGAATACGAACTCATGACAGCAAATGGTGTCGATGGGCAACTCATAAACGTCCTTCAGCGACTCCTTGATGTAGTTGGCGTTGAGCACAGCCAGCGGACCCACCAACTTCACCTGCTCACGTCCCAGCGAGAGGATGTAAGCGTAGGCACGCATCATGACACCGAAATTGCCATGATAGGGCGAAACGACGGGGAAGAACGCCTGCAAGCCTTCACGAACGCCCACAGGACCTGCTCCAGGACCTCCACCGCCATGAGGCGTCGAGAACGTCTTATGCAGGTTGATATGCATCAAGTCGAAGCCCATATCGCCTGGACGACAGGCACCCAGCATCGGGTTCAGGTTGGCGCCATCGTAGTACATCAGACCTCCGCAGTCGTGTATCAGCTTCGCAATAGCAGGAATCTGCGTCTCGAAGAGTCCCAGCGTATTGGGGTTGGTCATCATCATGGCGGAGACCTCAGAGCCGTATAGGGAGAGTAGGTCTTGTAGGTTTTGTAGGTCTACTTGGCCATTGGCCAAAGACTTCACCTCGACAATCTCCAAACCACAAACGGCAGCAGAAGCTGGGTTCGTGCCATGAGCCGAATCGGGCACGATGACCTTCTTGCGCTGCATGTCGCCACGCGAACGATGATAGTTGTCGATGGTCATCAATCCCGTCAGTTCACCATGAGCACCAGCATAGGGCTTAAAGGTGAAGTGAGCAAGGCCCGTGAGTTCGCAGAGCGAGCGTTCGAGCAGCGTCACAACAGCCTGAGCACCACGCGTGGTCTCAGCAGGCTGCTCAGGGTGCAGATTCTGGAACTGGGACAAGGCAGCCATCTCCTCATTAATCTTCGGATTGTACTTCATCGTACACGAACCCAAGGGATAGAAGCCCGTATCGACACCAAAGTTATTGTTCGACAGGTTCGTGTAGTGACGTACCACCGTCAGTTCGTCGCACTCGGGCAGCTGTGCGTCTTCAGCACGCCGCATCGATGCAGGAATCTGGTAGTCACCAAAGTTATTCTTGGGCAGACTATAGCCCTTACGACCCTCCTTGGAGAGCTCGAAAATCAGGTTTCCGTATAATCGATTATTCATAGGGCTGCAATCTTTACGAGGTTATCAATTTCTTCCTTCGTACGCTTCTCGGTAACGGCAAAGAGGAAGCCGTCCTCGAAACGGACACCACCCAGGATACCAGCCTCAATAAAGCGCTGATAAAGGGTATCGGCATCACCATCGTACTTCACATAGAACTCATTGAAGAAAGGCTGGTCGAAAGTCAGATGGAAACGTCCCGTCTTCGTCAGTTCTTCACACATATAATGAGCACCGGCATAAGAAAGCTGTGCAGCCTCCTTCAAGCCCTGCTTACCCATCAGCGAACAATAGATGGTCACGAAGAGTGCCATCAGCGACTGGTTCGAACAGATGTTCGACGTAGCCTTCTGACGACGGATATGCTGTTCACGGGCCTGCAGCGTCAGCACGAAGGCACGCTGGTCGCGATTATCCTTCGTCATACCAACGATACGACCCGGCATCTTGCGGATGAGTTTCTCCGTGCAGCACATATAACCCACATAAGGGCCGCCAAACAGCATGGGAATGCCCAACGACTGGCCATCGCCCACAGCAATATCGGCACCCCACTCGCCTGGCGTCTTCAGCAGGGCAAGGTCGGCAGCAACACTGTCCATGATGAAGAGAGCCTTCTGGTCGTGACAGGCTTCAGCAAAACCTGTATAGTCTTCAATGATGCCAAAGACATTAGGTTGCTGCACCATCACGCCAGCAACGCCGCCTTGTGCTAACTGTGCCTCAAGGTTTTGCTTTGAGGTGACGCCATCCTCCATAGGAATCGTCACCAACTCAATTCCCTGATGTAGGGCATACGTGTCAAGCACCTGACGTGTCTTGGGATTCAGCGTCTCGGAGACAAGCACCTTGTTCTGCTTTTTGCCTGCTGCAACAGCCATCATCATGGCCTCAGCAGCAGCAGTGGTACCATCGTACATCGAGGCATTCGAGATGTCCATACCCGTCAGTTCAGTCATCATCGACTGGTACTCGAAGATATAGTGCAGCGTACCTTGCGAGATTTCTGCCTGATACGGAGTATAGGAAGTCAGGAATTCGGAACGGGAAAGCAGATTGGGAATCACAGAAGGCGTATAATGGTCATAAACGCCATAGCCTGCGAAACAAGTCAGCTGACTGTTCTGCGAGCCCAGTTTCTCGAACAACTGACGAACCTCCATCTCACTCATCTCCGAGGGAATCTGATAATCACCCCGGAAACGGATGTTCTCAGGAATCTGGGCATAGAGGCCATCGAGGTCTTTCACCCCAGCCTTCTCCATCATGGCCCGAAGATCCTCCTGAGTATGGGGAAAATACTTATACATTTCTTACGATTTTTCGATATTTCGATATAACGTTATACCGTTATAACGTCATTATAACCTTATTTCTCGCAGAAAGCGGCGTAAGCCTTGGCATCCATTAGGTCGTTCAGTTCAGCCTTGTCAGCGATGGTTACCTTGATAATCCAATTCTCGTAAGCATCGCTGTTGATGAGTTCAGGCTGATCTTCCAAAGCCTCGTTCACCTCGACGACAACACCCGTAACAGGCGACATCAGGTCTGAAGCAGCCTTTACACTCTCAACGGCACCAAACTCCTCACCAGCACTGACTTCATCGTCCACGTCGGGCATATCGACATACACCACATTACCCAATGCATTCTGGGCATAATCCGTAATACCAATGTAACCGAAGTCACCTTCAACACGTACATACTCATGCGACTCACTGTAATAGAGTCCTTCTAATACTTTTGCCATAATACTTTTTGTTTTTTATTGTTTATTTCTTGTAATGTTTGTCATAGAAACGCTTCTTGCAGACGACTCCCGGGAAAGTCTTCTTGCGAATCTGGATCTCCACCTCCGTATCGAGGGCAGCATACTGTGCATCAATCAGAGCCATACAGACGCTCTTGTCCGTCGAGATGGTGTGATAACCCGTAGTCACCTCACCAATCGTCTGTCCGTCCTTCAGTACTGCATAGCCATGACGGGGAATGGCCTTGTCCTTCAGTTCAACACCAACCAGTTTCTTGGCAGGACCCTCGGCTTTCTGCTTGGCAAGTGCTTCCTTGCCAATGAACTCGTCTTTGTCGAGTTTGACGAAGATGCCCAAGCCAGCCATGATAGGCGTAATGTCTGCCGACAGTTCGTCGCCATAGAGAGGCAGTCCCACCTCGAAGCGCAGCGTATCGCGGCACCCCAGTCCGCAGGGCTTGCAGCGTCCGGAGGCAACCAGCTTGTCCCAGCATTCATTAATATAAATAGGTGAAGCGTAAATCTCGAAGCCATCCTCGCCCGTATAACCAGTACGGCTTACAATGATGTCGCCAATCTGCTTGAAGGTGTAGAACGTCAGTTCAGCACAAGGGATTTCTAGAACTTCCTGCATGACAGCCTCAGCATCAGGTCCCTGAACAGCCAGCTCGCCATACGCATCGCTTTGGTGCTCGAGCACGACATCGTAACCCTTAGCCTGTTCCTGTATCCATGCCCAGTCCTTATCGATATTGGCAGCATTGATAACGAGGAAGAAACGGTCGTCAGCCATCTTATAGACCAACAAGTCGTCGACTACGCCGCCATCCTCGTAGCACATCATGCCATACAGGATTTTCCCATTGGGCATGCCCACCACATTGTTCGTAAAGATGTGGTTGACATAGCGCTCTGCATCACTGCCACTGATGAGCACCTCGCCCATGTGGCTGACGTCGAACACACCACAGGCCTGGCGCACAGCTTGGTGTTCATCCACAATACCACTATACTGAATAGGCATGTCGAACCCACCGAAGGGCGACATCAGCGCTCCCAGCGCCACGTGTTTGTCATAGAGACAGGTACGTTTGTTATTGTTTTGTTCCATGATCTGTTTATTATAATAAATTGATAAATTCTTCTTTTAAGTATGTCTGTTCTATCTTCTCTATTTCCGCCACTTGCGCAAGCGTCAGCATGAGCTCATCATCGCAGAGCGTATCACGAATCAAGGCTTTCACCTCCTCTAAGCTTAGTGATGTATAATCTTTCAGCAGAGTGATGCGCTGACGAACACTCTGAATACCTTTCTCCTGTAGTTTTTCAGCACTTGGGGTGATGGCGTGGAGCATGTAATCCATATTCGTATCGTAGAGCATGGTGCTGTGGACGATGCTTCGACCCGGCAACTGATAGAATGCCGTACCACACACTTTCCGGTCACCAATCAGAATGTCGTTACGACTCGTGCCCGTTGCCTCGATACCCATCTTACGCAACACCAGCAAAATCATTTGCACGAACCTGTTAAACGTTAAACCCACTTGATAACCATCGCTGATATACGACAACATTACATTATCCATATCAGCATAGACACACCCTCCCCCACTCTTCCTGCGGTACATCTGAATGTGGTGCGAACGACAGAAATCCTGGTTTACTTCATTCTCTATCAGCTGGTTACGCCCAAAGATAACGCTAGGCTCTACCTGCCACATAAAGAAATAGTCTGCAGGAGCCAATTGGCGCGCCACATACTCTTCCAGAGCCAGATAAAACGAAAGCCTTCGAACTTCGTTGTCGGGTAATGAGACGTAAATCATTGCGATTTTAGTTATTTCCCTGCAAAGATATAAAGAAAATATGCAAAAACCAAGAAAAAGCCATAATTATTTTGTAAAAATAAAAAAGACCGCTTTTTATTTTGTACTTTGCTCGCTTATTCGTACCTTTGCACATAAAATACGAACTAACGTGGAACTATTAAAGGAAATTAAATACCCTGAGGACCTGCGGAAACTAACGGTTGACGAACTGCCCGAAATCTGTCGGGAGCTTCGCGAAGACATTGTCAAGGAACTTTCCGTCAATCCCGGCCACCTGGCTTCAAGCTTGGGCGCCACCGAGATTACGGTAGCCTTACACTACGTCTACAATACGCCCTATGACCGCATCGTCTGGGATGTAGGCCACCAGGCCTACGGACACAAAATATTGACAGGTCGCCGTGAGCAGTTCAACACCAACCGCAAACTGGGCGGCATCCGTCCCTTCCCCTCACCGGAAGAGAGCGAGTACGACACCTTCATGTGCGGCCATGCCTCGAACAGCATCTCGGCAGCCTTGGGAATGGCCATTGCCGCCAAGGGCACAGGCCGGAAAGTCGTTGCTGTCATTGGCGATGGAGCCATGTCGGGCGGACTGGCCTACGAGGGCCTTAACAACGTATCAACAACGGACAATGATATCCTGATTATCCTCAACGACAACAACATGTCCATCGACCGTGCTGTCGGAGGTATGCAGGAATATCTGCTGTCGCTCAGCACCAACGAGACCTATAACGCAGTGCGTTTCAAGGTGACCAGTTGGCTGCACAAACGGGGCTTGTTTGAAGACGACCGCCGCAGAGGTTTTATCCGTCTGATGAATGCCTTCAAATCGGCCATCTCGCACCAGCAGAACGTGTTCGAAGGAATGGACATCCGCTACTTCGGGCCCTTCAACGGCCACGATGTAAAGGAGTTGGTACGCATCTTACGACAGCTGAAGGGTATGAAAGGTCCCAAATTGCTCCATCTGCACACTCAGAAAGGGCATGGCTATGCCCCTGCCGAGAAGGATGTCACCATCTGGCATGCCCCTGGTAAGTTCAATGTCGAAACAGGCGAACGACAGGTGAAGGACGAATCCAATAAGCCTCCTCGGTTCCAGGACGTCTTTGGCGAGACACTACTGGAATTGGCCAAACAGAACGAGAAGATTATCGGTGTCACACCTGCCATGCCTACTGGCTGTTCGATGAACATCATGATGCACGAAATGCCTGAGCGCACCTTCGACGTAGGCATTGCCGAAGGACATGCCGTTACCTTCTCCGGAGGTATGGCCAAAGAGGGTCTGTTGCCATTCTGCAACATCTACAGTGCTTTTGCCCAGCGTGCTTTCGACAACATCATTCACGACCTGGCCATCCTGAAACTCAACGTGGTATTGTGCCTGGACCGAGCTGGACTCGTGGGCGAAGACGGCCCCACTCATCATGGAGCCTTCGATCTGGCAGCTCTGCGCCCCATTCCCAATCTTACCATTGCTGCTCCAATGGACGAGCACGAGTTGCGCCGCATGATGTACACAGCACAACTTCCCGACAAGGGGCCCTTCGTCATTCGCTATCCGCGAGGCTGTGGCTCACTGGTCGATTGGCGTTGCCCGTTAGAAGAAATTCCTGTCGGCAAGGGACGTCGTCTGCGCGACGGCGATGACATAGCCATCATTACCATCGGCCCTGTTGGAAATAACGTGACTGAGGCTATTGCTAGTTTAACTAGTATGACTAGTACTACTAGTATACCTAGTATCGCCCACTATGACCTACGCTTCCTGAAACCCCTCGATGAAGACCTCCTGCACGAAATCGGCAAGAAATTCACAAAGATTATTACCGTCGAGGACGGCGTACGCAATGGCGGCATGGGCTCTGCCGTTTTAGAGTGGATGAACGATCACGGCTATCAACCCGTCGTTCGTCGCCTCGGACTGCCCGACCATTTCGTCGAACACGGAAAAGTCTCTGAGTTACAGGCTATTGTGGGCATCGACAAGGAAAGTATCAAGAAAGAGATAGAAAGCATATGAAGATTATCATTGCAGGGGCAGGAGCCGTAGGTACACACTTGGCTAAGCTGTTTTCACGCGACCATCAGAACTGCGTATTGATTGACGAGGACGCCTCCAGACTGGGCGACCTCGACAACCGCTACGATATCATGACCCTGCAAGGGCGCACCACCAGCATCAACACCATGAAAGATGCCGGAGTGGAACATGCCGACCTTTTCGTTGGTGTCACGCCCGATGAGAGCCGCAACATGACTGCCTGTATGATTGCCCATGCTTTGGGTGCCAAGAAAACGGTAGCTCGCATCGACAACTTCGAATACCTCGACCCAGCACGCAAGGAGTTTTTCAACCAAATGGGCATCGATTCGCTTATCTTCCCGGAAGTCTTGGCAGCAGCCGATATCACCAACGGACTCAAGATGTCGTGGGTACGTCAGCGCTGGGACGTTCATGGCGGCGACCTCGTCATGCTGGGCATCAAGTTACGCGAAACCTGCGAAATACTGAACCAACCCTTACGCGAGCTCTGCGGACCAGACGATCCCTACCACATTGTAGCCATCAAGCGCAAGGGCGAGACGCTCATCCCTGGTGGTAACGATGTTCTTGAGGTCAACGATCTGGCCTACTTCATGACCACCCGCGAGTATATTCCCTACATCCGCCAGATTTCTGGCAAGGAACACTATGCCGATGTTAAGAACGTCATCATCATGGGAGGCGGACGAACATCTGTCCGTTTGGCAAAGGTGGCTCCCGACTACATGGACCTGAAGATTATCGAGATAGACGAAAACCGTTGTGAACGCCTCAACGCTAAACTCGCTGACCTCGATGTCATGGTGATTCACGGCGATGCCCGCGATATAGGACTGCTGCAGGAGGAAGGCATCCAAAACACGCAGGCCTTCGTGGCGCTGACGGGCAATGCCGAAACCAACATTCTGGCCTGTCTGACAGCCAAACGACTGGGTGTACGTAAGACAGTGGCGATGGTCGAGAATCTCGATTATGTGGAAATGGCCGAAAGTCTCGATATTGGTACCATTATCAATAAGAAGACACTGGCTGCCAGCCATATCTACCAGATGATGCTCGATGCTGACGTATCGAATGTTCGTTCGCTGATGCTCGTCGATGCCGATGTTGCCGAGTTCACAGCTGCCGAGGGTTCGAAGGTCACTAAGAAACCTGTGAAGGACTTAGGTCTGCCGACAGGAGCCACTATTGGTGGACTGGTACACGACGGACAAGGCATCCTCGTCAATGGTAACACACGCATCGCGGCTGGCGATACCGTCATGGTGTTCTGCCACGAACAGAATCTGAAGAAAATTGAGAAATACTTCCGCAAGGACACTCTATGGTAAACTTCTCGTTGGTATATAAGATTATCGGCTCGCTGCTTTTCCTGCTGGGGACTATGCTGGGCATCTGCGTAGGGGTATCGGCCTACTATCAGGAGGACGACCTGTTGTCGTTTCTCATTGCAGCTATCCTCACCATCAGCGCAGGCTTCATCTTCAAATACCTGGGAAGAAATGCCAACAACAATCTGAGTCGACGCGACAGCTATTTCCTCGTCACCTCGGCATGGATTGTCTTCTCGCTGTTTGGCATGCTACCCTTCCTCATTGGAGGATTCATTCCTAACGTGACCGATGCTTTCTTCGAAACCATGTCGGGATTCACCACCACGGGAGCTACTATCCTTGATAACGTGGAACGCCTGCCCCATGGCATCCTTTACTGGCGAACACAGACTCAGTGGATAGGTGGTTTGGGAATCGTCTTCTTTACCATTGCCATTCTGCCATCTATGGTGGGCAGCGGAAGTGTAAAGGTGTTCTCTGCCGAGGCTACGGGACCTATGCGTTCGAAGATGCACCCGCGACTGTCGACGATGGCCAAATGGATATGGACCGTCTATCTGGGACTGACACTGGCATGTATCATTTCATTCTATCTTTGTGGCATGGATTGGTTCGACAGTGTCAACTACGCCATGACAACCACTGCCACTGGAGGTTTCTCTACCCATAACGACAGCACTGCATATTTTCAATCGCCAGCCATCGACTATGTCTGTGTGCTCTACCAGTTCCTGGCAGGTATCAACTTCGCCATGCTCTACATGGCTATCTTCAAGCTGAAAATCGTCGAACTATTCAAGAGTTCCGAATTCAAACTCTATCTCTTCCTCGTTACGGTAGCCACATTATTTATCTGCTACCTGTTGGTATCGCGCAATGGATACGAATTGGAGCTCGCCTTCCGTTCGGCATTATTCCAAGTGGTATCCTTCATGACGACCACAGGACTTTTCAACGACGACGTGGCGCAATGGCCTCACATCACATGGGTCATCTTGGGCTGTCTAATGTTCATCGGAGCTTGTTCCGGCTCTACGACGGGTGGTTTCAAATGCATTCGTGGTGTGATGGTGTTCAAGGTGCTGCGCAACGAGTTCCGTAAGATTTTGCATCCTAACGCCGTATTGCCCGTGAAGATTAACGGCCAGACTGTATCCCAGCAGAAGCTGTCTACCCTATTGGCATTTTTTGCCATCTTCAGCATCATGGTACTCATTTCAGCCACTATCATGATTGTCTCTGGCATCGACAACACCAACGCCATTGCCATTGCCCTGAGCTGTATGAGTAATGTGGGCCCCTCGCTAAGCACGGAGGTCGGTCCTTCCATGACGTGGAGCGAAATGCCGGACTACATCAAGTGGACATGTTCGTTTCTCATGCTCGTAGGACGTCTCGAAATCATGTCCGTCCTCGTGCTCTTCACACGTGCTTTCTGGAAAGAAAATTAACTACTACAATGAAATATTATAAGTTTACACCTCTACTCAAAACCCTTATTTGGGGTACTGAAAGCTGGCAAATATCAGGAGTTGCCGGCAGCGAGACAT
>JAEEGG010017625.1_pt1 | contig 14658 bp, 6 predicted proteins | sample 9134161 | NCBI WGS metagenome assembly JAEEGG01 (sample SAMN16246543, study PRJNA631951) | gut metagenome | biome: gut microbiome; feature: rumen; material: CR-attached | host: Bos | place: Iran: Karaj | collected 2018-10
CGCCACAGCGCCTTCCGCGCCCACCACGACGTCGGGAACTTCTCCGAAGACGAACTCTGCACCAACGCCCGCCTGATCGGCCGCAGCGTCTGGAACACCGACTGGGTCCTGATCATCCCCGGCCGCTCCCTTCTCGCCGACCCCGACGAAGGCCTCAACCGCTTCATCCACGGCGCCCTCCAACCCGACGGCACCCGCGACGGCCACGGCGTCACCGACATCCGGCTGTACTTCCAGACGTACTCGTATTCGGGAGATTGAGGCGGGCTTTTTTTGGGGGGCCGGGATTCCGGGGTTCCGGGGTTCCGGGATTCCGGCCGGTCGGGATGCCGGGGTGTCGGGATGCCGGGGTTCCGGCTTGGTTTCACTCCGCGTCGCGCGTTCCTTTGCATTCCGGGAAGTCCGGGCAGGACCAAAAGGCTTTGCCAGCGCGCACCCCGCGCTTGGCGAGGCGGCGCTGCATGGGCTTTCCGCACTCTGGGCATGGCGGGGCGTCCTTTGCCGCCGGGGCCGCCGCGCGCGCAGCGATGCGGTCCTTGGAGAGGTTTTCCGCAAAGCCCCCGCGGGCGAGAAACTCCGCGTGCGCTTGCCCGATCTTCCGGAAAAGCATGAGATTGGCCCGCGAGCAGAGCACCAGGAGCGCCCGCGCCGCAACCAAGACATCCTCCGCCTCGAGCCACCGCGCGAACTTGCCGTACTGCGCGAGGACGTGCGCCGCCGAGGCCCGCTCGACATCGTTTGCGAAGGTCGCCTTGTCGAGCGGCGTGCGGAACACGACGTTTTCTTCCGGATCGCTGTCCGACCAAGGCAACTCCCCCCGGAACAGCAGGAATGCCCGGAAGTCCCCCGCCAGTTCCTCCAGCGAGGCCCGGGCGACGTCGTAGAGCCGCAGTTCCGTCTCGGTGGAGGTGGTGCGCCGGGAATAGCCTTCCGCGATGTTGGCCACCCCCGAACGCGCCGCCATGGTCATTTGGTCGAACAAGCGCCCGCACGGGTCCTCGCGCCGGTCCAGATGCTCCATGCAGAAGCGTCGAGTTCCCAACTGGATGACGGACGCCAGGACCCAGACATCGAGCCAGCGGTAGCCGACGGAAGCGGAAAAGGGGGTGTGGGGCATGGGGGGGGCTCCTTTCGTTGTGGGGGGGTCGCGGGGGAGAGTGGCATGGGACAAGGCAGGCGTCAAGCAAAAAATGAACGCTAGTTCATATGCCGGAATCCCGGGGTTCCGGGGTTCCGGGATTCCGGCCGGGCGGGATTCCGGGGGGCCGGGATTCCGGGGTTCCGGCTTTCTTTCTCCTTTCCACCCGACCCCTGCCTGGCGTACAGTATGCGGCAACCAGCCTCTCCAACCCAAAACGGAGTCTCCCATGAACAGACGTCTTCCTCCCGTCGTCCTTGCGGCGCTGATCGCCGCTTGTTCGCTTGCGCGCGCACAATGGGTCACGCAGCGGGTTCCGTTGCACGCGGGGTGGAATGCGGTCTGCCTCCAGGTGGAGCCGGAGGCGGGGACGCTGGAGAAGGTGGTGGCGGCCGTCGGCGAGGGGAATCTCGCGGGGATCTGGCGCTGGAACCGGAGTTTCGAGCCGGCGGAGTTCGTGGTGGACGAGGCGTCGCCGCTCGCGCGCGATCCGCACTGGAAGGTGTGGTATCCGGGCGAGGAGCTCGGCACGCTTTCCACGCTCGGCGGCTTCTCCGGGGGCCAGAGCTATCTCCTGAAGCTCCGCGACGGCGCGCCCGCGGTCACGGTCGCCGTGAAGGGCCGCGCCCGCCTGCCGCGCACGGAGTGGTATCCCAACGCGCTGAACCTGGTGGGGTTCCCGGTCGGCGCGAACGGGGCGGCGTTCGACGAGTGGTTCGAGGCCGCGTCGGCGGTGGACCTCTCGCGCGGCTACGACAACGCGGTCTGGCAGGTGGCGCCGGACGGGACGGAGCGGGTGGTCTCGCGTCCCGCGGCGCAGAAGCTCGCGGCGGGTGAGGCGGCGTGGGTGCGCTGCAACGGCGCGACATCCTACACGGGCCCGCTGGAAGTCGAGGCGGGGGCCGGCGCGGGCCTGGACTTCGGGGAGAAGCTGGCGACGATGCCGCTGACGGTGAAGAACCTTTCGCCGACGCGCGCGCGGACGCTGACGCTCCGGTCGGCGGCGTCGGAGGAGGCGCCGGATGGGGAGGAGGCGGTGGCGGGCGCGGTGCCGCTGTACCTGGCGGAGGGCGACGCCTGGACCCCCTTCGCGGGCAAGACGGTGGAGCTGGGGCCGGGGGAGAGCTGGACGGGGACCTTCGGGGTGAACCGCGCGGAGATGGAGAGGCGCACGGCGCGCGGTGGCGACGCCGACCGCTCCTACCAGTCCCTCCTGCAAGTGCGCGACGGCGAGGGGAAGATCGCGATCGACGTCCCGGTCCGGGCGGTGCGCGCGGCGGCGGCTTCTCCGGGGGAACCGCTCGACACGGTGGACCCTTCCCCGCATCCGCAGTACGGCCTCTGGACGGGCACGGCGGCGCTGACGGAGGTGGACTGCCCGTCCTACAAGCCGGGCGAGCCGCTGCCGGTGCGCCACGCGGCGAGCCTGCGGCTGATCGTGCACGTGGACGGCGGCGGGGCGGTCCGCCTGCTGAACGAGGCGTGGGTGGCGGAGGGGGAGGACGGCACGGCGCCTGTCCACGCCCGCCGCGACCTGGCGCCCCCGGCGGCGGCGGACATCTGGCGCGCGAGCAGCGCGACGCTGCCCCCGATGCCGCCGCTACCGCTGGGCACGAATGGCCTGGGCGGCACCCTCGCGGCGACGGTGGAGCTGGCGTTCGACGACCCCGTCAACCCCTTCCTGCACCGCTACCACCCGCTTTTCGACAACAAGAACGGCCAGTTCGAGCCCTATGACACCCCGGTGGAGACGCGCGGCGTCTCGCGCGAACTCTCCCTGCAGGTGTCGGAGCCGGACCCCGCCGCGCTGGCGGACCCCGACGCATCGGTCGCGGGCACCTACGAAGAGCGCCTGACGGGCCTGCGGGCCCAGCCGATCGTGGTCCGCGGCACCTTCCGCCTGGACAAACTCCTCGCGGGCGACCTCGTGGAGGCCGGGGAGTGAAAGGCGCAAGGGGCCAACCGGCGACTGGGAGACGGGTTTGCGGTTCGCCCGCCGGAGGGCGCGGGATTCGGACGGTTTTCGAGAAAGAGGTGAAACGATGAGAGCGAGTGCATGGGCGATGGCAATGGCGGCGGCGGTGGCGTTTGCGTGCGCGGCGGCGGGGGCGCGGGCGGAGGGGGAGGCCGTGCCGGCGGCGGTGCCGGGATCGGTGAATTTCCAGGCGCGGCTGGCGCGGGCGCGGGACGGGGTGCTGTCGCCCCTGTCGGGCGTGCAGCACCTGCGCTTCGGCATCTACGATGCGCCGGAGGGCGGGACGCTGGTCTGGTCACGCGAGTTCCCGGTGAACTGCACGGAGGACGGATGGTTCAACCTGGTGCTGGACGACGGGGGTTCCGTCGCGGAGGGGGGGACGGCGGAGGAGCGTCTGCTGGACGCCTTCCGGCAGGCGGAGCAGTGGATCGAGCTCTCGGTGCGGGACGTTGGGACGTTGCAGCCCCGCATCCGGGTGCCGAAGGCGCCGTACGCTTTCCAGGCGCAGCATGTGCGGCGCGCAATCGGGGATTTCGACGTCAAAGACTCGCTGGCGGTTGGCGGCGGGGTGACAATCTCGAACGCGCTCGCGGTGGCGGAGGATGGCGTGGCAAGCGGCGACTTCCTGGTCACGGCCGGAGACGGGACGCTCGGGAGCCTGACGGCGGCGGGATCGGTCACGCTCCCGGCCGGCCGGAGCGCCCAAGGGAAGGGGGTGATTCCCGTGGGCGGAATCATCGTGTGGGCCAGCACGAACGCGCTTCCCGATGGCTGGGCGGTATGCGACGGCGAGAACGGGACCCCCGACCTTCGGGGCTTGTTCGTGATGGGTGCCGATGCCGCCAACGGCTATTCGCCCGGCAGCACCGGCGGCCTGGCAAGGGTGCAGCTCTCCCTGGAGCAGATGCCGCGGCACGACCACACGTACACGGGTCCCGAGGGAAGGAATGATGGCAGGAACGTGTCAACCGACCAAAAAGGGCACATCTGGGCCGGCGGACCCGTCTCCGCGGAGACCGACTCCGCGGGAGGGGACGCGCCGCACGAGAACCGGCCGCCGTATTACGCAGTGTACTACATCAAGAGGGTGCGTTGAAATGGCGCCCGCGCCATTCCAGGCCGACGAGAGAGAAGGGACAGGTGGGAAGATGAGGATGACAGCCATGGAAAAAGCGGTTGTTTTGGCTTTGCTGGCGGCGTGCGCGGCGGTGGCGAGGGGGGAGTCGGCCACGAACGCGGTTCCGCGGAGCTTCGTGTACCAGGGGGTGCTGAGCGATCCGGTCAGCGGGCCGCTGGCGGGGCCGCAGACGGCGACGTTCGGGATTTACGCGGATGCCACGGGCGGAGAGCCGCTGTGGAGCGGACAGAAGGACGTGGCGTGCAACGAAGAAGGGCTCTTCCACGCCTGGCTTGAAGGCGACGGCCTGCCGGATGCCTTTGGTGGGGCGCCGCGCTTTCTGGAGGTGGAGGTGGCCGGGCACGGAAAGGCAATCGTCCCGCGGTTGGAGTTCACGGCGGTGCCGCAGGTGCTGCTCTCCCGCTACGCGCGGCAGGCATTGGGGGATTTCGAGGTGCCGGGCGACCTTTCCGTCGGGGGCCAATTGGCGGCCGGCAACGTGGCGGTCGCCGGCGGCGGGGCCTCGTTCGGCGGCAGCCTGTCCGTGGGCAAGGGGCTGGTCTGGACGAACACGGACACGAACGCGGACGCGTCGGTCGTGGTCGCCGGTGCGGTTGGCGCGAAGAGGTTCACGGGGGGGGGATTCGCGCCGGTGGGCTCCATCGTGATGTGGGGCTCCACGAACATCCCGGCCGGCTGGGTGGTGTGCGACGGGGAAAACGGTACGCCGGACTTGCGGGAGCGCTTTCTTGTGGGGGCGGGGACCCACGAAGGCGACACCTATGAAGTGGGGCATACGGGCGGCACGAACGAGGTGACGCTGGGCAGTGGAGAGTTGCCGAGCCATACCCATTCCTATTTGACCACCGACAACCGGACCTTCCACCACAAAGACCTCGCGTGGTCGAGCGCAACATGGTGGTGGCAAAACAGCACGGACGGCCATCCGGGATCGGGCAGTACCGAGAATTCCGGCGGCAACTCCGAGGGCCAGACCGAGGCTCACGAGAACCGGCCGCCGTACTACGCGGTGTACTACATCATGAGGGTTCAGTGAAATGGCGTCCGCGCCATTCCATGGTGGCGAACGGGAAGCGACGAGCGGAAAGACGAGGATGGCAGTCATGAAAAAAGCGGTTGTTTTGGCGTGCGTGGCGGGGCTGGCGATGGGGCTGGCGGCGGATGGAATCGGGGCGGAGGCGCCGTCCGCGGCGACGGTGTGGGAATACGCCGGACGCCTCCTGGACCAGGACGGCGCGCCGCTGCCGGGCAAATGGACGATTGTGGCGCGCCTCTACGGCCAGGCCGAGGGCGGGGACGTCCTGTGGGCGCGCCAGGCTCCGGTATGGGCGGATGCGGACGGACAATATTCGGTGCAGCTCCTGGACGCCCTGGCGAAGCCGGATGGAGCGCCGGATTCCGCGCTCGACGACGTGCTGCTCGCGGGTCCGGTCTGGATCCAGTGCACGGTCGGGGAGGATGATGCCGCGCTGGAGCCGCGCGCGGCGGTGGCGGCCGCCCCCTACGCGCTGACCGCGGACGCGGCCTGCGGGGCGGGCGAAAACTTCGACGCGGGAGGATCGCTCGACGTCGCCGGTTCCACCCATGCGGAGACGCTGGACGCAGGGGGGGGCGTATCGGTCCGGGGTGGCCTGAGCGTGGCGGACGGGCTGAACGTCTCGGGCGACGTTTCGCTGTACGTCGACCTGTCGGCCGGGTCGTTCTCCGGCTTCGGCGCGGTGCCCGTCGGAACCATCATCCTCTGGCACGGCGACGAAGCGAATATCCCGGACGGATGGGCGGTCTGCGACGGGCAGGATGGGCGGCCCGACCTGCGAGGGCGCTTCCCGGTCGGGGCGGGAGGCGACAAGTACTCCGTCGGCGCGACCGGTGGCGTGGCAAGCGTCGAACTGGCCATGAGCCAGATACCGGCCCACTCCCACGGCATCGGGTTGTACGACACCGGCAACCAACAGTCGCAAGTGTGGTCCAGCCACAAAAACCATGGCGTCTGGCACGGAACGGCCAACGAGACCTCCGGCGCCTCCGGGGGCAACTCCGCGGGCGGGACCGAGGCGCACGAGAACCGCCCCCCCTTCATGGCATTGCATTACATCATCCGGGTGGATTGAGGACCGAACGCGAGGCAGGGACGAGGAACCCCGGTGCGGCAAGGCGAGGTGAGACAATGAAAAAGACGTTCATTGGGTTGGTGTTGGCAATCGCGGCGGCGGGCGCGGCGCGGGCGGCGGACATGTCGCCGCCGCAGCTGGCGACGCAGTACGGGCTGGAGAGCTTCCGCGGCGGGATTCCGATGTCCTGGGAGGGGTTCTACGCCGATGGCGCGGGGCTGGCATCCTTCGCGGCGGGGACGGCGACGAACGTCCTGACGGACCCGGCGACGAGCAAGACTCAGGACGTGTCGTACGCGTCGGCGGACGGGACGCTGGTGATGTCGTCCTTCGCGTTCGGCCAGCCGGTGGAGGCACAGATTTCGCAGTACGCGCTGGGCGACGTGATCCCGCCGCCGCCGGGGGTGCCGACCGACGTTCCGCCGCTTGGTTTCGTTCCCGTGCAGGTGGGCGAGAACAGGACGGCGTACTACCGCAACGATTCGGGGAGCGCCATCTGGCTGCCCTCGCGCCAGGTGCTGGTGGCGGCCGCGGGAGGGAACGTCGAAATCGCCTGGCCGGGGATTTCCTCGGCTTCGTCGAATCCGGTGGTGTCCACCAACGACGCGGGCGTGGTGACCAACTGGACGCCCGTGTTCTCGAACTCGGTGGTGTACACGGTCTCCTCGGTCCCGACCAACCGCCCCGCGCGCCTCTACTGGACGGAAGCCCCCTACAACGCCCCGGCGGTCTACATGCAGGCGGGCGGCGGCGAGGTGTTCCCGGTGCTGCACTACAACAACTGCGTGCCGGAACCGGAAGGGGTGGTCGGCACGAACTCGGTCTTGACCAACTACACCAGCGGGGTCTGGCTCGACGGGACGGGAAACGCGCAATGCCTGCGGGCGATCGGGGCGGAGGGCATCCTGCTGCTCGAATACTACGCCACGGGCGACTACTCCAAGTCGATCGGCCTCCAGCCCGTGCAGGTGATGGGCCCGGTGGTGGAGGAAATCAAGGCGGCCGTCGGCGACCGCCTGCTGCCGCGCGACCGCTACTACGGGACGGACGACCTGACCCCGAAGGTCACGGCGGGCATCGGCGGCGGCGGCAACTCGGACACCCTCTTCGTGGTGGACGACGGCAACGCCTTCCCGAAGAAACGCAACTGGCTCTACGCCCTGCGCGCCACCGCGGGCACGCCCTGGAACGCGGAGGTGTACTGGGAACACAAGGACGCCCGCGGCGTCGTCTGGCCCTTCGAGGTGGACTGGTACGACATCGACTGGCCCGTGGACATCGTCCGCATCCCCGTCGACGCCGCCTCGAACGGCGTCCCGGCCCTGCTGCCGGGGACCCTCTCGCCGGAAATCAAGAGCCAGGCCCTGCTGGATACCCCGAAGAAGGAGTCCGCGAACGCGGTGCTGGATCCTGCCTCGAAGGCGCTCTCGTTCGAGGTGCCGGGATACGCCCTGCTCAAGTACGCCAGCACCCAGGACCTGTGGTTCGAGCCCGTGAAGGCGGTGGCGCACGACGACCCCGGGGAGTACGACCAAACCGTGCTGCCGTGGGTCATCGGCCGGGAAATCCTCCCGACCAGCGAGGAGAACTACGTGCTGGACCTGGACGGAAAGGATGACTATGCGGAAGGGACCCAGACGGTGTTCGACGGCACCGGGCGCCCCTTCACGGTCGAGGCGTGGGCCTTCCGGACCCGGGCGGACCGCGGGGTGCGGCCGGTGGTGTCCTTCTACGCCGGCGAGGACGACACCTCGGCGGATGCCTGGGAACTGGGCTTCACGAACTCGCTCCCGTACTTCATGACCCCGCGCGGCACGGTGACCGCCCCCTCCTCCCGCTCCGTCCCCACCAACGAGTGGCACCACCTGGCGGGCGTCTCGACGAGCAACGCCCTGCTGCTCTACCTCGACGGCAACCACGTGGCCACGAACGACGCCCCCCCCTCCGCCTCCGGAGGGGCGGTCCGCCGCCACATCCAGATCGGGCGCTCCCTCCGCACCGCGGCCCATTTCGCCGGCCGCATCGACGAGGTCCGCTACTGGGGCGTGGCGCGCACCGCCAAGGAAATCCACGCGGCGAAGGACCGGAGCATCCGCAAGCGCACCTCCGGCCTGCTGGAGTGCTATCCCCTGGACGAGGGCGGGGGCCGCTTCATCGCGGACATCGTCGACGGCTCCTTCGGGACGGTGTACGGCTCCCCGAAGTGGCTCGCCTCCTACCACCTCGCCGGCACGGACGTGGCCGGACTCGAAGAATATCCGGGCTACATCCACGCCGGTTCCGCCTACAACGTCGAAACCTACCAATACCCCGAAGAGTGGGAGGAAGCCCCCCGCTCCTCCATCTTCGCCGTCAACAAGGACGATTTCGAAATCTGGTGGGCCAAGCCTTCCGCCGCCAACGCCTCCATGCCGGCCGCGGTCCACTATCCCTCCCTCGTGCAGCGCTACCGGTCCGCGTGGCCGACGAACGCCCCCGCGATCGCCGTCGGTTCCGACGAAGGCAGCGGCCCGCTCTCCCTCGCCGGTCCGCGCCTCTACGCGCAGAACGACCCTAAGAAACCCGGCTACAACCCCAACGAAGAACACGCCCTCCTCCTCGGCAACACCCTCTATGCCCTCTGCGACGACCTGAACACCACCAACTCCAGCGAGCCCTTCGTCCTCGCCACCTGGACGGGCGCGGACGGGCGGCCGGACATGGCGACCTTCCGACTCGAACGCACATCCCAAAAGCGTGACACGAAGGCCGGCGCCGCCGTGGCCCCGCCGGTGCCCCTCACCGAACTGGGGACGGCCCCCGGCACCAAATGCGTCTCGGGTCCGGGCTGGCAGGACCGCAAGGGCGCCTGGTGGGCCAAGGCCGCCGGCGACGACGGCGGCAAGACCAACATCGTCATGCAGTTCTACTACCCCATGCAGGCGACCTTCTGCTTCCCGGCGCTCGACATCGACAAGCAGCCCTCGCCCGGCACGCCCCTGCCGTGGCTGCCCTCCAGACGCACGGAGCCGGGCGGGACCGACGGCACGCCCACGAACGTCGTCTATGGCGTGACCTGGCCGGAGAACGTCCCGGAAATGGCCGTGGCCCAGACCCTCGCCGAGGCGTCCGGCGGGTTGCCGGACATCTGGAACCAGGCCAGCGTCGACATCATCTACCAGCAGTCGGCGACGAACGGGCACGGCGACAGCGTGGTCCTCTACGACCCCGCCGCCGAAAAATCCGCAGGCCTCCCGAAGGAGGTCGTGGATTCCCTCGTGGCCGCCGGCAAGGCGCGCAAGGAAACGACGGGCAACCGCTACCGTTTCGTCAACCTCTCCCCCTCCCTCGAAGAGCGCCTGTACTACGACCCGGCCCGCGGCGCCGACGGCAGCCTCGTCCTTTCCGGGATGCTCCGCGCCCCCCTCGTCGGGGACAAGTACGTCCTCCCGAACTGGATCTCGCCCGCCGAGCGGGACGACCTGCTCGCGCTCGGCGACGGCCTCCCCGCGGCCCTCGCGTCCGCCTGGCGGGCCGCCGTCGGCACGCTCCCCGTCGATACCGCCTCCCGCATCCCCCCGGACGCCGCCTACGTCAACGCCGCCCTCTCCAGCGCCCCCCCGACGAACGCCGCGGCCCACGGCTACGTCACCCTCGCCTTCAACCAAAGCACCAACGTCTCGCGCGTGCCCGAAGCCCTGCCCGTGAGCCTCCAGGTCATCCGCGTCTCCACCAACCTCTTCGGCTCGCAATACCTCGACGTCATCGAGCCCGACAACCCCCTGGAGGAAAAACTCACCCTCGTCTATCCCGACGACTTCGGCGGCGAGGCCGGCAAGTACGAGTTCGAGTGGCGCTGGAACGTCCCCGTGGCCGGCCGCGAACCCGATACCCCCAAGGACCAGTGGTCCCCGTACTTCGCGACCCCCGCCGCCACCAGCAACGGCGCCGTCTCCCTCACCATCGAGAGCGGCGGCGAAGGCGGCGCGGGCGAACTCTTCATGCTCTCCGACCACTGGTTCGCCGTGCGCTACCGCCGCGCCGACGGCCTCGGCCCCACCGGCACCAACTGGAGCCCCTGGGTCAGCACCCTGGCCGAGGGCTGGATCGAGCGCGTCATGACCGCCCTCAACCCCTTCGAGCAACGCGTCAAGGACATGGCCGACTATGCCCCCGGGCTCGGCCAGACCATGATCGAGCAGTGCGGCGGCCCCTACGAAGGTCCCGTCGCCCTCGACGAAGCCTCCATCGGAACCGCCGGCCTCATCCAGATCTACCAGACCGTCATGGACCGCGCCCTCTCCCTCTCCCTCGAAGCCGGCCTCGCCGACCCCAACTGCAACGACTCCCTCCTCTTCGCCGCCACCCGCCTCAACAAACTCTACATGGTCCTCGGCAACGAAGCCTACGCCGACGCCCTCGACCCCACCGTCGCCGTCGACCCCGGCACCGGCGAAGACGGCTGGTACCAGGACTATTCCGCCCTCGACACCTCCCTCTTCTGCTTCGAAAACCAGGTCCCCAGCCTCCTGGAGGAAGAACTCGCCCTCCTCCGCGGCCGCGACGACTCCGGCACCACCCCCGTCACCGTCACCCCCGTCTACAACCGCCTGATGTGGAACTGCACCCACGGCATCGACGGCGGCGAAGTCGCCTACGTCTGCAACTACGACCTCCACGGCATCGCCACCAACACCGCCGGCGACATCTCCGCCGAGGACGCCAAGCGCCTCTTCCCCCAGGGCCACGGCGACGCCTGGGGCCACTACCTCTCCGCCCTCGCCCCCTACTACACCCTCCTCTCCCACACCAACTTCGGCTGGAACACCCTCCCCGGCGCCACCCTCGTCGGCAACGCCACCGTCGGCGTCGACTACTTCGACGAAGAATCCTTCGCCGCCGCCGCCGCCGCCAAGGCCCGCACCGGCGCCGGCATCGTCTCCCTCACCGCCCGCCGCGACTACGCCTTCGGCGCCGCCGGCCTCGACCGCTGGCACCCCGACGCCGACACCAACCGCTGCTGGGACGTCGACGGCTGGGCCGTCCGCGCCGGCCAGGGCGCCTACTTCGACTGGGCCGTCGCCAACTCCCTCCTCCTCGACACCGTCACCAACCGCGCCCAGGTCGGCGGCGGCGACGCCCCCGCCACCGGCCTCGACGCCATCGACCGCGACCACGCCCCCGCCATCGCCGAAATCGCCGCCTCCCTCTCCGACATCCAGCTCGGCCTCGACCGCGCCAACGCCGGTTTGAACCCCCTCGGCCTCGACGAAAACGCCATCCCCTTCGACATCTCCGCCGCCGAACTCGACGCCGGCAAGGGCCACTTCGAGCAAGTCTACGAACGCGCCCTCGGCGCCCTCCGCAACGCCAGGACCGCCTTCTCCGCCGCCCAGAACGCCTCCGCCGCCCTCCGCAAGCAGTACGACTCCGCCTACAGGGCCGTCTCCGCCGCCCAGCAGGAAGAAATCGCCTTCAAGAACCGCCTCGTCGAAATCTACGGCTACCCCTACGCCGACGACATCGGCCCCGGCGGCACCTACGCCCAGGGCTACGACGGACCCGACCTCGTCAACTACATGGTCCTCGACCTCGACGAAACCCTCGGCCCCGCCCCCGTCGCCGGCGTGGCCGCCACCGCCACCGTCCAGCTCGTCACCTACGACGCCAATGCCGCGGCAACCTACTACGACGTGCACTTCTGGACGAACGCCCTCGGCAAGCCCGGCAACGCCATCGGCACCGCCTCCAACGCCTTCGCCGGCTCCGACGGCATCATCCAGGGCACCGACGGCACCGTGACACTCGTCCGCTCCTTCAACTCCCTGGGCTTGCGGGACAAACCCCCGGCCTGGACCGGGCGGCGCCGCTCCCAGGGCGAAATCCAGGCCGCCATGTACGACTTCGTCGAGTCCTATTACTCCTTCCTCAAGGCCCAGAACGACCTGGAGAAAAAACAGGTCGAACTCGACAACGAGTTCACCATCTTCCAAATCGACGCCGGCATCGGCATCCGCGACCTCCAAACCACGGCGGATGTCGCTCAGATGCAGTACATCAAAGAAACCGTCAAAGCCGCGATGGAGTTGGCCTATGAAATGGCGGGTATATGGGCGGATGGCGCCGAAATGACGGGTGAGGGTGTGGCAGACACCCTGCCGGCAATATTGACTGCTGTTTTTCCTGGCGCAATTCAACATACAGGAGGGCCAGTAACGATTGATGCGGCACTGACTTGGACGACAGCAAAAGCAGTCGCACTGCTTTCCAAGATCGCCTCGGAATCCGCCATTGCCGGCGAAGAGAAAAAAATCCTCGACCTGGAGCGGCAAATCTCCATGGCCACGACGCTTGGGGACTTGCAGAAATCGGCGATCCAGCTGCTGGAAGACGCGAAGGACCAGTACGCGCTGATCCGCGAGCTCCATGCGCGGCTGACGTCCATGGACGCGGCCCTGGAGCGGGTCCTGTCGCTGGAATCCGAGGGCGAGCGCACCCTGGCGAACCGCGCCATGTCCCGCAACCGCATCGCCCAGCGGCTGGAGGGGGCGCGGTACGCGGACATGCTGTACCGGACCTTCCGCACCGAGACCCTCGCCAACTACGCGGGCCTCTTCGACATCGCCGCCCGCTACGCCTGGCAGGCCGCCATGGCCTACGACTACGAAACCGGCCTGCTCGACCCCCGCTCCGGCGACAGCGCCGCCGCCCGCTTCCTCTCCGGCATCGTCCGCGCCCGCACCCTCGGCCGCATCGCCGACGGCCTCCCCATGACCGCCCCCGCCGAGGGCGATGGCGGCCTCGCCGACGCCCTCGCCCGCCTCAAGGCCGACTGGGACGCCGTCAAGCCCCGCTACGGCATCGACAACCCCGACAGCGCCACCACCCGCTTCTCCCTCCGCAAGGAACTCTTCCGCATCTCCCCCGCCGCCTCCTCCGACGCCGCGTGGGCCGACGCCCTCTCCGCCTGCCGCGTCGACGACCTCAACGCCGTCGACGCCTACCGCCGCCACTGCGTCCCCTACGGCGGCGCCACCACCAACGCCGAGCCCGGCCTCGTCATCCCCTTCGCCGGCAGCATCGTCGCCCGCTGCAACTTCTTCGGCAAGCCCGCGGGCGGCGGCGACAACTTCTACGACCCCACCTGGCTCTCCACGCGTATCCGGGCCGTCGGCGTCTGGTTCGGCGGCTACAACGCCACCTTCAACACCAACAACGCCGCCGGCGCCGGCCTCGTCAACACCCCCAACGTCTACCTCGTCCCCGCCGGCACCGACACCATCGTCACCGGCACCGACCGCACCCGCACCTCCCTCCGCACCTGGACCGTCCTCGACCAGGTCCTCCCGCTGCCCGTCGACATCGGCCGGACCGACACCGCCTCCGGCACCTTCCTGCCCCACTTCGACTCCCTCTCCGGCAGCTCCGCCGAGCGCCGCCGCCACAGCGCCTTCCGCGCCCACCACGACGCCGGGAACTTCACCGAAGCCGAACTCTGCACCAACGCCCGCCTCGTCGGCCGCAGCGTCTGGAACACCGACTGGGTCCTGATCATCCCCGGCTCCTCCCTCCTCTCCGACCCCGCCGAAGGCCTCGACCGCTTCATCCACGGCGCCCTCCAACCCGACTCCACCCGCGACGGCCACGGCATCACCGACATCCGCCTCTACTTCAAAACCTACTCCTACTCCGGCGATTGACCCACCGCTTCTCCAGCGGAATCCCGGCATCCCGGCATCCCGGAACCCCGGCCCGCCGGAACCCCGGCATCCCGAAATTCCGGAATCCCGCCCCCCAAACAACTCCCCAGCCTTGCATTCCCCCCCCCGAAATCCTACACTCCCCACCAACCTCCAAGAAAGGCCCCTCCAATGACCCACCGCAAACTTTTCACCTTCCGTTTTCCACTTTTCACCTCCGCCCTCGCCGCCTCCCTCCTGCTGGCGGCAACCGCAACCGCGGGCATCCCGCGCCCCATGCTCCTCTACTACGGCCAGGCCTGCGACCGCTACGGCCAAGTCTACAAATCCGGCGCCGACATCTTCCTCCTGCGCGGAACCCAGGAAGTCGCCCGCACCACCATCGCGGGCGCCATCGCCCCCGGCATCAACTTCCGCCTCGCGGTTCCCTACGACAGCGACCCGTCCGACACCGCCAACTACGTCCCCTACGCCGTCGATGCCGGCGACATCCTGACCGTCTGGGTCACCGACTCCGCCGGAACCCGGCAGGTCGAGAGCTGCGAAGTCCCGCCCGTCGGCGCGCCCGGCGAAGCCGTGGCCCTGCGCATCGTCGCGGGCGAAGACGCCGACGCCGA